>RCNC010000655.1_pt1 | contig 29074 bp, 25 predicted proteins | sample 2041301 | NCBI WGS metagenome assembly RCNC01 (sample SAMN09708231, study PRJNA481090) | Marine sediment metagenome, whole genome shotgun sequencing project. | biome: marine sediment; feature: ocean; material: sediment; isolation source: Sewage treatment plant 13A marine sediment (STP13A) ... | reverse complement strand
CTGCTAAGGAAGTATGAGGATATGAGGAGCGGTACGCAGTCAATCTTCTTTGATGTGGAGGAGTTTGAACAGATTATCGATTATTACCTGGACGATTTTCAGTATGATGAGGCGAGAGAAGCAGCAAACCTCGGTAAAAGGCAGCATCCGGCTTCGGTTGAGATCAAATACAAATTCATCCATATTTTTATTGAGCAGGGACAGCCTAAAAAAGCGCTTGCCCTGCTGGATGAAATTCCGGTATGGGAGGAAAACAATCCTGAACGTTATTTTCTGAAAGGGACCGCACTTTGTCTCACGGGAAAGCTGAAGGAGTCAGAAGCTCAATTCGACAGGGGACTGGAACTTTCTGGCAATGAGACTTTCGAGGCCTTGATAAATATCTCCATTGCCTTTGAAAATGTGCGGCATTTTGAGCAGGCAGTAAAGTACCTGATGCAGGCTTACATGCAACAACCGAAGAACCTTTCGGTACTCTATGACCTGGGCTACTTTTACGACCGCCTGCATAAGTTTGACGAGAGTCTGAAATACTATCAGCAGTACCTTGATTTGGATCCCTATTCAGATAATGTCTGGTATAATCTGGGTATTGTTTATCATAAACTGGAGAGCTTTGAAAATGCCGTAGAGGCATACGATTTCTCCATTGCTCTTAATCCTGACTATGCTTCATCTTATTTCAACAAGGCCAGTGTCTGGGTGAATGCAGGGAACTTTGAAAAAGCCATTGCATCCTACAGGGAGTTTCTTGAAGTGGAGCCGGAAAGCACACAGGCTTACTGCTATATGGGCGATTGTTATGAACAGATGAATCGGCTGGAAGATGCTCTTGGGGCCTTCCGCAGAGTGATTGAACTGGATAACAGCGATCCGGAGGGTTGGTTTGGGGCAGGAATGATCTATCATCGTCTGGGGAGTCAGCAGGAAGCAATCACCTACATTCTAAAGGCCATCGAATTTGATAATAAGAACCTCGATTACTGGATCAATCTGGGATATGCCAACGAAGATGCGGGGCACACTGATGAGGCCATCAAGTGTTACTCATATGTAACACGTAACGATGCTAAAGATCTGGATGGTTGGGGTGCATTGACAGGGCTCCTCATGAAGGAGGGACAATACGAAATTGCCCTGGGTTTTTTACGCGAGGCTTTTGTTCGCCATACCGAAGATGCTGGAATAAAAATGAAGATGGCGGTTTGCCATCTGAAAGAGGGAGATAAGGAACTTTCCGTGAAATTTCTTAATGAAGCCCTTGAGGCAAACAGTGATCTTGAATCAGAATTCTCCTACTTTTTTCCTGAAGGTGTCAGAGATCCTGATATAGAGCACATTATCCAACATTACAAAAAGTAAGATCTTATGAATTTTCCAATAACACATGTTCCTGAAAGAACTACGGGTAAACGCGATTTCGGTCTAACCATGATGATGGATAAAGGTTTGAGTCTGAAAGAATCTGAAAACTTTATCGAATCCAGTGCACCCTATACCGACCTGGTAAAGTTCGGATTTGGAACGGCACTGATTACCCGCGATCTGAAAGAGAAGGTGAAACTCTACCAGTCGGCCGGATTAAAACCCTATTTCGGTGGAACCCTCTTTGAAATGTTCTATGTACGTGGTGAGTTTGATGCTTACAGAAAGTTTGTGTCTGAATCGGGACTGGGCTATGTGGAAGTTTCGGACGGTACCATTAAAATGGATCATGATGAGAAACTGGATTGTATTTCCATTCTTGCTAAAGATTTTGAGGTGCTTTCTGAAATCGGCAGCAAAATAAAAGGAGTGGAGTTATCTAATGATATTTGGGTCTCTCATATGAAAACGGAGCTTGAAACCGGGGCATGGAAAGTAATTGCCGAAGCCAGGGAGAGCGGCACCATTGGGATCTATGAGTCCGATGGTTCAGCCAACAGGGAACTGATTGATGACATCATGAAAGAGATTTCAGTAAATGATGTATTGTGGGAGGCCCCTCTTAAGGCCCAGCAGACAATGTTTATTCAGCTGCTTGGAGCCAATGTAAACCTGGGGAACATTGCTCCTAACGAAGTGGTCTCCTTAGAGGCACTTCGATGTGGCATGCGAGGAGACACATTCTTTGATGTATTGCCCGAGGAGTTTCACACCAGAAAACAATAGGTTTTGAAGAAAAATGCAGCAAGGTATCTTAGCCTGGTTCTCAAGGGAATGGGCATGGGAGCAGCAGATGTGGTACCAGGAGTATCCGGGGGAACTATTGCATTTATTACTGGAATCTATGAGGAGCTGATTAATTCCATCAAGGGAATTAACCTGAAGGCTATCAAGCTGTTCTTTACAGGCCAGTGGTTTTCCTTCTGGAAACAGATCAATGGAAATTTCCTGCTGGCCGTATTTGCAGGGATCGCTATCTCGGTTCTATCCCTGGCCAAGGTGCTGGAATATCTGCTGGAAAACAAGCCTATTTTGATATGGTCCTTCTTTTTCGGATTGGTGCTGGCATCCTCTTATGTGGTTTCCCGTAAGATTACGCGCTGGCAATATCCCAAAGTAATTGCTCTTGTTGCTGGGATCGGTATCGCTTTCTATATTACCAGTGTTACTCCCACCACAACCACCGATGCCTCCTGGTTTATTATCCTTTCAGGCGGATTGGCCTCTTGCGCCATGATCCTGCCAGGGATTTCAGGTAGCTTTATCTTATTGCTACTTGGTAAATACAGCTTTGCTCTTCATGCCGTTAACGAACGAATAATTCTCGATCTCCTTTTATTGGGAGTTGGAGCAGTGACCGGGCTTATCCTCTTTGCAAACCTGCTTTCCTGGCTGCTTAAAAAATACCATGATATCACCATTGCTGTGCTCGTTGGATTTATGATCGGATCCTTGAATAAGATATGGCCCTGGAAAGAGACCGTGAAGAGCATCATAGTTGAAGGTGAACTCAGGCCACTGGTGGAGAAAAATATCCTGCCTTCTGTTGGGAATCCGGGCGATCAGTTTTGGATGGCAATGCTAATGCTTGCTGCCGGTATTGCATTGATTCTTTTTGTGGAGATCGGACTGACCAGGAACAAAAAATCCAGCTAAGATGCGTCAGTTTGGACTGATCGGATATCCATTGGGACACAGTTTTTCAGCCTCCTTCTTTGCTAATAAGTTCAGGGAAGAGGAGATCGATGCCGAATACAGAAATTTCCCTCTGGAGACTATTAAGGAGTTCAAAGATCTGGTAAAACAAGAAAAGGACCTGGCGGGATTAAATGTGACGGTCCCTTACAAACAGGAAATTATACCCTACCTTGATTTACTGAGCCCCACAGCTGAGGCAATCAGGGCGGTAAACACCATTTCTTTCAGAAGGAGTGAGAGCAAGATGGAACTTGTGGGTGACAATACTGATGTAATTGGCTTCAGGAGATCCCTTGAACAACATCTGAAATCTCACCACACTTCAGCACTGGTACTTGGAACAGGAGGATCTTCTAAAGCAGTTCTATATGTACTTGAGCTCTTGGACATCATTTACACCCGGGTGAGCCGCAGTGCTGGGGACAAACGAATTACTTATGGGGAGCTTAGTGGGGATCTGGTGAATAAAACAACTTTAATTGTAAATACCACCCCCCTGGGTATGTATCCCGGGGTGGAGACTTTCCCCCAAATTCCCTATGAAGCACTCTCAGCAAATCACCTCCTCTTCGACCTTGTCTATAATCCTGCTAAAACAGGCTTTCTTCAAAGAGGAGAGAAGAATGGAGCGAGTATAGTGAATGGCCATGATATGCTTATATACCAGGCCGAGGCGTCGTGGGAGATATGGAATGGTTAATAGTTATTAGTTAATGGTTAATAGTTAATGATGGCGAATATTTTCACAAAGGAGTTTACCATTGCATCCTATGACCTGAATCCAAAGGGTCAGGCGAGACTGACCAGTATGGCCGATTTTTTCCAGGAGGTGGCATACTACCACGCAAGTGAGCTGGGCCTGGGCTATCACGAAATGAAGACCAGGAAAACCACATGGGTGCTTTCAAGAATGCGGATTCATATGAAACGTTACCCGGTTTGGAACGAGCAGATCAAGCTGGAGACCTGGCCCAGTGGTGTAGAAAGGCTTTTTGCCCTCAGGGATTTTAGGGTGCTGGATAGCAAGGGGGAAATTATCGGTATGGCAAGTACGGCCTGGCTGATCCTGGATATAGATACCCACCGCCTGATCCGTCCCAAGGAGATGATGGAGCAGTTTAAAATGATCGTTCACGATGTACAAATGTTTGATAGGCCACTGGATAAGATCGCCATACCTGGTGAATGCAGACTGATGAAAGAGCATGAAGTGGTATTCTCTGACCTGGATATCGTTGGTCATGTAAATAATGTGAAGTATATGGAGTGGTGCATTGATGCTGCTAGCTCAGAGGACAACTCAGAAATGGAGATCCGCGAATTGGAAATCAATTTCAATCATGAAGCGCTGTTTGGAGATTGCATCCAGATTTCCGGCCTTGAGCAAACTGATGGCGAAACATATTTTGTGGCTACCCGTGAGGAGGATGGTCAGGAAATTATCAGCTCTCGGTTGAAAAGAGATAGCATGCCTGGTACTTAGTCGGGGTACCCTATATCCACCAGGAAAAGGCCCTTTGCCGGAGCAGAAGAACCCGCTTTTGCACGATCTTTTGCCTCTACTATCTTCTTAAATCCTTCGATATCCAGTTTCCCGCGGCCCACATCCAGGAGAGTACCTGTTAAGGACCGTACCATGTTTCGAAGGAAACGGTCGGCTGTTATCTCAAAAAGATATCCCTGATCAACATTTCTCCACCGGGCGTTTGTAACCCGGCAATTATTGGTTTTAACACTGGTATGTAGCTTGGCAAAACTAGTGAAATCGGTGGTTGCCAGGATCACTTTACAGCAGCTTTTTATGGCTTCCACATCAAGTTCTCCATAAACATAGTGGCTATAATTCCTTTTGTAAAGCGGTTTTATAGAGGATATATGGTACTGGTAGCTTCTGTAGGTGGCAGAAAAACGGGCATGCATATCATCCGGAACTGCTGTAATTTTATGTATCACAATATCGGGAGGTAGAAAACGATTCAGTTTAAACAGGAACTGTTTGGATGCTGGAAGGTAAGTATCTGCTGAATCGAGGTCAAAATGTGCAATAAAATATGAGGCATGTACGCCTGTATCTGTACGCCCAGCACCGATTACAGCAATTTCCCGTTTCAGTAGGGTGGATAGGGAATGTTCCAGTACCTGTTGAACGGCAAGCTCATTTGGCTGAACCTGCCAGCCACAATAATCGCTGCCATCATACGCCATATGAATAAAATACCTGCTCATTGTGCTATATTAAGTGAACAAATTTACCCTTTTCTTAACATTTTTTAACCCCTCATTCCTTTCGATTGGTCAATTTCGCAGCTATTTTTGTTCTCCGCATAAGAAGCGTGATTAACAAGATGATTATTAACATTAAAGAATCCATCATATGACTCAGGACCTAAACATCAAAGAGCTCAACGAAAGGATCAAGCAGGAGAGTGAGTTTGTGGATCTGATCACCCTGGAAATTCAGAAGGTGATTGTGGGACAGAAATCTTTGGTAGACCGATTGCTTATTGGTTTGTTGTCGGACGGACATATATTGCTGGAAGGGGTGCCCGGACTTGCAAAGACGCTCGCCATTAGCACACTCTCGCAAACCATCGATGCAGATTTCAGTCGAATCCAGTTTACCCCCGATCTTCTGCCAGCCGACCTCTTGGGCACCATGATATACAGCCAGAAGAAGGAGGAATTTATTGTGAAGAAGGGGCCTGTTTTTGCTAACCTGATCCTGGCCGATGAGATCAATCGTTCTCCTGCCAAGGTACAGAGTGCCTTGCTGGAAGCAATGCAGGAGAAACAGGTAACCATTGGCGAGACTACCTATAAACTGGAAAGGCCTTTCCTGGTGATGGCTACACAAAATCCCATTGAGCAGGAGGGAACCTATCCCTTGCCTGAGGCTCAGATGGACCGTTTTATGATGAAGGTAGTTGTAAACTATCCGAGCCGAGAGGAGGAACGGCTAATCGTCAGGGAGAATCTTGCGGATGAGTTTCCTGTTGCCAACAGCATCTTGAAACCTGCAGATATCATGAAGGCGCGTGCTGTTGTGAAGGAGGTGTACCTGGATGAAAAGATTGAAAACTATATTCTGGATATCGTTTTTGCCACACGTGATCCACAGAAGGCTGGACTGGCACAGTTTGTGCCTTTTATACAGTATGGAGGATCGCCACGGGCAAGCATCAACCTGGCCAAAGCAGCCAAAGCATATGCTTTTATTAAGCGCAGGGGATATGTGGTTCCTGAAGATATCCGGGCCATTTGTCACGATGTGATGAGGCACCGGATCGGACTAAGCTATGAAGCCGAGGCGGAAAATATTACCTCAGAAAATATTATCTCTGAGATCCTCAATCATGTGGAGGTGCCTTAATATAAATCTGGTATGAGAGTTATGAAACCATTGCTTATTCTGACAACAGTTTTGTTGTTGTTTGCAGGCTCATCACTGAAGGGACAGTCAATGATCGATCTGACCAAGGAAGAGGTGCGTGTGATGGTGAAAGAAAAACACATGGAATTCAGACGCGACAAGTCGGTTGTGAACCAACGATTTAACTACCTGAAGTATGTAAATGGACTGCGGACACGCACCTGGATTATCTACTTTACTGATGAGGATATCTGTAGAAGCGCAAAATTAGTTTGTGATTACGGCGAATATGATGAGGTACTGGAAGAGTTAAATGATGCCCATGATAAGGTGGGGGAGTCTTTGTGGGCCTATGAGTTGGAGGGCGATTCGATTCATGTAACCCTGGTCAGGCAGGAATGGTATTTTACGGTGAGAGAAGCAAGAAAGAAATAAGTGGAAACAAAAGATCTCCTAAAAAAGGTAAGGAAAATTGAGATCAAGACCCGGGGACTTTCCCGGCAGATCTTTGCTGGTGAGTACCACAGTGCTTTCAAAGGCAGAGGCATGACCTTTTCTGAGGTCAGGGAATACCAGTATGGAGATGATATCAGGAACATCGACTGGAATGTAACGGCCCGTTTCAACCACCCCTATGTGAAAGTTTTTGAAGAGGAACGGGAGCTCACAGTTATGTTGCTTATCGATGTGAGTGGATCGGGCGATTTTGGCACCCGTGTGCAGATGAAGCGGGCCCTGATTACAGAGATTGCTGCGCTGCTCTCCTTTTCCGCCATCGAAAACAACGATAAGATTGGTGTGATCCTGTTCAGTGACCGCATTGAAAAGTTTATTCCACCCAAGAAAGGTCGAAAACATATACTTAGAATAATCAAAGAATTGTTGGAGTGCAAGCCACAGAGCCAGGGTACTGATATATCGGAAAGTCTGAGGTTCTTAACCAATGCCATTAAAAAGCGGTGTACAGCTTTTCTTATATCTGACTTTCGGGATAAAGGATATGCACGTTCTCTGCAGATCGCTAACAACAAGCACGATGTGGCGGCGCTTCATGTGTATGACAGACGCGAAACTACGCTTCCTTCTGTAGGTCTCTTAAGGGTACTCGATGCTGAAACAGGTTTGGAACGCTGGATAGATACCTCAAAAAGCCGGATAAGGGAGAATTACGCCATCAAGTGGGAGAGTCACCTGGAGATCATGAAAGAGATCTTTTCAAGGGCCGGTGTGGATAGTGTATCGTTCGAGACCGGTGAAGATTATGTAAAACCGCTTATCAGGCTTTTCAAGCAACGCTAAGATGCGCAAAAATGGAATCATACAGGTGGTTAAGGGGCTGTTTTTTACAGGTCTGTTTCTTGTATTGGCCATGCCGATAAAGGGACAGCTCATCCGGGTGGAATCGAAGCTAAGTAGCGACTCACTGATGATTGGCGAGCAGATAAGCTATACACTTCGGGTCGATGCAGCCAGTGAACTTAATTTCAGACTGCCGGCTATTCAAGATACCTTGAGCAGCACCCTGGAGGTCATTTCCCTGTTATCCTCCGATACCACTGTTTCAGAGGGAAGAACTGTCATAGAACAAACTTATATCATTACTGGATTCGAATCAGGATCTCAAATTGTACCCTCTCAGGAGGTAGGCTACATGAGAGGGACCACGATCGATACAGCAAGAAGTATGCCTCTGATTATCAATGTGTATGATCCGGTTGTGGATACTACTCAACAGATAAAAGCTATTAAGCCCCCCATCAATACCCCCGTATCTTTCAAAGAAGTGCTTCCCTGGGCAGCAGCAGGATTGGGAGGATTGCTACTTGTGGGAGCAATAGTCTGGTTATTGAGGAGGTATCTGAAACGAAAAAGAGATCCGGAGGCTTATACTCAAAAACCGCTGGAACCAGCACATGTTGTTGCATTCAGGGATCTGGACAAACTCAAGAAAGAGAAAATCTGGACTAAAGGAGAGGTGAAGCGCTATTATTCTCGACTCACCGAAATCACAAGGCACTATATTGAACGGCTATATGATATACCGGCCATGGAGAGTACCACAGAAGAGATCCTTCAGGCATTCAGGAGGGCCAATCCGGAAGATCAATTGCTCGATGAGATACTGATGGAATTGCTTGAGCTGGCCGACCTTGTAAAGTTCGCTCGGGAAGATCCCTTGCCGGTCGATAATCAGACCAATCTGAATAACGCCTATATTTTTGTGCAGAAGACCTATCCCATGTTCTATCGTGCAGAAGAGAAAAAGGAGGCTGCTGATGGCTAATATTGAATTTACATATCCGGCTTTCTTTTATGCTCTGGCCATTCTTCCAATAATGGCTGCATGGTATCTGTGGAAGGGAGTAAAAGGAACTGCTCCCCTGAAATTATCTGGTTTTGAGAACCTGGATGAACGCATGGTATCCTCCAGGGTCTGGATGCGACATTTTCTGGCATTGCTTCGAATGGCTGTGATTGCCCTGATTATAGTGGTTCTTGCCAGACCGCAATCGTCCAACCAGTGGGAGCAGGTAACCACGGAAGGGATTGACATAGTGCTTTGTATGGATGTGTCTGGTAGCATGCAAGCTATGGATTTCAGGCCCAACAGGCTGGAGGCTTCGAAAAATGTAGGGATCGAATTTGTAAATGCAAGGCAGGATGACCGTTTTGGACTTGTGGTATTTGCCGGTGAGAGTTTTACTCAGTGCCCCATGACTACAGATAGAGCTGTGGTGGTTAATTTTCTTAAGGAGGTCGATTTTGGTGTGATAGAAGATGGTACAGCCATAGGCATGGGACTGGCAACAGCCGTAAACAGAATCAAAGAGAGTAAGGCCAAAAGCAAGGTGATTATTCTCCTTACCGACGGGGTGAACAACAGGGGAGATGTTGGGCCGGTAACCGCAGCCGAAATTGCAGCCGGTTTTGATATCAGGGTCTATACCATTGGTGTGGGCTCCAAGGGAAATGCCCCCATTCAGGTTCAGGATATGTTTGGCAGAACGGTCCTCAGGGACATGCCGGTAGAAATTGACGAAGAGGTATTGCAGCGAATTGCGGAGACCACCGGAGGAACTTACTTCAGAGCCACAGACAACAACAAATTAAGAGAAATATATCAGGAGATTGATCAACTGGAGAAAACAAGACTGGATGTTAAACATTTTAGTAAGAAAAAGGAGGAGTATTTCCCTTTCCTGCTGGCAGCCTTGTTAATTCTGCTTTTTGAAATACTCCTTAGATACACCCTATTCAGAACAATTCCCTAAGCATGATCCAGTTCGCACATAAGGATATATTATGGTTCCTGCTGGCCGCAGGACTAATGATAGTTGGATACATGCTCTACTGGAATCACCGTAGGCGTTCCCTGGTCTTACTGGGCGATAATGTCTTACTTGAAGAACTGATGCCGGAGGCCTCAGGGTGGGCACTGCACTGGAAGTTTCTCCTTCTGTTTACTGGCACCGTCTTGTTGATTATTGCCGCCTCGGGTCCCAGGATTGGATCCCGGCTTCAGGAGGTTGAGCATAAGGGAAGAGAGATTATCATAGCTCTGGATGTTTCTAACAGTATGTTGGCTGAAGATATTAAACCTTCAAGGCTTGAGCGTTCCAAGCAGATGATTAACCGGATGGTCGACCGGATGTCCAATGATAAGATTGGCTTAATTGTATTTGCAGGAGATGCCTACACCCAAATTCCCATTACAGATGATTACCCCAGTGTAAAAATGTTTCTTTCAGGAGCTGGCCCCGATATGGTATCCAAACAGGGAACTGCCATTGGTTCGGCCATACATCTGGCAATTCGTTCTTTTTCAAGTGATCAGGAGGAACGTATGGCTGGAGCGAGTGTTCCCAGCCAGGCCATCGTAGTAATTACCGATGGAGAGAATCATGAGGACGATGCTGTTGGTGAAGCCGGTCGTGCAGCAGAAAAAGGCATTAAGGTATATACGGTTGGATTGGGTGATCCCAATGGGGTTCCGATACCTCTTTCACCGGGCAGTAGTGCCACAAGACGAGATCGTGACGGAAACGTTGTGGTAAGTAAACTGAACGAAAAACTTCTAAAGGAGGTGGCAACAGAAGGGCGGGGTGCCTATATCCCGGGAGACCGTATCAACAGCTTGATTGATGAGCTGGATAAACTGGAAAGGGCCGAACTGAAAACGCGTGTGTTTGCAGAGTTTGCTGAGCGTTTCCAGTACTTTGCCGGTTTCGCACTTCTTTTCCTGGTGCTTGAATTCTTTATTCGATCCAGAAAGAACCGCCTGTTGATGCGACTGAACCTGTTTAATACTGATAAATAAAACGCAATGATGAAGAGATCAGTTCTGATATTAATGGTTCTGACAGGGATGGGGATTACTTCGGCTTATGGCCAGAATGAGCGAAAGGTGATTCGGGATGGTGTCAGGGCCTACGAAGACGGGGAATTTGGTGAAGCCGAAGTTCAGTTTCGTAAGGCTGAGAATATCAACCAGGAGTCCTACGAAGCCGACTTTAACACTGGGGTCGCCCTCTATGGTCAGGAGAAATATGAGGAGACTGTAAAACAGTATCAAGCCTTGCTGGACCAGACCGATGATGCAGGAAAAACAGCCCAGATTTGGCACAACATCGGTAACAGCCTGCTGGAAGCCCAGCAGTATGCTCCAAGTATAGAATCCTACAAGAACAGTCTGCGGCTTAATCCTTCTGATGAGGATACCAGATATAACCTGGCCTACGCAAAACAGAAGTTGAAGGAAGAGCAACAACAGCAACAACAGCAACAACAGAATCAGGACCAGAATAAAGATCAGGAGAAAAATCAGGATCAGCAGGACCAGGAGAAAAATCAGGATCAACAGGACCAGGAGAAAAATCAGGATAAGCAGGACCAGGAGAAGAATCAGGATCAACAGGACCAGGAGGAAAATCAGGATCAGCAGGACCAGGAGCAGCAGCCTGTGCCCAGGGAGATCTCCAAAGAGGACGCAGAACGCATGCTAAAAGCTATTCAGCAGCAGGAAAAAGATGTGAAGGAAAAGGTGGATAAGGAAAAAGCGGCGGCAGCCAAGGTGAAAACAGAAAAGGATTGGTAATTTCAGACTATGGGTAAAAAGTTACTGATATCGTTTACAGGACTATTATTATTCGGCGTACTGCTGAATGCTCAGGGCGTGTTTACCGCCAGGGCACCAGCTGTTGTCAGGGTAGGTGAACAGTTCCAGTATATGATAGAGGGCTCAGAACGTGGCAATATTAGATTTCCAGCCATGGATAATTTTGAATTGCTTGGCGGACCCTACTCCTCATTTTCGTCCCATTCACAATGGATCAACGGGAAGATGACTCAGAAAACGCTGGTCTCCTATACATATATGTTAAGTGCGCTTAGGGAAGGAAGTTATGTTATTCCGGCCAGCACAGTCAAAGTGGGACGCAAGGAATATCGTACCAACGTTGTAGAGCTTGTAGTCAACGCATCTGGAAGTGGTGCTGGCAGAGACCAACAGGGAGCAGAAGATGGATCAGGTATTAGTTCATCTGAAGACAATGCTGTATTCCTGAGGGTGCTCCCTTCCAAAACGGAGGTCTACGTAGGAGAGCAGTTTGTCTCCGCATTGAAAGTGTATACCAGGGTAAATACCCGTCCTGGTTCAGCAGCCAGTGATCTGCCCTATGAAGGTTTCTATAAGCTTAGTCTCGATGCTGATGCTACAGCGCAGCAACAGGAGATCAGTGGTCAGGAATATATAACCCAGGTAATTCAACGACATATATTAATTCCACAGAAGACGGGTAATCTGGAGATTACGACTTACGAATCCGATTGGATGATTCCTCAAAAGGTCCAACGACAGCGAAGCAATAATCCCATAGATAATTTCTTTGACGATCCGTTTTTCAATGGAATCCAGGAGGTGCCGATCACCATTGCAACACGTCCGGTGATCATTCATGTGAAGCCTCTGCCATCAGGTGCACCTGTAGGTTTTACCGGGGCTGTAGGTGAGTTCCAGATGAAAGCTTCGCTCTCAAGCAATGAAATAGGGGTGAATGAAGCCTTGAGTCTGAAAATTACCATCACCGGCACAGGCAATCTTCCCTTATTGGGTGAACCCGAAGTGAATCTTCCACCTGATCATGACCTATATGATGTGACGCGCTCTATTCAAAGAAGCACCTCGGGGAACCGGATTTCCGGTTCAGTTACTTTTGAGTATCCGATTATCGCCAGACATGCAGGACGTTTCAGAATTGCCCCGGTGCAGTTTGCCTGGTTCGATCCCAAAGCTGGATCTTATAAGACAGCTCTTACAGATGAGTTTAACTTCACCGTGGTAAAAGGAGAAAATGATGATACATCAGATGGGGTCTATCAACCAGGTGTGGTCCATGAGAGTGTAAAAGATCTGGGGATTGATATCAGGGATATATCCCGGATTTCCCCGGTTTTCTCCAATGTAAAAAACTCTTTATTCGGGAGCTTAGCATACCGTTTGCTATATCCACTTGGCCTTATCCTCACACTTGTGCTAATAGTATTAATCAGTGTCGTGGCCAGAAGAAACGCAGATCTCTCACTGGTACGCAACCGAAAGGCGGGCAGATCGGCTCGTGCCAGGTTAAAAAAGGCCGACCGTTTCCGAAAGTCGGATGATCCGGATCGGTTCTATGAAGAAATCGGGAAAGCCATATGGGGATACCTCTCCCATAAACTGAATATTGAAACATCCGGGCTTTCAAGAGAAGTGATTCTTGAACACCTGGAGAAAAGGAAGGTTCCGGAGGAACAGCAAAGTGAGTTGCTCAGAATCCTGGAGGAAAGTGAGTTTTCCAGGTTTGCGCCTACCTCTGAAAGAAGTGACATGAACAAGCTCTACAGCGATGCTGCACAACTAATCAGAAACCTTGAAAATACGCTGAAATGAAACGTGCAGTCATATACCTGATCTTATCCCTCGTTTGGACAGCACTGCTACCCTTATCAGGAAGCGATTCAATGGTGAGAAAAAATTTGCCAGGGACGGCTTTACCAGGAATTAATCTGGATCGGCCAGATATTGATTCCATATTTATTATCGCCAACTCCTTGTACCAGCAGGGTCAGTATGAGCCGGCACTGGAGCAATATAATGCAGTAATTCTAAGTGGCAAGGAATCTGCAGATCTCTATTACAATATGGGCAATGCCGCATACCGATCCAATAGCATCGGTCATGCCATCCTCTACTATGAGAAAGCCCTTAAACTGGAGCCCGCCCATGAAGACGCATTACATAACCTGGATTTTGTTTCTCGTTATCGCCTCGATACCTTCGAGGAAGTACCTGTTTTGTTCCTGGGTACATGGATCGCTGGTTTTGTTCAGCTCTTCCCTGAGCATACCTGGAGCCTTCTGGCACTTGTATTTTTTATAATCATCCTTACCGGGCTACTGGTCTTCCTGTTTTCCAGGCATATGGTGCTGAAGAAGTCAGGTTTTATAAGTGGCCTTGTGGCCCTGGTGCTGTTTGTGATCACAATCTCCTCTGCTCTTTCCAGGCACAGGGATATTGTAAATCCAGATACAGGCATTATACTTGCGCCATCAGTAGTGGTGCGCAGTTCACCAAGCGAAAGCGGAACAGAGCTTTTCATCTTGCATGAAGGGACCAAAATCAAGGTGAATGAAGAGGTCAGTGGCTGGCAGAACATCAAGCTTATTGATGGACGGGAAGGATGGATCATGGGCTTTGATTTTGAATCAATCTGAGTCAAAAGCCTAATAGTTAATGGTAAAAGGACCCAGTGCTCCAGGTTTCATTTCCCGTAGGTCAACTTTTTCCACCCAGCTGTAAGCGCTTCCCTCTCTGCACCAATTGATAAAGCTGGTGCAATTCTCTGTATCTCCACAAACCAATATCCTGACAGATCCATCAGCCAGGTTTTCCACCAAGCCTTTCAGACGTAGAAATCGAGCCTGCTTTCTTGCGGCTGCTCTGAATCCAACACCCTGGACTCTTCCGGAAATTATAATTTCATACTGGCTGTGCATTAGCAGCTACAGAATAATAAGTGTGTACAGCACTTCGTCAACCAGGTCGGTACTGATCACCATAAGGCTTATCTCTTCGATTTCCCGGCCAGGTATCTGAAGTTCCTGTCCCTTAAATATGCCTGTGGTCTTGGTCCGGGCCGGATTGACAAATCCGGAGATTACATCTGAAGTAATGTCATCAGGAAAGAGCATCTCCACCCGGTTTCCGAGAACCGCCTTTTGCTTCATTTTCCATCGCTTCTGAGCGTGCCTGTTAAAGAAGAGAACAAATCCCAGGTTGTTGATGGTAATGACACTGTAGGGCAGTTCTTCCAGGACATGGATGTATTGTTTGATCCCCTTTTCGAACTTTGTGATCTCCTGCTTCCTAAGTTGATTGGACTCTTCCAGCTTCTTCTTCAGGTCAAGCGTAGCAAGGCTGAGCTCTTCCTCCTTAAGGATCAGTTTTTCATGTTGTTTCCTGGAGACAAGTTCCATCTCTTTCTCCTTGGTCATTTCACTGGCCACAAAGATTACCTTCTCCACTTCACCATACATGTCGTTAACTGAAAGAAAAGTGGCCCTGAACCACAACTCCTCCTCAAATTTAGAACGCATTTTCAGCTGTCCCTGGAAGGCTTCCCCGAGAATCACTTTTTCCCAGATTTCATTGAACCGTTCCTGCTCTGCAGTCCCAAAAAAATCAAAAACATTCATCTGCATAAGCTCCAGTTCGGTATACTTCATTGTGTTCCCAAACAGTGTGTTGCTCAATTGGAGTTTTCCATCGGGTGAGAAGATCGCCTTGGCATTAAGGCGGTCAATGGCTTCGATCTGACCTTCAAAGTCAATGCTCTGCTTCTTCTGCTCAGTAGAATCAATGGCCAGAAAGAGTATTTTCTCAACGCTACCATCGTCGCGCCTTACGCCGGTATAGGTGGCCATGGTCCAGAGGTCCTGACCCATTTTTGTCTCATGCTTCATATAACCTTCAAAGTGTCTTCCTCCCTTTGAAAGCTGGGCCCACAGAGAATTGAACCATTCAAGGTCCTTCTCATTGATAAACATTGAAATATGTTTCCCTTCTACCTCCCTGTTCCCCGAATAGCCCAATTTTTTCAAAAATCTGGTGTTGGCATATATCAAGTTCCCATCCGTATTATAATCCGCGCGCATCAGGGTGTGGTTTACCGTATTGGTAAAACTGATAAAAATCTCCGCTTGCTTGGCACGCTCCTCCTGTGCCAGTTTAAGGGCTTCCATATTCTCTCTCACCTGCTCTTCCTGAACCACCAGCCGGTCTGCCTGCGCTCTGGTTTCTTTCAGGAGCTGCTCCGTGCGCAAATTGCTCTCCATGGTAGAAATAGTAGTGGCTATGTTCTCTGCCACGCGCTGAACAAACTGAATCTTATACGCTTCCAGCCGGTTAAAGGAGGCTATTTCAATGATCCCGAATACCTGGTCGTTCCATACCAGTGGCTCTATTAATAGATACCTGGGATTGGCTTTGCCCAGTCCAGAAGTGATGCTCAGGTACCCATCTTTAATTTTATCTGTATAGTATCCCTTTCTCTCTACAGCAGCGGCTCCAATCAGACCATCGCCCCATGCTATCTTCTTGCCGGGAAATTTTTTTCGTTTGTAGGCATGACATGCCACCATCTCCAGGTAAAGCTCTCCTTCATCCTCCCGGGCAAGAAACAAAGCTCCCTGGTTGGCTTCAAGGTAGCGGATTAGTCCCGAAATCACACCATAGCTCATGGTTTCCATCTCAAGGGAGTGCTTACGCAGGATATCTCCAAATTCGGCCAGTCCTTCAGATATCCAATTTCTCTGGCGTTCATCCAGGCGGCGTTGCCGTTCCATCTCCCGGTTTCGAGTGAGTGAATCTTTTAATTTATTCAGTGTTTCGCTTAGCGTCTGGTCTGTAAGAGTCAGCTCCAAAGAGCTATGCAAATCCCCGGCAATCAGGAAGTGGATAAAACTTTTAATCTCTTCGTTTTTATCGGTCTCCTGTCTGATCCGTTCAGAAAGTGTATCCAGTTGCTTAAAGCGCCATTTGCCTATCCAGGCACCAAAAAGCAGAGCGGGAATAGCAATAAGATCTAGAAGGAAAAGGATGGGGAGATCGCCATGGATCTTTGCAATCGCTCTGAATGAGAAGGGAGTTTCCAGGGCATGAAGGAGCAGACCATATTCAGTGATTGTTAGAGTAGCTCCCAGTACAATGCCAATTGCACTGTAACGGATGATCATCTCCTTTTTATTCACTTCTAACATCCACTCCTTCTGTAAGCACTAAATTTAGTTAATATTTTCTACTTTTGTTACCTGATTGAAAATGCACATGGGCATGCTGAGAATCCTGGTTGTAGATGATATATATACGAATCGTTACCTGCTTACCGAATTAATTAAACTAACGGGAAATGAGGCTGTGCCTGCTGAGAACGGGGAACAGGCTATTGAAATTCTGAAGAGTCAGGAGATCCATATGATATTCATGGATATTGAGATGCCGGTTATGAATGGTGTCGAAACCACTCAATATATACGTAATGAGATGGCTGCACCCCTGAATGCGCTACCAATCATTGCACTTACCGCCCACAATCCGGAACTTTTTTTCGAGGATTTTTCAGAAGTAGGCTTTGATGAGTTGATTACCAAACCTTATTCCGTAGAGAAGATAAGGGCCAAGATCAGAGAGCTGGCGGCTTAGATCCTCTTTGTCAGAACTTCCTATATATCAGATCCATAATTACAGTTAATGCAAGCCGGTCCACCTCGCTAAATGAGTCAAGGCTGTCAGAATCAACATCAAAAATGGCCACGATTTCACCATCTTGATTAAAAACGGGTAGCGTAATCTCAGATTTAGACCTGGAATCGCAGCTTATATGTCCGGGGAAGGCATGAACATCTGACACTATAACAGGCGCTGCATTATTCAAGGCTGCCCAACAAACCCCCTTGTCTTTTTCAAGTTCCTGACAGGCTACGGGACCCTGGTAGGGCCCCACTATCAGCTTACCAGATTTGAACATGTAAAATCCGGTCCAGAAAAAGTGATCCATTTTATGGTGTAGGACAGCACATATGCTGGCCATTCTCGCTAGAGGATCTTCTGTTTTTGGCAAAAGGGCCTCCAATTGATTATAAATGCGGGTATAACGTCCTTCCTTCTTTTTATCTTCCATTTAAATTCACCTTAATGGGCTCCCAAAAATAGGAATTATTATCTTTGCCGCTCATTTTCAAGGATGAAGTTAAAAGAAGAGATAGAGAGGCGGAGAACCTTTGCCATTGTTAGTCACCCCGATGCGGGTAAAACTACACTAACCGAGAAGTTTCTGCTTTTCGGGGGAGCCATTAATGTGGCAGGCGCCGTAAAGTCCAATAAGATCAAAAAGACCGCCACCTCAGATTTCATGGAGATCGAGAAGCAGCGGGGAATCTCTGTGGCTACCTCTGTTATGGGCTTCGAATATGGAGGAAAAAAGATCAATATCCTGGATACACCTGGTCACCAGGATTTTGCAGAAGATACCTTCAGGACCCTTACGGCAGCCGATAGTGTCATCATCGTGATCGATGCTGCCAAGGGGGTGGAGGCGCAGACCAGGAAACTGATGAATGTTTGCCGGATGCGGAAAACTCCAGTGATGGTATTTGTTAATAAGCTGGACCGCCCTGCACTGGATCCATTCGAGCTACTGGATGAGATCGAACAGGAACTGGAGATTCATGTTCACCCATTAAGCTGGCCTGTGAGTACGGGACCCGATTTCAGGGGTGTCTACAACCGTTTTGAAGAAAAGTTCCGTTCCTTTAGCAGCAAGAGCAAGCAAACCATTGGTGAACGGGTGGAGTTCACTGACCTGAAGGATCCCGAATTTCAAAAACACATTGCTCCACATGCCAACCGCTTAGAGGAAGAACTTGAACTCATTGGAGGGGTTTATCCTGAATTTATACGGGAAGATTACCTGGCTGGAAGAACAGCTCCACTTTTTTTTGGTTCGGCCCTGAATAATTTTGGGGTGCAGGATATCCTCGACTGCTTTGTTCAGGTAGCCCCTTCGCCTGGTACGATAGAGACAGAAGAGCGGAAGGTTGAGCCTTTTGAAGATAAACTTTCAGGTTTCGTATTTAAGATCCATGCAAATATGGATCCCAATCACCGAGACCGTCTGGCCTTTATTAAAATTGTATCGGGCAAATTTGAACGAAATAAAACCTATGTACATGTCAGAAGCGGCAGGAAGTTGAAATTCTCCAGTCCCACCTCCTTTATGGCGGAGAAGAAATCGGTCATCGATGAGGCTTATCCAGGCGATATTGTAGGAGTTCATGATACTGGAGTTTTCAAGATCGGCGATGCAGTCACAGAAGGGGAGAAGCTACAGTTCCAGGGAATGCCAAGTTTTTCACCGGAGATGTTCCGCTATGTGGAAAATAACGATCCCATGAAATTTAAGCAACTGGCAAAAGGCCTTGAACAATTAATGGACGAGGGGGTTGCTCAACTCTTTATCAGCGTTGCCAACGGCCGGAGAATTATTGGTACTGTAGGAGCACTTCAGTTCGATGTGATCCAGTACCGACTTGAACATGAATATGCTGCCAGGTGCAGATATGAACAGCTTCCCATGCACAAAGCATGCTGGATTGAGACGGATAACTCAGAAAAATTGAAAGATTTCAGGCTCAGGAAATACCAGCAACTTGCTACAGATAAAGAGGGTCGTGAGGTCTATATGGCTGAATCACCCTATGCACTGCAGATGGCTCGCGATAATTTCCCGGAAATCACCTTCCATTTCACTTCCGAATTCTGATATCTTACTTTTGAATTCTATTTCTTTTCACCAGAGGAGGCCCGGGTAGAATCTATCGCATTGCTGATTTTTGGAAAAAGTTTAACTTTCAGTTCAGAAAATAGGCTCCACCGTAGTAGCTCCATATTTGAAGCAAGTGATAGAATTAGCAAGAAATAGAATTATTCAAATAGTATTTCTACTGCAAATACCTTTATCAACTTTTGCTCAGGTTGATTTTACTTCATCCAATATTCCAATAGTTGTTATAGAAACAGATTCTCAGGAAATAGCTGATGAATATCGCATTATTGCCAGCATGGGGATAATCCATAATGAAGTTGGAATGAGAAATAACATTTTCGATCCATTTAATGAATACACAGGAAAGATAAACATCGAAATTAGAGGTTCTACTTCTATAGTATTTCCCAAGAAGTCCTATGGTTTTGAGACTCAAGATGAGTTTGGAGATCCTATAAACGTCTCACTCTTAGATTTGCCAGAGGAAAATGATTGGGTTTTGTATGCGCCATTTTCAGATAAATCGCTAATACGAAATATTATTTCTTACCGGCTTTCCAGGGAACTAGACCATTATGCTCCGGGAACAAAATTGTGTGAATTAATACTGAATGGCGAATACAGAGGTGTTTATGTACTTATAGAAAAAATCAAAAGAGACAAAAACAGGGTCGATATTTCCAAATTAGAACCCGACGAAATAAGTGGTGATGATTTAACAGGAGGATATATAATTAAAATCGATAAGAAGGCAGGGAACTCTGGCCCCTCTTGGTTTTCAGAATTGGGGGGTATAGATTTTCAGTATGAATACCCCAAATATGATGAAATAATGCCAGAGCAGAAGGATTATATTAAAAGCTATATAGACAGCTTTGAAATGGCTTTAATTTCAGACCGTTTTGAAGATCCTGAGATCGGTTATAGAAAATACATTGATTATAGCTCATTCATCGACTACTTTATTGTCAATGAGGTTTCAAAAAACATCGATGGGTATATGCTAAGTACGTTCTTATATAAAGATAGCAAAGGTGGCAAGCTGGCTATGGGACCTGTCTGGGATTTCAATCTGGCCTTTGGAAATGCATATTACCGCGAAGGATATTTGACAGAAGGATTACAGGTCAGCATAAATTCCTCACCCTGGTGGTGGGAAAGACTTATGCAGGACACAACATTTATGGCTGATATTAAGAAAAGGTGGCAAAGTATCAGGACAAATCAGTTTAAAAATGAAACGTTTTATGCAATGATTGATTCTTTATCATTGCTATTGGATGAAGCTCAGCATAGAAATTTTGAAAAATGGGATATTCTAGGAAATTACATATGGCCGAATTATTATGTTGGTGAGTCTTATGAAGATGAAATATCTTTTCTAAAAGACTGGATATTTAAAAGACTTCAGTGGCTTGATTATACACTATCCGGTGGACTTAGCGCAGTAAATATTCCTGAGAGCCCTGAGACAATTGCTTATCCTAATCCTTTCAGCAATCACCTGCGTTATGATTTTGTATTAAACAGATCTGGCGAGATATCCTTAACTCTTTATGATATGTATGGAAAGCAAGTATCAAGGATTATCGATAATATATATTATTCAGCAGGGACACATACTATTGACTGGCATTCTTCAGAGATTGCAAGCTCGCTGTATGTTCTTGTATTAAGAGTCGGTGGCGAAATCGTATCAACAAAGAAAATTTTGAAGAAGTAGCAGAATAGCTGCTGCCCCCAGGACCAATAGTATGGCAAGGATGGGAAGCAAATACCAGTATGGGATTAAAGTATATAAGTATATCTTACTTTAAACTGGTATATCATGGCCGGTTCAAGATCTGCAAACTCCCTGTTGAAACCGAAGCCAATATCGAAGGATCCTATTTTGCCTGGTTCATAAACCAGACCTCCAACAACGCGAATGTACTTTAATTCAGCATTGTAGTCAGGACGGAATAGCTGAAAGAGTTCAGCTGAAACATAGGGTTTGATTTTTTGTAAATCATTGTAACGAATCCGGATACGGTTTCTTACATACTTCTCATAATCGGCCGTCTGGTCAAGGAGATTAAAACCCTCCACCTCTTTCTGGTATCTCAGCCTGTAGTATATGGTAATGAAGTCCAGTCGTCCCTTGTACCTCAGATCAAGATTATAACGTGTCAGGGTTTCATAGCTGCCATCAGATTTCTTGTCCCTTGTATACCTGTATCCGCCCTCCAGGGCAAAGTTTTTACTGATCCGGTAACGCAAGCCGAGGTCCGTAAAATAATTATTGATCTCGCTAATGTTCTTCTTGAATCTGATCTCTTCTTGCAGGGAAAGGGTCCAGGTCTTTCCCCATGTTTTTTCAATGGCTGCGCCTGTCCAGAGCTGCAAGTCCTGGACCACCTTTGTTTCTTGAGCTGACATTTGCATATAAGCAGCCAGAAGCAGGATGATGCACAAGAAGCGAATGGAACCGCGTTTATATGTCACTTGAGGATTATTCATAAACAATCAATTCCGGGTACATGGGATTGGGTATTGAAATATGCACATTTTCAAAGCTCATATGAGAGGTGTCTGCAGCCCAGTGCTCCCGGTTCATATTCCAGACATCATATACACTGTTATCCAGGCTTTCCGAATTTCTTATATGGATATATCCATGATGCGGAAAATCGTAACAGTCCCCATACCTAATCCCGATTCCGTTTTCGACAAAGCGGCAAGAATCTACTTCAACCTGGTGATTGGGACTGCTGTAACCCAATTCAAGACCCTGGCCACAGTTCGTAAACACTGAATTGGTAATCCGGTGCAGCTTAATGAAAGAATGACCACTGTGAAAGTTTGCTTCAAACCTGCAGTTGTTTATTAACACCTCACCTCCTCCGCTGGCCCCACTGTCCAGTCCATCATCTTTGGCGAACATAAAAACAGAGTTGCTGATCACCGCATTGGTCCTGTCCAGGTAAAGTCCATCATTATCTTCATCCCTGTACTCATCGCTGTCATCAGGAAAATCTGTGAATATACAACGATCCATTACAAGTTCTGATTCATTCATCTGTCCCCCTGTTTTGGCTCTTTGTACCAGGCAATCGTTCAGTTCCAGTGTACATGAAACCGGATAGAAAATCTGTCCGATATGGTCGGTCATATAGCAATGATCCAACTTCAATTCGCCATTTTCACTATAGAAGAGCGCTTGCCTTCCTGCGTGGCCATAACTGTACTCCCCACCGGTATGGTGGCCGCTCCTGGAAAAGATCGTATAAGTGGCTTCCACGCTGTTTCCAGCTGAGTTTCCAATAAAACCACCCCAGTAGGCCTCTGCATCACTACAGGTGACTGTTACCGGGGCAGCAGTTGATCCGGAAAAGAAGAGCAAACCATTATTAATGATATTGACTTCCGGATCGATGGTGATAAAGGATCCACTGCCTATGCTTAAGGTAAGTCCTTCAGGAATGGTAAGCTCAGCAGGGATATGGATATAGCTTCCGGCTGGAATATATGTATCAGCTTCAAGTTCTCCACTCAGTAATAGGGGAGGAGTATCGATGCCGCTGATATTCAGAAGGAAATTCCGTTGATCAATCTTTACGGGAAGATCGCTACTGTAAGCAGGGATCTGTAGGGACCCTACCCCCCGCTTGATTCTGAAAGGTGTGGTTCCCATCTCTGCATCAAGATAAGTATCTGAAAAGGTAAGCTCTTCCTTAAGCAGCACAATTAGTGGGATGGCCATATTCAGTGGGGCAGAAGGTGCATGTATCAATTTAACAGACTGCTCCCCCAGCTCTCCGGTTTCTTGGACTAGAGGGGTCCATGGGGGCAATCCCCACTCCGGGTTACCCCGTTCCGGGTCAAGGATCACAATCCGAATTACTTCGAGAGAACTCTGAATTGCTTGTCGTTGGAAAATTTCGATCCTGTAATATCCGGCAGTAAGCAGTTCGAACACATCCGGATCATCGGGCTGAGAACCATTCACTAGTATTTTATCAACTGGTTTTCCTTCGTAAGAGCCACAAGCAACCACCATAGCCTCGGTGTAATCATGCTTGTCGCTCAGTTCATCCAGTGAAAGGTCCGCTTCCGGGGGGAGTTCCGTTTCTGGTGGAAGTCCATCGCATGAGAACATGGAGGCAAAAAGTGTTATTAAAAGGATGATTTTGAATCTCATGGCTGCAGCTCCTTAAGTTGTTCCTTCATGGCTGCCAGGCGGTCCTTTATAAAGGCCTTCTTCTCTTCCATATTTTCCTCCCAGATGCTAAAACTGGTTTCGAGTTGGTCGAATCGGGATTGAGCCACCACCTCTTCTTTATAATAAAAGGGGAGTAGCTCAGCCTTCACCTGTTCAAACAATGCATCAATATCTTCCGGGTCCATCTCCTCTATCATTCCGGTAAGCGTGCTTTCATAAGAGGCATAAAGATAGGGATCCATGGCGATGGAATAGTCCAGATCATCCTCAATGGAGAAGATCATTTTATCCCCTATTTCATCCAGAATATCCTGATGTGTAGCATAGTGGCGATCACCGAGCAGAGTACCGGTGCCCCAGGTGAGGCCCACTTCATGCGGATAAGATCTGAAAAGGTCATCATAATCCCAGGGAATAATGCTGAACCTGGGCTTATCCTGGTGGATCAGTGCATAGAGGTATACTTCGTCTGTATAATCTCCATTTTGCAGCAGATAATCAATACCCATCTTACGGAAATACTGCTCCAGATCCAGTCTTTCATTCAAGGCAGAGTACAAGGCCTCCCCCTGCAGCAAAGTGAGGCTGGAATAGATTTCCTTAAACCTCAATTCATAACTTTCCCTTGGTATGCCTGGGTAGGAAGGGGAATATTCCACATCGGCAAAGCTATTATAGTATCCGCGACGAAGAATAAATTCGGAGCCAAGCTCCAGGTAGTATTGTTCGGGATCCTCCACCAACAGGTAGATACCCTGGGTTTCTCCATTGATCTTTAGCTCTACAAACCTGTAGAACAGGGGCATGATCCCCTGTGTTTCAAGGATTCCCAGGCCAATCCTGTTCTCAATGTAGGTATAATCCATGGCCATGGAGATCAACTTGAATCTCCGGAGATTGGCAATATCGAAGTCATTCCTGCCCGAAATGTCAAGCGCTTCCTTTAAGACAACAGCAAAACTCTTCCGCTGAAAATCCAGGGCAGTTTTTCCACGTGTCTTAATTTCCTTCAGTTCCAGAGGCTCCATACCCAAAAGAAATTCCATACCCACTTCGTCAATGGTGTAGCTTGTATCCCTGCTGTTATAGATAAATTCCTGCATCTCAGGAGTGACCCGTAGTTCAAATACCACATCGGGATTGGGAGGAAGCTCAACTTCCTTGTAGCAGGAGCCTATGCCCACCAGCAACAGACTTAGTATAATGAATTTTAAATAGCTCACCTTTTCCCTTTGATAATGTGACTGCAAAGAAAGTAAAAATGGTGCATATGGAACGGTTCTCTTAGCGGATATGACTATATTCGTAACTCTCATTTATAACAAATATTGCATGAAATATCATTCGATTCTCGCAGCTTCCATGTTGCTTTTTTCTGTAATACTTTCGGCCCAGCGAGCTGATTGGGTAGATGGATATGCCGACGGGTGTACCTCCATTACTCTTGGTAAGAAGGCAACTACCGATGGATCAGTAATTACTTCACATACCGACGATAGTCACCGTACACGCTCATGGATGGATGTTGTTCCGGCACGTAACCACGCCAGCTCGGCCACAAGTCCCATGTTTAAAAGGGTGGCCTGTGACTCGTTTGACATGCCGACCTATAGCCACCTTCCCATAGGGGAGATCCCACAGGTAAAAGAAACCAACCAGTTTCTTAATACAGCCTATCCGTCTATGAATCAGTACCAGCTGGGTATTGGAGAATCTACTTTTGGGGGAAGGGAAGAGCTGCAATCCGACTCCGGCTTAATTGATTGTCAGAGGCTCTGTCGCCTGATGCTGGAACGTTGTAAAACAGCACGGGAAGCCATTGAACTGGCTGGTGAGCTGACCGGGAAATATGGATGGAACGATTATGGTGAGGTTCTGACCATTGCAGACAAGACAGAGGTCTGGCATCTTGAAATTCTGGGTCCTGGAAAGGGAAAGACCGGTTCGGTATGGGTGGCCCAACGGGTGCCTGATGATCATGTTGCAGTCAACGCTAATGCAAGCACCATCAAAGAAATAGACCTGGATGACATTGATTACTTTATGGCCAGTGAGAATGTCTACAGTGTGGCTGCTGAGGCAGGCTGGTGGAACGAAGGGGAGCCCTTTCAGTTTTGTTATGCCTATGCTCCCAACAGCAGGACCTCACTGGCAGCCAGGAGAAGGGAGTGGAGGGTTTTTGATCTGCTTGCTCCTTCGCTGAAGCTCGATCCCTATGCCGAGAACTATCCTTTTTCTGTGAAGCCTGATGCTCTGGTCTCGCTCTCAGATCTGAGGTCTGTCTTTTCGGATTACTACGAGGGAACTCCATTTGATATGACAAAGGATATGGTGGTCGCCGATGATCAGGGACAAACTGTAATCTCACCCCTGGCCAATCCGCACCTCCCTTACGATATGAATAAACTTTTTCGTATCAATGGTGGCTGGGGCTGGCGTGGCGAAAGAACCATTGCACGCTGGTATACTATGTATGCCACCATTATCCAGTGCAGGGAATGGCTGCCCGATGAGATCGGGGGAGTTGTCTGGCTGGCCCAGGACAATGTGGCCACTTCCATCTATGTGCCAATCTACTGTTCGGTTAGTGATCTGCCTGTATCTTATAAAACTCCCGGGCGTCCCAATGGATATACACACGAGTCGGCATGGTGGGCTTTTAACAGGCTGAGCACACTTACCGCCCAACGTTGGGGTGATATGCGCTATGATGTAAACGAAGTTTGGGACAGCTGGCAGGAGGAACTCTTTGACGGACAGGCTGCTTTTGAGGAGCAGGCTCTTGAATTGTATAAAAGAGGGAAGAAAGAAGAACTTGTCAACTACCTGACTGGCCATACCATGGAGTGGGGGGATAAGGTGGTGGAGAAAGCATGGGAGCTGGGAGATATGTTATGGACAAGGTATGATGAAAAATTCTAAGAATGAGCAAAATAATTAATCGGCGTGGGTTTGCAAGTGACAACAATGCGGGTGTGCACCCCAGCATCCTGGCTGCGCTCCCGAAGGTAAACGACGGCCATGTTATCGCCTATGGCGATGATCCCTATACGGAAAAGGCAAGTGCCCAGCTCAGGGAGATATTCGGGCAGGAGACCGAAGTATTCTTTGTATTTATCGGCACTGCTGCTAACGTATTAGGACTCTCCACAGTGACACAGTCTTATCATGCCGTTATTTGTCCCGAAACAGCACATATAAATGTGGATGAGTGTGGTGCTCCGGAGAAGTTCTCGGGCTGTAAATTGCTAACATGCAGTACTCCCGACGGGAAGCTGACAGTAGATATGATCGCCTCCCATATGCATGAGATCGGTTTTGAACACCATGTGCAACCCAGGGTGGTCTCCATTACCCAGGCCACAGAACTTGGCACCGTGTATACCCTTGATGAGATCAGGGAGATCGCAAAGTATACACACGAGCATGGCATGCTGCTGCATATGGACGGAGCCAGAATCAGCAATGCTGCTGTTTCACTGGATTGTGGATTTTATGAAATGACTGGCGGAGCCGGTGTTGATGTACTCTCCTTCGGGGGAACCAAAAATGGAATGATGTATGGTGAAGCCATTATCTTTTTCAACCCTAAGCTCTGCGAAGATTTCAAATACAGGCGGAAGCAGGGAATGCAACTGGCTTCAAAAATGAGGTATATCGCTGCCCAGTTTAGCGCCTTCCTGGAGAATGACCTTTGGAAAGAGAATGCCAGCCATGCTAACAGGATGGCCCGAAAACTATATGCTGCCGTTAAGGATATAAGTGGTGTGGAGGTGACCCGCCAGGTGGAATCCAATGCCGTATTTGCAAAGATTCCCTCCCATATAGTGCCGGCCCTGCAGGATGAGTTCTTTTTCTATGTATGGGATGAGGAGGTGTCGGAGGTGCGATGGATGTGTTCATTCGACACCACTGAAGCGGATATCGAAGCTTTCATTTCCCTGTTAAGGTCCAAGCTTTAGTCAGGGGATCAGCAGGGAGCTGTCTCCATAACTCAGGAAGCGAAAGCCCTCCCTCTGCGCGTAGTCATAGACCTTTCTCCAATCCTCTCCAATCCAGGCTGCAATAAGCAACAACAGAGTGCTTCCCGGCATATGAAAATTAGTCAATAGCCCACTGATGGTTCTGAATCGGTAACCCGGGACAATCATCAGCTGGGTAGAGAAATGTAGATGTTCCAGATCGTATTCCCTGCAATAAGCCAGCAGAGCTTCGATACTCTCCCGCAATGAGATATCCTGTGGGAGTTCCTCATTCTCCCATTGCGCGATGGCCAGTGATAAGGGCCTGGATGAGACCTGCTCCCTTAGTTTAACGCCCAGCCAGTAAAGAGATTCCATACTGCGGGTACTGGTGGTGCCCACCGCGATCAATCCCTCACTCCTTTTTTGCCACTGCTCCAGGAAACTCTTGCTTATGACCACCTGTTCCGAATGCATGGAGTGCTTCCTTGCATTTTCCTCTTTAACAGGCACAAAAGTACCGGCTCCCACATGGAGGGTAAGATGTTCCATTTGGACCTTTGACTTCTCCAGGTCCTGCAGCAAAGCCTTCGTGAAATGCAGTCCGGCCGTTGGTGCTGCCACAGAGCCCTTGTTCATGCTGTAGATGGTCTGGTAACGTTCCCTGTCGCTCTCCTCTGCTTTCCGGTTCATATAGGGTGGGATGGGGGTGCTCCCCGACTCTTCGATGATTTCTCCAAATGAAACTCCACTCTGATTCCAGTGAAAGGAAATTATGAATCCATCTCCGCTTCGCTCCTTAAGTTGTGCTTCAAGCCTTAGCTCTTCACCTTTGATACGGGTATGCAGGTAGACCGGACCACTCTTCCATTTTTTTGCATTTCCAACCAGGCAAAGCCAGGTGGCTGAACTTTCAGCCTGGAAGGCCTGTTCATAGTCGGCAGGATCGATGGGCTCCAGGCAGAAAATCTCAATTCGCGCCCCTGTTTCTTTTTTAAAGTTGAGACGGGCCTGGATGACCCTGGTATTGTTGAAGACCAGCCAGGCCCCTGAGGGCAAGTGTTCCGGCAAAGATCTAAATCGGTCCTGGGAAATACTCCCCCCCTTATAGAGTAGCAGTTTGGAAGAAGATCTGTCGGCCAGAGGATATTTGGCAATGTCCTGCTCGGGCAGGTCATACTTAAAATTCTCAAGGCGTATGGAGGATGGCTCGGCCATGTTTTATCAATGATGTCCGCAAAATTAACTATTTTTGCATAGTTCTTTTAAAATTTTGCAGTAGTTGATCCTGTCGCTGCAGGCTTCGGCCTGTGGAGGAAAGTCCGGGCAGCTAAGAGTACCGCGCTGTTGAAAAACAGATGTCTGTGAAGGCATGGGTGCAAAGAAGAAAATAACCGCCTCCTCACGGGGGTAAGGGTGAGAAGGTGGGGTAAGAGCCTACCAGTGTGGCGGGTGATCGTTGCAGCTGTTTGTCCTGCGGGCTGAAAGGCCATGTATACCGGTATTATAAAAGCTACTCGCTTCTGCCGGGGGGTAGGCCGCTTAGAAAAATGACAGG
>RCNC010000354.1_pt1 | contig 29093 bp, 19 predicted proteins | sample 2041301 | NCBI WGS metagenome assembly RCNC01 (sample SAMN09708231, study PRJNA481090) | Marine sediment metagenome, whole genome shotgun sequencing project. | biome: marine sediment; feature: ocean; material: sediment; isolation source: Sewage treatment plant 13A marine sediment (STP13A) ... | reverse complement strand
ACAAATGTATTTTGGAATTATTGAAGTCAGATTAATTAAGTAAAAATTATTATAGATTCAACTCAAAACCTTTATAAGAAAAGAGGTTCAGATCTTGGAGGATATTGTGGATTATTACAAGAATTCAGATCGAAAGACCAAAAAGAAGATAACATAAGTAATAATAGCTAAAAAAAGAGGGGGTGTGATTGTTAGGAATGGAGATTTGAAACGGGGGAATAGGTTTGGATATTTCTTGGGAAGAATGTTTAGGATTGTTAAAAATTGCTTTTAAATTCAACATAATAGTACGGTAATTCTTAAATATTTGAGATTAATCTATGGTATATTATTGATATAATTTATTATAACAGATGTAAGTAATTAGACTTATAAGAAGGCGGTTCTCTGCCTGTCGGCAGACAGGGATTCCAGTCCTGGGCACAAAAGCCGGCGAGTAGCCGGCTTTTGTCATTCTGATTGATTCCAGTATATTGTTTTACTGAAGGATCTATCTGGTTATTTTTTTATCTCAAAATTAGAAGCTGAACCCAAACGTGAAATTACAGTATGGCATCGGAGTTTTATCACTGCCATCATCTAAATTTCCAAAATATTCACCTGATCCCTGTTCATTTCTAAGTTTCATGGATCCAGGATTGTATTCGAATCCAATCATTATGACAGACCAACGAACATTGACACCAATGGAATACTTAATACCCATAAAACCCATATAAATATCTTCATCTCCATCCATTACACCATCCACCTGAACGCCTATTCCTGCTCCCCAAACAGGGTTCAATTTAGCAATCGCATCAATTACTAAGGTACTAACAGGATTATATGAAAATGCAAGGCCAACCTTTGAACCAATGAAAACATTAGCCAAATTTACGTCATCAGAAACATCAAAAACTTGCGCGACGATTGAAAGGTAATCGGCATTTATTCCTACACGTATACCGTCAGCAATTTTAAGCCTATTGATATAAAAAATACTTCCCAGCTCAAATACTCCACCAAATCGCCTGATCTCATCAGGGAAATCATCTTTCCCATCAAATCCATAGTATTTCCAGCTTGGGTTTGAGTATCCAAATCTAAAATAGAACTGGTTTTCAAGATCTCCATTTTCTTGAGCGAAAGATGGGATTGAGAATAGTACAATCAAGGCAAGCACCAATAATTTTTTCATGATAAACGATTTAAATTTGAGTTAAAAAAGATTATATACGGTTCTTTTTATTGTAGTTGTTCAGCTTCTGTTATTGGTTTAAAAGTGGACTCTCAACTTAAAGAAATGAAATTTATTACATTAAAGATATTTAATTTATCGAATAAAAAAAACTAAATATCCATGAATGAGGCAATAATGGTGACGAATGAAACCAGTTTGTTAAAGTAAATAAGTTAACTGATTAAAGATTTGAATTGCTTCCAAACCAATCAATTATTTGTTGCATTAGCTGTATTCTGTTATCCCTTTCAAGAATGGTTTCAAAAGGAAATCCCAATACTAGGGTTTTATATTTCCCCTTATATAATACTCCTGCGCTGGCATTGTTTTCTGAAAAACGAAAAGCAACTTTTGCTTCCACGCCGCTTGGTTCAATTGCGTCAGGAGCTTCTACAGTATATATATTTGGACTGAAATACGTATTGAAGTCAAATTGAATATTAAATCCCGGTTTTACATAGTCAGTTGAATAAACCTGGCCAGATCTGACTGCAAAATTAGTCCTCCAGGTATAATGCAATATTTCTTTGGCAAAGTTGCTTGCAACTGTATCTTTATTTTCGTGAAAATCAGAAGCAATATATGCGCCAGAGATGAATAAATTCCCAGCCTGCCTGGAGATATCAATAATTTTCTGACGCATACTAGGGGTAAATACTTTATAATCAATTCTATTTGGATCACTAAGGCTGGGGGTACTCTTTTCCTCCCCAAAAATAATGTCAATGAAAAAATAAGGTTTTGGATTATATGAAGCAACACTAAATGACTCATCACTGGAAGATACAAATGAATAGCCTGCAGCCATAATTGCTTCCCCATGCGAATAGGTGAAATCAAAGCTGTTACCAGGGATTATTTCACCTTCAAAATTTCCATAACTTGCTCCCCAGCCAGGACTATCATCATCAAGCCAGAGGGAATTCCTATCAAAATCGTAAGGAGTCCCGGTAAATCCAATTTCATGTTTGTAAGGTACTCCCTGATCCTTCCAGGGAATTGCTCCTGCAGTTTCCTTATTGTCAAATATAGCTGGGCCACAAATTCTATTAAAGGCATTTACAACCAAAGCTATATCTATATTTCTTTCTGAAAATCCAGCTGATAATATTTCACTGGGGAAGCTTTCTCCCCCTTCGTTTAAAGCAGTTACCTTAAAACTTTCAATTTGGCCATATTCACCCAGGCTTATAACGAAGGAAGTATCCTCCACAACAGTCCCATTGTCAAAGCCGTATTTCCCAATGCGTTTATAAAGTTTATATTTTTTGGCGATGGCAGTAGGTTCTAGCGGGTCTATAACTGGATTCCAACTCAATCGTATGGATTTATCTTTAAGTGGAGTGATTAAAAAATGATCAACAGGTAATGGGTGAATGATATAGTCTTTTCCTTCCTGAAAAGCGAGAAACCTTAGGATGCCCTTATAAATAGCCCGACTAACTATGAATCGGAACCGGGGATCGAGTCCCAGTTTCATATCAGCCAGGTTTTGATGCGATAGAAGTTCCAGGAGCATAGTTGGAACATTTGGCCGATAAGCTTCAGAATACTGTTTATTCCATAATCCACGGCGAGTCCATTGTGGATTGGCAGTGGCCCTGATGTCACTAATTATTTGGGTCTGTATAATATCAGTCATATCGCGACTGGCTATTTTTGATTGCCCATTCGGAAACACACCATCGTCTCTAACAGAACTATATATGCCAAGTGTGCCAATTATTGAATCATTTGGAGTAACGCCTGCATCGGTGTGGAAAGCCAGCGCCATGTCAATGGGGATTTTAAGTCCAGTTACATTCCTATGACCTGTGGGGCCATTTGGATCACCCATAAGATAATTCACCCATTCACCTCGTGATTGATAGTCGTCATTGTAATCGTTCTTGCCTCCATTCAGACTATAGACCAATGTGTCAGGCATTCCAGCATATTGAAGATAATACCTGGCAGCTTCCATATACCTGGGCAAATTACTGAGTTTCCAGCTAAAATCATTGGGGTTAATACCAACAGGAATTTCTGCTGCTAAGCTCATGTTATCTTTTAAAGACTTCTGGTTATCGAGCAATTCCTTTGATGGTTTCCTGGCTACATTCCCCATGCCTCCACCAAAACGGATTGCATCTGAGCTTATCAGTCCTAATTCCTCACTTTTCGTAAAAACCTTGACTGAACCAAGCTCAGGATTTTCCCCTTTAAGGAAATGAAAAGTTCCAAGATAGATCCATGTCCCGCCACCCATTTTCTGGTTTACTAAATATTCAGTTTGGCCGCCTGAATGAATGACTGAATATTGCGTGCTGGAGATATTTTTTTCGTTTTGAGAATAACTAATATAAACAGCATATTCCCCTGTTTCAGGAATGTCAGGGATGTATTGGAGGTTAGCGGAGTCATTGGCCGAGGCTTTAAATTCAAGGTAGCTTCCAAGTAGAAAGGGGTTTTCACCTGAATACAAAGTATCCTTTATTGCAAAACCATGACTATTAATTGTAACAGGCTCAAATCCTGATATTATGATTTCTGAGTTTCCAGTTGATCCATCATTATCTATAATCACCTCATTATTTTGAACATCTCTCTCCCGAGCAAGAAGAACTGTTGCTCCTGAATTTTCAAGCATAGGAGCCAGGTATGGTAAAACGAAAGTAATGGGGAAAATATCTTCCACCGTAGTATGTAACCTGGCACGTTGCCATTCCCATCGATCCAATTTGGACTCATAATATCTTCCGTGGCTGTGCCACAGGGCAATATGCTTATCATTCAATCCCAATAAAGGTATTGGCTCACCAACTTTCTTTACAAGTGGAGATGTATTTGAAGATATGCTGGATAACCTGGAAGAATCAATTTCCAAAGTAGTCCTATAATAATTAGGGATCAGGGATTCAATATTCTGTCCATCGGTGAAAAACTGTATGTCACAATCTCTAAATTTCTTTCCCAATTGCTCTTGAATGGAATTTGTAAGATCCTGAAGGTTTTTCTCCCTGATAGGGATATAGGACCCCGGTAAGCTCAAAAATAATTGAACCAAATTCTCTTCAGGTAAAGCTGATATTGAATCAATGCTAATATTGCCAAGATGCTGCCAATCCTGGAATAGGGAATTGCCATTATCAATCTTTTTGGCTGCTTTTTGTGTTAATTTAGTTTGTTGATTTGTTTGACCTGATACAGATAGATTTACAAGCCCAATAATTAGGAACAGTAAATGAAACTTTCGTGTGAAAGACATGAAAATGGATTTTATTAATACAGATAATATTTTTCAGATAATTTTCTAAAGCCATCTACATCTTTATATAATATTTCTTTTATATCAGAGTACTTATAATTTTGAAAAAAGGCTTCCCTGATTTTTGATGAACCTGTTACCTTATCAAACATATTATGTCGGCTTTCAGAAAGGGAGTATATGTCCTTCTCAGGATAAAGTCTGTGGTGGACATCCATAAACATAAATTGCAAGCTCATCAAATTAAACTTTTCAGCATCCAGGATATGTATTTGAACCCCTTTTATTTCTTTTTTTGCCAGCCTGCCGTAATAGGGTTTGAAAGTAATTGGACGGAATAGAACCCCTTGCAGCTCAAGGGCATTCATAGCATCAGCCAGTTTCAATGGATCAATCCATTCTGCACCATATATCTGAAAAGGCAAAGTGTAACCTACACCTTCTGTAAATACCTGCAATTCACCCATCACCCCGGTAGCTACATAATACTGAGCAGTTGAAGCATGGGGGACATGTGGAGAGGAAAGAACCCATTCAAGACCTGTATCATCAAATTTCATTTCCCTTTCCCACCCTTTCATGGGCACTACAGAAAGTTTGCATTTGTTATTAGTTTTTAGATAGCTTTCTTCATTTAACAAATTTGCAAGCTCTCCACAAGTAAGTCCATATACATAGGGGATTGGAAAAGCACTTACCATTGAAAAATAGCCTTCCTCTACGAGTGGTCCTTCAATTTTCTTACCACCCAAAGGATTAGGACGATCCAGAACCATAAATTCAATATCATTCTCAGCTGCTGCTTCCATAGCATAGCCCATAGTACTTATATAGGTGTAGGATCGACAGCCATTGTCCTGAATGTCATAAACAAGTATCTCAATGTCTTTGAGCATCTCCGAGCTGGGTTTTCGAGTTTTCCCATACAGTGAATATACCGGAAGTCCAGTTACCTCATCTGTATAGAATTCAACATATTCACCTGCAGAATAATCACCACGTACCCCATGTTCGGGTCCATACATGGCAACCAGGTTTACTTCGGGAGATTCAAAAAATATGTCAGCAGTTGATTTTAATTTTGAATCTACTCCGGTCTGGTTTGTAATTAAACCTACTTTCTTACCATGAAGATGATTGAAATTATGGGAAATTAGAACCTCAAGTCCGGTTTGGACTTTTTTCTGCGCAAAAAGAGCACCAGAAGCCAGTGTCATAATTGTTAATACCAGTAAAATCCTCCTGATTTTCATTTTCACATTTTTATTTTTTATTCTTTTTTAAACCGAACCCAGGATCAATCTTTATGAACCAGAGTGCAATGAAACTTGGAATAGTACACAATAATACATAAATAAAGAAATGCTGATACCCTAACCATTCCTGGATGGTACCACTGATCATACCTGGGATCATCATACCAAGCGCCATAAATCCGGTTGTGATAGCAAAATGAGCCGTTTTATATTCTCCCTGACCTGCTATATACAGCATATACAGCATATATCCTGTGAAACCAAATCCATAACCAAATTGTTCAATGGCAATACATGCATTCACAATTACAAGCTTACTAGGTAGGGCGTAAGACAAATATATATATACAACATTAGGCAGGTTTATAGCTATAGCCATCCACCAGATCCACTTTTTTAAGCCATTTCTAGAGGCAAGTATTCCTCCCAGTATTCCACCAACCATTAATGCAACCAGCCCTACAGTTCCATATGCGAAGCCTTTTTCAGTAAGCGATAAAGCAAGCCCACCACTTTCACGTGAATCCAGTAAAAATGGAGAGGCCATTTTTGTAAGTTGTGATTCGGAAAAGCGATATAATAGCATAAAAGCAATAGAGGCTACAATCCCCTTTTTATTGAAAAAAGTAGCAAATACATCTATATAGGATCCATGTTTCTTTTTGTTTTCTACCTTATCTGCCTCAGGTTGAGGTAAAATAAATTTGTGGTAGGCAGCAAATAATAAAAATAATATACCCAGGAATCCAATCGATACTGACCAGCTAAAGGGAACATCTCCCGCTTTTGCATCAAAAATAGCGCTGGTACTTTCTTTCAGGTTATGCTTAACCTTAATAGTAGCCTGTTGCGGAACATTCCAGTTATCCTTATTAAACTCATACACTCCCTTACTTGAAAGGTAAATATCCTGATTCCCTTTTTTATGACCGAAAGTCATTTTAATATCTTTATCATCTTCGGGAGGTGCTGACAAAACAAAAAATATCACAGAAGAATCAACTTGATGATCAGAAGATTTATCGAAAAGAGGTACTTTGACATTTTCTGGAAATACAAGGATTTTAGGGGTGCCTTCCTCGACATCAAAAACAATATCCTTACTGTCAAGTGTTTCTGTAATCTGGTTTTCAGGGACAGCCTGAACATTCACATGTACGGTCTCCAATCCGGTATTATCAAGTATCAATCCCGTCATGATAACCAACAAGCCCATGCCAGCAATCATTGCCAATCGGTAAAAGGTACTCCGTATTCCAGTGAAAAAAGCCTGTTTATGTTCGTCTAAGGCAAGCATGTAAAAACCATCGGCAGCTATGTCGTGTGTAGCTGAGGTAAGAGCCATTACCCATAGGAACATTAATGTTAATGGAAACCACCAGGGCAAATGAAGTACCAGTGATACTCCAATAAATGACAGTGCCAGGCCTATCTGCATCCATACGATCCATTTTCTCTTGGTAGAATAGATGTCCACAAAAGGGCTCCATAAGGGTTTTACCACCCAGGGTAAATAAAGTATACTGGTCCAAAAGGCAAGGGTTGAATTTGCAATGCCCATTGTTTTGTACATGTCAGAGGCTACAAACATTACAATAATGTATGGAATTCCTTCTGCAAAATATAAGGAAGGTATCCACCACCAGGGAGAACGATTGTTGTTTTTATCTAAACTCATGGAATATGGTTTTAATATTTCAAAGAGAAAATAGTATAAATTAGGAGTATATCTTTTTTAGCTCTGAACCGGGATAATAATGGTATAAAATTTCTTTTGTCCTATATCCTTTCAATGACATTCCCAGCCCTCCGATCTGGCACAATCCGGCACCATGTCCCCAGCCGGCGCCTTTGAAAATAAATTCCTTAGGGAATCCGGACTCCTTTGATTTAACTTCTTCGATGATGCAGGCAGAACTGTACAAAAACATTTTATGAAGTACCTGTCGTATATTATAATCTTTATAAATTATCTTAGTTTGACTTAATTCCTTGTCATCAATATAGTTTATTTTTAATTCCAACATCCGGCCACTTCCTGCCCTTTTTATTGGTATAAGTGAAACAACCTTTCTTGCACCTAATTTAAGTTTATCATTCAGGTTTTCAACAATATCTTCCTGAGTTGTTTTTACTGTCCATCTGAAATATTGTCCTTCTTCATCTACATTGCCCAGGTAATTTTTTAGTTTCTCCTCAGGTATATAATAAGGACTACAAAAAGCTTTTGGTTTAGATTCTACCCACCTTTTCATTTCTGTTTCAATACTGAGATTAACATCGAAATCTTTAACGGCATCAGGAATATTTTGCATATAGGGAAGGGGGGAACCTTCCCACAAGTTTTCATATTTCTCCATCATCCCACCGCAAGATTTTGAATAGCGGGCATCGCATATTTTGTCATCATAAATCAATACCTTCCCTTTCGTTTTCATGGCACCAGCCTCTGATTTATCTGTCAGGTTGTTTACACCCTGGTATCTTTGACAGCAATCGTCATTGCACACGTCAAAACCCAATGATGTGTGCTTCTGTTCCACATTTGCAAGCATCCATGATCTTGCAACAATGGTCTGCGCCTCAATAAAGGATTCTGGGCAATCGGCTCCCATCTCGGATGTCGCAACGCATGCAAGGTAGGATTCCAGGGGCAGTTCATTGATCAGCATTAGAGAATTATCTTTAACCGATAACTCAATATTTTGGGGTAGGTTTACATGAATATGTTTTGCCCAATGAAATCCCCTGCCGGCAATCACAGGATATGTATTTATTGAAGTTTTACCGTGTTCCTGTGAAATTTTGACATTGGTAATAGGCTCATTAATAACATATCCCTTTATGTTGAGAGTGTTTTCAACAACAGAAACTTCAACTTTATTCCCTGTAAGCGGAAGCTTTAGCTTATTATTTATTAGTAATGAAGTTGACACATCATCTAAGGACAGAGTGACTGCATCTTGCTTATCTTCAGGTAAAATAATACCAACTCTTAATAGAGGCTCTTCATCTGGGATAACTCCAGGTTTTAACATATATTATTGTTTTTTGAATGTTAGATAAGCATCAACACCAGCTCCTATGGCAGGGGCTTCCCTTAATCGGGAAATGTCTATTATATTGGTATTGAAATCACCATTTTGAAGGTAATACTCAGTTAAATTATTATCCTTCACATTTTGAAACAAAAAAGACAAGGTGGAGATAATTTGATTCCACAATAGTTTGGTATGTTTGGAAGCTTGCATTAAATCACCCAGTCGTTGTCCTATAATGACCCGATCTAATAAAGTTCCAGTGAATTCATGTTTTATTAAATCAATGTTTTTCGCTGGATTTACGAAGGAAAAAATATTAGACCAACCTGAATAAACTGTCAGGATTCGCTCAAAAATAAGTTTAGCTATATAGTAGCTTATATCATTGATAGTGGCTAAAGCTGCTTCATCGTTTCGCAAAGCTTTTTCAAGAATTTGAGGTGGGAAAATTTGTTTTTCATTTAACTCCTCCACTGGTATTCTAGAATACTCGCTAAAAATAGATTGTATTCCACTTGCTGAAGCACACCTTTCCAGTGAAATATCTTTGTCTGACTTCATTTCCCAGGCCTTGGCAATCCAGGGCTTTGCATTATCAAAAGGTACCAGATAACCATTCAATTTCATGGCGTCCGCCACCCCGGTCCCTCCACCAAGATAATAGGCATTCTTTACATCTTTAAATAAACCATCCTCAGAATATTCTTCACCCAAACCACAATAATCAGCATCGCTTCCTAAATGAGCAATTGGGGCCAATAATGATATACTGGAATGTTGGAGTCTGGATTCAATAAATTCAGAGTATTCAGGCATACGGGGCCCATTGGCAAGGGCTACAATGCCTCGCTTATTATTGGTTTTAAGTCCGGGCATTCCTATTCCCACAAGGGCCTTCTTATCAGGAATTTTTTTTAACAACTCTATTATAACATCTGAAACGGCTGTCATATAAATATTCCCTTGTTTCATCTCTTCTCCAGTAAGAAGGACTCCGGAATTCATTTCGCTTAATTGAGTTTTAATATCGACTGGAGTATACCCAGCATTAAAACCCGAATAGTCAGAATATTTTTTCTGAATATTAATATCAGAGATGCGAAATAGATGATTTTCCTTTGAATATTCAATGATCCAGCCACTAACTTTAGTAGCTCCGCCATCAATGCCTATTATTATTTTATTCTCCACAATTGGTTCTATAAAGTTTACTTTTATCTATCTGGAATGGGAATAGAAATTAATTCTTTCCATAACTAACCTTTCAATCAGGCTATTTAAGATTTATTAGTTGAAGCATTTTTTTTAATTCGTCTTAGAATAATTTCTTTACGCATGTCATCTTTAGCTTCATCATTTCGGTCAATTACGTCCTGGTTAATGGCATGATCTGTTCCACCAGAATGTCGGATTACTTCGTAAATTGGGTCGTAAACTCTTCCAATTTTATAATACTCAGCAATCTTATTTACCATTTCATAATCTTCGCCATAGTTCCTGGCAAAGGCATCATCGTTTATACCAAAGTATCCCATCTCCTTAATAATATGAATGGGAATAGACCTGGGAGCACCAGCACCGTTTATACGTAAAAGATTATTCCTGCCATTATCATCCGTCCATTCATCGTGTGTAACAACAGGGATTTCTTCCATTCTGGATAAGGTATCATCTTCGTTTTTCTCCCATACTTGATACGATCCAATTACCATTCCAATATTATCAGACGAGTCGAAACATTCAATGATTTTTTCTACTGCATCAGGTTTCAATCGGTCATCTGAATCTAATTGAACATAATATTTACCCAGTGCAGCATTGGCTCCGAGGTTTAAACAAAATCCAATACTATTTATATCAACCACTATAAGACGAACAGTAGGTTTATTTGGATCAAAGGAGTCACCTCCTTCCATATATTTTTTTACAACAGCTATAGTTGGGTCATCATCGCCTCCATTCACAACAATTATGGCTTCAATATCCTGAACTGTCTGTGCCTGAATACTTTCAATAGCAGTTCCTATAAATTCAGGCCTATAACCTACTGGAATAATAACAGAAGCTTTTAGTTTTGAGATATCCTCGAAATGAGTTTCTGAATTGTAGAATTGTTCAGGTGGCAAGTAGCTCCCATTTCGTTTTAAATGATCTGTAACAATATTCTCTGCTTCTATCTGGACTTCTTTTCCTGCCAACAGGTAGTCAAAAACATTTGCTTTTTTGCCTGATGCATAAACGGCATAATAGGACCCATTGTATTTATTAGAAATTCTGGTAAGCTTATCGTTTTTAGAAATTTTCAAGCGTAGATCATATAAAGAATTATACTTTATAGACTCATCGAAAAAAGAAATTTTACGGAGGGCTTCATTTTTAATGAAAAAGACTTTGCCATAGTCCTGGTTGTCCCTGACTCTTCCAATATGGTGGAACAAAAGTTTGATTTCTTTAGTAGAACTTTCATCTATTAGATCATAATCTGTGTAGAATAGGCCTGTATCCGGGTTTCTTACAGCAGAAATATGGAAAGCTTCTAAAGCCGCTTTCCTGAGCACCACCGGATTATTCCTATTATCGATATATAGAAAATAATCTGCATTTGAATTTTGAGTAGCCTCATTAAAAATTTCTGGATAGCTTTTATTGTTCGTTTCAATCTTACTAACCTCAATAGATTTGTCCTTAAATATATTGCTGGTCGATGATTCTATAGCCCCCAGAATAGTCACATCAAAATCGTGGTTAATCTGGTTGGCAATGGATTGGATTGTTTGTTTGAATTCATCAACTGGCTGATTTTTCTCCTCATTACTATGCAGAATGATTGTTGTCTTATATTTCATGGTTTATAATTAAATCTTATTGTTTCAATCCTTTAAATGTTCCACCAAAAGTACATAAATAGTATCAATTATATTAAGTGTAATTATTCTTTTAGGGAAGGTTTTTTGTTAAAGTGGAATGGGAGTAGTGAGTTGAATTTTGCTTTTTTAGAATAATTCAGTACTATTCTCAATTTAATTCACAAAATGCATTATTTTTATTGAAGAATCTAAAAACCAAATTATATGAAAACTTCTGTACTCTTAAAATTATCTACATTATTTTTTTTAATTCTTGTTACAAATCCTGTATTCGGGCAGGTTCGATTACCTGAATTATTCTCTGACAACATGATGTTTCAGCGAGATATTCCTATAAAAGTCTGGGGCTGGGCAGACAATAATGAACATATTCAGGTAACTTTTAAAAATAAATTATATAAATCTAAGGCAGATAAAAACGGGAATTGGGGAATTGAAATTCCTGAAATGAAGGCAGGGGGACCTCACCAGTTAATCATTAGTGGGAAAAATACAATTACCTTAAAAAATATTCTTATAGGTGATATTTGGGTTTGTTCGGGCCAATCAAATATGGAATGGCCAGTATCGAGTTCAGATAATGCAGAGGAGGAAATAAAATATGCAAATTACCCAGAAATTAGGTTATTACAAGTAGCCAAAAAAGTAGCAACTTCTCCGCAAAATAATATTGCAGAAACTTCATGGTATGAATGCTCTCCTGAGACAGTAGAAAGATTCACAGCAGTGGGGTATTTTTTTGGGAGAGAGCTGAATAAAGAATTGAATATTCCAATAGGTTTAATAAATTCAAGTTGGGGCGGTACTGTGGTTGAAACCTGGATTAGTAAGGAGGGATTAGTAGGAGAACCAACTTTTGAAAAGCTTGCTCAGGATGTTGCAAATATTGATCAGGAGAAAGAAATGAAAGAGAGTCAAGAAACGGCTGAAAACTGGTTTAATAATTTTAAAAGTGAGGATTTAGGTATTGATAAGGGTATTTATGTATGGTCTTCTCCTAACAATGATGATTCATCCTGGCAGGATTTTAAATTCACACAACTTTGGGAGGCAGCAGATATTCCTGAGCTAAGAAATTTTGATGGTGTTGTTTGGTTTAAAAAAACAATGAATCTAACAGCAGATCAGGCAGCCAAAGCTACAATGCTATCACTTGGTCCCATTGATGATTCAGATATAACATGGGTGAATGGTACTAAAGTAGGAGAGACCTACAATAAATATGATGATAAACGAAAATATGAAATTCCGAATGAAGTGTTTAAACCAGGGGAAAATTCAATTGTTGTTCGGGTTGAGGACTATGGTGGAGGTGGTGGATTATATGGGGAGGCTAAGTTATTGTTTATTAAAACCGGAACAGAGGACCAAGTTTCTTTGGCAGGAACCTGGAAATATAAGATTGGAATGAAAACAAAAACACCTAATCCCAATAACCTTTTTGGACCGAATAGTAAGCCCACACTCTTGTACAATGGGATGATTGCACCTCTAATAAACTTCCCAATTAAGGGTGCTATTTGGTATCAGGGTGAGTCTAATGCCAGTCGGGCATATCAATATCGCGATTTATTTCAAAGACTTATCAATGATTGGCGTGGAAAATGGGAGATAGGTGACTTCCCTTTCTTCTGGGTTCAACTGGCTAATTTTAAAGCACCTCCTGATATTCCTGTCGCAAGCGATTGGGCAGAATTAAGGGAGGCCCAGGATATGGCTTTACAACTCCCTAAAACAGGTATGGCTTCTGCCATTGATATTGGTGAGGCAAAGGATATTCATCCGCGGAATAAGCAAGAAGTAGGTCGTAGGTTGACATTGGCTGCTCTTTATGTGGAGTATGGAAAGGATAAACTAGTTTATTCTGGTCCTCGCTATGAAAAATTGAAGGTGGAGAATGGCGAAGCTTATGTTCAGTTCAGTAATGTGGGTAAAGGCTTGATTGCTAAGGATAAATATGGATACCTTAAAGGGTTTACCATCGCAGGTCCCAATAAAAAATTCTATTGGGCAAAGGCAAAAATATTAGATGATAAGACAGTGAAAATATACTCAGATGAAGTGTCAGATCCTGTGGCGGTTAGATATGGATGGGCTGATAATCCTGATCAGGCAAATCTTTACAATAAAGAAGGCTTGCCAGCCAATCCATTCCGTACTGATGATTGGAAGGGTGTGACCTATGGTAATAAATAGTTTGATGTCATGAAATAAACATAATTAATGGTCAGCTAAGATGTTTTTTAAGGCAGAGAGGTGATAAAATGCAACCTGACTTCAATAATTTTCTTAATATATTCAGGCATATTCCGCAGGAGGAGCCTGTTGTTTTCGAGTTTTTTTTAAACGAACAACTCTATGGATACCTGGCAGGTGAGGATATTAAAGAGGATTATTCTACAATTGAAAAACTTAAGATAGTTATAAAGGCTCATAGAATTGCTGGTTACGATTATGCAACGGTTCCAGCAAGTTATACAAATACTTTTGCTTTTGTGAAGGGGGATGTTGAAACAATTGAAACTAAATCCTTAAATGAAGGTTTTTTAATAAGCAATCGTGAGGAGTTTAATTCTTACCAATGGGCAGATCCAGATAAGGGAGACTATTCTTTTTTTGGTAAGCTTAATGAACAACTTGATCCGGGTATGAAACTACTTGCCTGTGGTCCAGGTGGAGTGCTGGAAAATGTAATGGAACTTGTAGGCTATGAGAATCTCTGCATAATGGCCTTAGAGGACCCAGAGTTAACCAATGATATTTTTAGCAAAGTAGGCTCTTTGCTGGTTCGTTATTATGAGATTTGTGCAAAATATGATTCTGTAGGAGCCTTAATTAGTAATGACGATTGGGGATTCAAGACCCAGACAATGTTGCCACCTGAAATGATGCGGCAATTTGTATTTCCATGGCATAAAAAGATTGTAGAGACTATCCATAGTTTTAATAAACCGGCTATTTTGCATTCCTGTGGAAACCTTGATGAGGTAATGGATGATGTAATTGATGATATGAAGTATGATGCAAAGCATTCGTTCGAAGATGAAATTATTCCTGTTGAGGATGCTTATGAAAAATGGGGAGACCGAATAGCTATATTGGGTGGTATTGACCTTGATTTCCTTGCTAGAGGTTCCAGGGCAGAAATAATAAAAAGAGCGTCCAACTTGTTGGAACAAACAAAGGCCAGGGGAGGATATGCCTTGGGTTCTGGGAATAGTATTCCAAGGTACGTCCCAATGGAGAACTATTTCTCCATGCTTTCTGCAGCCGGAATTCAGATTGATAGACCTTAATAATACAAACTTTACAAGCTTTCTATTGCCTTGTTTGAATTCTTTTCCATTGATCTAAGGAACAGGAAGATACTTGAACCGGTTGCTATTGTAAATACAATTCCAATAATTATAAAAGCTTGGCGAAGAGAAAAATGGTCGGTTAGATATCCGAAAAGTGGACCAATAATTGAAAAGAAGGCTCTTATTATCAGGCTTCTAATAGATAGTACGGTTGCCCTGATATCGGAAGATGTTATCCTATTTATATAATCTTTTAAAACTGGGCTGGCTATTCCCCTGGAGAAATAAAACAAAATCAGAATCCCAAGAATCATATAAGAGTTTATCAAGCCTACTAATATAAATCCACCTGAAATCATCAGAGTAGTAATCCAGACAGTAGCTTTAGGTTTTAATTTTTGTTCAATTCGGTATGCAAAAAGTGTGGTGAAGCCAACCACAAGATTTAATACAGTACTGGTTGCCCCAATTCCTATTTCGCTGAAATTTAAACCTTTTAGATATAAGGGGTAGATCCATGCCATGGTCAGTGTTGCACTCCCTATAATGGAAGAATAGATTATATTCCATCGAAGGCTTGTATTTGTAATAATTGCATACTTTATAATCAGGAAAATATCTTTAAATCGCATTTGGTGGCGATGCCTGGATATCTGAGGTTCGATAAGCATAAACGCAGCCGGAACAGCAATTAGGGCAATGCCCGTTTGGAAAAAGAATGGCAACCGGAGGCTGATTTCAGCAAGTGCCCCACCAAGAAATCCAGCAATAGCCTCTGAGAAGTTCCCTATTGAGAAAGTTCGTCCTTCATATTTGACATATTCATTTGCTCTGCCATCTGCTTTTAGACTATCATACATCATTGCTGAATCGGCTCCCGAAATAAAGCTTTGCCCAATTCCTAATACGACTTCAGCGATTAAAAAGGCTATAAACCCGTATGAAAATGAGTAAATTGCAAATCCGACTACGCCCAGAATACTTCCAATGATTATTGTTTTTCTTCGCCCCAAAACATCTGCGGCATAACCTGATGGGATTTCAAAAATTACTATTGCAATACTATAAAACGCTTTGAGTTGGAAAGATTCTTCTGCTGTAAATCCAAGATCATGATAAAACAACATTAAAATGGGCATGGTGAGCATAAACCACTTTGCCACTTTAATTATATAGAGTTTATTTATATTTCCGGAATACATGCTCATAAACGGTGCAAAAGTAGTATAAATAAGCTTTTTAATTCAAATGATTATATGTATGAACTTTCGGATAATCATAACTCGATATTAAAATTAAAAGTAAAAGATCAATGATTTTAATCCAATCCTGATTGTATTTGTTTTTATTATTTTTGTTCTGTTCAAAAAATATTCAATTATGAAGTCAATATTTATTCTAGTTATCATAGCTCTTTGTGCCAACATTACGAATGCACAGGAAAAATCTAATGAGTCATTTAAGTTAAATAAATACAATTCGTTTGGTTTTACAGCTGACGATGAGGAGTTTCTTGACAGCCATCCAAATGCTAAAAGAGGATTAACCCGGGTTAAAACTGCAATTGCTAAGGAAATGGAGGAGAGGGGAGTTCAAGAATCAAAGAATCCTGAATTGTTATTAAATCTTGGTATAACAGTTGAGGAGAAAGTTCAAATCAGGGAAACAAACATCCATGATATGCATTATATGGGTCAGAGAAATTATCATTGGGAAGTTGAGGAGGTTCCGATGGGAACTTATGAAGAAGGTACCTTGAGTATTGATTTTGTTGATGTATCAGAGGATGAAATGGTGAATCAGGTTGTTGTGACGGAAGTACTAACCAAGAATGATAAGAAGATGGAGAAAAGGATTAAAAAGATGATATCTAAAACTTTTAAGAAATTATAAGTTTTCTCTAATCCTTACTTATTTAAGTTTTTATACATTTCAGGGAGTTTCCTCAGCATAGCCATTTCTCTCCATTTTTTTGAAGCTACTTCAGCCGGGGCTCCGAAATAAGTATTGTTTCCTTCAAGAGATTTATCTACTGCTGAGACTGCGAGAACTACAGCTCCTTTTCCGATAACAATATCTTTATTGATAACTACCTGGCCCCATAAAATTACATCGTCTTCAATGCGTGTTACACCTGCCACTAATACGGCTGATGCAAACATACAACGCTTACCAACATAAGTGTCGTGGCCTATTTGAATGTGGTTGTCAAATTTAGTATATTCACCAATAATCGTATCTCCTGATACCCCCCTATCAATTGTACAAAGGGCACCAATTTCAACATGGTCATTTATAATTACGCGACCACAGGATTCAAATTTCAGAGTTTCTTTTTCCCTTTTTTGGAAATAGAAAGCATCTGCCCCGATTACAGTTCCAGAATGAATAATAACGTTGTCCCCAATAATAGTATGATCATAAATAGTAACATTAGGATGTATCAGGCAATTGCTTCCAATTTTAACACATTCGCCAATAAATACTCCTGGTTGAATTTGAGTCCCTTCTCCAATAGTTGCCGTATCGCTAATCATTTTACTTACAGGCATAAATGGCCTGTATTTTTTCACCAGCTTCATATAATCAGCAAATGGATCTTTTGATATGATTAATGCTTTTCCTGTGGGACATTCTAGCTCTTTGTTGATTAGTATTGTAGTGGCTGCCGAATCCAGGGCTTTTTCATAATATTTAGGATGGTCAACAAAAGTTAAATCACCAATCTCTACCATATGAATTTCATTTATTCCTGAAATAGTAAAATTGGGGTCACCAATAAACTCTAATCCCAATAATGCTGAAATTTCAGATAGCGTTTTTGGATTGTTAAATTTCATAATGGTCTATTTAAAAGTGTTCTTCTTAAGTTGCAATGAAAGCCAGTATCCTAGGCGGTAAATGTAACTTTTTTGGTCAAAATACGGTATCTAATTTATAAAGATTCTGCAAACAAGTTGCCAAGTTTGTATTAAAGGAATTTGTATTTTTGCAGGACCCAAATTCAAAACTTACCTCTTTTCTCAATAATCAGTAAAAAATATTAAGAAGTAATACTTAAGGATTATATTTAGATTTACGTAATGACCATTAAAAATGTTTCCAAATTCATCCTCACTTTTTTTATTTGCATCCTGCTTATAAAAGGAGGGGATGCCCTGGCGCAAATTGATGAGGTCAATCATTGGGAAACGGTAGTTTATTCAAACGATGTTTGGAAATTTTTTGTCGGTACATCGGAACCTGATGCGGACTGGCGTAACCTAACGTTTGATGATTCTTCCTGGATGGATGGAAAGGGTGGATTTGGTTATGGTGATGGTGATGATAGTACAATAGTTGCTCCTACAATTTCAGTATACCTAAGAAAGGCTTTTACACTTACTGATACTTCGCAAATAAAGGCATTAATTTTACACATTGATTATGATGATGCATTTGTAGCTTTTCTGAATAACCAAGAAATAGCCAGGTCAAATATTGGGCAGGTGGGTGATTATCCAACCTATGATCAATCAGCATTAACCTATATGGAAGCCTTGATGTACCAGGGAGGTAAACCACAGGAATATTTGCTGGATAAGAATGATTTTGCCGGACTTCTCTTGGAAGGTGAAAATGTATTGGCTATTCAGGGGCATAACTATGGGGCAGGATCCTCCGACCTTACCTCCATTCCTTTTCTAAGTGTTGGTATTGGGGATGATTCCCAGACATATGGTGAGCCCCCGGATTGGTTTTTTGTTCCAAAAGTATTTACTTCATCTAATTTGCCATTGGTTTATATAGATACTTATGGCCAGGAAATTCCGGATGAACCGCGTATAGTTGCTCATATGGGAATTATCAATAACCCTTCTGGCATAAATAAGTTAAGCGACCCTTTTAATGATTATGATGGTCGAATAAATATTGAAATCCGAGGTTCTTCTTCACAAATGTTTCCGAAGAAATCATATAGTATTGAAACCCAGGATGAATTTGGGGAGAATTTAAATATGCCTCTCCTGGGAATGCCTGAGGAAAATGACTGGATATTCTATGCCCCTTATAGTGATAAGTCTTTAATGAGGAATGTCCTAACTTATCAGTGGTGGAATGATTTAGGGCATTATGGACCAAGAACCAAGTATTGCGAATTGTTTGTAAACGATGAGTATAAGGGTATTTATGTTCTTACTGAGAGAATTAAACGGGATAAGAACCGCGTAGACATTGCAAAACTAACTGAGGATGATGTAAGTGGGGATGATGTGACCGGGGGATATATTGTTAAGGTGGACAAGCCTGATGGAGACGAGGGTTGGACCTCTGTACCATATCCCAGATATCCAGGATCCAAACTAACTTTTTTTCAATATAATTACCCGGAATTTGATGATATACTGCCAGCACAGAAATCCTATATAATGAATTTTATGGAGGACTTTGAGTCTAACCTGGGAAGCACAGATTACAACCATCCACAGAATGGTTATACTAATTATATAGATGTAAACTCCTTTATTGATTTCTTAATTGTTAATGAAATCGCGAAGAATATTGATGGATATAGGTTCAGTACTTTTATGCATAAGGCAAAAGACAGCGATGGAGGAAAACTAATAATGGGTCCTGTTTGGGATTTTAATTTGTGCTACGGAAATGTTGATTATGGATCTGATTTTGCCTGGCTATCTTCAGGGTGGATGTATACATATGTGTATGAGGGTGATGACTGGAATAGTAAAATATTTTGGTGGAAAAGATTAATGGAGGATTTTGAATTTAAAAGAAATCTCCAGAATAGATGGCTTGAAGTTCGGCAGGGTATTTTAAGTAATCAGTCCATTACCAATTCTATCAGCTCTATCCAGACTTATTTGGATGAATCTAAAGAGCGTAATTTTGAAAAATGGAATGTATTGGGGAATTATGTTTGGCCAAATTACTATGTTGGTCAAAGCTATGAGCAGGAAGTTACCTGGTTAAATAACTGGATAATTAATCGACTTAACTGGATGGATTCACAATGGAATGAACTGGTATCAGTTGAGGATAATAGTATTCTGGCGATGCAGGTTTATCCCAACCCATTCAGGGATTTTGTCAATTTCAGATTTTCAATCTCAAAACCCGGGGATCTCAAAATTGAGGCTCATAATCTTACAGGACAGACGGTTTGGACAGATCAATATAAGAGTATGGCTGCGGGAGATCACATTATAAGTTGGGATGGTGCTGATCAGGCAGGACAAGCTGTTTTGCCAGGAGTATATGTTTTCACAATATCACTTGATGGAACAACAATCAAAACAGGCAAACTAGTAAAGTATTAGAATAGAGTTTCCAATTTTCAACTTTTCTTTTCCTTATCTTTTTTCTTCTTAAATTTAAGATTCCATTTATAATCTACCGCAAGGATATAATTTGTTTCAGGCTTTTTAACATTATATTCCTGCTCATATTTGAAAGCTAAGCCAATTCTATGGTTCTTATGGAACCTGTAGTTTGCACCTATGGTATACCTAAGCTGACCAATTTCATCATCTTCATTATCAATAAGTGCATGGAATAGTTCCGCTGAAGCATAAAGGTCTATTTTGCAATTTCGAATGTCGTACATTAGTTTTAACCTATGACGTAATACTGTAACTCCAGTTTTGGTGTCATTTGCAAAGTCAGGGTAACGTACAATGCGAAACCGATATTCCGGACTGAACCTTTTAATTTCTGCGATTAAATTTAAGTCAAAATGAAACCTGTTTTGAGCAATCCAATCTCCACTTTTCTTTCGATGTTGGATATACCTGTAGCTCCCCGCAATTTCCATAAATTTAAAAGGCGAATAGGCTAAATTTAGATTTGTATAAATCTCATCAAATTGCGTAGAATTATTTTCCAGGCGGAATTCCTGAGTCAGGTCAAATTTTAATTTAGGGATAATTTTTGTTGAAATCCTGATTTTGGTCCATGTTCGAAAGTCAGATTCTTGAGATGAAACTGAATTATTCACAACAATCAGGAGAATAAAAATAAGCAAAGTAAGTGCCCAATACCGTATGTTTATTTCTACCTGGATATTAAGTGTTGTCTTAATAGATTTACTCAAGTTTTCCGTAGGATTTGTTTACTATGTACGTGTGGAAGAAATAAAAGTTTTAATCACAATAGGATGCTTATCAAAAAACTATTTGTCTAATTCTTACTCAATTTATTGAAATGTTTTAGACAAGTAGAATCTTAATGTGATAATTCTTTTAGTATTTGCATGTATTCTTTATGCAATATGGGTGCCGTTTCTGGTCCAAGTGAATTTTCTTCTCCGTAAGGGGCATCGTTTTCACCAAAAGCAAATGGAGCTTTCACGTCCCATTGACTTTTGGGCAATATATACCCTATTTCGTCATTGGCAAGTCCTATGACAAACTTAAAATCCCCGGGCATTAATTCACGCAAAGAAGGTGTTTCAACCACTGCAATTTTAAAATCTTGTTCTATTGGTGCTTCTACACCACCGTTCACAATTTCTGGATATATTTCCCCAGGTACTGAAAGAAAAGTGGCAGGGCCCAGAGTAAAAGCGGAAACTTCAGAACGCGTTTGAAACCAACCTGTCATTCCAAAATCCAGGACTCCCAGAACTGCAGCCAAACGAAACATAGTATTTTTAAGTGGTAAGTTAATTGTTTTCGCCCTTACTGAAAGGCTGGCTTTGTCAATTATAGTATCCGGCATTTCAAGGGCATTTAAAGAAAGAAGAGCCAGATGTTGTCCCTGAGCTTTTATTTTATCAAAATTAGGTTCCAGGTATATAGTGTCTGAAAATGGATCCTTTATACCCATACTACCACGAGTAGTCATCAATCCACCAATAGCACCATTTACATATACTGTTGTACCACCGAGCCCAGCTTTGATTAAAGAATCACCATCATAAACTCCCTGCTCTATATATTCCCGAACGTAATGTGGGAAATCTGAACTTATATAAAGGTTGTCAGACCAAAGAGTTTCCGGATGGTTTGCCCAGGCAACCAATGTGCCAAGGGTTAATCCTGTTTCTGTATCAATGGCTTGCATCAATCTTATTCCCGGATCGGTTACAATGGGTTTACGGGTATCCATTAAAAGCGGTTCAGCATTACTAAGATCTTTAGCAAAGACCAATTTTGCTGGGCGAAGATTCTTAACGGCTGCTTCAATGGCTGCTGCAGTCTGGCTTTTTACATATTGCATATTTTCCTTATCAATACCACTTTTAAAAGGGGTTTCACCCCAGATACCAATAAGGTCATTGCTTTCATGTGTGTGAGTGCTTGAAATCATCGCATAGTCAATCCCTATCTCCGCTGGCAAACTTTTTCTGATCTCCACCACATCATCGTGACGAAATCCAATTGCATCAAGTGATACAACAGCAATACGTGTATTTCCATCATCAAATGCCACTACTCTGGCCCAAACATCATCGTGTACACCATTGGCTGCCCTACTATTCCCAAATCCTGCAATCCAATACGGATCAAATTTCCCATTATTATTATTGTCATTATATGTGTCTCCGTCCTTTTCTTTGTATTCTGAATCCCCGTTTACATCATTCCAGGTATCGACTACATTTGGTGTTATTGGCATGGCGGCAAACCCAACTTTTATAACTCCTGGAACACTTGGCCCGTCAATGGCTACATTGAGCTCATAACCAAGATGTCGGTCTCTTAGGTTCCAGAAAATCCAAACTGCCAGTAAAAGAGAAATTCCTAATACAACACTACCTATTCTTAGTGCCCACTTTTTCATATTACCTTTTCTTTAAAATTCAACCTCTTATTTATATTTCTGAATTAGGGTTTATTTCTTAGTACAAAACCCTTAATAAATATCTTGCTGTATAACAGGATATGGAACATTGTACCCTTTTACAGAATGCCAGATAATTCGATTAAATGTATCCTCGTCAATGCGGTCAAGTTCATCCAAGTTCTGTTCCATCGATTTTTGTGCCCAAAACAATGCATCTCCAGAAAGACTTGTAAGTTCAGGATTAATTTCATCCAAAGGAATATTATTTGGCAAAGCTTTATAGGGTTTAAAATCTGGTTTATTGGTAAAGCAGTCAAGCATTGGCACTGCTGCAAGATCAAATTGATTTAACGGAGGAATTCCTAAAATATTTTCAATGGTTCGAAACATATTTATCTGGGAGTAGTTTGTAGATACTACCTGCTTCCTTTTTGTATATGGGCTTACAACCAACCCAACTGTCCTATGTCCATCCACATGATCAAGGCCTGCCTGTGGATCATCTTCGGTTACAAAAATGCAGGTTTCATCCCAGAATTTGCTGTGGGAGATGGCCTCGACAATTCGTCCTAAGGCCAGATCATTATCTGCCACTGCTGCTCGGGGAGTTGGTAAACCTGGCTTAGTACCAGATGTATGATCGTTGGGCAGAAGCATTATAATAAAGTTTGGAAAATTGTCGTTTTTTTCAAAATCTTTCAACTCTTTGATAAACTCACCTGCACGATATATGTCCGAGACTTTCTCAGGGAATCCAATGAAGGTGGGGCAGGTGTAGGGTTCCATTTGTGGAAGATTTGATTTTGCCCTTATTTTAATTTTATTTGTTCCATTTATAAAATCCTCGTATATTTCAGTAAAAGTGGCACTTCTTGGTTCAATTACTGCATCAACAAATTCACCATAATTACGAAAGCTTAAGCCATGTTGCATAACATTATCCCAGATAAAACCAGTTGGGGAATATGCAAGTGGGTCGCCGCCATCATAAGGATAGCTACGAGGGAAATCACCAAAGAATTTCTCAATATAATCTGTAACGTAGGCTTCATCCGTCCATTGATGGCCGTCTGCACTGAGAACACCACTGCAATAGTAATTGTCCATTAAAACAAATTCTTCAGCCAAAGCATGATGGTTTGGAGTTACTTCTCTTCCAAAATGGACCAGGGATGTGTCTCCATTACCCTGCGGTAAATCTCCAAAAACCTGGTCATAAGTACGGTTTTCTTTGATAATATATACTACATGTTTGAAATGAGATTTTTGCCCTGGAAATTGAGGAACGGCGACCTTTTCACTTTTTTTGCTCTTCTGGGCTAGCTGACTCATCATTCTGGAATAAGAATTATTTTCTTTAACCACCTCCGACATGGTTTTAAGTGTATTCATATCAGGAGGAGGGAGGATAGAAATACTGCCCATATGATTGTGTGTATTGTAACCTGGTCTGTCAGCCCGAAGATTTCTTGAGCCAATTCCTTTTGTATTCGCAACAAACAGAAAACTGTCATTTTTATCTAAGATAACTGCACCGGGATACCATCCAGCTGGAATAAATCCAGCAATTTCATTCTTATTATCAAGCTGGATAACACAAATGGCGTTATCGGTTCCATTGGCTACAAACAACTGATTTCCATCCTTAGAAATTGCCAGAGCATTAGGAGCGCTTCCGAATGGGAGATCTTTTTCCATTCTTACAGAAATTTCATCTACAACAGCATCCTCTTTGGTATCAATAACCGAGATAATATCACTATTTGCACAAGCAACATACAAACGATCCCTTTCTGGACTTAAAACCATCGCTCCGGGATGTAGTCCTACCTCAATATTGTTTATCTGTTTTCCTGACATAAGATCGATAACTGAAACAGAGCCATTATTTGCAATTCCTGTTTCCGGGTCAATTAAAACCTCGCTGCCTGAAGTTTTATAGCTATCCTCTTCTTGTTCCGGTTGCCTGCCTCCCCAATTGCTAACATAGGCTTTCTGTGTGTTAAGCAGAAGAATTTCATAGGGAGATACACCTACTGGGATTTCCTTCATGGCCCGAGTGTTCATATCGTAGATAGCCAGGGTGTTACTTCGACTAAGCGGCGTGTAAAGAATGCCATTTTTTTCGCTGAGAGCAAAGCCTCCAGGAACAGGATTCCCTCCAATTTCCGGGCGTGGAAATTCAATAGGTTCCCCCCATTGCAAAATATTATTATCATCCATTTGAGCAATGAAAATTTTACTCCTTGCCTGGCTCGCAAAGATTCGTTTGCCATCATTTGAAAAAGACAGTCCTTTAAAAGATGCTCCTCCCTTAATGGGTAAGGATTGCATAATAGTGCGATCGAGGACTCTTATTAAGTCGAGAGAACTTTTATTCAGTACAGCAAGCCATTGGCCATCTGGACTCAAGGCCAGATCAACAGGCCTTCCCGGAAAAGTAATCTGAAATCCTGCAGGCCGTAACAACTGGTTTGTTGGTACCAGAATGCTTCCATCTGGTTGGGGGCCTACTTTTCGGTTTGCTAAACTATCTTTTTGTTCTGGTTCATGCTGACATTGAGTAAGCAGTAGAATTAAAAAAGTTATAATACCCAGGAAACTAGTGTTTTTCATAATCCTTCCTCCAATTAAAAGGTTGATTAATAATATTAAATGCTTTTGAATATGAATGGATAGATCCCATATGCTAGAAAAATTTATCCTCTATATACTTACAAATGGTGTGATAAACTGGTAAATGGAACTCCTGTACTTCTGGTGTACTTGTTGAGGGTACACGAATTATTACATCACAGAATTCTTTTATTTTCCCTCCTGTTTGGCCTGTTAATCCAATTACTTTTAATCCTTTAGCTTTGGCTGTTATAGCCGCATCAATTACGTTTTGAGAATTGCCTGAGGTGCTTAATGCAATTAAAACATCGCCAGAGTTACCATAACCCAATACCTGCTGAGCGAAAACCAGATTGGGATCTATGTCGTTGGCAATAGCTGAGTACAGTGAAGAGTGGGCATTTAAAGAAATCGCAGGTAGGGCGTTTTGTAACTTTCTCCCAATATATTCACCTCTTTCTTCTGATACCGATTCTAATTTCTTTTCCAGGCTACTATCCAGAGGACGTTTTTTCTCAAAGCTTTTCATCAGCTCACCAACAATATGATCTGCATCAGAACAACTTCCTCCATTTCCGCAGAGCAGAAGCTTTCCTTTATTGAGATAGCAATTCGATACCTCCTGGATGGCTTCCAGAATATCTACTTTACATTCTTCGAGTGCAGGGTATCTTTCAAATAGATCGTCCACTATTTCACTTCCCATCATGTCTGATTTTTTGTTAAGATTGCAAAGCTACACACAAAGCGGCATATTCTCCTATTTTTTCGCCTAAAGATGCTGGTACTATTTTGCATACAGCATTGGCTTCGGGAATTGCTTCACGATTCAATACTGCTTCAACATGAGGCTTGAAAAGTTCTTCGTTCCTGGCGTAAATGCTGCCAATCACAATTTTTTCAGGATTTAGCGTGTCGATTATAATGGCTAATCCTTTTCCAAGGTAAGTAGCTGTAATTTCTACAATACTGAGGGCCGTTTCATCTCCTGAATGGGCGGCTTCAAAAACAGATTTGGCTGTAATGGTATCAATTTTGCTTTTAGATTTGCAAAATCCAACCGGATCTCCATTATTTAGTTTTTCAAGGGCGATATCTTTAGCCAGTTTTGCAATTCCGGAACCACTACAAAAACCTTCAAAAGAACCTGCTTTGCCGAATCCTACCGGACCATCTTCTGCCATACGTATATGACCGACTTCACCACCCAAATCGTTGGTGCCTGAATAAAGGCGTCCATTTAAAATAAGTCCAGCACCCATTCCTGTTCCGAATGTCAGGAATACCATATTCTCCGTATCGCTTCCGGCACCCATCAACCATTCAGCCAGAGCACTGGCATTTGCATCGTTCTGCATTTCAACTTTTACATTAAATTCCTTTGAGAAAAAGTCAACAATAGGAACAGCATCCCAGCCAGGTAAATTTGGGGGTGAGTAAATTATACCTTTTTTAGAGTCAAGAGGACCACCACAGCTAATTCCTATCTTTTTTAGTTTTTCTCTGTCATATTTCTTAAAAAGATCATAGGTAATATCTTTAAAATCATCCAGGATTTTTTCGTAACCTCTTTCTGTTTTTGTAGGGAATTCTATTTTTTCATAAATATTGAAGTTATCATCTCCCAGTACCACACTGCATTTTGTCCCTCCGATATTGTATCCAAGAAAATAGTTTTTAAGTTGATTTAAGTTTGCCATAGATGAATTAGGTTTTTTTAAATTCTATTTGAACATTATATTGATCAATTTATCAGCCTGTGAGAAATCAGGAATAATAAGATGAGCGCCAGATTTTATCAATCGGGATCTTTTTTCAGGATTTAAATCATGGCGGCGAATTTCATCGCTGGCAACACCAATGGCAATACCATCAAATCTAACACATTCTTTAATTTCAACCGGGCCATCTCCAAAGACTACCAATTCTTCTCCATTTAAATGGTTTTCTGCTATAATCTTGTCAATAACCATCTTCTTGGAATACTTATTAATGTCACCCACCGAGCCATGAATTTCACCCTCAAACAGGTCTGCATATCCGAGTATTTTGGCTTCATTTAAAACATCCTCTATGTCTGTTCCACTAGCCAGGTAGAGTTTTACACCCTTTTCTTTCAATCGGATCAGAAATTCAACAGCTCCTTTTAGTGTATAATCTTCCACCGATAATTGTCCGTTAGTGAGTTTTTCCAGCCTCTTATTGACCAGTTCCATCAGTGCTTCGTTGTATATTTCCTTATATCCATGTTTATCCAGAATTTCTTCCTTTGGGACATAATTAAACTCATCTACCATATTTACCAAACCTTCCATCTGTACAATAGTTTGGATACCGGTTGACATGTCAATAAACTCCAAAACCTGTTTGCGAACTTCCTGCAAAACTGAATTGTCAACAGAATCAAAATGCTTACCGAGGATAGCTTTCATCATTACCGGTTCCATAACCTGTTCCCAGCCCTGTCTCAGGGTACTAATGGTTCCATCATGATCAAATAATACATGTTTTGGACTTCCCATCCTTGAGATGATGTTCTCCTGGCAGATTTCTATCTCAGAGTCTGGCAAATAATTTGCTAATCGAATATCGGAAGCCAGCTCTGGCATATAGTTGAAATCTGCATTTTCCGATAAGGCAACTATTTCTTCTCCTGATGCTGTTCCCGTGGTATATAACTTCTGGACAGTAACAGCGGCTGCAAAATTGGCGAATTTGGCGGCTTCTGATGGTTGTATTCCTGCCGCAAGACAAAGTGTTAAGGCACTGATGGTGGTATCACCCGCTCCCACAGTGTCCAATCTTTTTAACAATTGAACACCTGGAGTTTCATTGATGCCAGTAGAATCTATAGTGATAATCCCACGTGAGCCGCAGGTAACAAAAATGGGTTTCTGGTACTGATTAAAAACATTAGTTCCATACTTTTTTGCATCAGCCAGGGAGATGAAGTCACCGGGTTCTTTATCAAGCTTGTTTAGTACAGCGGTTTCAATCTCATTTGCCTTCCGGTATACATTTCTGAATTGTGCATTAAAATGCCTAGAGTCCAGAACAACAATCTTGTTGTTAAATTCTTCAAACAGTTTATTGGCTTCCTCAATGAAACTTTCATTCGTAATACTTCCAGGTACCTGTTGATTAAAAATTAGGGCATCAAAATTTTCCAGGACAAATCTTAGATTCTTCAGAATTTCGGTATCCGTTTCTTTGCTACGCTCGTTTTTTAACCCAAAGTCAATTCTTGGATCTTCCTTCTCTCCATAATACTTTTTGGTGTAGGTATAGGTATCGAACTTGTCTTTTTGAATTGTAAGCAGGCTGGTATCCACACCCATTTCCTGCATTTGGGAATTCAATTCTCTTCCATGAATATCATTGCCCAGCACTCCAACAACTTTAATTTCTGCTGGTTTTAAAGCCGCCAGGTTCGCAACTATATTGCCAGCTCCTCCCGGAGAGTATGAATGCCTGGCAACTGCTTCTGCTTGCAATCCAGTTTCCACAGAAACTTCTGAGCCATCCGGATCCATTAACCAATAGGCATCAAGGCAAAAATCACCATAAACCGCAATCCTGGCGCTATTTATTTTTTCGAGAATTTCAAGTATTCGTTTTTCGTTCATTTTATATCTCCGTTCAAGAATTATTTACTAATGAAAAATAGATGCTTACATTATAGTAGTTCGATTAACTTTTTATACAATATGGGGATGGTTTGTTTTTGATCCCCGCCAATATAATAACCTTTTCCCCCATA
>RCNC010000353.1_pt1 | contig 29118 bp, 22 predicted proteins | sample 2041301 | NCBI WGS metagenome assembly RCNC01 (sample SAMN09708231, study PRJNA481090) | Marine sediment metagenome, whole genome shotgun sequencing project. | biome: marine sediment; feature: ocean; material: sediment; isolation source: Sewage treatment plant 13A marine sediment (STP13A) ... | reverse complement strand
AACCCGATCCCGGCAGCACGAGTTAGTGTCGGAAACGAAACGCCAAAATATAGCAAACAATGAAAAAAAGGTCAAAATCAGGGAAGCGGTTCCCAGGTCACCGAAAAGGGGAAGTGGGCGTCCGCGGCCACGGTTCCGGAAATTACCGAGGGCATTATCACTTCGGCAATATCTGTTCTTTTCCCCAGGGTGGCGAAGGCCAGCAGCTTGGCGTGCCGCTGTCCGGGATTGACATTGATGGTGGACTGGTGAAACCGCCGGGAAACCTGGGGGGTGAACGCCGGGTTGGTGGCCATCACCGCCTCCAGTTCGTGGATGTTCAGAGGCTCGATATCATCGATGTCGCCTGTCTTGATGGACAGCGAGGCAAAGGCGGGACTGATCAGCACCGCATCTTCCCCCCGGTTGTCGATGGTGAACAGGAACACCAGGAGGGGTTCCGGCACGCCGGGTGTCCCGGGAAGGAAGGGATCCTCAGCCTGCCCGGCCACCTCTCTGAAGTATCTGGCCCTGGTGGGCGGGTCGAGATACCGCAGACCCAGGTCCAGGGTGCCGAAGAGGGTCAGCCTGACCTCTTCACCGGCGGACAGCGGGTGAAAGTCAGGGTTCATCGGCGGTTTTTTCTGGCAGGCCGGAGCGGTGATCAGCAGCGCGACGGCGAGCAGGACGACGGTGAGCGGTCCGGTTTTGATCATCAGTTCCTCCCTGATTGCTTGGTATAACAGGATGGGGATACGCCGGTCAACCCGGGGAGCGGCGGGATCGTTGACAGATTCGCCACGTGGCTCCTAGAATCAACTTCCGGCAACGAGTCGTGGTCAACTTTCACCGCAGGGGTCTGGGGCAGATGAAGAACATCGTCATCACCGGCGCCGCCGAACACAATTTGAAACAGGTGGACCTCGTGATCCCGCGGGACCGCCTGGTGGTGATCACCGGGGTGAGCGGTTCCGGGAAATCCTCCCTGGCCTTTGACACCATTTACGCCGAAGGGCAGCGCCGCTACGTGGAATCACTCTCCGCCTACGCCCGCCAGTTCCTCGAGCAGATGGAAAAGCCGCTGGTGGAGTCCATCGAGGGGCTGTCACCAGCCATTGCCATCGAGCAGCGATCGGCGGGCCGCAACCCCCGGTCCACCGTGGGCACGGTGACCGAAATCTACGACTACCTGCGGCTGCTCTACGCCCGGGTGGGGCACCCCCACTGCCCGGAATGCGGCCGGGCCGTCTCGGCCCAGACGGTGCAACAGATGGTGGACCGGCTGCTGCTCCTGCCCGCCGGCACCCGGCTGCAGGTGCTGGCCCCGGTGGTGCGCGGCCGCAAGGGGGCGCACCGCGGCCTGCTGGAGCGGTTGCTGCGGGAGGGCTTTGTCCGCGCCCGGGTGGACGGCGACTTTGTCGAACTGGGCAGTCCGCTTGATCTCGACGCGCGGAAGAAACACGTCATCGATGTGGTGGTGGACCGGCTGGTGGTCAAGGAGGGAATCGCCGGGCGGCTGGCCGATTCCCTGGAGATCGCCCTCAAACAGGCCGAGGGAGTGGCCCTGGCCTTTCACCCCGACGCCGATCCGCCGGAGCAGCTCTTTTCCGAGACCCTCTCCTGCCACCACTGCGGGGTGAGCCTGCCCGAGCTGGCGCCCCGCTCATTCTCTTTCAACAGCCCGCACGGGGCCTGCCCGGACTGTGACGGTCTCGGTGCGTCCCTGGAGTTCGATGTGGGGCTGGTGGTGCCCGACCCGGGGCGCCCGGTACGCGAGGGGGCCTTCGCCCCCCTGGGCGAGAACGAAGGGTCATACTATTTTCAGATGATCGAGGGCGTGGGCAAACATTTCGGTATCGACCTCGGTAAACCCTGGAAGCGGTTGACAAAAAAACAGCAGCAGTTGCTGCTCGAGGGGTCCGGTGACGAAAAGATAGAGATGGTCTTCAAGAGCAAGTCGATGAAGCACGCCTTCAACCGACCTTTCGAGGGAGTGCTGCCCCAACTGCGCCGCCGCTACCGGGAAACCACATCACCGGCCATCCGCGAGCAGATAGAGAAGTACATGACCCGGAGCTGCTGCCGGTCCTGCGGCGGTGAGCGGCTGCGCCGGGAGAGCCTGGCGGTGACCCTTGGCGGGACCAATATCAGCGGATTCACCGGCCTGACGGTGCTGGAGGCGCTGGAGGCGGTGCAGGGGCTGGAACTGAACCGGGCGGAGCGGGAAATCGCCCACCGGGTGCTGCGCGAGATCGAGGAACGGCTGCGGTTCCTGACCAACGTCGGACTGGACTACCTGACCCTCGACCGGCGGGCGGCCTCGCTCTCCGGCGGAGAGGGGCAGCGCATCCGGCTGGCCACCCAGATCGGTTCGCGGCTTTCCGGTGTGCTCTACGTTCTGGACGAGCCGAGCATCGGACTGCACCAGCGGGACAACCGCCGGCTGCTGGAGACCCTGCAGGGCATGCGCGACCTGGGCAATACGGTGCTGGTGGTGGAGCACGACCTGGAAACCATGCTCCAGGCCGACCTGATCATCGACCTCGGCCCCGGTGCCGGGGTGCACGGCGGGGAAGTGGTGGCCCAGGGCACGGCGGCAGAGATTCAGGCCGAGCCGCGGTCGCTCACCGGCAAGTATCTCAGCGGGGAGAAATCCATCGAGGTGCCGGAACGGCGGCGCACGGCGAAGGGGAGGCCGCGCATCGAGATCGTCGGCGCCGTCGAGCACAACCTGAAGAGCATCGACGTGGGCATCCCCCTCGGCCTGTTCACCGTGGTCACCGGCGTGTCCGGGTCGGGCAAGAGCACCCTGGTGCTGGACATCCTGTATCGTGCCCTGGCCCGCAAGCTGCACGGCGCTTCGCCCCGCCCCGGGAAACACCGCGACATCCGCGGCCTGAATCACGTGGACCGGGTGATCGATATCGACCAGAGCCCCATCGGGCGTACACCACGTTCCAACCCGGCCACCTACACCGGGCTGATGACCCACGTCAGGCAGCTCTTTGCCGCCGTTCCCGAATCACGGGTGCGGGGGTATGGCCCGGGCCGCTTCAGCTTCAACGTCAAGGGCGGCCGTTGCGAGGAGTGTGCCGGAGACGGGATCATCAAGATCGAGATGCATTTCCTGCCCGACGTCTACGTCACCTGCGGGTCGTGCAAGGGGCGGCGTTACAACCGGGAGACCCTGGAAGTACTCTACCGGGGCAAGTCCATCTCCCAGGTGCTGGCGATGACCATCAACCAGGCGGCGCGGTTCTTCGAGAACATCCCGGCGGTGCGCAGCCGGCTGCAGACCATGATCAACGTGGGCCTGGGCTACATCAAGCTGGGCCAGTCGGCCACCACCCTCTCCGGAGGGGAGGCCCAGCGGGTCAAACTCTCCCGCGAGTTGAGCAAACGGGCCACCGGCCGCACGCTCTACATTCTCGACGAGCCCACCACTGGCCTGCACTTCGACGACATCCGCAAGCTGCTGCGGGTGGTGGACAGCCTCACCGAGGGGGGAAACACGGTGGTGATCATCGAGCACAACCTCGACGTGATCAAGACCGCCGACCACGTTATCGACCTCGGCCCCGAGGGCGGGGACCGTGGCGGTACGGTGGTGGTCCAGGGATCGCCGGAACAGGTGGCCCGTTGCCAGGCATCCCACACTGGACGCTATCTGGCCACGATTCTGGGTTGCCCGGGTACTCGTCTTTAACAACGGCCGGCACGGTGCCGGCGAAGCAGGGAGGCTGACTATGCTGGGCGGTTTCAATTCCAACGTCAACTGCAACGGCCGCACCTACCACGTGCAGACCGAAGACAAGGGCGACGTCAGTGCCAGGTTTGAAACGCTGGTCTACCTCGACGGTGCGGTGCTGGCTTCCAACAGCTTTCCCTACGGCGGCACTCCCCAGGGGATGACGGGCCGGGACCAGTTGCGCCGGATCATGGTGGAACACCACAAGGATATGGTTCGCCGGGTGGAGACCGGTGAGTTCGCACCGGCCGGTGAGGAGTGAACCGGGATCGGGTCAATAAGCGTCCCGGTATCCTGATTTCAGTTCAGCCCTGGCCTCCCGGTCCATGTCTTTCTTCCGCTTTGACTCCCGCTTGTCGTAGAGCTTCTTTCCCTTGGCCAGTCCCAGCTGGACCTTGATTTTCCCCCGGGACAGGTAGAACTTGAGCGCCACCAGGGTGAACCCCCGCTCGTTGAGTTTGGTCTGCAGCCGGTTGATCTCCCGCCGGTTGAGCAGGAGCTTGCGTTTGCGCAGCGGGTCGTGGTTTTGCAGGTTGCCGTGGGAGTACGGGCTGATGTGGCAGTTGATCAGGTAGACCTCACCCTCCTGGACCCGGGCGTAGCTCTCCTTGAGATTGGCCTTGCCCTCACGGAGCGATTTCACCTCCGTCCCCTGCAGGACGATGCCGGCCTCCAGGGTTTCCAGAATGTGATACTCGTGGCGGGCCTTGCGGTTGGTGGCCAGCGGCTTTTCCGCCGCAACCGGCGCTTTTCGTGCGGCCATGATCTGTTCTCCCATCCCTCGCGGAACCGCGAATATAGTGCAAGCACCGGCGGGGTGTCAAGGCAATGGTAGCTCAAAAGTGAAGATATCCTTGATCTTATCCGTGCATGGTGGCATAATTGGGCCGGCGGCATCCATGGGCCGTCACCAGGATGAAACCCAGCCCGCGGAGGGATGATGAGCGAGACGGCAACACAACCGAGAGTGGTGGGGATCAAGTTCCGGCGGAGCGGAAAACTCTATCATTTCAACGCCGGGGAACTGGAACTGCAGGCCGGCGACCCCTGCATCGTGGAAACTGAACGGGGGCTGGAGTACGGGTTCGTGGCCGTGGAACCGGCGATGATCGGCAAGGTCGACCAGCGCCGGACCCTTCGCCGGGCCCTGCGCAAGGCCACCCCGGACGACGACGAGCGCTACCGCAAGAAGAAGGAACGGGAGCGCTATGCCTACACCGTCTGCCAGACGAAAACCAAGGATTTCAAGCTGCCGATGAAACTGGTGGCCGTGGACTACACCTTTGACGGCAAGAAAGCGGTGTTCTATTTCACCGCTGAAGGCCGGGTGGATTTTCGCGAACTGGTCCGAGACCTGGCCCACGAGTTCCACACCCGTATCGAGATGCGGCAGATCGGGGTGCGGGACGAGGCCAAACTCCTCGGCGGGTTCGGCAGCTGCGGCAAGCCCCTTTGCTGCGCCACTTTTCTCCGCGAGTTCGAGCCGGTCTCCATCCGCATGGCGAAAAAGCAGAATCTGAGCCTCAATCCCTCGAAGATTTCAGGGATCTGTGGTCGGCTGATGTGCTGTCTGACCTACGAAATCCGCAAATAGCCCCTCGCTGTCCTCACCTTAAAATCTGCTGATTCGATAGGTATGGGGCTTTGTGCCCGGAAGCCGGCTTGTGGGCTCACGGGACGATTTTCTTTATTCACAGCCATTTATCGGTGGATGTACGAAGCAAAGTCCATTAAGTATGAAAACATTTTCTATATCCACACGGCACTGAGAGCCAGCCGCCGGCCGCCGGGTTCGCTCCCGGTATCCGATTCCTCCAATAGCCCTTGGGTACCACGGGGCGGCAGGAGGAGATGACCGCCTTGTTCGGAATTCCGGCACGGTCATTGCATTGTATTATTGACAAATTTGTTTATGGGATTGAGGCATATTCCAAATGTTATCACGTCACTTCCTTAATTGGTTGATTACCCATTTCCCGCTGACAGGCTCATCTAAATAATTCATTCCAAAAACCATGGCCCCACCAAAAATATGATTCAATCCCATTTTTTTGTACACGGGCATTTGACCCGCGATCAAGGCATTTGCTAAGATTTGCTTCCTGCACACTCTCACTGGATCAGGTTGGAATTTTCCCAGGTTGCGGCCCGCCCCCCGGCAGGGCATGTTGTCGGGGAACCATATGAAAGAGAAGGACCGTTGGAGGAAAAACCAGGCAACGACACTGAATCCCGCCTGAAACCGGACGACCTGGAACCCCTGGACCTGGAGCGGGTGAAGACCCACTCGCTGAGCCGGGCCGGCCGGCTGGTTCAGCTCAAGGGTCTGGCCCGGCCACTGGAGGTGGGGGCCACCATCACCGGCTTTCTGGACAGCCTGCCCGACGTATTGGCTGCCCGGGACCTGAAGACCGTGGTTTCCCGGCTGGTCACCGCCGTCCGCGAGCAACGAATGGTGATGTTCGGGCTGGGGGCTCACAACATCAAGTGCGGCCTCTCGCCGATATACATCGACCTGATGGAGCGGGGGGTAATTTCGCTGGTGGCGATGAACGGCGGGGCCGTGATCCACGACTTCGAAATGGCTTATGCGGGGAAGACCTCGGAGGACGTGCCCAAGGCGTTGGAAGAGGGGACGTTCGGCATGGCCCGGGACACGAGCAAGCTGATCAACGAGGCGATCTCCGAGGGCGTGGCTCAGGGGCTGGGCCTCGGTGCGGCGGTGGGCCAGAAGATCCTCGACCTCGAGGCGCCGCACAGCGAGTGGAGTATTCTGGCCACGGCCCGGCGCCTGGGCATCCCGGCCACGGTTCACGTGGCTGTGGGCACCGACATCATTCACATGCACCCCAGCGCTTCCGGGGCGGATATCGGCCAGGCCAGCCACCTGGACTTCAAGCGCTTCTGCACCGCGGTGAACCGCATCCGCGGGGGCGCCTACCTCAACGTGGGGTCGGCGGTGATCCTGCCCGAGGTCTTTCTCAAGGCCCTGGCCCTGGCGCGCAATTTCGGCGCCGTTCTGGCACCCTTCCTCACCGCCACCTTTGATTTCAACCGCCACTACCGGCCGGAGACCAACGTGCTGGCCCGTCCGCGCTCGGTGGGGGCCGACAGTTTCGGCATCGTCGGGCACCACGAGTTGATGATCCCATTGCTGGCCGCGGCGGTGATCGAGGGGCTGGCCGCATCGCCGGAGGGCAAGACGCCGGCGGAGTGATCCGTGGCGGGTACAGCAGTGAGGGCCGCGGTCAGCCGCGGCCCTCGTCTTGTACTTGTCCGGTTCTGTCGCCGGGCGCTACTGCAGGGTGGCCACCCAGTTGCCCGCCTCGGCGGCCAGCGGGCTGTCCGGCGCCTTCTCCACCACCATCTTGAACGAACTGACCGCCTGTTCCGTCATCCCCTGATTGAGGTAGGACAATCCCAGCTGGTAGTGGGCCCCCACCATCTCCGGATCGGCGGTGACCGCCTGCTCCAGAGCGGTGACCGATTTGTCGATTTCGCCGATATTGAAATACGCCGACCCCAGACGGAAGAGCATTTCAGCTTCGCCGGGCTTCAGCTGGCAATACCGCTCAAGGTAGTAGGCGATCCGGGTGTAGTCGTTGCGGTTGATGTAAATGTTCGCCGCCAGCTGGTTGCAGGTAGCCCCGTCCATGGCGCCGCTGTTCACGGCCTGGTCGAAGGCCGTGGCGGCACCCTCATGGTCCTCCAGCTCCACCAGGCTCCGGCCGAGGTTGAACCAGGCCTGTCCCAGGCCGGGATCGATCTCGGTGGCCCGGCGGAAACTGGTGGCGGCCTCCTCGTGGTTCCCCGCCTCGGCCTGGGTCAGGCCCAGATAGAAGTGGGGCTCGGCCTTGTCCGGGGAGGTGTTGACCAGCGCTTCGAAGATGGCCGCTGCACCCGCCGTATCCCCTTTGTCCAGGGCCTTGATCCCTTTTTTCAACTGGCTGGCATCCTCACCGGTGAGGGTGCCCAGCCCTTCGGGCAGCCCGGAGCCGCCCGCTGTGGGTGCGAGCGTGGGTGCCACCGATTCGAGGACTATTTTTACCTGCTCGATGCCGCTCTCCCGTGCGTCCAGCTTGATGATCTGGGGAAGGAAACCCTCTTTTTCCAACAGGATCTCGAACCCGCCCGTTTCCACAATAAACGTGAAGGCGCCCTTTTTGCTGGTGGTGGAGGTGAGCGGCTTTCCCTTGATCCGGCTGCCGGTGACGGTGACGGCCACGTCGGGCACCGGGTTCCCTTCACCGTCCACCACCTTGCCCTTGATCCGCACATTGACCGCCCAGGCGGAGGTGGTGATGATGCTGAGGCAGAAGATCAGCAGGACCAGGGCGGCACACCACCCGGTGGAGCGGGGCCGGCCTGCGGCGGCATGGAGTTCGGTACGGGGATGAATTTTCATCACTTTGCTGGCTCCGTGGAAATGGCTCCGATCCGGCCGGAGGCCTTGTCACCCTTGGCATCCCCCTTTTTTTTGCCGGTCTGTGCGCGGAGGAAGTAGATGTAGTCCAATTCGTAGTGGTGGGGGAAATCACCGAGGTCGAAGCGGATTTTCTTGAGCAGTCCCTTCCAGGACGGGTTCTCGCCGGGGGTGATGCTCACTACGTGGAACTTGCCATCCAGGGGAAATTCAAAGGCCAGGGATTTTTCAGCGTCGTATTTCTCCTTGGACTGGTGGGTGAAGTAGATGCGGGTCCCCTGGTAGAGCTGGGGCAGGATACGCAACCGTTCGTTGGCTCCGCCCATGGCATTGCCGCCCGAACCGGAGGCGTTCGGCTTCTCTTTCTCGACGCCGCGGATCCGGATTTCGATGGACCCGATCTGTTCGGCACTGTACGGACCGGCCAGGTCGAGGCATGGCCGCTTGGACTTGGCGTCCACGTGAACCACCCCGTCCTGAATCTGAAAGATGCTGGCCTGGAGCGGCTTCCAGGGTCCGAATTTCTCGGGTCCATCAAAGCCCCACTTGCCGATGAAGTCCGGGTCGTCCAGGCCCTTGGCTGCCTGCTTTGATGCGTCACCGGTGGTAGTAGCCTGCTGGGCCTGGAGCGCGGCGGGGCAGAGGGCGATGAGCAGAGCTGAAACGGCCAGGGCGACCAGGGCCGTGCGCGGAATGAAACTGGTGATGAACATCGATGGAGCACCTTTCCACTGTTTTCCCCGCCCGGGGCGGGAATGAGGTGAATCAACGCCGGAAACGGAACCCGCTCCGGGCCAGATATCTATCTGAAAACAGAATCCTAGCATATGATCCGAGCCTACTCAATCATACGGTCAACGGCTGGTGCGGGTGGCCGGGAATGGTCTATGATGCGCGACGGAGGGAGACCATGGCCGACGCTGCAGAGCATCCGATGTTTGCCGAAGAGATCGAGCTGGCCCGCCGCGGGTTCCGGCAGGTGGCCGGTGTGGACGAAGCGGGCCGCGGCCCGCTGGCCGGCCCGGTGGTGGCGGCGGCGGTGATCCTTCCGCCCTGGTCCAGCCGGCTGGCGGCCGAGCTCACCGGGGTGGATGACTCCAAACGACTGACCGCCGCCCGCCGTGAGGAACTCTTGCCGCGTATCGAGGAGAACGCTCTGGCCATCGGTCTTTGCCGGGTGGAGCCGGAGGAGATCGAGAGGCTCAACATCCTCCAGGCGACGATGAAGGCCATGGCCGTTGCCTTGGGCCGGCTGGCCGTGCCGCCCCAGTTCGTCCTGGTTGACGGGAACCACACACCACAGGAGTGGCCCGGCCCATCGAGGGCACTGGTCAAGGGTGACTCACGCTCCGTCTCCATCGCCGCGGCCTCCATCGTGGCCAAGGTCTCCCGGGACAGGATCATGGAGGCGTACGAACTCCAGTATCCGGGGTACGGTTTCGGCAGCAACAAGGGCTACGGCTCGGAGGCCCACCTGGCCGCACTGGAACGCTTCGGACTCACTGACGTCCACCGTGCCGGATTCTGCCGTAACGCTCTGGAGCGCCGGCGGCAGAAAAGCCTCTTCGAAGATTAGCGGGAGGACGACCGATACTGGTAGAGGTAAAGGTCCTCGCCGAAATTTCTCACCTGCACCAGCAACTGGCGATTGAGACCGGCCAGTTCGCTTTTGCGCTCCACCGATCCCCAGTCCGGATAGAGAAACCAGACCCGCTGGTGCTGTGCGGTCAGCGAACGTATGTGATCCGGAATGTGGAACGGTTCCAATTCTTCCTTGGAGAAGGGGGAGAAGAGCTGGTCCTCGTCCAGGTAGCAGCTCACCGGGGCCGGGCCGCGGTAGTAGTAGCGGGCGGCAAAATACCCGTTCCTCCCGCCGTGGACGAACACCGCGTCACCGGGCCCCGCTTCCCTGGTGAGGAAGGCGCCGGCCTCCCGCCAGTTCTCACGGTGCATCAGGTAGGTGTCCTCGCGGAAGTAGCCGGCCAGGGCCAGGATGTAGAGCGCCGAGAGCAGCGTCAGGGCTGCGGCGGGGAAGAGGCGGGAGCCGCCACCCCGCACCCCGACGGCCATCAACACCACCAGGCAGGGGAAGGCCTGGGCCAGGTGGTTGGGCGGTGACCCCTCCAGCGCTCCGAAACCCACGATCATCAGCAGGGTGCCGGCCAGCAACAGGGCCATGCCCCGCCGTCCCTCCCGCAACAGCCGCAGGAGACCCAGCAACGCCGCGCCCAGGGGCAGGAGCACGAAGGCCGGCAACAGCAGCCGGTCGGGCCAGCGGGACATGGCTTCCCGCAGACCGTCGCCGGAGAGGTCGGTGTAACGATACCCCGCGCCCATGTAATAGAGGGAGCCGGCGGCCTTGCGCAGCGCCGGTTTGACCCGCGCCGCCGGACCGGGGGGTGCCCCCCTCCCGTTTGCCGGCCGCTGGCCGTCCACCAGCTGGCCCACCCGGGCATGGAACCGCACCTGCTCCACCGTGCGCGGCAGCTGGGGCAGGTAGATCAGCAGGGCCAGGGCCAGGGCCGCGGCCCAGGCGGTCAGTTCCCGCTTCCAGGGGCGGTTGCCGGCCAGCAGGGGCAGCAGGGTGGCCGGGATGAGCAGCACGCCCAGGTGGTGGGTGTAGAGGGCCGCGGCCAGCACCGGGGCGGAGGCCGCCCAGGCCAGTACCGACACCAGGCCCTGCCGCCGCCGGGCCACGGTCTGCAACAGAAAGAGGAGCAACGCCAGCATCGAGAGCAGGGCGTAGTTTCTCGCTTCCTGGGAGATTTGCACGTGGTAGGGGGAAAGGGCCAGGATCAGCGCGGCGGCGGCGCCGGTCCAGCGGTCCCCGGCCTCGCGTCCCAGGAGGAAGATCAGCGGTATGGCGGCAATGCCGCAGAGGGCCGAGAGCAGCCGCAGCGCCCACTCCTCCTCGCTGCCTGCCAGCTCCATGGTCAGGCCCAGCAACCGGAAGTAGAGCGGGGGAAGTTCCACCGGGTCATGTCCGGTGGACGCCAGCACGCAGCTGATCGCCTCGTCCACCCAGAGGCTCTTCTGTCCCAGGCGGAAGAAACGCAGTCCGGCCCCTGCGGCGATGACCAGGGCCAGCACCAGCACCAGTGCTGCCGCTGAGGAGGCAACCCCCCGGCCCGTGGGAACCCCACCGGTGGGGGACCACTCTCCCTGGAAGATGCCGTCCTCGTTGTCGGGGTGATCCGTGTTCATGGTACCTGGATCTTAGTCCTCAGCTTCCGCTACGTGCAAGCTGCTCCGCTTCCTCGGGGCTGATGCGATAGAGGAGAATCGAGTATCCCACCTGGTGGTCCGGGGGACGGTCCCGCAGCCAGCGGAACCGGTCGGGGGCGCGCTGGAAGCCATAGAGGTTCTGCAGCCGGGTGGCGCTGACCGCGTAGAACCCCGGCTCGGGGTTCATTTCGTTTTCCGGGCTCACCGGGGCGTAGTTGTGGAGACCGTAGACCTCGGGAGGGGTCGGGCCGAAGTAGGCCAGGCGGACCAATTCCCCGGATCCGGCGGTTTCCAGGTGCCGGGCCAGCAGCTTCAGGTCCTGGCCCCAGTCGAGGTTGCAGTCCACCATCATCCGGTAGCCGTTTTCCGGGCCGCGGACCAGCCGGTTGAAGTGGGCCAGGTGGTGGGGGTGGATGGCCAGGCACGCCGCCCCATGAAGAACGAGGGCAACCCAGAGGGTCATCCGGGCGGTCTTGTTGCCCCGGGTCGTCGGCCAGAGACGGCCGCTGAGCAGGAAGAGCAGGGGGTAGATCACCAGTACGTGGCGCAACCCGACATTGATCCCCCCGGCCATGCTCACCCCGAGAAAGAACAGAGCCGGGAGCCAGAGGAAGAGTTCGTCGGCCGCGGCAACGGCCCGGTGGCGGAACCGCAACGTGGCGGCCATGGCTCCGGCCAGCGCCGTGCCGGTGAGAAACAGCGCCCCGAGGGTGCTCTTGATCAGGATCGCCGCCGGGAAATAGTACCACCAGCCGTCCAGCGAGAGTCTGCCAAAAAGAAAGGCGTTCATCCGGGCGTCCTTGACGATGAAAACGCCGTGGAGCCAGAGCCGCAGCGGGTCGGACAGAAACCCCCATAGCCCGGCAGAGTCAGCGGCCCCGCCGGAAGCGCTGAAGGCGGGCACCAGGAAGAGGCGACAGCCGAGCCAGACCACCACCAGGGCGCAGGCCGCGGCCAGGGCCAGGTGCTGCAGAAGTTCGAGCAGCCTGTGCCGCGGCGGGGACGGGGGAGTGCCGGGCGGTGACAGCAAACGGCGGATCACGAAGGCCAGGGCCAGCGGCGGCAGCAGGACCAGGGCGCTGTGCTTGGCCAGTAGGGCCAGGCCGGCGGCGAGCCCCATCCAGACCGCGCGCCACCGTCCCGGGGCCGCGGCGCAGCGCCAGCAGGCATGGGCCGCCAGCAGGGCAAAGGCGGCAAATCCCAGGTCCACGGTGACCAGCCGGGCATGGGCCAGGATATTGGGGCTCAGTGCATAGAGGGCCAGGGCGCAGAGGGCCCCGCCCTCACCGTAGAGCCGTCGGGCCCAGGAAAAGAGGAGCAGGCCGGTGAGCAGGGAGATGACCAGGGTCGCCACCCGGCCCCGGCCCAGCAGAATATCCGGGTGGAACCCGGTGTCAAAGGGGAAGGTCCGTTTCCAGGCCTCGGTTTTCGTCTTCGGCGCCCCCGGACCGCCGGCGATTTCGGTGACGGTGAGCTCCAGGTCCGCCAGGGACAGGGCGGTGAGCACGTTGACCAGCGGCGGGTTGATCAGTTCGTCCGGTTCCGGAATCCTGGTGTAGACCCCGGAGCGCAGATAGATGTAGCCGTTGCGCAGGTGCTTGTACTCGTCGAAGGTGGCCGACTTCCGCACCATGCTGTGCAGGCCGAGGAAGCCGTGAGCGCCCAGCAGGAGCAGCAGGATGGCACTGCCCGGCCGGCACCATCTTTGCCACCAACCGTTCATGGTTTGTCCCCCGGGCCATCCGCTTCGCCGTTCCCCGCGGCGGGGGGGACCGGTTCCAGCCGGTAGAGCTTGAGCTGGATGGCCGGGATGGAGAAGTCGGCTTCCGGCACCGGGCGGATCCCGGCCCGGATCAACCGTTGTTCGTTCTCACCCTCCACCTCGGGGCTGGTGGAGGAGAAGAGATAGAACAGGTCAGCCTGGCGGAAGCGATCGAGGTCCAGCCCCCGCTTGCGCGGGAGGTGCAGCACCTTCATCGGCCGGCTGACGTAGCCGAAGGCCGGTTCCCGGAGGTCCAGCGCCGGCTTGCCGGTGAGGATGGTCTTCCCCGGGTGGTGCTGCTCCAGGTGGGCCGCAGCGGCCCGCTTGGCGGCCAGCACCTGGCCGTAGGCCAGGTCGCTCTCGTAGTAGTGTCGGGGGCGGGGGAGGGTGTAGTTGCGGAACCAGCCGCAGGTGAAGAGGGGCAGTGACAGGGCCAGGAGCAGGAGCAGCCCCACTGTGGGACGCCGGCTGGTCAGCTGTGCCGCTCCGGCGGCGGCCAGCAGGAAGAACGAGGGGTAGAGGGGCAGCAGGTAGCGCGGGAAATCAAAGGCATAACAGGAAAAGAACCCGATGAAGAGGAGGAAGGGCAACCCCATGGCCACGGCCAGCTCCAGGCCATGCAGCCTGTTGTCGGTCTGGCCCCCTGTGCGACCCCGGCGCAGCAGAACCACGGCCCCGGCAAGGGTGAACAGGGCCGGGACCCACATCCACTTCAGCAGCAGGAGCTGGCGCAGCCAGTACCCCACCCGGGACAGAAGGGGGCCCACCGACAATCCCAGATCGGCGGTATTCTCCGGGTGAAACATCCAGCCGTAGTGCAGCCGGCAGAGCAGGGCCCAGAGGAGAAAGACACCCGCAGGAACGGCTGTGGCCAGCAGCAGGGGCCAGCTGAATTTCCGGCCGGGGGTGGTGTTGCCAGAGCCCCGACGGAGAAGAGGCAGCAGCAGGGCGGCCAGCAATCCGGCGGTGACAAAGACACCGGGGTGTTTGGTCAGCACCAGGGCCGTCCCGCAGAGGGCCAGGGGAAGCGGTCGTGCGGAAAGACCGTAGTAGAGTGTCATCACCGCCAGCGCGGTGAGCGGGATGGCCAGGCGGACCAGCCCGGACTGGCAGAAAAAGAGCGGGCAGAAGAGCAGCAGCAGAGAGGCGGCCACCCCGGTGCCGCGGCCGAAAAAGGTCTCCCCCAGCCGCCAGGTGTAGAGCAGGGCAAGCCAGGCGAAGAGAATGATCAGGCCGTGTGACACCCCCAGCCCGGTGCCGAACAGGCGGTATGTTTCGCTCAGCAGGCGGAAGTAGAAGGGCGGGTGGACTTCGTCGGGAATGAATAGCCGGCCGGGCTCCTCCAGCAGGAGCAGGCCGTTGGGCACCACGTAGGCCTGGCCGTCACCCCAGATCGGCAGGGAGAGGGCGGGCCACTTCAACCCCAGCAGCAGCAGGGCCAGCAGGATGGGGAACCCCCAGCGATACACTGCCCCGGCCGCCGGGCGGTTCATTGCCCGGCCCCCGCGTCCGGACCGCGCCTGCCCGCCAGGTGGCGGACGGTGGCCAGGGCCGAGGCGACCAGGATCAGGTCGAGCATCGCCGTGTAGAAGAGCATGGAACGCAGCATGAACAGCAGGCCGCGCTCACGCCTGATGAATCCGTAGAACCGCCGGTTGACCCAGATGGCGCCAGCCAGTGGCAGCAGGGTCAGCAGCCAGAGTGCCGGTGATCCGGCCAGCGCGGCCAGCGGCAGCGCGGCAGTGAACAGGCCGGAAAAGATACCGCCCAGCTTCATCTCGGTGGAGGCGCTTCCCGAATCGGTGAACAACGTGCTCTGGTTCAATGCGTAGCGGGTCCAGGTGTAGCTCTTCCGTGCCGCATTCTCCAGCGATTTCCAGATGGTGAACCCGAAGTCGTGGCGGACCAGTATGGTGGGATCGGCCACCACTTCCACCCCGTCCCGCCGCATCTCCCGGCAGAGCTGGACGTCGGCGGCCAGTCCATCCAGCTTGCCCATGATCGGCTCTTCGGGAAACCCGCCATGGTCGAGGAAAAGCTGTCGCTCCACCACCATGGCGTGGGCCGCCACATAGTCGGGGTGTTCCAGCTTCGTCTCGAAATAGTGAACGTGCAGCGACTGGAAGGAGCTGGCAAAGAGGTGCCGGTCCGCCGGGATGGTGGTGTAGGTCCCGCCCACCACACGCCGGGGATGGCCGGCAGCGGCCTCCACGGCCCGGCCCAGGGTCTCCGGTTCCACCAGGCAGTCCTGGTCGGTGATGAAGAGGATGTCGCCGCGGGCCTGGCGGGCGCCCTCGTTGCGCGCGTACCCGGCGCCGAGATTCCGTTCCAGCCGGACCAGCCGCACGGGAAACCGGGCGATCAACTCCGCCGAGCGGTCGGTGCTGGCATCGTCCACCACCACTGTTTCGAAATCGGTGAAGCTGGAGGCGGCGAGAGCATCGAGGGTCTGCTGAATGATCCGTTCCCCGTTGTGCACGGCGATGATCACCGACAGCCGCGGGGTCTGGTCAGGCAAATCGGTCACAGTGGTTTCTTTCGGGCCGGCAGCAGGTCCTGGTCAATGTTGATCGTTCAAAACAAAGGACTTTCGGTGCGAGCCAGAATCTACCACATCAGTGGCGGGGAATCAACTTTCGGGTCAGGCCATGCCGGCCTGGGCCCGGTGCCCCTCGCTGCCGTCCAGGTAACGGTCCATCACCGTGGCCGGCAGACCGGGCTGCTGGTAGTCATCGAACCAGTGGGCATGCGGGTTGCAGCGGCGGATCATGAAGCGGCCGCTGTCCTGGTCGTCGGCGGCGCGGTGGAACTTGAAGAAGATCTGGCGGTCGGTTTTACCCACCACCTCGATCTTGCCCTCGGCATGGGACATGACGAACCGGGCCTGCTTGGCCAGACCGGAAACCATCGACTTGGCGGCTTCAAAAATCCGGTAGCCCTCTTCCAGCGGGACCGAGAAGGGCTTGTTGCCCAGGGCCGGGCGGCACTGGAAGACGTAGTAGGGGCTTACACCCACTGCGGAGAGATTCCCGAACAGATCGGCCAGGGCGGTGGGGGAGTCGTTCACCCCACGGATCAGCGGGGTCTGGTTGAGCAGCACCGCTCCGGCCGCGCCCAGTATTCTGAACCCCTCCACCGATGGATCGGAGATTTCCTGGGAGTGGTCGAAGTGATTCATGATGTAGATCTGTTTCCCCTGCCTGGTGACCCGCCGGATCAGCGCCGCCAGGGAGGGGTCGTCCACCACCCGTAAGGGATCGAAGGCGAGCATTTTGGTTCCGATGCGGATGAAGCGGATGTGGTCGATGTCCATCAGCCGGCCGATGATGGACTCCAGCCGGGACGGGGGCAGGGTCAGCGGGTCACCGCCGGTGATCAGCACATTGGTGATTTCCCGGTGGCGCCGCAGGTAGTCCACCGCGCCGGTGAGGTCCCGCAGGTGGTCATTGCGGTTGTTGAGGAATATCCGCTTGCGGAAGCAGTAACGGCAGATCCCGCCGCAGCTGTTGCTGGCCAGCAGCAGGGCCGTGGAATTGTATTTATGTTGCAGACCGGGGATAACCGTGTGGTCGTGCTCGTTCGAGGCATCCAGTCGGCCCCAGTTGTGCAGTTCCCCGACGTCCGGCACGATCAACCGGCGGATGGGATCATTCGGGTTGCTCCAGTTGATCAGCGAGAGGTAGTGTTCGCTGGCCTGGAAGGGGAAGCGGTCCACCACTTTTTGCAGGCGCCGCTTTTCCTGCTCCCCGAGTTCGGGCAGTGCGGAGATGCTAGCGATTTGTTTTGTGCTCACGGTGCGGCCTCTCTGGAAAATGATCCCGGCCTCGAGGGAGAAACCGATACTTGATCGACTTTAAAAATCGACAATTCCCAATGGGAACTGATCCGCGTTCACGGTACAGGTCACTGAGAATGTAGTGTTTTACTTGCCCGGCCGACAGGAGCGTGAAAACGTTCCCGGGAGATTCCCGGTGTTTCTGACCCGGGTTTCTCTTATGAACGGGCAGGAAAAAAACAACTGGGCTTCAGCGGGCGGTTCCACAGCCGGGTTGGATCGTCTGGACTCGGAAGATCACCATAATCTATAATTCGAATCCAGCGGCACCGACAATCCGCACGTTCCGGAGTCGTCATTGATGACACCGGAGATTCTCAACTTGCACCATTGCCCTGAATAATAACTACGGTTACACTAAGTATAGATTACACAAGAGTTATTGTCAAGTTCCGGCCTCGCCAGCCGGCTGACCGGGTTGCCTCGGGAGGCGTGATTTCCCCATGGGAGAGCTGCCGATGAACAGCGGCGGATGGCGGTCACGGGCAGCAGCAGCGGTCCTGGTCGCCCTGGCGTCCCTGTTTCTGCTCAACTCGGTCAAGCCCGGGGAAATCTATTTCCGTGTCGATGATTTCGGCCACCTGGCCTTCTGTCGGCACGTGGAGGAAACGGCCTCGGAGGTATCCGGGCGTGGATATATCGGCCGCTTTATCTCAACGGCGGTCTCTCCGGGCGAGCATTTCCCCCATGTCCACACCGGGCGGCCGGTGACCAACCTTTTTCGGGCCACGCTCTATCACTACCTGGGGGAGAGTCCGGCGGCCTACCAGACCGTTCTCCTGTTGCTGCTGGCCCTGCTGGCCGCCCAGCTGGCCGAACTGGCCGGGTATCTCTCCGGCCGTCCGGCTGGTGGTGCCCTCTGTGCGCTGCTCTTTGTCTCCTGTCCACCGGTGGCCGGCCTGCTGGCCTGGTCCAGCCATCTCAACCTGGCCCTGGGCCTGGTGCTGTCAGCGGCGGGCCTGCGGCTGACGTTCGGATTCGTCATCGACGGGAAGCGGCCTGGCCTCTATCTCGGCTTCCCCCTGCTGCTGGCCGCGCTGCTCACCCGGGAGACCGAGCTTTTCGTCGTTCCCGTGGTGCTGGCCGCGGCAGCCGCGGTGGCGGGGCCGCGTCGCGACTGGAAACGATTCCAGCCGGCACTTTTCTACCTGGTGCTGGCGGTGCTCCTCTGGGCCATCCCGTCCTTCCGGGCCCGCAGCGGCGGCGGGATCCCCTTTGCCGATATCCCGCTCACCCTCGAGCTGGCCCGCATCACCTTCCTGGCCCAGGCTGGAACCGTGCTGAAATGCCTGGCCTGGTTTCTGCTGCTGCCCCTGGCCCTGGTCCATCCCGGGTTGGGTGGGGAGGGCCTGTCCGTGGCCGGTGGCCGGACCGGAGCGGCAGTTCTGGCCATCTCGGCAGCGGTTCTGCTGCTCCTTCCCGGGGGGATTCTGCACGCGGTCCTGCTGATGGCACTGCTGGCCGCCGCCCTCCTCCGCGGGGGCCGTACCGTGACCCCGGGCCTGGCCTGGGCCGCCGCGGCGGGGCTGCCCATCCTGGTCTACGGCGCCTATGCAGGCCGATACGCCGTTGAACCCCTGTTCGGCCTCTGCCTGGCCCTTTCCCCTCTGCTGGGCGGAGCCTGGTCAGGCCTGGTCCGCCGCCGCGATGTGGGTCCGGCCGCCCGACGGGGGCCGGCCCGGGCGGCCTGCCTGCTGTTTGTGGGACTGACCCTGCTCCAGCTGACCTTTAACTTCTGGCCCGACACCCTGCTGCGGGTGGTCCGTAAACCGGGGCTCCTGAGGCGCAGCGCCCACTGGGGCGAGGGGCTGGTGCGGTCGGCGGAATCGAGGGCCTGCGCCCTCGCCACCTTTGCCGGCCGTGTTCCCGAAGGCTGGCGGCAGGTCGAAGGGTGGAGCCACCCGGAGGACGTGCAGGATCATCCCCCACAGGAGACCCTGCTCCTCTGGCACGATCCCCAGGGACGCTACCTGCGCCTCGGGACCTACTACTCGCCCATGGAGCCGGCCCTGCCCATCTGGGCCCTGGACGCCGAAGGGGGACGGTCCTGGGAGTGGAACCGCTGGTTCTGGCGCTCGGCGCGGATCAAGGGGCCCAGCCGAATGCTCCCCCGTCTGGGCGGTCTGAACAGCCTCGCGGATCCCGGCCCCGGCGGGACGGTCCTCCCCCTGGCCGGCGAACTCTGGTCCGGAGACGTCTGGGACCACGCGCGGCTGGTATCCTCGGTGCCCCAGCTCAGCGATGCCGTGGCCGGCCTGGAACTGTTCAACCACTACCGGCACGTGGCCGAGGACCTGGGGGCCGACGAGCGGCAGGCCATGGTTCTCTTCGAGACCGCCCGGCTCTTCTGCCACGAGGACGGCCGCTGCGACACCTACGAAAAACACCTCCTGGACCGCATCGCCATGGGCTGGGGAACGGAGCGCTGACCCGTTCGTCATCCTTGCTCAATTTGTGGCATACTGATCGGCGTTGTCCCTCACATCCCCAAGGAGTCTGCTCATGAATCTGGAACAGGAAAAACTGACCCAGGCCGCCGAGATCCTGCGGCAGCTGGACATCGACCTCTGGCTCACCTTTGTCCGCGAAACCGAGGTGACCCGTGACCCCTCGCTGGACATGATTCTCGGCACCGGCTGTACCTGGCAGTCGGCCTTCATGGTCACCGCCGGAGGCGAGACCATCGCCCTGGTGGGCAGCCTGGACAAGGCCAACATCGAGACCACCGGGCTCTTCGGCGAACTCACCGGTTACCTCAAGGGCATCGATGAGGAACTGCTGGCCGTGCTCGAGCGTCTCGACCCCCGCCGCATCGCCATCAACTACTCCACCGACACGCCGGTGGCCGACGGTCTGACCCACGGCATGTATCTCAAACTGTTGGAATACCTTGAGGGGACGCCCTATGCCGACCGGCTGGTCTCGGCCGAAGCGGTGATCGCCGCCCTGCGCGGCCGCAAGTCGGCCAGCGAGCTGGGCCTCATCGAGGGCGCCATTGCCGAGACGGTCACCATATTCAGCAAGCTGGGTGAGTTCCTGCGGCCCGGAGTGACCGAAAAAGAGGCCGCGGCATTCGTCATCGCCGAACGGGAGAAAACCGGGCTGCCGCCGGCCTGGGACGAAGAGCACTGCCCGGCCATCTTCACCGGTCCCGACTCGGCCGGCGCCCACGCCGGGCCCACCGGTCGCACCGCCGAACCGGGACACGTGCTGAACATTGACTTCGGAGTGCGGAAGAACGGCTACTGCTCGGACCTTCAACGCACCTGGTACTTTCTTCGGGAAGGGGAGAGCACGGCCCCCGCGGAGGTGCTCCGCGGTTTCCAGACCATCCTCGACTCGGTGACCCTGGCGGCTGAGTTCCTCAAGCCGGGGGTCATGGGCTGGGAGGTGGACGACAAGGCTCGCGGCCACATCACCGCTGCCGGGTACGAGGAATACCCCCACGCCCTGGGCCACCAGGTGGGCCGGGTGGCCCACGATGGCGGCGGCCTGCTCTGTCCGCAGTGGGAGCGGTACGGTCAGCTGCCCTTCCTCAAGGTGGAGGAGGGCCAGGTCTACACCCTGGAGCCGCGGCTGCCCATTGCCGGGCACGGCGTGGCCACCATCGAGGAGATCGTGGTGGTCACCGCCGACGGGTGCCGCTGGCTCTCGCCGCGCCAGACAGAGATCTGGCTGGTGCCGTTCAGCGAATAGTGCTCCTGTCATTGCGAGGAGCCCGCAGAGCGGGCGACGTGGCAATTTCCTGAGTGACAAGAGAATCCGCTCCTCGTAATGTGACGCTACTTATCTTGACGCTCCGGATTTCGCCAGCGCTCGTGGAGGATGCGGAAGAGGAAGGAGAAGCCGTGGCGGATGGCGAAACTTTTGGCCGTGCCGCCCTGCCGGGCCCGCTCGTGGGAGCGGATCTGACCGATGCTCAGCCCCAGGCGCTTGGTGTTGGCCAGCAGTTCGATCTCGATGGAGAAGTCCTCGGCGGTGAAAGTGAAGCTGTCGTAGACCCGGCGATCAAAAATCTTGAAGCCGTTGAGCGAGTCGTTGAGCTGCACACCGAAGAGGGTGGAGAAGACGGTGGTGAGGAAGAGGTTGCCGTAGCAGCGGGAAAAGGTGTACTCGTCGCTGCCGCCGATCAGCCGGTCGGCCACCACCAGGCCGTAGCCCTTGCGGAACTCCTCCCAGAGCAGCGGGATGTCCTCGGCGCGGTGGGAGTAATCGGCGTCGAGCATCAGGAATGTCTGGTGGCGGGCGGCGGCGAATCCCTTCCTCAGGGCAATCCCCTTGCCGTGGCCCGGCCCGTCGTTGCGCAGCAGGGTGCAGTCCAGGCCCTCAACCGTCTTCGCCGTGCCGTCGGTGGAGCCGTCGTCCACCACGATGACCTCGTATTCCAGATCCATTCCACCGAGCACCGCGAGGCAGTCCCGCACCACCAGGCCGATGGTCTGTTCCTCATCCCGCGCGGGGATGATCACCGAGATTCCACTGTTACCCTCCAGAGCCATTTCTTCTCACGGTCCAGCAGGTCGGACGCCTCGCCGGGCGACCACTGCGTTTCATCTGTCCGGCCGCTCAGTGCGGGCAGGCCGGTTGAGCTTTCAATGATCTCCACTTCATAGCGTGCCGCGCCGGCCACCGGTTCCCAGCTGAGGACCAGCGGCTCCCCCGGCGAAGGAAGTTCCAGGGGGCTGGCGTCGTCCACGGGAAGGATCGGCATCCGGTCGCTGCCGGCGGTGAACCAGAGCAGCAGGCCCAGGACCGCGGCTGCTGCCGCGGCCAGGGCCGCTGTTTGACGGTGGATCGGTTTCATCGGAATGTTATTCCGGCTTCACCCTTTTTGAATACCAGACCATGTAGGCGCAGAGGCAGAGGAACATGATGAAGCCGAGCAACTCGCCGCCCATGGACTCTTCAGCCCAGTGCTCGAGGTGCAGCATCTTCATCATCGACCACCCTTCGCCGAGGAACTTCATCCCGAAGAAATTGATTGCCGCGGCGATGACACCCATGATGGCGCCGCCGGCAATGAAGCCGGAGGCGATCAGTGTGCCCTTCTCCTTTCGCGCCAGGTTCAGCTTCTCGTCCTTGGAACTGGTGGCGACGATGTGGGCAATGAACCCCCCGGCCAGGATCGGCGCGTTGAGATGAATCGGCAAGTACATACCCAGGGCGAAGGCCAGTGGCGGCACGCCGACCATCTCCAGCACGATGGCCATGAAGATGCCGGCGAGGTAGGCCAGCCAGGGCGCGGGCATGCCGGTCATCAGCGGCTCGATCACGGCGGCCATGGCCGAGGCCTGTGGCGCTTCCAGACCGCCGGGGCCAAAGCCGTAGGTCTGATGAAGCATCAGAATCACCACCCCCACCGAAGCGGCGGAGACGATGGTGCCGAGGAACTTCCAGCGCTCCTGGGTCCGGGGGGTTGTCCCCAGCCAGTACCCGATTTTCAGGTCGGTGATAAAGCCGCCGGCCATGGAAAGGGCGGTGCAGACCACACCACCGATGAGCAGCGCGGCCAGAATACCCTTCTCGCCGGTGAGCCCCACTTTGACCAGGACCACCGAACTGAGGATCAGGGTCATCAGGGTCATGCCGGAGACCGGGTTGGTGCCGACGATGGCGATGGCCCGGGCGGCCACGGTGGTGAAGAGGAAGGCGATGACGGTGACGATCAACAGCCCGACCAGGGCGTGCCAGAAATTCAGTTCAACCACACCGAAATAGAAGAAGAGGAAGACCCCCAGCAGAGTGGCCACCATCATGGTTACCACCCACTTCATCCGGATGTCGGTCTGCACCCGCTCCTGGGAATCCGCTGAGCCGCTGCGGCCGGTGCCGAAGATTTCGGTGGCCGCCAGCTTGAAGGCGCCGAAGATGATCGTACGGGACTTGATGATCCCGATGATGCCGGCGGCGGCAATACCGCCGATCCCCACATGCCGCACATACTCGTAGAAGATGTCGAGGGGGGTCATCTGGCCGATGGTCAGGCCGGTCTGGGTCATGAACGGCTCGGGCACCTGGGCCCCGATCATGTAGACCAGCGGGATCAGCACCCACCAGGCGAGGAACGACCCGGCAGCGATGATCGCGGCATATTTCAGGCCGACGATGTAGCCCAGGCCCATCACTGCCGCACCGACGTTCAAGCGGAACTCCAGCTTCAGCTTGTCATAGACGAACCCGCCCCAGGCCGTGCCCTTGAACACCGCCGTGGAGACCACCTCCCGCCAGGCGCCGACGCCGGAAACCAGGAAGTCATACAGCCCGCCCACCGCCGCGCCGATGACCAGAATCTTGGCCTGGTCGCCGCCGGCCTCGCCGGCCACCAGCACCTCGGTGGTGGCGGTGGCTTCGGGGAAGGGGAACTCGCCGTGCATGTCCTTGACAAAGTAGCGGCGGAAGGGGATGAGGAAGAGGATGCCGAGGAAGCCGCCCAGCAGCGAGGCGAGGAAGACCTGCATGAAGCTGGCCTCGATGCCGAGGATGTAAAGGCCGGGGATGGTGAAGATCGCACCGGCCACCACCACTCCGGAGGAGGCGCCGATGGACTGGATGATCACGTTCTGGGAGAGGCCGTGCTTTTTGTTGATCAGCACCGACATGCCCACCGCCAGGATGGCGATGGGGATGGCCGCCTCGAAGACCTGGCCGATCTTCAGCCCGAGGTAGGCTGCCGCCGCCGAGAAGAGTACGGCGTAGAACAGCCCGAAGAGCAACGAGTAAGGCGTCACCTCGGGCAGCGGCTTATCGTTGGGCACCACGGGGAGGTATTCCTCACCCTCATTGAGTTTGCGGTAGGCATTTTCCGGCAAACTCAATTTCTGATCTCCGGAGTGGTCCATGGTTCCTCCTCGGGTTTATGCGTCAGCGCTCTTTTCCAGCCAGACCCCGGCAATATGGACGATGGTCTCCACCGCCGCTTCCATCCACTGCACCGGCACCCACTCCAGCTTGCTGTGGAAGTTCACCCCGCCGGCGAAGACGTTGGGGGTGAGCAGTCCCATGTAGCAGAGCCGGGCGCCGTCGGTGCCACCGCGGATCAGTTCCTTGTTCGGTTGGAACCCGGCGCGGCTGATCGCCTCCATGGCGTATTCCACCGCCCGCGGGTCCTCGTCCAGTTTCAGCCGCATGTTGCGGTACGATTCCTTGATCTCCAGGTCGATCTTTACCCCGGGCCAGGCCGCGGCCACTTCGTCGCGGATCACGCCCAGCTGTTTGCTCTTTTCCTCCATGCCCTCGAGGTCGAAGTCGCGGATCAGCACCTTGAGCATGGCCTGATCGGTGCCACCCTCGATACCGTGGGGGTGCAGGTAGCCTTCCCGCTTTTCAGTGGTTTCCGGGGACATGTCAAAGGGCAGCCGGGAAACGATGTCGGCGGCCACCCGCAGGGCGTTGACCATCTTGCCCTTGGCGTAGCCGGGATGGACGTTGATGCCCTGGATCTTGAACACCGCACCGCTGGCGTTGAAGGTCTCGTCCTCGATCTCGCCCAGCACGCTGCCGTCCAGGGTGTAGGCGATGTCGGCACCGAACTTCTCCACATCGAAAAAGTCGACGCCCCGGCCCACCTCCTCGTCGGGGGTGAAACCGACCTTGATCGGGCCGTGGTACAGCGTCTTGTCGGAAAGGAAGCGGTCCATGGCGGTCATGATCTCGGCGATGCCCGCCTTGTCGTCGGCTCCCAGCAGGGTGGTGCCGTCGGAGGTGACGATGTCGCACCCCACGGCCGTCTTCAGCGGCGGGTTGTCCGCGGTGCGGATCACCTGCTCCGGGTCACCCGGCAGCTGGATATCGCCGCCCTGGTAGTTCTTGTGGATCTGCGGCTTGACGTCCTTGCCCGTGACGTCCGGTGAGGTGTCCACGTGGGCCAGGAAGGCCACGGTGGCAACCGCCGAGGGGTCGGGGTGGTCCGGCGGCAGGTGTGCCGGCAGGGTGGCGGTGACGTAACCGTATTTGTCCAGCTCGATCCCCTCCAGGCCGAGGTCCACCAACTCGTCGCGGAGCAGTTTCAGCAGGTCGAACTGTTTGGCGGTGCTGGGGAAATCCTCAACACCTTCGGCCGACTGGGTATCGATCTTTACGTAGCGCAGGAAGCGGTCGAGAACCGTTTCTTTCATCAGCCAACATCCTTTCGATATGTATCTGGCAGGGCTCTGCCGGGTGCCCCGATCCGGGAAAGTGCGGACGAATGTACTATGAAAATCAACGGGTTGTCAATTCTGCAGCTCGTCTGCGCCGGGCTCCGCGGACCCCTCTTCCTCGTTCTCGTCCTGGTCCAGGTAGACGTCGGCCAGCACTGTCCTGGCCTCCGCCTCCTTGTAGCGGCGGACCTGGAATTCGGCCGGCCCGGTGATCGGGCTGAAGCCGGTGCCCACTCGGCCAAAGGCAAAGAGGTCCTGGATCCCTTCGCCCTTGACAAAGAAGTCGATGCCGGCCCCGTCCAGCAGCGACTTGGCCAGGGCCACCACCAGCGGGTCCCCGGTGCGCAAAACCGGAACCAGTTCGTCCTCAACGTCGATGGTCTCCCTGGCCGGAGCCTCGCGGGTCAGGTCGACTTCGCACTCCTCACACCTGGTGATGCCGTCAACAAATTCGCCGCCGCACTTGGGGCAGAACATGATCCCACCTCCTCTGGATTTCCCGGATATCTGGTTTCACTTACCATACCACAGGCACAACGTCCCGCAATGACAGTCGTTTCCCGTCTTGAAGGGAGGACGGCTTTGTAATACGCTCATCTCCATTGGGTCCACGCCGGAAAACGGCCCCTTGCACAGGAGTACACATGAGGCAGAGCAGTGGGAGCGGGGAAGATGTCGGCGGCCGGTTGCTGGAGGATTTTCCGGTACTGGGGCTGGACCAGTGGCAGGAGGAGGTGGTCCGCCTGCTCAAGGGGGCGTCTTTCGAGAAACGGATGTTCACCAGGACAATCGAGGGACTGACCCTCAAACCGATCTACACCGGGGCCGACACGGCCGGCCTGGAGCCGCCGGACCGTCCGGCCATCCGGTGGGAAGTGGCCCAGGAACTGCCGGTGGCCGACCCCGGCGAGTTCAACCGCCTGCTGCGGCACGACCTGGAGCGGGGGCAGACGGCGGTGAACCTGGTGCTCGAAACCACCACTGTCCAATCCCCCGGTGACCTGGAGCTGGCCCTGGAAGGGGTGGACCTGGAACGGACACCGCTCTACCTCCAGACCGGTGTGGCGGCCACGGCCGTTCTTGAGTATCTCCAGGCCCTGTGTGCCGGTCGTGGTGCGGATGTGAGCCGGCTGACCGGGGCCCTGGGGTTCGATCCGCTGACCCGGCTGGCGCGGGACGGAGGGCTGCCGGTGAGTCTGGAACGGGCCTGGGACAGCCAGGCGTTGAACACCCGCTGGGCTGGGTCGTCGGCCCCCGGGTTGAGGACATCCGTGATTCAGGGCAGTGCCTGGCACGATGCCGGGGCCGATGCGGCGGAAGAACTGGCATTCTCCATGGCATCGGCGGTGCAGGCGCTCCGGGAGCTGGAGAAGCGTCGGATCGATGTGGATAATGCCGCCGGGAGTTTCTGGTTCTGTTTCTCCGTGGGCACCGACTTCTTCACCGAGATCGCCAAGTTCCGCGCTGCCCGCCTGCTCTGGGCCCGCATCGTCGAGGCCTGCGGTGGCGGACCGGCCGAACTGGTTTTCCACGCCCGCTCCTCGGAGTGGAGCAGCACGCTCTTCGATCCGCACACCAACATCCTCCGCAGCACCACCCAGGCCTTTGCCGCCATCGCCGGCGGCTGCAGCAGCCTGCACCTCGCGCCTTTTGATCAGCGCAGCGGGCCGCCCGGTGAGCTGTCGCGGCGGCTGGCCCGCAATACCCAGCTGATCCTCCGCCACGAATCGCATTTCGACCGGGTGGCCGACCCGGCCGGCGGCTCGTGGTATGTGGAGTCGCTCACCCACCAGCTGGCCCGGCGGGCTTGGGAGTTGTTCCGGGAGATCGAGGCCGGCGGCGGGATGGAACAGGCCCTGCGCGATGGCCGGCCCCAGCAGATGGCGGCCGCCACCGCGGCCCGGCGGCGGGAGAGACTGTCGGTGAGAAAAGACATACTGGTGGGCACCAATCGCTACCCCCTGCCGGGCGAAACGCCTCCGGATGCACGGTGTCCTGTTGGACGGGTAGGGGAAACCGACGCAGGTTCATGGCCGGAAACCGGGGTGACTCCGCTTCCCGTACTGCATGGAGGCTCGCCCTTCGAGGACGTGCGCACCCGGGTGGTGAGTCACGGGCCGCCCACGGTACTGCTGGCGGCCATGGGACCGCCGGCCTCATACATGGCCCGCCTTGAGTTCACCCGCAGTTTCTACCAGGTGGGCGGATTCGAGGTCCAGGGGGAGGGGTACTTCGATACGGTGGACGACGCGGTGGCCGCCGTGGCCGGGAGCCGCCCGGCGGCGGTCTGCATCGTTTCCGGGGATGACCGGTACGACGACCTGGTCCCCGAACTGGCACCCCGGCTGCTGGCCGCGAATCCGGACCTGGTGCTGCATCTGGCCGGCGGATCGGCTGATGCCTTCCCGCGTTATCGCAGTGCCGGAGTCACCCAACGGATTTCCCTCCGCTCGGATATCCTCGAGGTCCTTGCCAAACTGGCCGCACAGACGGGGGTGTCGTCATGAGCCGCATACCCGATTTCTCCACCATCTCCCTGGATCGCACCAATCCCGACACGAGTTCCCCAGCAGCAGGGCCGGACCGCTGGATGACCAATGAGCGGATCGCCGTCAAGCCCCTGTACACGGCTTCCGACATGGAAGGGCTTGAGCACCTGGACTACCTCGCCGGTCTGCCGCCCTTTCTTCGCGGGCCATACGCCACCATGTATGTCACCCGGCCCTGGACGGTGCGGCAGTACGCCGGCTTCTCCACCGCCGAAGAGTCCAATGCCTTTTATCGCCGGAACCTGGCGGCGGGCCAGAAGGGCCTCTCGGTGGCTTTTGACCTGGCCACCCACCGGGGCTACGACTCGGACCATCCCCGGGTGGAGGGGGACGTGGGCATGGCCGGCGTGGCCATCGACTCGGTTCTCGACATGAAGATCCTCTTTGACCGCATCCCGCTTGACCGCATGTCGGTCTCCATGACCATGAACGGCGCGGTGCTGCCGGTGCTGGCTTTCTACATCGTCGCCGCCCAGGAGCAGGGGGCACGGCTGGACCAGTTGGCCGGCACGATCCAGAACGACATCCTCAAGGAATACATGGTGCGCAATACCTACATCTATCCCCCGGCGGAGTCGATGCGCATCATCGCCGACATCTTTTCCTGGACCGCCGACAAGATGCCGAAGTTCAACAGCATCTCCATTTCCGGCTACCACATGCAGGAGGCCGGGGCCACTGCTGACCTGGAACTGGCTTACACCCTGGCCGACGGCCTGGAATACCTGCGCAGCGGCATCGCCGCCGGGCTGGACATCGACCATTTCGCGCCGCGGCTGTCATTTTTCTGGGCCCAGGGGATGAACCACTTCATGGAGGTGGCCAAGATGCGTGCGGCCCGCATGCTCTGGGCCAAAATCGTCAAGCAGTTCAACCCGCAAAACCCGAAATCCCTGGCGCTGCGCACCCACTCACAGACCTCCGGCTGGAGCCTGGTCGAGCAGGACCCTTTCAACAACGTGGTCCGCACCTGTATCGAGGGGATGGCCGCCGCCCTGGGGCACACCCAGTCCATGCACACCAATGCCCTGGACGAAGCCATCGCCCTGCCCACTGACTTCTCCGCCCGCATCGCCCGCAATACCCAGCTCTACCTCCAGGATGAGACCGGCATCTGCCGGGTGGTGGACCCCTGGGGCGGTTCCTGGTATCTGGAGTCGCTGACCCACCAGCTGATGCACAAGGCCTGGGGCCACATCCGCGAGGTGGAGGAGCTGGGCGGCATGGTCAAAGCAGTGGAGAGCGGCCTGCCCAAGATGCGAATCGAGGAATCGGCGGCACGCCGCCAGGCGCGGATAGATTCGGGCCAGGAGATCATCGTCGGGGTCAACCGCTACCGGTTGGAACACGAGGACCCCATCGACATCCTCGAGGTGGACAACAGCGAGGTGCGGCGGCAGCAAGTGGAGCGTCTGGAAAAACTCCGCCGGGAGAGGGATAATGGGGCGGTGGACGAGGC
>RCNC010000352.1_pt1 | contig 29179 bp, 23 predicted proteins | sample 2041301 | NCBI WGS metagenome assembly RCNC01 (sample SAMN09708231, study PRJNA481090) | Marine sediment metagenome, whole genome shotgun sequencing project. | biome: marine sediment; feature: ocean; material: sediment; isolation source: Sewage treatment plant 13A marine sediment (STP13A) ... | reverse complement strand
CACTGCCACCGGTGGTCATGAAAGTCCCGCCACTTCCCGTGGCTGTTCGTTCGGCAGCCTCAGTCAGTTGTCTCTCCTTTTCCTCTTCCCGGTCTTGCCCGGTCACTTTTCTCGGGGGGAGGGGGCGGGAAATCCGGGATGTGACTCCGGAGCCCAATTCCACGAATTTCACCTCGTAGGTCGTGGAGTCCACCACGGCAATCCTGCCATCCGGAAGCACAGCTGCCATGAGTGGCGGGTCGAAAGCCCTCTGAGGAGGGGCGCTGATCTGGATCGCTCCCCCGGAGACCGTTTGTGTTCGAGTTGAGCCACCGAAGGCCGGATCCCATCCTTCATAAATCGTCTCCCGACCCACCTCATCCCCGAGCGTGAGGTAGTTCAGGGGCCGCCTCCCGGGACTGGGCCCGCCCTCTTCGGAGCCCATGCTCATCATCATCCCGCCCGCTCCACCGTCCAGAATCCCCCCCTGAGGATGCCCAAGAAAGGCCCCCGAAGGGAGATACAACTCCCCTGAAGGAAAGGGCACGGTTCGATCGAAAGTCCCATCGGGGTGAAAAACGGCGAACCCCTGTTTGCCTAAATCAAAAATCCTCACCTCCCCGTCGGCGGCTACGGACAGCCCCAGGGGCATTCCAAGCTCCCCGGGACCCTCTCCCGGTCGGCCCATCTCAGCCAGGAATTGGCCATGCGGATCAACCTTCACCACGCGGAAGTTCTGTCGATCCAGGATGTAGAGGTTCCCCGCCGAATCGAATTCCACCTCGGCGACGGTAGAAAAGGTCTCCCACTCTTCCCCCGCCATTGTTCCTACCTTGTACAACTCCTCGGATTGAACTTCTAGAGGATTGTCCTTCCCGGAGAGTTCAGCCCGGGACTGGCACCCGAGGCTGACCACCGCCCCGGAGAAACAAACCACGCTTAAGAAGGTTGGATTCAGCGGACGAAACCCATTCATCGATTCTCTCCTGATATGGCGGACGAGATGTTGGCTACCATGATGCGTCGGACTCAGCGAATCACCAACCAGAGTCCGAAAAGGATCACTCCAAGACCAGAAATCCGGGAAAGGTCCAGGGACCGGACCTCTGCGCCCAGAAGACCGTAGTGATCCATCACCGCACTTACGACGAACTGGGAAGCCACAAACAGGGTCATGACCGGGACCAATCCAATTCGGGGGGCGGCAAAGCCCAGGATCCCCACCACAATCAGTCCGAGGACCCCTGCCGAAAATGCATACCAGGGGACGGTCTGCCATGCCCCCAGATTTCCTCCCCCGAGGAAGAGCATCACCAGCCCGATAATCAGGCCGCCAAGGCAATAGGTGATGAACACGCTCTCGATCGTACCGAGGTTCTGGTCCATAACCCCCATGAAGTGGGCCTGGAGAGTACCAGCGGTACCCCCTACTACAGCAAGGAATAGAAAGAAGGCGGGCGTGGTCAAAGTCGAGGCCCCTAGTTGGCGGTTAGAAGGATCGCCAATCTAGGGGCCTTACTTGTTCAATGGGAGAGTGGAGTCCCTAGGCCTTTAAAAAATCCCAGAGGTGAGAATCTCCGCGCAGCGCCCTGCCCCACCACCCAAAGTGGCCTTCACAAAGCTCCCAGCACCTCCACCCATCCCCCCTGAGTGTCGGGGGTTTCCCCACCCCTTCTTCAGCAGATCAAAGAAGGCTTTCTCGGCGGGGTACCGAACGAGGCCGGCTTCAGCGGAATGGAGGAATTCGTTCCACCCTTCATCGGGCCCGAAGAGGACCTGGTTGGGATTGATACAGGGGTTCAGGCCGGTGAGGGTGAAGAGGAACTCCCACCGGAGACCTCGAACCGCTTCCTCCGAAATGACGGTTTTGGAAAATCCTCGGAGGGCGGCTTCACCACCTCCCCCAAAAGTCCCCTGCTGCGCCATCTCCCCAGCCTTTTTGGTTGCCGCTCTCACCCGCCGGATGGACTCGGCTTCCTCCTCCCTCCCCGTGGCCTCGTAGAGTGCCTCGAGGCCGTCAGCCCCATTGAATACAAGAACAAACCCGATGAGGCTGCCGATGAGAGTCGGGGACTCCTCAGCCATGAGGACGCCAGACGAGAGGAGGGCCCTCAAGGTCCGCTCCGCCTGCTCCGGGTTCCCATCCAACAACTCGACGGCCGCTTTGGCCACCATGTAATAGCCCCCCTCCCGAATTCTGCTCAGCTTCGGAACGGGGAAGGACAAAGCCGTCATTTCCTCCGGGAGTGGAAGGACAAGTCTTGCACCCAGAAAATCGGCGGCCTGGGCGTGGGCCAGGGTCTCGAACTCAGCCAGGGCAGGGTGGCCTGAAATCTCTCGCAGGTACGCCTCCCCTTCCGGGGTGAGATCTTCCAGGACCTTCGGTATCAGGGCAGTGGGCCATTCGTGGGACTTGAGCCCGATTGGGGTCTCCCTGCCGTCCGGGAAGAACCCTGTTTCAAAGGTGCGGACCGGACTCCTCATCACCTCGAGACGGCGATTCGCTCCCTTCATGGAGGCCAGGACGTGGAGGGCCTCCCCGGCGGCCTCGGGGGAAACCGACGGATCAGGGTCCAAGCGCAGATACTTCAGAGCCTCCGCCTCTCCCGCCTTCCGCATGGTTGCGGAGAACTTAGGTATGGCCATGGATGCCAGCGCCGGCCCAACCGCGGTCGCGGCTGAAAAGCCCACCGCCGGGATTGAGACCCCGATCCCCAGGGCCAAAACCGAAAGAGCCCCAGCAAGGAGCGTTCGTTTCCCGGAGACAGCCCGCTCTCCTCTCCCGGCTCTGAACTTGCCCAGCTCATCACCCCAGACCCTCGCTGCATCCCTCTGGCCCACGGTCTTCCACCGATTCCACAACACAGGTCCGATGGCCCTATTGAGGGCCAACCCTTCCACAGTCCTGGCGGCGATTCCGGCAAAGAATGTGATCCCGGCCGGGCAAAGGGCGAGGACCCAGACCCCCGTAGGCCCCAGGAGTCCCCGGCTAGCCAACAAGAAAGAAATGGCCCACCCCACGGGGATCCATATCGCGCCAGACAAAAATAGGACGGAGGCCCAGACCCGGGCCCGAACCGCCCTTATGCGGTTCTTCTCATCCAAGGACCGATAGCTTCGGGTCCCCTGGATCAGAGAGCCCATGTCCCCATCCCCATCCGCCCCTACCTGGAGGGCGGTCTCGAGGTCGATCCCAAAGACGGCGGCTTTTCTGGCATTTAGGAAAAACCCGAAGAGACCAGCCAGTCCTCGGACCACGATCAGGAGCCCCAGGAAGGATGCAAGCCCGACGGCCCACCAGCCTGCCCCCAGCAGCCCCAAGCTATTGAAGGGTTGAGGAGTGGTGACGCTGATGAGTTGGGGGAGGACCAGAAGGCACCCTCCGAATCCAATCCTTCCCGCCGTGCGTCCAAAGATTCCCTGGGAGCCCTCAAGCCCCGGGGGGGGCCAGACGATTCGAACGGGCGCGAAGCTCTCGTTAGGAGTATTTGGATTCATGATGGGAGGTCCGGTGGGAAGTAGACGCCCACCCTGGGGAAGGGGGGCTGCGTATCTCTCTACTTCAAATACCTACCAGTCCCCTGCTTTTCCGCAAGAGTGGAGATCGGGGGCTCACTTGCCGCCAACGGCCAGGATGCCGTAGGCTCCTGTGCAGCAACGGTCCTCGGGAAAGCGCCAACCAGGCTAGGTTGGAAATTCCCCTCCAGGTCCCAAGGAACGGAAGGTTTCACATGGATTGGCTCTTATCGGCTCTCCCCCCCGGACTAGGAGTCCTGGGGATCATCGCGGCCCTGTTCGTCGCCAACCGGTTCCTGAACCGACACCCCAACGCGGTGAGCTACCGATTCCGAAACCAGATGCTCATGATCGGGTTCACGGCGGTGGCGGGACTGGCCATCCTCCTGATTCTGCCCATCAGTTCTGATACCAGAGGGCAGCTCCTCAGCTTTTTTGGGATACTCATCACCGCCAGCATCGCTCTATCCTCCACGACCTTCTTGGGCAATGCTCTGGCCGGACTCATGCTTAGAGCCGTGCGAAGCTTCCGGATGGGTGACTTTATCCGAGCGGGGGACCACTTTGGGCGAGTTTCAGAGCGCGGGCTTCTACACGTAGAGATACAAACGGAAGACAGGGAGCTCACGACACTCCCAAACCTCTTCCTGGTGAGAAACCCCGTCACAACCCTGCGAAGCTCCGGCACGGTGATATCGGCTACGGTCACGCTTGGCTACGACCTGCCCCGAACCAAAGTCAGGGCGACCCTGCTGGAGGCGGCCGAATCGGCCGGCCTCACCGACGCCTTCGTCCAGATCCTGGAGCTGGGGGATTTCTCCGTGGAGTATCGAGTGGCCGGCATCCTGAAGGAGGTGAAACAAATCCTATCCGCCCGATCGGATCTGCGAGCCCGAATCCTGGATTCCATGCATACCAACGGTATGGAAATCGTCTCACCCACTTTCATGAATACCCGCGCCCTTTCGAGGGACGAGGTAGTGATCCCCCCGACCCACATAGTCCCTCCCTCCCCCGAGCCTGCAGACTCGCCGGAAGAGGTCGTGTTCGATAAGGCGGAAGAAGCGGAGGGAGCCCTTCTCCTCGAAGTCGAGTACAGAGGGATCTGCGAGAGGCTGGCCGAGGCAGAGGGGAAGATCAAGGGAGTTCCACCCGCCGTTAAGGTCGAGATGGAATTGGAGCTTGCCGAACTCCAGGCTGAAAAAGAGAAACTCGAAGAGGCGATCGCCGAAGAGAAGGCTGCCCTGGAAGAACGGTAGGGGTCCTGAATGGACGATTCGGCTGGAACGGGCAGGGCCGTGGAGCGTTTGCGGGCTAACAACGCCAGCGAACTGACGAGAAGCCAGAAAACCCTACACCGCTGTCCTTTTCCTATTTCCTTCGCGATGTAAGCACGTTTCCGAGTCCCGTTACCGCGGCGTCAAGATCATCCAGCGTCGTCTTGCCCTCTTCCCTACTTCCCTCTCCCTCAATTTCCAGCCGCGCACCTACCTCCTGGGCCCCCCTCAGGTCCGCCGACAGAGCATTGCCCAAAGGTATGCCACCCCGGTCGAACCCCGCCTCCAACGCATTAATGGTCTCCAGGATGTAACGTCCAGCCATTCGGGCATCCCCCGCCACCAGGGCGTCCCGGCCCAGGGTCACCTGGTGGGCGGCGATGGTCCGAAAGGCCAGAGCCGAAACTCGGTCCAACACCTCGATGGACGGTCCTCCTCCTGGCGGGTAGTGTTCGTGCAGGAATCCCCGGGCAACCTCTCTCAACTCTGAAACACTGGCGAGCAGAAGACCTCGCTCATTGATGGAGTGACAATGCCGGGTCTCGAAGTTCAACATCGCCGCAACCTTCTCCAACTCCTCAGCTGCCCGCCTGCTCCGGCCTGCCAGGAACTCTTCGTGGGCTGCGGTCAGGTGCCACCCTGGTTCCTCCGCGAGAGCCAGCCAGAATTCACGCTCGACGAACGACGATGAGGAGAAAGCTTCTTCGATACCTTCCACGGAGGACAGCTGAGTCCCGCCATCCCGGGCATTCATGGACCCCCGTTCGCACCCCATGACACACCAGGTTATCCCCAAGGCCATGGCGAATACGACGATTCCCTTTTTCATTTCCCGATCCCTTCGGTGGTGGGGGCCCATCCAAAGTGGTCCACTTCCTTGACCTTCAGGCCCAGGACCACCCAACTGAAGGGCAACCCACGTGCCAAACGCGCTAATCCCGACTACAAAAGGGATTCTGGTGCACGGACAGACTTTGACGGCCTCATTGAGGTGGCGTTTATCAATCGGATTGGTTCTTTTCCACCACTCTCAGCTATCATTCGCGCGCAAGAGAGGAATTAGATGAGGTGGTTGATGAGATTCCCCCGGGTCACAATCGGGGTCGTGGGAATCATTCTGATCTTGGCTGGCGGGACGGCGGTCGGGGTTCTGGCCCTACGGAATCTTCGGCGGATCGACGCCGTCCATACCCGGATCTCCGACCTGGAGCGACTGCGGGATCTCCGGGGAAGGATGGAGATCTCCCTCCTCGATGAAATCCGAGGCGGAGTTCCCACCGGGTCGTTCCTGGCCGAGGATGTCCGGCTTCAGGTAGAAAGCGTCCTGGCCCTGGAACACCGTCTGAATCCAGAGACAGCAGGGGGACTCCGACAGATCGAGTCCCTCCTCTCCAGGCCCGGCATGGTGAACCGGGAAACCCTCATCAATGCACTGGAGCTAGCCGGATCCATTTCAGAGCTGGAAGCTAGGTCTCAGGAAGACCTTCTTCGTCAAATCCGGGAGGACGGTCGCCGAGAGCTCTATGCCGGGCTGGCAGGCCTCCTGGCCCTGGCGGCCCTGGCGGCCCTGGCGGCGTGGCTCCTTCCCAAGCGCCTTCTCAATCCTCTGGCAGACCTCAGGTCCCAGTTCGCTGATCTCGGGGAGGGCCGGTTCCAAGGGTTGTCCCTCGCCGGAGTGGACACAGATCTGATTCCTCTCTTCGAGAACTACAATGCTCTTGTGACGCGCCTTGAGAGATTGGAGGCAGAGCGGAAAGCCCGGGCGGAGACCCTGGAAAGCGAAGTCAGAGCAGGAGCCAGAGCCCTCCTTGAACAGCACCAGGTCCTGGCCGAAGCCGAACGGATGGCCGCAGTTGGAGAGACCGCTGCCGGTTTGGCCCACGAATTGCGTAATCCTCTGGCGGGGATTCTGGCTGGGCTGGAAAACCTGAGACAGGAGGTGGAGGACGCCTCGATAGCCCGGCGGACGGAACTCCTTCATCAGGAAGCGGAGAGGATGGTGCGGCTTCTGAACGCTTATCTCGACGGCAGCCGCCATGCGCCTGAGCCCGCAGTCATGACGAATTTTGGAGGGCTCGTGCGGGATCTCCTCAGTCTCGTGCGTTACCAGGCCTCACCCTCGGTGGAGTTGACCGAGGATGTAGAGGAGGAGTTGGAATGCATGATCCCCCCAGGGCGGATCCGCCAGAGTCTCCTGAATTTGGTGGGAAACTCCCTCCAGGCGCTGGAAGAATCCGCCGGCACTGTGACCGTCGTGGCAGGGAGAAGGGATGACACACTCATTGTGGAGGTCAGGGACGACGGGCCTGGCTTTCCTGACGAACTCCTCGCCGTTGCCGGACAACCGTTCCGAACAGGACGGGACTCGGGGACCGGGTTGGGGCTGGCAACGGTTCGCCGAACGGTCGTTGACCTGGGGGGCTCTATGAACATCCGGAACCTTGAGCCCCGCGGGGCTTCGGTGGTCCTGAACCTCCCTTGCCGGAGACCAAAAGCGAACGCGGAGGGGGTTGAAGAGCCCAAGGCGAGCGAATGATTGGATCCATTCTAATAATCGAAGACGAGGATCTCCTGGGAGAGGAGCTTCTCCATCATTTCCGGAAGGCAAACTGGGACGCTGTGAGAGCGTCCACGTTGGCCGAAGCCAGAGCTCTCCTGATCCAGAAAGGGATGTCTCCGGATGTTGTCCTTTCGGACCTGAGCCTCCCGGACGGAATGGCTCTGGACCTTTTTCAGGAGTTCCGAGAGATAGGTCGGAAGGGCGGCGAATGGATCTTTCTCACTGGGTATGGCACCGTTCCTGACTCTGTCAGAGCTCTTCGACTGGGAGCCCATGAGTTTCTTGAGAAGCCCTTCCCACTCGATCGCTTGGATGTAGTGGTTACTGGCGCCATGAGGAGCGCTCGGGCCCAGAGCAGGATCCGAGACGAAGCGGGTCGGCAGAACCGCAGGTATTCTCCGGAAGCCTTCCTGGGATCCAGCAAAAACACCAAGGAAGCCAGGGCCATGATGGAGCGCCTGGCCCAGGTGCCGCTGACCTCTCTTGTCCTCGGTGGGGAGACGGGGACCGGAAAGGGCCTCGCCGCCAGAATCCTCCATTACAGCGGGGTTCGAAGTTCCGGGCCTCTGGTGGAGGTGAACTGTGCGGCTCTCCCCGGAGACCTCCTGGAATCCGAGCTTTTTGGCCATGAAGCTGGTGCCTTCACCGGAGCCAAGGGCCGGCACAGGGGGCTCTTCGAGCAGGCTTTCGGTGGAACCCTCTTTCTGGACGAGGTTTCCGAGTTGCCCTTTGGACTCCAGGCGAAATTACTGAAAGCGGTAGAGGACTATCGCATCCGGAGAGTTGGAGGAGAGAAGGAGATCAATGTGGACGTCCAGGTCTTCGCAGCCAGCAACCAGGACCTGGCCGAGATCGTGAAGGAGGGAAAGTTCCGCCAGGATCTCTTCCACCGCCTCAGCGTCTTCACCTTGGAGCTCCCTCCTCTTCGCCACCGAATGGAGGACCTGGAAGATTTGGTGCCAGCCTTCGTCGCAGAGTTCAATGCGCTCTCTGGAAAGCGAGTCACTGAGATCCCCGGCGTGGTGTGGGAAAGACTCGAGCACTACTCATGGCCGGGGAACATCCGGGAACTGCGAAACGTGCTGGAACGGTCGGTCCTCCTCGCCGAAACAAACACTCTCTCCGTTCGCTGGCTCCAGCTCCCGAAAGAGGAGGCCCTTGGCCCTTATTCCGGCACTCTCGAGGGGGGCAACACCCTCAGCGTTCCCCTGGATGGATCTCAATCCCTTGACGAAATCGAAGCCCACATCATCGGCGAGGCGCTGGAACGAAGCCGGCTCAATGTCACGGCGGCAGCCCATCTCCTGGGCATTACCAGGCAGACCCTCCGCTACCGGATCGAGAAACATGGGATCGACCTGAATCCCTAGGAAGCCTGTCCCCGCCCCGATCCCGAGTCAGATCTCCAACTGCCAGCTTTCCATGTGGTCATGATCACGAACATGCTACCGGCCACCGCCAGGGGGAACCAACCTCCGTGGGGAATCTTTGGGAGGTTCCCGTCCAAGAAGGCGAGATCAACGGAGAGGAACCCGGCACCCATCAGAAGGACGGCCCAGGTTTTCCATCCCCAACGCCGCAGCGCCACTACCATAAACAGGATGGTTGTGAACACCATGTCCGTGGTGACGGCTACCCCGTAGGCATTTGCCAATCGGCTGGAGGACCGGAAACCCAAAACCAGGCCAATGCAGGCAAGGAGTAGAAGCCAGTTCACGGCGGGCATGTAGATCTGGCCGATGTGGCTCTCCGAGGTATGCTTCACCCTGAGCCTGGGTAAGTAGCCGAGCTGCACCGCCTGGCGCGTAAGGGAGAATGCCCCAGAAATAACAGCCTGGGAAGCAACGACCGTCGCCAGTGTTGTGATGGCAATGAGGGGATAAACGCCCCAGTGGGGAACAAGGAGGAAGAACGGGGCCTCCAAAGCTTCCGGGTTGGAGATCACCAGGGCGCCCTGACCCATGTAGTTCACCATTAGACAGGGCAGGAAAACGGCGAACCACATGATGCGGATGGGACGTTTTCCAAAATGCCCCATGTCTGCATAAAGAGCCTCTGCTCCTGTCACCACCAGGAACACCGAACCCAAGACCAAGAACGCCAATCCCCTGTTTCTCAGGAAGAAAGCAACGGCATGGGTAGGGAGAAGGGCCTCCAGCACGGAGGGATGGCGAGCGATGGAGGCGACTCCGGTTATTCCCAGGGTGATGAACCAGACCATCATCACCGGCCCGAGATACTTTACTGAAATGACAACGATGAGGGACCAGAAGATCAGGGATAGCACACCGAGAATGTTCTCAGGTGTGGGAGGAACACCATGCGATGGGTGAAAGGATTCGCGAAGGGCGTAGATGGGGTTGGGACCCCTCGCCCAATGTAGTTGCCTCCTGGTCGTCAAGCGTGCGACGCACGCTCTTTCGCCACACAAAAGCGCAATGTGGACCGACCCAAACGAGCGGCCTTCTATCCAGCAAAAAGGCAGCTAGCATGCCAAGGCGAGGAAAATAGGCCCGAGTCCAGGTTGACCTTCGTGGACCTGGTCGCCTAAGGTCCAACAGATGATGGATTTGGACGAATGCCGCCTGCAGATGGACCTACCCGGTATCCCCATTTTGTGCTGGAATGGCTGAACCCTCGGAAGGGTCCGAAAGGCGGAAAAGAACCGGGAATTGCCCATATCAACCATGCGTTGTCAGTGGGCTATGCGGCACCCGACCTCTCGGCACTGTGGCTCCACCTGAGCTCTCGGAGAATCGCTATTCCGTAAACCCTTGCGTCAAAAGTCGATACCACCATTCCGCCGACTTGCCCCCGAGACATCCCGACGCTCTCCTCCCCCTTGGCATGGTCGCTGCCTTCCATCGACTGTGAGATTGTGTAGGCGGACCGCATGGAAACGGCCTGGAGATAGCGGTTCACTCTTGATATGTGGAAACCCCACCAAAGGAAAGCCGTCCGGAATGAGCGAGCGGGATACCTCAAAGGAATGGAAAGAGGACCGGCCCCGGCTCGGCCAGTCGGTGGGTGGGGATGGAGCCTCGGGTGGTCCCAGCTTCACGCCCCCACTTTCCGGCAGGGGCAGGCTTCCCTGGTTGAGGAATCTGTTGGTGGCAGCAAAGATGAATGTCACGGGAGCGGACACGATGAAAGCCGGTTCAGCCCTTGCTGAGCGGACCGGAGCCCATCTCTCGGTGGTCAGCGTCATCGAACCCTCGAAGGCTCCGGAACAAGTCGAGCTGGAAAAAGGTCAGGTTTCGGAGTGGATAGGATCACAGCAGAAGCAAGTCCGAGGGTTCGTTGAAACAGAGTTCGAAAGCGCCGACTACAAACCAAAGCTGGTCCATGTCAGTTCGGGCAACCCCGCCAGTATTATTGCCACCTTCGCAGAACAAACCGCCGCAGAGTTGCTGATTGTCGGCACTCATCGGTCTTCCGGCTTCGAGAGTCTTTTGCCGGGATCGGCGGGAGAGAATATCGTCAGAGAATCCGGAGTCCCGGTACTAGCAACGACCCGGGAAGGGATTGGCCCGTTCAAACGAATTTTGATCGCGGTTGATCTCTCCAGCCATTCCCAATCCCTCCTCGATTGGGCAAGCCGGCTGGCATGGGTCGATAACTCGGAGATCCGGGTGGTTCACTCCGAGGGACTCTGGAGAAGGATTGGGCTGGTGCTGACATTCCGAGGTAGCCGCACCTTGGGAGGACCGGCCTGGCGGCGGTTTATGAGGCTTTTTTGGGAGTCCAACTTCCCGGGGCACCCACAAGTCATTCTCCGGAAAGGCCATCCCGGACGGGCGGTGCTGCGCGAAGCCCGGGCGTGGGACGCTGATCTCCTCGTGATCGGAACCCGCCGATTGGGTTTACCCTTCGTAACGCGCCTTGGGCGGACGACCAAGTACCTCCTCCGGCACGGCGGAAGGTCGATCCTAGCAGTCCCGGACTAGCCCCCGCCAATCCCTCCAGGAGCCACCGTCCGTCCCCTCTCTTACTCGAGAATCAGACTGCCTTTGAGCACGACCAGATCAAGCCGTCTGGCCAGAGATTCCAACATCGGGGCGGCTTCCTCCGGCTCGGCCAGAGCTGCGATTCGAGCATCGGCCACCATCTCGGCCAAGGACGTCAATTCCAATAAGGCCCCACCCTCAACGGCTCCAACCATCCCTTCGAAGGCCTCCTGAATCTTCCCAAGCTCCTCGACACAGCGGGTATCGTCGCCAAGAAAAAGGTACCGGTACGCGTTATAGGCCCGTTCTCTCGCTTGAAAAAGTGGAAGGTAATAACCCTGAAGGTGATTCAACGTTGTCGATGCTTCTCTCAGGGCGGTCTCCGCTTGTCCCGGGTCGGTGCGGAGGTGAGCCAGAGCAGTCTCTATATATCCGGAAAGTCGACTTGTCTCCGTTTCCAGGAATACAGTTGAGGTCTCCTCGAGAACTGGTGTCCACCCCTCCGGGCCTCGGTCACAGCCCCAGATAAGGAGAACCAAACCAAGCAGCATTTGGGGGGGGAAGCTCTCGGGAATCCCCATGTATGATATCGCTTTCCCCGGCTCCCCGGCGTCGCGTGGATCGACGTCGGGCACAGGCATTCTTATCCGAGCCCTATCGGATCAGGACTTCGTCGGGGTTCTCCTCCGGCTCATCAGGGCGCTCGGCCGGGACCATCGCCACCGGAAGTTGGACCGTGAAGGTGGTACCCTCACCTGGTTTGCTCTTCACTAGGATGTCGCCACCATGCTGTCGAATGATTCCTAAAGAGACCGAGAGACCGAGTCCGGTCCCTTTCGCCCCTGCTTTGGTCGTGAAGAACGGGTCGAATACATTGGCCAGAACCTGCTCAGACATGCCGATACCGGTGTCGGAGAACTCAAGAGCTATCTGGTCCTCTCCCCTCGGACTGCGTACGGCTATGGTCAGGGTTCCACCGCCTGCCATCGCGTCCAGAGCGTTCAGCACGATGTTCAAGAGCACTTGCGTAAGCTGCTGAAAATCACCCAAAAGGGGAGGGAGGTTTGAGTCGATCTCTCCTCGGACTTTTACCTTAGCCAGCTTGATCTGGTTGGCGGCGAGCCGAAGCGTCTCCTCCACCAGCCGCTGGGGGTTGATTGGCTGAAGTTTGGCCGTGGACTCCCTGGCAAAATCCAAAAGGTTTCGGACGATACGCTGAGCCCGTTCGGACTCTCCCAACAAGTCGTTCACCATGTCCAGCCGTTCAGCCTCAGACAACTCCTCGAAGTCCTCCTGGAGGCCTGCTGCCGTGAGCATGATGTTGTTGATAGGGTTGTTCAGTTCATGAGCAACCCCGGCCGTCAGCGTGCCAACTGCTCTCAGCTTGTGGGCCTGGACCAGGAGGTTCTGGCGGTGGGCAAGCTGAATCATCATGGTGTTTAGTGCCAAGGCCAGATGGGAGAACTCGTCGTGGTACTTCCGCACCGGCTTGAGGGGAGTGAAATCTCCGTCGGCAATCCGCTGTGTGGCTTTCATCATTCGGGCCAAGGGCGCCAGCATCTGCTGGCGGAGAATGATGGCCGTGTAGATGATCACCCCGATCAGGACCACCAGAATCACCATGGGAATCCGTTGGGACAGGACCAGCATGGAGTCCACCGCTTCCCGCTCCTGCTGAACGAGATCCTCGGCTTCCGCCACCATGACTGCTCCCAGTTCCCTCAGTCCAGCCTCCGTTGCTTCATATTCACTTTCCGCTTCCGAGGCGGGCATCCGGTCAAGGATTTGGAGGCGAGCCAGGAGTTCTTCATACCGCCGGAGATTGTTGGCCATGCTGAGGAAGCCGGAAGGATCAATTTCGGCTTCAATGTCGTCTCGCTCCCGGTCCAGAACCGCCTGAGCATTGTGCGCGTGATCGAGAGCGTCCGGGAGGTTCGTGTCGTAGAGGAAGAAATTCTTCTCGAAGCGACGAGCCTGCTGAATTTCGAATGTGTAGTGGTCAACAGCTTCGGTGAACCGAAGCTTATTCGCCATCTTGGAGAGAGTTACTACCGACGCAACTGCGAGGGCGAATGTGAGGATGAACCAAGCCAGGGAAGCCACGGTGAGGCGCGTTCGGATGGATACCCAAGGGCGCCCCAACATCGCCTTCTGCGCCTCCTCAGCCTGTGCTGAGAGTTCGTCGGATTGAGGCCCGTGCGAAGCATCCTCCATACTCGTCCCTCATTTGGTGCGGTCAAACTAGGTCGGACTTCTTTCCGGCAGGGTGGTTCTCAGAGCACCTCTTGGATCAGAGGATCCCTCTGTGGCCCAGGGAGAGCGCCGCCTTGTTGATCACCGCACGGAGATCCTTCGGCTTGAAGGGCTTCGCGATAAAGTCGAAGGCTCCTTTGACCAGAGCCTCCCGGGCCACCTCTACAGTGGCATAACCGGTAATGAGAATCACCCTGGTGTTCGGGCACTTCTCCATGACATGGGTCAAGACCTGAATGCCGTCGAGTTCCTCCATCCGGAAATCAGTGACGACGATCTCGAACTCCTGCTCTTGAAGCCGAGCCATCGCTTTTGAGGGATCAAGGAAGGTCTCAACCTCGAAGCCGTGCTTCTCCAATGCAGGGCGGAGGCGTTTCCCGACAATGGGTTCGTCATCGACGATCATCACTCTGAGGCTCTCATTGGCACGGAGTGCTCGACTCTCCTCGGATACCCCTTCCATGTTCTCCGCCTGTTCTCCACTTTTCAGTTGAATGGCCTCATCTCTTACAACCATGACTTTGTCCAATGCGAGTTTTGTCTTTCTATCAGGATCCATGCCGGTCTGCTTGAGCCCCATATCGGCTTCCCCCGCCTCGGCGAAGGCGATTCGGACCATCCAGTCATCGATCCGCGTGGTTTTCCGGTTCTTTGAATCATCCATGACCCTCGCACTCCTTCCATGACGGAACGGGGTTATCAAACCCCTCTCTCCAACCGGTGTGGTGTTCTCCTACAATCACATCACGCAACTTCAGGGATGACCCCTGCCTTTTCCACGGTCAGGTGTACCTGCCTCCTCTGGCGATACCCCTTCACCACATTGAATAGGATCATCAGCACTCCCGAGATCCCCGCGGCAAACAGGAGCCCTTTGCTAGCCAAGTTTAAGAAGGGATCCAAGCCCGGATCCGTATTGGTCCATCCGACTTGCCTGAGGTATATCGGAATGGCAATCGCACGACTGAGGACACAGAGAAGGATAATGACAGCTGTCACCAACCGAATCATGACCTCTTTCACCACTTTTACTCCGTAGGCCCCGACGAAAATCCCCACTAGGGAGCCCAGATAGAGAAGCATGGTCAAGCGGAGGTCAACCATCCCCTGAAAGGCGTAGTTGAGAGCGCCCCAGGCGCCCATGTACATGGCCAGATAGAGCTCCGACCCGGCCGCTACCGCCGTGGGGACCCCGAAAAGATAGATCATGGCCGGGACGCCGATGAATCCTCCCACACCGATGGTCCCTGCCAAATATCCGGTGGCCAAACCAGCCACCATGATTATCCAGATGGACACTCTCACATCGGCTACTTTCAGATATACATAAGGTGGCAGATAAATCTTCCCGAGAGCGTCGGCGATCTTCCGAGAAGGGGCCTGGTCCGCTTCGCCCTTCTTCAAGACGTCCCGAAGCATGGATAGGGCCACCAGCGAAAGGATGCTGATGAAAACAGCACTGATATAGAGGTCGGACGCCGCGGATCCGCCGCCTGCGCCGTGACTGTCACCCTCCATCCGGAACAGCGTGCTGTTGATCCAAACCGCAATCCGAATTCCGATGAATGAGGTGCCGACCATATACAGGGAGAGGCGTTTATCTACGTTCCCCATCTCTCCATGGCGCCGGCTTCCCACCATGGCCTTGCCGAACTTGTGAGTGATATTGCTGGCTACGGCAACAACACCCGGCACACCGAGATTCATCATCCCCGGCGTCATGAAGAACGCCCCTCCGCTCCCGATAAACCCGCTCAGTACCCCCCCAATAAAGCCCAGAACCACGACCTGGAGGGCGATTCCTACATCCAGCGTTATGTATTGACCAAACAGCAGCTGCTCCATAGAAGAACGGCTCCTTGTCTTTCTCTATTCCATCTTGATGAGTTTCATGAAGGCGCCGGCCACGCGCCCATAGGAAAAAGCCACGAGTGGAATGAACAGAACCAAAACCACTGAAACGATTGCTTTCGGGACCCAGGCGATCTGGCCCAGAGCGGTATCTCGAACCGCATCGGCATACCACCCCGTGTTGGCCATGAAGGCCAGGACCGCCTCCTGGTTCGTGAAGACCAGGAAAAACAGAATGGCGGTGATGGCAATGAATGGCACCGTCCCAATGGCATCCCGCCGTCCAAAGAGGTACTGCTGCCCGAGTTCCTCCGATGTGACTACAGGTGCTCGAATGCGTTCATTCAAGAAACTCCTGAGATCACGAACTGCTCGAACGCGGGCCGCATGTGACTTGGAAAGGAAGGCCTCCCCCACCACGACGAGGGTGTAGGGGAAACTCCGGTCGAGGGTCTCAACAAGGTTCTGTTGGGTGCCGAAAACCGACCGCCCTCCCCCGGCCCTACCAGCCTCGGCAAGCTCATCCAACGTGGAGGCCAGTCCGCCATCGTCGAAGTCGAGTTCGTCTTCATCATCCTCAATCCCGCCCTGATCACTCCCAGGATCATCCATCGATGGGGCCATCGCCGGGGGAGTGGGTGTGAGGCTGAGTTCTGGTGGCCTGGCTTCTTCAGGAGCGATACGGACCAACTCCACGGCAGCGTTCCACTTCGTGGCGATTTCGACGACCTTCTCGTAAATATCGGAGTGTGGCTTAAACTCCTCCTGAATCCATAAGAGGGTCGCCGAAGCCATGGTGATGCGGAGATCTTCAATCCCGGGAACCCCGGCCAGGATGTTTTGGATGAAGGGCGCGGCTTCAACGTCCTGAGGTAGGTAGCCCACCGTGACCACACCCCTGTCAGCCCTGACATTAACCGCCGCATTGCAGGTGTTTCTGTCCCGGGCGAGGGCCACTCGTGCCCGGGCGCCGAGATAGAGGTCTTCCAAAGCCCGGCGGGATGCGGGTGTCAACTGGAATTCTGGTAGCTGCGCTGTGGCCACCAAAGCGCTGGCGGCATTCTCAACGCCTATTTGTTGGAGATTGAGCGTGATGTCGTAGTTGACAGCCTCGTCCACCGACACCCCATACATCGATCGCACCCATCTGGCCCGGTCCTCGTCCACATCCTGGATGTACTGGGTTGCCTTTCTTCGATCGAGGCCCAAGTCCAGTTCGGTGCGTGAAATCCTCTGTTCCAGATCAGAGACGACCCGGATTCTGAACGTATTTCTGACACCGGGCAGGAGTAGGTGCCCGCTACGGCCGTGGTAGACCACACTCCCATCCAGGGCCCTCTCGCTGAGATAGGCACGACAGAAGGCAAGGTAGTGGTCCCTCTCCATGGCCAATCGCTGAGTGTAGCCACGGCCTTGTACCATTGCCATCTCCAGCTTTCCAACCTGGATTCCCTCTTCGGTGGCCGCGTGAATGAGGTCTTCCCGGGATAGGCAGAGGTATCCCATCTTTCCAGCGAGGCTCTCGGCGAGGTCCTTTCCGGAGCCACGGGTGCCTTTCGAAACGCAAATAATCTGCATCAGAGAATCCCTGCTGGTTCCCTATGGATCGTTGACAAGCTTCGCCCAGGAGTCCGACTGGTTGAGAGTGGCCGGGTCCCTGCGGCCTACCGAGAAGGGTGACCTTCCTTGGTCCGTGCGAAGGCAGTTAGTGTGCCATGGGGAGGGATAGGAGGAATGCCTGGTCTCAGGTTCGGGGACATGGCGGTCTAAGAACAGGTGGGGCAGAGAGTTGGCCAAGTGGCGTTCGAAGCTGAACTCCCCAGGGGATCCGCGATCACCATCTGAGCGTTTGATGGGCCGCAGGCAAGCAAGAGGTGGAAAAGGACCATGGATTGCTCATATAAACCAGTAAGGATCACCGGGCAAAGGGGGGAGGATCCCCAGTTTGCCCTGCTATTTTTGGGCTCCACCTGGAATCTCGGTGATAGTTGTCGACCCTTGCTCACCGATATTGTAAAGCGGAAGCCCTGCTGGAGGCGGCCGAATCGGCGGGCCCGGATCCTGGATTCCATGCATAACCAAAACAACGGTATGGAGATCGCCGAACTCCAGGCGGAAAAAGAGAAACTCGAATTGGCCATCGCCGAGGAGAAGGCTGCCCTGGAAGAACGGTAACCTCGGTCAGCGTCTCGCGGTCAGCACGGCAGCTTGGAAGTCCCTAAATGCAGAGAGCTCGGCCTCGAGGGGAGCCAGGATATGATCCTCGGCAACCTCCTCGATTCTGGCATCGAGTTCCCTCCGCATCTTCGCCGCCGCCCTTTTTCCACCGAACCGAGCCACCGTTCGGCCCACGACTCCCAGCACCAATCCCGCAGCGATGCCGCCCAGGGCCATGAGCGTCGGAGCGGGTATTCCCCGCCATTCTGGTGTCGGGGGTTCCGGAAGACGGAGATAACTGAATCCAAACAGAACGAGGAGCCAAAGGCCCCCGGCCCCCGCAACCGCTAGAAGGACGGTCTGGAGAGCACCGAACACTTTCCACCAGGCAGGACTCCGAGCAACGGAAACCTCGACCCCGGCGATGGCCTGATCCAGTGGATCCACGAGCCGGTTGGGCTCCCCCATCACGGCCCTGCGGGTGGCGGAGGGCCAAGGTTCGGGAAGGTTCTTCGTGACCTCCGCGACAGCCTCTCGGAGGGACTGGCGAAGAGATGAGAGTTGGGTTCGCCCCGGCCGGGGGAGTGACGTTGCCGCAGCGGCCCGTCCCCTTCCCAACCCGAGGCGGCGGAGTGGATGCGACCGGAGGCCAGCCAGCCACCGGGTCACCGGCCATCCAACCCGTGCTCCAGCGTCTCGCCTATATCCGGCGGCTACCGCCGCCAGAACCGTTGAGACGCCAGCCGCATCCGAAAGGGCCCGTACCAGGCGCCCTCGGCCCCGCCTTCCCAGGGACGAGGCTTTTCCTGGCCCTCCCCCGGCACTCTGGAGACCCTCGGCAGCAACCCGGGCATCAGCTTCGATGCGTACCAAGGCTGCGCGTTTGGTGCGAACCCGTTCGACAATAACCGCCCTGAGTTCCTGGACTCCGGTCCCATCCCTCGCGGAGGTCGGAATCACCGGGGCCTGGGACAGGCCATAATCATCAAGGAGGCGGGTAAGGTCCCGCTGACAGGAGGCCTGCCCTGGCTGATCAAGGCGGTCGACCTGATTCAGAGCGAACAGCATTGCCCCACCGTGCTCGGTCAACGAATGGGCCAGTCGACCGTGGAGGGCAGCGTCGGCATACTTCTCCGGGTCTACCACCCAAACCAGAAGGTCCACCAAGGCCGTGAGTCGCTCCATCTCCACTCGGTTGGATTCCTGGACCGAGTCGTGATCCGGGAGGTCCAGAAGCACGAGTCCGTCCACGTCAGGATCGGAATCGCCGAGCCGATGGACCCGAGACACATCAAGCCACTCAAAGAGGCCCTCATCCGATCGCTGACCCCATACCGCTGCATGTGCAGCGGAGGTGGTGGGGCGTCGCACTCCCGATGCAGACAACTCAGACCCGGCCAACAGGTTGAAGAGGGACGACTTCCCACTGCCTGTGGCACCGGCCAGGGCGACGACGGTCCACTCAGTCCCATGTCTCAGGCGTTCCCGGCTCCGAGCCACCACGGCCCGGGTCTCTTCGACGGCCGATACCGGCAATCTGCCGACCGAGAGCCCCGCAGCTCGCTCCAGGGCGTCGATCCTTTCCGGGAGGGATGGCTTATGTGTCATGACGCCGGCGCCCCTTTAGCCAGGATGCGAAGGCCTTCCGCCTGCCCATCTGCTCCCCGGGCTTCATTCACCCTGTCATACAGGCGAGCGGCCTCGTCGTCCATCAATCCCGTGACCCGGGCCAGGAGCCGGCGCCGAGCTTCGGCAGCCAGGTCACGGACGGCTTGTTCACCGAAAATCGCCGAGAGGAGGGCCTGTGACATGGTCGCGGTTCCGCCAGCCACCCCGATCTCGACACCGGTCAGACCCCCGGTGTGGGCAAAGACCAGAACCATTAGCGCCACCCCGACGGTGTTGATGCCAAGAGAGATGGCTCTGGCAGTCAATCTCTTGGACTGGCCGGCCCCTCGAACAAGTTCGAGAAGGTCACGCTCCCACTCCCGGATCTCAACGTTGACTCGGCCGCGAAGATCCGCGGACGGTCTTCCCAGCGCCCGTGCGTCCTCCCCTAGCAACTGCCTGCCAGCCGCTGAAGCTGTCCAGCTGTCCACTGCATTTGCAGCCGCCTCGTCGGCCTGCCCGACGATCAGCGTGGTTAGCGCCGACTCGATTTCGCCTCTAACCTCAGCCTCTGCCGAACCCCTCCCCGTGAGAAATGCAGTGAACCGATCCCGGATTCGTCCTATGCTCATCTGGAGCGACCGCATGATGTCGCCGGTACCCACCAGATCCTGCCAGCGGGCCAGAACCTCTCCCCGGAGAAGGGACCCGCTGCCAAGCGCCTCGTCTATCTCATGGAGGGAGTCGCTGTATGCCCGGTCCACCGAGTCCGAGAGAGAACGTACCGCTTCTTCCTGGGCCTCCCGGTGTTCAGCCACCTGGAGGACCCGCTGAGGGACCGAGGCGAGGGCGCCGGTCAAAGTCTGGCGGATGACTTGAGTCCGGGTCTCGACATCGTCCACCAACCCGTGGAGCCAAGCGCGAACGGGAGCGACCTGTGAGGGGGGGAGGTCACCATCGGGAAGCTCGACCTCCTGGATCACGAAAACCTGTGTCCCGCCAATCCCTCTCTCGCCAATCATGGCTTCCAGATGGATCGCCACCTCTTCCTCAGCCCCCGGAGGAACGCGGTTCAAAACCAAGGCCAAGGCCGTACTGCGCTGCCGGGCTTGGTCCAAAAACTCCCAAGGCACTGCGTCGGCATATCGTGCCGCCGTGGTAACAAAGAGCCAGAGGTCGGCAGCTGCGAGGAGTTTCGTGGCGAGAGCCCGATTTGCCTCAGCCACAGAATCGATGTCGGGGGAGTCGAGAATCGCGACGCCGGGAGGAAGAGAGTCTTGTTGAACGAGAACGAGTGAGGACCCCTGTCCGGACCCATCGCCAGTGACGCGCCTCAGACCCGGAAACACTCGATCGTCGGAGAACCAAGAAACATCGTCCGGATGGCAGACCAGTACAGGGGAACGCGTCGTAGGCCTAAGCACACCGGGCTTGGACACCCGTTTGCCAACAAGACTGTTGACCAGGGTGGACTTCCCCGATCCCGTCGACCCGCCAACCACTGTCAGAAGAGGGGCATCGAGGTTCGAAAGCCTGGGCAGCAGATAGTCGTCGATCTGCTGGACAAGATCGTCCCGAAGCTTCCTGTGCTCCTTTACACCGGCCACATCCAGGCCCAGACCCGTCTGGGTCAACTCCTCGTGTAGCTCCTCCAGCCACTCGCCGGTGTTCCTGGAAAGAGAGATTTCGAGCACGAACGAATCCTCGGTAGTACCTGCGGTTCGGTTCTCTAGTGTCGTCATTTCTCTGACACACAGCGCGGGCATTTTGTCACCCAGTGCTGATCCTCCGGCGGCAAGATAGCTGGTGTCGTTGCCGCAGCCCACCCAGGCAGGGGGCCCCTGCTTTTAAGCCTTCTTGAACAGGCCGATGAGAAGCATCAACAGAGCTCCACCAACCGCGGACCCCCCGATGTTGGCCACCAGGCCTCCACCATCCAGCACGCCGAGGGAGTTGAGTATCTGCCCCCCTACCCCGCCACCTAGAACGCCAACCACCGTGTTCCAAAGCGTACCGAGACTCTTCGATTTCATCAGGAAGCCAGCGAGGTTGCCACCGAGGGCACCACTGATCAAGCTCCAAATCAAGCCGTCCATAGATCCTCCAAGAAAAGGGGGGAGTGCGAATAGAAGCCCAGAGAAGCAGCTCCTCTATTATTTGAGGACCGTGGAAGATCCTTTCATGTCACATCTCACATTGGGGGTTCAGGAAAGTCTGATCGGGATCCGGCCTAAATCTATCAGGCTGAGCTCGGATTCGCCTCATCGCCACCCACACGCGTAGAAGAGGTCAGGATTCTTAGGCGATTCATTGGTTCTTGCCGGTTTTCAACCAGGGAGAAATTGCAAGCGGCATGCCCGGGGCTGTGGTGAGCTGGCGAGGCTGCCTGGCTTCAAGTAGAGTTGAGTACCCCATCTTTCAATACTTCAGCGTGAGGTCCCCATGGCGCGCATCAATGTGGCGGCTGTCGCTGCCCTCCTGACCTTGATTGTTTTCACCCCCGGAGCCGGCCAGGCCCCCCGGGCCCGTGACCTCGGCATCCCCTTCGACGGAACGCCCGGCGCCCTCAATGCCATTACCGATGTCGAGGGGATCATGGTGGGGCATGTGACCCTCATCGAGGGTGAGGCCGGGCCCCTGGTGGTCGGCGAGGGCCCGGTCCGGACCGGCGTCACGGCAATTCTTCCCCGGGGTCCACGCTTCGCACCGGTTTTCGCAGGGTGGTACTCCCTTAACGGCAATGGGGAGATGACGGGAACCACCTGGGTGGAGGAGTCAGGTTTTCTGGAAGGGCCCGTGATGATCACCAACACGCATAGTGTGGGTGTGGTCCGGGATGCCGTTTTGGAGTGGATGCGAGATCGACACGTGGTGGACGAGCTCGCCCCGGGTGTGTGGTGGGGCCTGCCGGTGGTGGCCGAAACCTACGACGGTAACCTCAATGACATCAACGGATTCCACGTGCGTTCCGAGCACGCCATGCAGGCGCTGGACGAGGCCAGGGGGGGGGCGGTGGCCGAAGGGGGTGTCGGTGGCGGGACGGGGATGGTCTGCAATCAGTTCAAGGGCGGTATCGGGACTTCTTCCCGGAAGGTCGGCGACTACACCGTAGGGGTCCTGGTTCAGTGTAACTACGGCGGGCGGGCAGGTCTCCGAATTGCTGGAGTCCCGGTCGGGAAGGAGATCACCGACCTCATGCCCGAGTACGGTAGGGAGGAGGAGTCCGAAACCGGCCTGCCCGATCCCGCCGAGGCCTTCGGCTCCATCATCGTTGTGGTGGCCACGGATGCGCCCCTCCTCCCCCATCAACTCAAGCGGCTGGCCAGGAGGGCGCCAATAGGCATCGGCCGCATGGGCGGCTACGGGAGCAATGGCTCGGGGGACATCTTTATCGCCTTTTCCACCGCGAACGAAGGGGCCTGGAATCGCCGTCTTCCAACCTCAGCGGAGATGCTTCCCAACGATCGGATGAGTCCCTTCCTCCTGGCTACCGCTGAGGCCACCGAGGAGGCCATCGTGAACGCCATGGTGGCCGGGCAGACCATGGAGGGGATCAACGGGAACCGGGTCCACGCCCTGCCTCACGACCGGCTCAAGGCGATCCTGGAGAAGTACAACCGGCTGAATCGTTGAGGCGGAGCGAACCGCCCTACCCTTCGAAGACCGTTCGCCCCCCTACCTCGAACGAAAGACCGGTCCGACAGCCGTCCGGACCGCGTCGAGTTCCTCGGCAGCTCCCTCCGGCGGCTCGGTGAAGAGACTCACACCGATGGTGCAGAGGAAACCGGCAGCGAACCCGGGGAGCATCTCGTAGAGGTCGTAAAATCCCTCCTTGAAGAAGACCACCCAGGCCACGGTGGTGACGAAGCCCCCGATCATCCCCGCGATGGCACCCGCCCGGGTGGTCCCCTTCCAGAAGAGGGAGCAGAGGACCACCGGCGTGAAGGCGCAGGCCAACCCCGACCATGCGAAGAGAACGAACCAAAACACCATCCTGACTTCAGCCAGGGCCATTACGATGGCTCCGGCTCCGATGACCACGGTGGTGAGCTTTCCGTAGAATGAGAGCCGCTTCTCCGACCACTGCGGTTTGAAGATCTGCTGGACGATGTCCCGAACCACGGCCGAGGAGGCCAGAATCAGGAGGGAATCCACCGTGGACATGATGGCCGCAAGTACCACCACCAGGAAGATCCCCGTGAAAATGGCCGGAAAGAGGGAGGCGCTCATCTCCGGAAGCACGGTTTCCGGGTCCAGGAGGCCCGGGAAGAGAATCCTCCCCGCCATCCCAGAGAGAACGGCCCCCACGTCGAAGCCTATGACGCAGATCACCGCGATGAACCCGCCGTCCACGATTTGTTTCTGATCCCGGGCGCTGATGAAGCGGGTAAGAAGCTGTGGAGCCCCAAGGAACGCGAGCCCAATCCCAACGAAGCCCACGGCGCTGATGACTCCCGGCAGGGTGAAGCCGAGGGAGCCCATAGGCTTGAGAAGTGCCGGGTCCTCGGCATGGAGAGCGCCCATGAGTTCGGTCCACCCGCCGGCAGCGGGAATGGCCACAATGGGCAGCGCCACCAGGCAGATGAACATGAGGACCCCCTGAAGAAGGTCCGAGTACGCCACAGCTTTGAAGCCGCCCACCGTGGTGTAGTACAGAATCACCGCAGCCCCGATAAGCACCCCCGTAGTGTAGCTGGTGCCAAGGAAGGAACCGAAGGCCTTCCCCGACGCAGTGAGCTGGGCGGCGGTGTAGGCGGTAACCATGGAGAGGATAATGATGGCGCTGATCCACCGGAGGACATGCGCCTTGTCCCGAAACCTGTCCTCCAGATAGTCCGCCACGGTGATGGAGTCGAAGCGGTCGGTGTATTCCTTGAAGGGCCGGGCCACGAAGGTCCAGGCCAGGGCGATTCCCAGAACCTCCCCCAGGATGATCCAGAAGGCGTGAGCCCCCACCACATACCCCATTCCGGTGAGGCCCAGAAGGAGCCAGGCGCTCTCTCCGGTGGAGTTCGATGAGAAGGCGATGACCCAGGAAGGGAGCTTCTTCCCTGCCACGAAGTAGCCGGCCATCGTTCCGGACTCCCGTCCTCCCCACAGCCCAATGGCAAGGAGGATCAGGAGGTAGACGACCAGAACGACGATGATGGTCGTCACTTTTCGCCTCTATGTGCCAGGTAGAACGTCAGGCTGATGCCAAGGCCCAGCCCCACCCCCACAAGGAGGAGGAGCCAGGAGTTCCAGGGGAGGCCAAGGATCATTGATCTAATCCACTTCCGCGCAGGCTCGACCCACCCGGGCCACCGCGTCGTCTACCTCTTCCGCCGTAACCAGAAGGCTCGGGCCGAAGCGAATGACGTTGTCCCAGAAACCGGCTTTTCCGAGTAATAGTCCCCCAGCTTTCGCAGCCTCCATGAAGGCGGTCGTGCGGGGGGCGTCGGGTTCCTTCGTTGCCCTGTCCTTCACCAACTCCATGGCCGTCATCAACCCCTTTCCTCTGATGTCCCCGATCCAGAGGTAGGTCTCGGCCAGGGCAGCCAGGCCGGCCTGTAGCTGAGCCCCCCGGGCTTCTGCTTTCGCCGGCACGTCCTCCTCCATCAAGACGTCCAGCGTTGCAGCCATGGCGGCCATGCAAACGGGGTTCCCGCCAAAGGTGGAAATGGTCTTCGAGGTCCAGGATGCCGCGATCTCATCGGTGGTGATGGTGGCCCCCACCGGCATTCCGCCGGCGATGCCTTTGGCCATGACCATAATGTCCGGAACTACGCCCCAGTGCTCGATCCCGAACCACTTTCCGGTGCGCCCGAATCCTGCTTGGACCTCATCGATGATGAGGAGCCCACCGAAGCCCCGGATAATCTCGGCGGCCCGCTGGAAGTAACCTGGGGGAGGCACCACGAATCCATTCACCCCCTGGATGGTCTCCGCCAGAAAGGCAGCCGGCTTCCCGTTGGTAGTGGTGAGAATCACCTCCTCCAGGTCCCGGGCATACTCCTCGGCGCAACTCTCATCGCAGGGCGTCTTGAAGCGGCACCGATAGGGGTAGGGCGCCATGGTATGCTTGATGTTCGCGATGAAGGAGGGCAACGGACGCCAGGAACTGAGGCCGGTGAGGTTCGTGGCCAGGGTGCTGCGGCCGTGGTAGGCGCTCCTGAGGGCGATGACCTCGGTCTGCCCCGTATGGATACAGGCCAGGTTGACGGCCGTCTCGATGGCCTCGGTGCCGCTGTTGCTGAAGAAGGACTTCTTGAGGTTCCCTGGGGCGATCTGGGCAAGACGCCGGGCCGCCTCAACCTGGGGCTCGGTGACGTAAAGCGTCGAGGTGTGCCCAAGCTTACTCACCTGCTCCGTAATCGCGGATACCAGGCGTGGGTGGCAGTGGCCGATTGAGGTGGAGAGGATTCCGGAAAAGAAGTCCAGGTATTCCCGGCCCTCGGCGTCCCACACCTTCATCCCTGCCCCACGAACCATCACGACGGGTTCCTCGTACAGGTGCCCCACGCAGGGGAAGATGTAGTCCTGCTCGCCCTTGTAGATCTCCTGGCTCCGGCTTGCCGCGCCTTTTGAGGTGTTTACCATCGCGAGATGACCACCCGTTTGTCCGTGTAGAAATCGATGGCGTCCTTGCCCTGGGCCTTCAGGTCTCCGTAGAAGGAGGACCGCGCACCCCCGAAGGGGAAGAAGGCCATGGGTGCGGCGACGCCGATATTCACCCCGATCATGCTGATTCCGGCCCGGTAGCGAAACTCCCGGGCGGCCTTCCCGCTGGAGGTGAAGATCCCTGTGGAGTTGCCGTAGTGGACACGGTGCATGAGCTCGATGGCCTCGTTCACCGTGTTCACTTTGGCCAGCCCTGCCACCGGGCCGAAGATCTCTTCCTTGCCCAATATCATCTCAGGCGCCACGCCCTCGAAGACTGTGGGTCCGATCCAGTGCCCATCCGGATGCTCCGGCACCGAAGCTCCCCGGCCGTCCAGGAGAAGCTTGGGCCCTTCCTGGGCTCCCATTCCGATGAGCTCCACCACCTTGTCCCGGGCGGGGCGGGAGACGAGGGGGCCCATTCCGACTCCCTCGTCCAGGCCGTAGCCGATCCGGAGAGACGCGGCGCCGTCCAGGAGGCGCTCCCTCATGGGGCCGTAAGCCTCGTCCACGCCTACCAGGACACTCCCGGCCAGGCAGCGTTGCCCCGTGGACCCGAAGACCGAGTCCATGAGGGCGGCATTGGCCTGGTCGAAATCAGCGTCCGGAAGGACCAGCATGAAGTTCTTCGCACCCCCCAGGGCCTGGACCCGCTTCCCTTCCTGGGCGGCCTTGGCGTAGAGGAACTTGGCCGTGGCGCTGGAGCCCACGAAGGAGATCCCCCGAACCTCCGGATGCTCGAGCAGCGCTGTGACGGCTTCCCGGCCGCCATGGACCACATTCAGGACTCCCGGCGGGAGGCCAGCTTTGGCCGCCAACTCCACGATGAGCTGGTGGGTGAGGGGGTCCTGTTCGCTGGGCTTCAGAACCACGGTGTTTCCAGTGGCCACGGCGTAGGGCCAGAACCAGAGGGGGATCATCACGGGGAAGTTGTAGGGAGTTATGATCCCGAAAACCCCCAGCGGTTGCCGGATGGTCTCGCAGTCGATACCCGGCGCGATGTCCTCGAGCGTCTCACCCATCATGAGGGTAGGAATGCCGCAGGCGTGCTCCACATTCTCGATACCCCGACGAACCTCCCCCATGGTCTCCGGCAGGATCTTCCCGTGCTCCATGGTCAGCGTCCGGGCCAGCTCCTCGTGGTGTTCATCCAGGAGGGCCTTAAGCCGGAACAACACTCTGGCCCGGTCGACGGCAGGTGTGGAGCGCCATGCGGGGAAGGCTCGCTCCGCCGCCTCCACCGCTTCCACCATATCGGAGGCCGGAGAGAGGGGAGTGGTCCCCAGTCGTTCGCCTGTGGCCGGATTGATGATCGGGAGGAATTCCGATGCGCTGGAGGGAGTCCAGGAGCCATCGATGAAGTTGAGAATCGGAGGGTGCTGGGACTGAGACGCGGCGGATGTCGAGGGCAAGGGTGCCTCCTTCAGGGTGGTGTTCCAGAAACCGGGGAAAGACTCCTTTCAGGGAAGCCTAGGTTGCGCTCATTGAACGCGCAAATGGGGGCGGATCAGGATGATGGGGCAGCTCGCGAAGTGATCCCCTCGCAAGGGTTTTGTCAGGGGTGGTCCGATGGACCCGAAACCGCATTGCGTCCGAGGATCCCCAGAATTAGAGTCGTTTACCGTGAAATGGGATGTGGGGAGATGCATTTGGATTGGGGAGTGGAATGAAGTATCTGGGAATCGCCGGGGTTGTGGTCCTAGCCGCCGGAATCATGGGGCTCGGGTTCGGGCCAGGCGGGGGCGGATCGCTTCCGTCGAATGAGTTGTCGCCACCTAGCTCGAGACCAGAGCTAACAGCGCCGTCAGCCAGTGACAGGGGTGATGTCGATGGGCTGGATGAATCTACCCAGGCCGAGACGCCTCCTGGATTGACCGCCCCTCCGCAAGAGGCCACTACCTCCAGGAGTTCCGGGAGTCGACGCAGAAGCCGGTATCCGGGACCGATTCCGACCCCAGAAGAGTGGAAGCCCCCCGAGGGACCGGTCCGCATCGGGTTGCAGGCCGGTCATTGGAAAGCAAATGAGGCCCCCCGCGAACTCTCGGGGCTCCGGGACAACGGCACGGCTTGGAGGGGGACCCCGGAGTGGGAGCTTAACCTGGCGATCGCTGAAGAGACCGCCGGAAAGTTGAAGGAGCTGGGTTACGAAGTCGACGTTCTCCCAGCGGTGGTTCCCCCGAGTTACCGAGCCCACCTCTTTATCGCTATCCATGCAGATGGCAGCAACGATCCCAATGCAAATGGGTATCGAGTGGCCACACCGAGAAGTGACCCCACCGGCCGAGCATCCGGGTTCGCAGCCCTCCTTGAGAAGAGTTATGGGGAGGTGACATCGCTGCGACCTCTCCCTACCGTGACCCGTCGTATGCGGAACTACTATGCCTTCAACTTCCGGCGGTACGAACACGCCCTTCACCCCATGACCATCGGCGTGATCATCGAGACAGGGTTCATGACCAGTGCCAGGGATCGCCAGGTGATCCTGAGTGAGCCGGAGAAGGCCGCCCAGGGGATCGTGAACGCGATCACCGCGTTTCCGATCACACCCCCTCCACCAGATTCAGCCCGGGCAGCCAGAGACACAACGTCCAACGGCCAGTAAGGACACCGCTTTGAGAGGCGGGGATCCCGCCCCCACCTTCAAGCCATGCAGGAACGTCCACGCGGTGTCGCCCCGACGAATGGACCCTGGTATACCTAGGGGTTTCATTTATCGTACCTTCCGTACTGGCAGTGAAACGGTTCTTTGCCTGAAATCCCTTCGGTTTTTGATGGAGCGGAAAGAATGAAGTCTTCCATGGCTTCCTGGTTGGGTGGTTTGTTTCTCTTGGCTTTCTTGGCGCCGACCCCGGCTGAAGCTCAATATTGGCTTCACGACGATGGCTCCAAAACCAACCGATCCATCTTTCGACTCATGGACGAGTGGCCCACGCCGAACAGCTACCGGACCGGAGCAGGCTCACCGGGGCCGGACTACTGGCAACAAAAGGTCGACTATGTCATCGAAACCAGCCTGGACACGGCTAGCCATGTCATTTCCGGATCAGAGCACATCACCTACCAAAACAACTCCCCGGAGGACCTGACCTTCCTATGGGTTCAGCTGGATCAAAATGTACGATCCGTCGAGCACAGTCGTTCCTATCCCCGCCAGCTAGCCATTCCGGAAGAGGTCTCCTCGGGTTTTCGCCAGTTCGTTGGTCTGACCCAATTTGATGGTGGCCACAACATCACCAGAGTTCAGCTGGTAGGGCACGAGGGAGCTCTGGCGGACGCCGACTACCGCATCAACAACACCATCATGAAAATCAATCTCCCCCACGCCCTGGCACCTGGGGCCTCCATGGAGTTGGAGATCGATTGGAATTTCCTCATGCCCGACAATGGTCGGG
>RCNC010000351.1_pt1 | contig 29221 bp, 20 predicted proteins | sample 2041301 | NCBI WGS metagenome assembly RCNC01 (sample SAMN09708231, study PRJNA481090) | Marine sediment metagenome, whole genome shotgun sequencing project. | biome: marine sediment; feature: ocean; material: sediment; isolation source: Sewage treatment plant 13A marine sediment (STP13A) ... | reverse complement strand
TGCTCGACATGAGCCAGTTGGAGGCGGCGAAGCTGAATACTTATGCCAGCTACACCCGCCCCGTGGCCGCCGTCGTCGCAGGTCTTTGGGCAGACCGCTGGCGTAGCAGTAAGCTGATAACGCTGCTGTTTTTTTGTGCTGCAGCCGCCTTCTTCGCGATGAGCCAGGAGTTCGCTGCGGCGGTGACAACACAGGTGGTAATCGCCAATCTTATGATTACCTTCGTCGCCGTCTACGCCATGCGCGGCATTTACTTCAGCCTGATTGAGGAGGCCAAACTCGACAAGCGCATTACCGGCAGTGTGGTCGGCCTGATTTCAGTACTGGGATTTACGCCCGATATATTCTTCGGCGCTATTAGCGGCCGGATTCTGGACGCCAATCCAGGAGCAGTTGGGTTTCAGCACTACTTTTTACTGCTGACCCTGATTTGTGTTGCGGGAATGGCCTTCACCCTGGCGCTCTCCACGCTGCTTGCAGGTAGGAAAAACAGTCACTGATCCGCGGCTATCTCGCCAGGGGCACGGTTGCGTCAACTGGGCGAGTAGTCTGCCTCTCTGCGATGGTTTACTAACGCAATTCTTCCACTGGCTGTTATAGTGAAAAGATCGCCACCTTGACAGAGACAAATGAGGAATTTTAATGGATTTTACAGGCTCAAAGGTACATTTTCGCGCAGCCTGGCTGTTGTCCCTGGCGCTTGGCATCACAGCCTGTAGTGATGGCAGCGATGGCAACGGTCAGTCAGCTCCGACATACCAGGCATCGGTAGTACGCACCAGTTACGGCATCCCGCATGTAACGGCCAATGACTGGGGCAGCCTGGGCTATGGCTATGGCTACGCCTTTGCCCAGGACAATTTTTGCGTCCTGATGAAAGAGATTCTCTACGCCAGTGGCCAGTCCGCAGAGTTTCTCGGAGCAGCCGGTGATCTGCAATCAGATTTTGTTTACCAGTGGGTCAACGGGGATGAAGAAGCACTGCGTTCCCAGTGGATCGACGCCCAGGAGCAAAAGTTCCAGGACCTTGTCATCGGTTATGCACGTGGCTTAAGCCGTTATTTCAACGAGACCGGCGTCGACCAGCTCGCAGAGGGTCCGGAGGGTTGTCGTGGCGCACCCTGGGCCAGGGCCATAAGCGAGATTGACCTGGTGCGTGTCTATCGCAAATCGCTGCTCCAGGCGGGCATCGATAATGGCATTCTGAAACGCGGTATCACCGACGTCAGGGGGCCAGACATGCCGCTCGCGCTCACCACCCCGCCATTACTACCAGGGGTAGCCGCTCGCAAGGTGTACGCCTGGAGCCCTTCTTCCGGTGATAACTTGTTCGAGGGCTATATCGACCCGGCCAGCCACGGGAGTAATTTTCTCGCCCTGGGCGGCGATTACACCCGGTCCGGGCGCGGTATGCTGTTGGGCAATCCGCACCAGCCCTGGCAAGGTACCGGGCGCTGGCACGAATTACACCTGACCATTCCCGGTGAGTACGACGTCATGGGTGCGACACTGCTGGGCCTGCCAATGGTAACCATAGGTTTTAACAAGGACCTTGCCTGGAGCCACACCGTGACCCCGGCCAGTCATATCGGTCTGTATGAATTGATACTCAATCCGGCCAATCCAATGCAGTACCTGTACGACGGAGAGTACCGTGATATCTCCACGGAAGAGGTGAGTGCCAAACAACTGGAATCTGACGATAGTTTGAGCGAGCATCAATTTACCATCTACCTCTCTCATTATGGTCCCATCATCAATCTGCAGCGACAGAGCGAGTTGCTTGATGGCTGGCCCATGACATTAGGTGGCACGTCCATCATGGCGGTCAGGGATCCAAACCTGAACAACGCACGTGGGCTGCTGCAGTGGGTGAATATGGGCCAGGCCAGCAATATGGCCGAATTCTCGGATGCGCTGAAACCGGTCGGCCTGCCATGGGTGCACACGGCGGCGGCCGATCGCCACGGCGACGTGTTGTATGCCGATGCCTCGGTCATGCCCCGGGTTACCGCGCAGCAGTTGGACTCATGTATCGACTCGGTTACTACACAGAGTATAACCGCCCTGGCCAACCGCCTGTTTTTCGCACTGAATGGCTCACGCAGTGAATGTGAGTGGGGCCGCAGCCCCGACTCCCCCGAGGGGACCAACGTTTATGGCTACAGCGAATTGCCCAAGTTGACCAATCGCTCCTACGCGCTCAATTACAATAACAGTTACTGGCTCACGAACCCGGATACACCCCTGACCGGGTTCCCATTCCTCATGGGGCCGTTGGGTGGCGAGGGTGAGCAGCAGTTTCTTCGCGGCAACCTGGGGCACCAACAGGTTGCCGACCGCATGGCGGCTGTTGACGGTCTGGACGATAGTCCCGGCTTTACCCTGCAAAGCTTACAGGGCTTGATGCTGTCGAGCCGTGTCATGGCGGCGGAGATGGCGCTGGACGATGTGCTGGAGATTTGTAATGCGAATGATTTGGATGAGCGGATGACAGAGGCCTGTACGCTGCTGGCTGCCTGGGACCGCCGGGTCGATATCGATAGTATCGGGGCGCACATCTTTACTGAGTTCTGGCGTGCTTTTGCCGCTGCCAATTCGAGTAGTCGCGGTTCCTACTTTATCGAGAATCCTGAAATATGGCGCGAGCCGTTTGATTCAGAGCGGCCAACCACGACCCCGGCGGGTATAGATACCGCTGTCACTGCTAATCATGACCGGGTATTGGCAGCGCTGGAGACAGCGCTACAAAAGTTGGCCGAAGCCGATGTGGCATTGGACCTGCCCTTTGGTGAAGTCCAGGCGGTTCAGCGCAACGAGTTCACCATTCCCATCCATGGCGGCTGGGATGAAATGGGCACCTTCAGCGTGATCAAGGTTCGTCTCGATGCGGGCGGGTATCGCAATGTTACCGGCGGCAATACCTACATACAGGCAGTAACCTGGGATGAGAGTGATTGTCCGGTGGCCTCTACGCTGCTCGCGCATTCACAGTCAACTGATCCGGCGTCCCCGTACTACCTGGATCAGACCCTGACCTATAGCGATAAGCTCTGGACGCGCATGCCCTTTTGTAACGATGCTATCGCCCGCGAGCAAATCGGTGAAGAACTGGACCTGATCGAGTAGGGCTTTCCTAAGGCTCCCTGCTATTGGTCTTGCACAAGGATAGGCCGAAATTGAATTAGAATGGTCTCAATTTGGTCCCAAAACGGAAAACGCCGACTGCGAATGATCGAGGTCGGCGTCTTTGTTTTCAGCGATTTATTTTAAGAAACAATCACTTAATGTATGGTGCCCAGAAGAGGACTTGAACCTCCACGCCCTTGCGAGCACTAGCACCTGAAGCTAGCGTGTCTACCAATTTCACCACCTGGGCAGAACAGAACCTGTTTGGCTGATTTCAGCGCTGCAGACTCTGAGGGCGCGCACTTTACTTTTCTCGTACCTATTTGTCAATCCTTGCGTATAATCACGGTGATACCGATAACCCCTCAAAGAAAAATCTAACGGAAGATCCAAATCCTATGGCCAAGAAAGGCAAGATTGCCGACCCCCATGCCGAGCGTGAAGCGTCCCGCTATGAAAACCCGATTCCCAGCCGCGAAGTCATTCTTGAACTGTTAACGGCGGCTGAGAAGCCGCTCAACCAGAACAAGATTGCCAGCAAACTGGGGTTGGCAGAACAGGAACAGCAGGATGCCCTGCGCAAACGCCTGCGGGCCATGGAGAGAGACGGCCAGCTGATGGTCAATCGCCGCGGCGCCTATGGCCTGGTGGACAAGATGAACCTGCTGCATTGCAGGGTGCAGGGGCATCGGGACGGCTATGGCTTTGCCATGCCGTTGGCAGAAGGGGATGACGTTTACCTCAGTGCACGGCAGATGCACTTCGTCTTTGACGGCGACGAAGTACTGGTGCAGATCACCGGAGAAGATCGGCGCGGCCGCCTGGAAGGCAAGGTGGTAGAAGTGCTGCAGCGGGGACACCACCAGGTGGTGGGCCGCTACCAGGAAGAGAGCGGCATCGGCTTTGTCATCCCTGACAATGGCCGGCTCACGCAACAGATACTTATTCCGCCAAAAGACAAGGGCAAAGCTCTCTCGGGACAGATTGTAACGGCGGAAATTACCGATTATCCCACCCGCCAATTGGGTGCCAAGGGGCGCATTGCCGAGATCCTTGGCGATCACCTGGACCCCGGCCTGGAAATTGATGTGGCTATCCGCTCCCACGGCATTCCCTGGGAATGGCCAGAGGCCGTGGTGGAAGAGGCGGGACGCCTGGAAGCCGAGCCCCGGGAGGAAGACAAACTGCACCGGGTTGATTTGCGGGACCTGTCTTTCGTCACTATCGATGGCGAGGACGCGCGGGATTTCGACGATGCGGTGTACTGTGAGAAGCGCAGTGGCGGTGGCTGGCGGCTGTGGGTGGCGATAGCGGATGTCTCCCACTATGTCCGTCCCGGTTCGGCCCTGGATGAGGAGGCGGCGGCGCGGGGCAACTCGGTGTATTTTCCCGAACGCGTGGTGCCCATGCTGCCCGAAGCCCTGTCTAACGGCTTGTGCTCACTGAAGCCTCAGGTAGATCGGCTGGCCATGGTCTGTGAGATGGAGTTGAGCGCTGCTGGCAATCTCAATAAATACCATTTCTTTGAAGGCCTGGTCCACTCCCATGCCCGCCTGACCTATACGCAGGTGGGTGAGGCGCTGGAGCAGGGTAGTCATGCGGAGATAGACAAGGCGCTGGTGGTGGACCTGCAGCGCCTGCACAGCCTGTATCACGTGCTGCGCGCCGCCAGGGACAAACGCGGTGCCATCGACTTTGAAACAGTAGAAACCCGCATTATCTTCGACGAACACCGTAAGATCGAGGCCATTGTGCCGGTGGTGCGTAACGACGCGCACAAGCTGATCGAGGAGTGTATGCTCTGCGCCAACGTGGCTACCGCGAACTTCTATGAGTCCAATAAGCTGCCCATGCTGTTTCGTGTGCACGAGGGGCCCGGCGAAGAGAAACTGGAAGGCTTGCGCAAGTTCCTGGGCGAACTGGGCCTGGATCTGGGTGGTGGCGAGAAACCCACGCCAGTGCACTACCAGCTATTGCTGCAGGAGATCGTGGATCGCGAGGATGCCCACGTCATCCAGACCATGCTGCTGCGCTCACTTAGCCAGGCGGTGTACCAGCCGGAAAACGGCGGCCACTTCGGTTTGCACTATGACGCTTACACGCATTTCACCTCGCCCATACGGCGCTACCCGGATTTGTTGGTACACCGCGGCATACGGCACCTGATTCGCAGTGGCGGTGAGGCCAGCGCAGTGCTGCGGGTCGAAGGTGCCGAGCCGATTCCTGCCAAGCAAATTTTCCCCTACGATATTCACGCCATGGTGGTTCATGGTGAACATTGTTCCATGACCGAGCGGCGCGCCGACGATGCCACCCGGGAGGTCAATGCCTGGCTCAAATGCGAATACCTGCAGGAGCATGTGGGGGACGAGTTCGAGGGTGTCATCAGTGCAGTCACAAGTTTCGGACTATTTGTGGAGCTGAAAGACCTGTATATCGAGGGCCTTGTCCATATCACTGCGCTGCCCGGGGATTACTACAACTTCGACAAGTCCAGCCAGCGTCTCACCGGTGAGCGCACCGGGCGCAGTTTCCAGTTGGGAGGATCGGTGCGGGTGCAGGTCGCCCGGGTGGATCTCGATGACCGCAAGATCGATCTGGAACTACTGGAAGCCAAGCCACCGCGCAAGGCTAAATCCGGTAAAGCTTCCAGTGCCCCGGCGCCCAAAGGGGAGAAAAAGGGCAAGAAGAACAAGCCAGCTGGTAAGCCCAAAGGCAAAACAGGGCAAAGGCGTCGCCGCTGAGTATGCGCTACACCTATGGTATTCACGCGGTGGATAGCCTGCTGCGGCAAAACCCCCGGGGCGTGCAGCGACTGCTGCTGCAGCAGGGGCGTGATGACAAACGTATTACCGCCCTGGTGGAGCTGGCCCGCAATCAGGGCGTGATGGTGCAGCGTGAGCCGCGCAGTGCCCTGGATGCCATGGTCAACGCCCGTCACCAGGGTGCAGTGGCTGAATTGGCGGATGCCGCTGCAGGGAACGATGCCGCGGGCGGGAGTGATGCTGGATCTAACCAGTGGCGCGAACAGGACCTACTGCAGGCGGTGGACAACAAGGATGGTCCCGTGCTGGTGCTGGTGCTGGACGGCGTCACCGATCCCCATAACCTTGGGGCCTGCCTGCGCAGTGCCGATGCGGCGGGGGTGGATGCGGTGGTGGTGCCCAAGGACAAGTCTGCAGACCTCACCCCGGTTGCCCGCAAGGTGGCCTGTGGCGCGGCGGAGGTGGTGCCGTTCGTCAAAGTCACCAATATCACCCGCACCTTGCAGGCCCTGCAGGAGCGCGGTGTCTGGTTGTATGGCACCGACGGTGATTCCGAGGCTTCAATCTATGATTGTGACCTCACCACATCGGTCGCCCTGGTCATGGGCGCCGAAGGCAAGGGCATGCGCCGCCTGACCCGTGAGCAGTGTGATTACCTGGTCCATTTACCGATGAGTGGCTCTGTGAGTAGCCTCAACGTGTCTGTAGCAACGGGTATCTGCCTGTTTGAGATTGCCCGCCAGCGGCGCTGAGCCGAGACTGTCGCTTGAGGTGTTCGACGCCGCGATTGTATTGAAATTGCAAGTCCCTGAATCCTTTGGAAATTTGCGTCCCTTTCGCCAGGAATTTCGCCCCCTTGCGGTGCCGGCCCAAAATCGGTAGAATCCGCTGCCTCAAAATTTGCCCGGCTGTTTTATATAGCCGATCCTCCTTGCTACACCGCTCTAGGGTAAGAGATGGGTAGCATTAACCCGTAAGGAGCTTATCGTATGCGACATTACGAAATCATATTTATGGTCCATCCGGACCAGTCTGAACAAGTGCCCGGTATGATCGAGCGCTACACCTCTGGTATCCAGAAAGACGGCGGACAAGTGCATCGCCTGGAAGACTGGGGCCGCCGCCAGTTGTCCTACCCGATCAACAAAATCCACAAGGCACACTACGTGCTGATGAATGTGGAAGCGTCCAACGACGCCCTGGAGGAGTTGACTACAACCTTCCGTTTCAACGATGCGGTTATCCGCAACCTGGTAATCCGCCGCAATGAGCCTGTGACTGAAGAATCTTTCATCATGAAGGCTGAGAAAGAGAACCGCGAGCGTAAGAGCCGTTACGAAGAGCGCCAGGCGTCTGAAGCTGCCAGGGCTGAGGCTGCTCCCAAGCCGGAAGCCGTTGTAGCTGAAGCCGTTGCAGCTGAAGAGGCCCCTGCAGAAACAGCGGCAACAGCGGCAACAGCGGCAACAGCGGCAACAGCGGAAACAACCGAAAAAGCCAGCGAAGAGTAAATCTTCCGCGCACCGTAACGAATTTGAAAGGTTTAGAGGAGTATTACCATGGCACGTTTTTTCCGCCGCCGTAAGTTCTGTCGCTTTACTGCAGAAGGCACCAAGGAAATCGATTACAAGGATCTGGAAACGCTGAAGGCGTATGTATCCGAAACGGGCAAAATTGTACCCAGCCGCATCACCGGCACCAAGGCCCGTTACCAGCGCCAGTTGGCGACCGCTGTAAAGCGCGCGCGTTTCCTGGCTCTGCTGCCTTACACGGATGCACACCAGTAGGAATTTTTTGACCCGCGCGCTGAGCAGTCGAGGCTTTTCTTGAAGGGTTTGGCAGAATTTGTCATGCGCGGGCGCTTACAGGCGTTGCTGGTTGTAGTTGGCGGCGCAGGTAGCCTGTTATTTTGTTGGATCAGTGCCGCTGTGCTGGCATTGGTCACCCTGCGCAAGGGCGTGGGAGAAGGTGCCAGCCTGTTTGTGTGGGCTCTGCTACCGGCTGGCACGATGTTGTATGCCTTCGGCGATAGCGGTCCGCTGGCATTATTGGTGGGGACCATGGTTCTCGCCACGGTATTGCGCTCCTTTGTGAACCTGCCGCTTGCTGTGCTGGCAAGTGTGGGTGTTGGCCTGGTCACCGGCTTACTGGTGATGGCTCTGGGAGGACAGTACCTGGACCAGATTGTGGCTTACTTCGGTGAGTTTTTGGCCAATGTCGAGCAGCAGCTGTCACAGGGTGGTGAGGCGGTTGTTTTACCCCGGCCCGATGCGCCGCAAATTGCCGGCATGCTGGGAGCGGGAACGGCTATGTTGTCGGTGCTGTGCCTGTTACTGGCGCGCTACTGGCAGGCAGAATTATACAACCCGGGTGGTTTCGGCGTGGAGTTCCAAGCGCTGTATTACCCGGTCACAGTGAGTGCGGTATTGGTGGTTTTCGCCCTGGGCTTAAGCAGTATGGGCTTGCAGTACCGCACATGGGCGATGATTTTTTTCATCCCGTTGACCTTCGTCGGATTGGCGCTGGTTCACGCCCGGGCCGCTGCGCGCGGTCAGGGTGCGGGATGGTTAGGCGTATTTTACGCCGCCTGGTTGATTTTGGACCCGGTGAAGTTGGTGGTGGTGTTTTTTGCTATCGCCGACAGCTGGTTTAATTTTCGCCAGCGCTGGGAGAAACGTGCTGCGAAAAAGCTCGAACGGCGCGGTAAACAACAAGACACAGACGAATCTGACAATTGAAGTAGTGGGAGGCAACTCCCCATAAAGAGGAAAGTAGGATGGAAGTCATTTTGCTGGAAAACATCAGCAACCTGGGTGGCCTTGGAGACAAGGTTGATGTGAAAGCTGGCTTTGGCCGCAACTATCTCATTCCGCAGGGCAAGGCCGTGCCAGCCACAGCCGCGCACACCGCTGAGTTTGAAACGCGTCGCGCCGAATTGGAAGCCGCAGCCGCAGCATCCCTGTCGTCTGCCGAAGTGCGTGCCGCAGCGGTCAATGCCCTGGGCCTGATCTCGATCGAGGCCAATGCCGGGGAAGAAGGCAAGCTGTTTGGTTCGGTGGGTACCCGTGATATCGCGGAAGCTGTTACCGCGGCCGGTTGTGAGATCGACAAATCCGAGGTTCGCCTGCCCGAAGGTGCACTGCGTGAACTGGGTGAGTACGAAATCGCCATCCAGATCCACGGTGATGTCACTGCCTCGGTTGCCATTGCAGTTATTCCCGAGTAAGCGACCACTACCTTACCCGCTCGCGGGTTAAGTCAAAATCGATAATGCACCGGTCATTGCTGGCCGGTGCATTTTTAATGCCTGGGGATTGTGAGGCACTGCCGCCGAGTTTTCTCTTCTGCTCCACTCCGATTTCCTATAATCTGTGTAACCCGTAAACAACCGCTCTCTATCATGTCCGACCCGGATTTTCCAAGCAATGTGTCAGAACTCCCCTACTCGGGAGATGGCGATGTTGCGCGCATTAAAATGCATCCGCACTCCCTGGAAGCTGAGCAATCGGTACTTGGCGGCTTGCTGCTATCGGCGGATGGTTGGGATGCGGTGGCGGAGACGGTTGTCGCCAATGATTTTTACCGGCCCGGTCACCGGCTGATTTTTCGCCAGATAGCACAGCTTGCCGAGGCGGTGGCCCCCGTCGATGTCATCACTGTCGCTGACAAGCTGGAGGCCAGCGGTGAGCTGGAGGCCGCCGGCGGCCTGTCCTATCTCGCCGAATTAGCCCAGAACACGCCCAGTGCCTCCAATATCCGGGCCTACTCCCAGGTGGTTAGTGAGCGGGCCAGCCTGCGCAAGTTGATCGAGGCGGCACAGGAAATTGCCGAGAGTGGTTTCAGTCCTGAGGGGCGAAGCTCCGACGAGCTGATTGATGAGGCAGAGCGTCGCATCATGCAGATCGCCGAGCAGGGCCCTAAGGCCGGCGGTCCGCAGGAAGTGAACCCCTTGCTGGCCGGTGCTCTCAAGCGTATTGAGGAGCTGTATAACGCCGGCGGAAAGATCACCGGCCTGACCACCGGCTTTCTCGAACTGGACGAAATGACCTCCGGTTTGCAGGATTCGGACCTGGTCATTGTGGCGGGCCGTCCCTCTATGGGCAAAACCAGTTTTGCCATGAACCTGGTAGAGAACGCCTTGCTGGCGCAGAGTAAGCCGGTTCTTGTATTCAGTATGGAGATGCCGGCAGAGTCGTTGATTATTCGTATGCTGTCCTCTATCGGGCGCATCAACCAGACCAATATTCGTAACGGCAAGCTGGAGCAGGAAGACTGGCCCAAACTGAGCACCGCTATGAACAAGCTCAAGGACGTGCCGCTTTATATCGACGATACGGCCGCACTGACACCCACAGAAGTGCGCAGTCGCGCCCGTCGCGTGCACCGCGAACACGGGGAGTTGGGCATGATCATGGTGGATTACCTGCAGTTGATGCAGGTGGCAGGCTCATCAGATGGCAGAACAGCGGAAATCTCGGAGATATCCCGCAGCCTCAAGGCCATCGCCAAGGAGTTCAAGGTGCCGGTGGTGGCGCTGTCGCAGCTCAACCGCTCGCTGGAGCAGCGGCCCAACAAGCGCCCGGTCAACTCTGATCTGCGGGAATCGGGTGCGATCGAGCAGGATGCGGATGTCATCATGTTCATCTACCGCGATGAGGTTTACAACGAGGAGTCAGCCGACAAAGGCGTGGCGGAAATCATTATAGGCAAGCAGCGTAATGGCCCTATTGGCAGCTGCCGCCTGGCTTTTGTCGGGCAGTTCACCCGCTTCGAAAACCTCGCCCGTGGGTCTTACGAAGAGTATTGATCGCTGGTCCTGAGTGCGCGCCCCGACACGCCTGGCGCCAATAGCCCGGCCCTACAGTCCCGTTTCTTCCTTCAGCTTTTGCAGTGCGGCCATCTGTTCTTCCCGGGACAGGGGTGCCGATGTCTTCTTTTCCAACGCCTCAGGTGCAGGGACTTCCAGCGACTCGCCTCGCAACACGCGGGTACAGTACTGCTGGTAGTGCTCCTTGAATACCGGCCAACTGGTGCGCTCAGTATTATTGGCCAGAAAAAACCAGTCACTGTCGCGGCCCGCCAGATAGACGGCGGGGTGGCTCCAGCGCTGGGCGGAGCGGGGAGAGGGCGCCTGGCAGGCTTCGACGTAGGCATCGTGGGCCGAGGGCAGGCCGAATTCTGACAGCCCCTGCTGGCAGCACTCCAGCATACGATTCAGGGTGGGCAGGTATTCACTGTGCTCAATGGCGTGTTTTGCCCCCTTTAGTATCTGCTCCACAGGGTAATCTGCCAGAGAGTCCAGCCACAGCTTCTTGATCTGGTTGACCTGCTGCGCATCGGGATAGGCTGCGTAGTACTGGTTGTGATAGTTCAGCCGGAACAGGGCAAAGACCTGGTTGATAGCCTCTATATGCGCCTCGGTAGCCGCAACGCGGCCGCCCTCAGTCTGCCCAGGAGGTGTCGCTGAGGTCGTCCGCGAGGCTTCTATCCCTTGTGCGGCCTGTTTTACTAGTTCCCTGGTGTTTTGCATTGCTATTGTCCGTTGCTAACTGATGCTGTTTTGCCCAGTGGTACTTTACGTGCTTCAGGAATTTACTGTTCCAGGAGGTCTGTGCCTGGTTGCTGTCCTTCCAGTATACGATGAACTCGGGCAGTAGCGAGTGGGCGAATTCGGTGTCGATATGCGACATGCGCAGGATATCGAAGACGTCTTCCGCCGGCAGCCAGTGGTCGGTCATGCGTTTGGGCTCGGTACTGTGCTCCAGGCTGGAAGTGTATTTGGCCCACTGGATACGGATATGCTGGATAAACTTTGAATTCAGCTCCTTGGGCAGCGTGCCCCGCTCCCGCCAGTAGAGGATGAATTCCGGGATGGCCTGTTCGATGAAATCCCTGTCTATGCCGCCGCGCTCCATAATTTCCATGGCATCCAGGCTGGGCCGCCATTGGTTATCCAGGTGGGTGGTTTCCGGAACGCGAAACGCTTCGGCCTGGTGTTGCTGCTGACGCCGCCAGTTGCTGATAACGTGCTGGCGAAACTTGTTTTCCCAGGCGTGACTGCTCTCTCCCCGCTCGCGCCAGTAAAAGATGAAATCTTCCAGTTGGTCCAGGCCGAACTGCCGCGGTATGTTGTGGTTCAGGCCAAGCAGTTGCAGCATGTCTTCGCTGGGAGCCCAGTGCACGGGTAGCAATCCCGCACTGCGCCTGACGGGGACTGGTGCGTCTGCCTGGGGTGTGTGAGGAGGTGCGTGAGGAGGTGCGGGAGGAACTGCGTGTGTTGTCGGCTGCACTGGCTCATTGACCGCGAAGACCAGGTGCTGCGCCGTATGCAATGGCGGTGAGTCCACCAGCAGGACTCCCTTGTCCACCAGGCTGCGACTGATACGCTGCAGGTCCTCGGCGCTCCAGAAAGGCAGGGTGTGCAACAGCAGGTCGCGCTCCACGCTGAGCCACGCGTAGCCGTTCCTGAGCTGTGGACTGTGGTGGTCGAAAAATTGCTGCAGGTGTTGCAACAAAATGGTCTCCTCCAGACCGATGGTCGCCGCCAGGCCGGGTGAAAATACCAGCTGGCGTTCGGGAATTAAGGAGGAATCTGACATCGAGATACCGGAAACTTGTCGCAAGTTTGATAGGATACCGCATTCGTGGTTCTGGTGCGCGTTGTGCGCCTCGAATCAGCTTGAAAACTGGTCCCCCAACATGCAGTCACTCCCCTGCGGAGTGCCGGCCCTTTTGGAACGATAATGGCAAAACAGAAAACCGCTTTTGTGTGCAATGAATGCGGCTCGGATTATGTGAAGTGGCAGGGGCAGTGCACCGACTGCGGCGTCTGGAATTCCCTGGCGGAGATAAAACTGGGTCCCTCCAAGGGGCCCGGTCGCTCTGCGGCCAGAGCGAGCGCTAACCGGGCGGGCTTCGCCGGTGCGCTGGACAGTGCGCGGGTACTGCAGGACATCGACCTGCAGGACCTGCCGCGCTTTTCTTCCGGCACCGAGGAGTTTGATCGTGTGTTGGGCGGTGGTCTGGTGCCCGGCTCAGCCATTCTGGTGGGCGGTTACCCGGGCGCGGGAAAAAGCACCCTGCTGCTACAGACCATGTGTCACCTGGCGTGCACCATGGAAGCCCTGTACATCACCGGCGAGGAATCCCTGCAGCAGGTGGCCATGCGCGCCGAGCGCCTGCAGTTGCCTACTGACCAGTTGCGGCTGATGTCGGAAACCAATGTGGAAGCCATCGTCGCCTCATTGGAGGAGCTCAAGCCCAAGGTGCTGGTGGTCGATTCCATACAGGTTGTTCACACGGATGAGCTCACCTCGGCGCCTGGCAGCGTGTCCCAGGTTCGCGAGTGTGCCGCCTACCTTATTCGCTATGCGAAGCAGAGCGGTACGGTATTGTTCCTGGTGGGCCATGTGACCAAGGATGGCTCCCTCGCCGGCCCCAAGGTGCTGGAGCATATGATCGATTGTTCCATCCTGCTGGAAGGCAGTGATGACGCGCGCTTTCGCACCCTGCGCGGGCAGAAAAACCGCTTCGGCGCAGCCAACGAGCTGGGTGTATTCGCGATGACAGAACAGGGTATGCGCGAAGTGAAAAACCCCTCGGCGATCTTCCTGGACCGCGGCGCCGAGCCGGCCTCCGGCAGCGTGGTGATGGTAGTGTGGGAGGGCACCAGGCCGCTGCTGGTCGAAATCCAGGCGCTGGTGGACGACAGCCAGTTGGGCAACCCGCGCCGTGTGGCCGTTGGGCTGGAACAAAACCGGCTGGCCATGTTACTGGCGGTTCTGCACCGCCACGGGGGCTTGCAGGTAGGGGACCAGGACGTGTTCGCCAATGTGGTGGGTGGTGTCAAGGTGCTGGAAACGAGCGCCGACCTGGCCCTGTTGCTGGCCATTGTATCGAGCTACCGCAACCGGGTATTACCCCGGGATATGGTCATTTTTGGTGAGGTGGGCCTGTCCGGTGAGATACGCCCGGTGCCCAATGGGCAGGAGCGTATAACGGAGGCCGCCAAGCACGGGTTTACCCGCGCCATCGTGCCCCAGGGCAATGCGCCAAAGGGACAAATCAAGGGGATGCAGGTGACGGCAGTGTCAAAACTGGCCGACGCGCTGGAGGCGCTGGAGTGATTCCCCGGCGGTCAGCTTTCCAGCTGGCCGAGTTCTTCCTGCAGTGTGGTGATATCCATATGGGCTTCGAGTACCGCGCGCAGGGGGTCGATGTTTTCCCGATCGACATGTTGCACGGAAAAGCCAAGACGTCCCGACTCTACGTGTTGCAGGTAGGCGTGTAATTCCAGCGTGTTGTCGTCATCGATAGCGATGAGCAGCGTAAAGGGTTCGTTGTACTGGGCATCCCAGACATCGGGCTGGTCGGTCGAAACCCCGGTCAGGGAAATATCGATAAGACGCTGGTGCCAGACACTTCCGCCCTGGTGAACTTCCACTGGCAGGGCCAGTTCCACCCGGGTAAAGTCACGTTTTTCAGTATGCACTTCAGTCATCACTGTACTCTTGATCCTCTGTTTACAAGGCAACTGTTTACAAGGCAACTATAACGCCGTGCCGCGCCGATTGCGAGGCGCCGGGCTACTTAAGCTTGCGGTACTTCACACGGTGTGGCTGGTCTGCTGCGGCGCCCAGCCGGGCCCTGTGATCCTCTTCATAGTCGGTGAAGTTGCCCTCGTGGAAAACCACGCCACCGTCGTCCTCATAGGCCAGGATGTGTGTGGCGATGCGGTCCAGGAACCAGCGGTCGTGGGAGATCACCATGGCAGATCCGGGAAACGCAAGTATGGCTTCCTCCAGCGCCCGCAGTGTTTCCACGTCGAGGTCGTTGGTAGGCTCGTCAAGCAACAGCACATTGGCACCCTGCTTCAGGAGTTTTGCCAGGTGCAGGCGGTTGCGCTCGCCGCCGGAAAGGTCCTTCACAAATTTTTGTTGGTCCGAGCCTTTGAAGTTAAAGCGTCCGACGTAGGATCGTGAGGGCACTTCATAGGTGCCGATGCGCATAATGTCCATGCCGTCGGAGATTTCTTCCCACACGGTCTTGCTGCCGTCCAGGTCGTCCCGGGACTGGTCTACGTAGCCCAACTGTACGGATTCGCCGACGTTGACCTCGCCCCCATCCGGCTGCTCTGCGCCCATCAGGATCTTGAACAGGGTGGATTTACCCATGCCGTTGGCACCGATGATGCCCACGATGCTGCCCTTGGGCACGGTGAAATTGACCTTGTCGAACAACAGACGGTCGCCGAAGCTCTTGGACAGGTCCTTCACCTCGATCACATTGTCACCCAGGCGAGGGCCGGGCGGGATATAGATTTCATTGGTTTCGTTGCGGGCCTGGAAATCCTGGGACTGCAGTTCCTCGAAGCGCTGCAGGCGCGCCTTGCTCTTGGCCTGCCGGCCCTTGGCGTTGCTGCGCACCCACTCCAGCTCGGCCTTGATGGCTTTCTGGTGGGAGGCCTCCTGACGCTGCTCCTGCCCCAGCCGTTGCTCCTTGGCGTTGAGCCAATCGGAATAATTGCCCTCGTAGGGAATGCCGCGACCCCGGTCCAGTTCCAGGATCCAGCCTGCGGCATTGTCCAGGAAGTAGCGGTCGTGGGTGATGGCCACGACTGTCCCGGGGAAGTCGTGCAGGAATTTTTCCAGCCAGCCTACGCTCTCCGCATCCAGGTGGTTGGTCGGCTCGTCCAGCAAAATCATGTCCGGGCTGGACAGCAGCAGTCGACACAATGCGACACGGCGCAACTCACCACCGGAGAGGGTAGTAACGTCCGCGTCCCACGGTGGCAGTCGCAGGGAGTCAGCCGCCACTTCCAGTCGGTGATCCAGGTTGTGGGCGTCGGTAGCCTGGATGATGTCTTCCAGCCGCGCTTGCTCCTTGGCCAATGCGTCGAAATCCGCATCCGGCTCGGCGTAGTCCGCGTAGACTTTTTCCAGCCCGGCCAGCGCGTCGATCGCCTCCTGCACCCCTTCCTCCACGTTGCCACGCACGTCCTTGTCGGGATTCAGCTGTGGCTCCTGTGGCAGGTAGCCGATCTTGATTCCCGGTTGTGGCCTGGCCTCGCCGAGAATATCAGTATCCACACCCGCCATGATGCGCAGTAGCGTGGATTTTCCCGAGCCGTTCAGTCCCAGCACGCCAATCTTGGCGCCGGGAAAGAAAGACAGGGAGATGTCTTCCAGGATTTTTTTCTTGGGCGGCACGATTTTGCCAACCCGGTTCATGGTGTAGACGTACTGGGCCATGGAGTCCTACTCAGTGGTTATCGATAAGATGCGGATTCTAGCAGTAAACCTGTAAAAAGGTACTAGCGGTACTTGCTCAGGAATCAGCCACTCGGCTGACATCGACAGAGACCGATAAAAGCGGCGCTTCCCCACCGCCGAAAATCACCCCTTTGACTGGTGTCACATCGTTGTAATCGCGCCCAAATGCAGTGACGATGTGCTGGCTATTAGCCGCAGTGTTATTGGTCGGGTCGAATTCTACCCAGCCCTCATCAGGGCAGAAGTAGGCAATCCAGGCGTGTGTGGCATCGGCTCCCACCAGTTTCTTCTCGCCCGCTTTGGGTAATGTCTCGATATAACCGGAAACATATTTGGCGGGTATCCCCATCGAACGCAGGCAGCCTATCTGCAGATGAGCAAAGTCCTGGCAGACCCCCTTTTTATGCGCCAGGACTTCCGCCAGTGGCGTGGCGATGGTGCTGAAGCCCGGATCGTAATCGAAGTCCTCGAATATGCGGGAAGTCAGCTCACTGACACAGGATTTCAGGCTGCGCTCGGCTTGGAAGGAGGGGCGCGCGTAATCTGCCAGTGCGTCATCGCACTTAATCATGGGAGAGTTGAGCAAAAACTCGCGTGCTTCCAGGTTCTGCTGGCTTTTGGCGAGGCGCAATTGCTGCAGGGCATCGCCGTATGATGCACCAATGTCGAGATTCATTTCCTGGCCATTGTCGCTGATCTGGATGTCGCTATGGGCGGTAATGATCAGCTCTGTATGCGGTTTCTGTATCTCAAAATGGTAGGCGTTGTTACCAAAGTAATCGGTGCGCTTGTTTCTGGTCGCTGGCTGTGGCGACACGCTGACACGATTATTCAGGCAGCGTTGGCGCGCGGTATCCCTTGGTATAACGTTAGCAAGGTTATAGCAGCGTGTTACCCGGGCGGCGTATTTGTAATGCGTGCTATGGCGTACCCGAAAGCACATCATTGCCCACTCCAGACGCTGCTGACCAACTGCTGGGGGGCGGTACGATGGTCGAAATGCTTGTCGCTGATAAAGCGACTGAAATCCTTGAGTAACTTACTCAGCTGTTGCAACAGCTTATCCATTTCCTCCCGGGTATCTGAGGAGGTTTCCAGCAAATTTGGCAAACGGGATAATTTCAGGGTGGTCAGCGCCTCCAACAGGGCGCGCTCTTCCTCTTCGAGTTCGCTGCCGCCCAAATCCGCCTGGGGCAATTCCCCCAGATGCTCCTGTAGCCTTTCCAGCTGGAACAGTAGTGAACGAGGATTGTTGTCATCCAGCATCACCAGTTCCAGTCCCAACTCGATGCCCCGGCGCTGGCGCCCGCGCCGACGATAGGTGATAAGGACTTCCATGGATACCAGCAGGGCGGTTAGCAGCGTGGACTGGTCTGCCTCACTGGTGACCGGGCTCAGCAGGCCGCTTACGGTATTAATGATCTGTAGGGCCCGCTCGATGCGCTTGCCCAACTCCATAAAGCGCCAGCCTACTTCACGAATCATGCTTTCCTGCATCAGGCCCGCCAGTGCCACCAAGGCGGTTACGAGTGGATCCAGGGCCTCTTCCGGCGCCGATGTCAGGCCAGCGGCCAGAGCCAGGTCCAATTCGTCCAGGGCGTCGCGTATATCGTTGATCACGCGCATGGTGTCAGTCGACAGTAACTCCTTGGATTCCTCGGCGCTGGATAGCATTGAATTGAGTGTGGACCTGATGCTGCCCACACGGCTGCCGTCTTTTATGATCAGCAGCAGTTCCTCATCCGGGTTCGCCAGCAGTTCTTCCGACGCATTCACAAACCCTGGCAGGGTCGACGTGAGCCGGGTTACGGTTTGCAGCAATATCTTCCTGGCCTCGGGATTAATGGATTCCTCACCGTTAAGCAAAACGAAAACCGTGCGCAGCAAGCGCAGCGAAGCCTCCGCCCTTTCGGCATAGCGTCCCATCCAGTAGAGATTCTCCACAACACGACTGGGCAGGCTGAGCAGTGGCGCCGCCATGGTGTTGCGGCTGGCTTCCAGAGCCATATCATTATCGACCAGGCGTTGAGGTTCCGATGCCGTGACCCAGGTGTCCTTGCTGGGACTGCCCGATTGCATGCTGATAACCTGGCCTTCGGTTGCGGTGCCGATGCGGGTTAGGCCGCCGGGCAGTATCGTATACGAATTGTCGGTGGCCACTGAAAATGTGCGCAGCAAGCTTGGCCTGGATTCCAGTGAGCCTGACGCGAAAGCCGGGATATGTGGCTTTTCCATGCGTTCCTGCGCCACGTACTGATAGCGCTGTTGGTGCAGGGTGGCGAGTAGTTGCTGCAGCTGGTCATCGCTGAGGTCGCCGCCGAAGACACTGCTGACTCCGCTGCCACGGTAAGCTGGCTTGATGATCAACTGGCGGATATTGGCGGTGACAAACTGCAAGTCTTCATCATCCCCGCACCAGTAGGTTTTGACTGAGTCCAGTCGCAACTCGCGTCCCAGCAGGCAGCGGCTGATCTGCGGCAGGTATTTGAGCAAAATGGGGTTTTCCAGCACGCCGGAGCCCAGCGGGTTGGCAATAACCAGTCGTCCGCTACGCACCACCTCAAGCAGGCCGGGAACACCCAGGCGCGAATCATTGCGCAATTCCACCGGGTCACAAAAAATATCGTCGACGCAACGCATTAGAACATCGACCCGTTTCAGTCCATCCAGTGATTTCATCCACAGGAAGCCATTGCGTACTACCAGGTCGCCGCTTTGGACCAGTGGCAGGCCCATATAGTTAGCCAGGTAGGTGTGTTCGAAATAGGCCTCATTTTGTCCGCCGGGGGTTAGTAGTGCTACCAGGGGAGGGTCATCGGACGGTGACAGTGAGGCCAGTTTCAGGCGCAGGCGCTGGTAAAAATTAGCAAGACGGTGCACATGGCTGTCGCGGAACAGACTGGGAAAGACCCTTGACATGACAGTGCGGTTTTCCAGTACGTAACCGGCGCCACTGGGGGCCTGGGTGCGATCCGACAGTACACACATACTGCCATCGTGCCGTCGTACCATGTCCACGGCGTGCTGAATCAGTTCATGTTCACCCGGCAACTGGATGCCCTGGCAGGCCCGCAGGAAGCCGCCGTGGCTGAATAGCGCCTCCGGGGGTAGTGCGCCCTGCTGCAGCAGTGTCCGTGGGCCGTACAGGTCCCTTAGCAGCAGGTTAAATAATTCCGAACGCTCCAGTAGGCCTGCTTCTATCTGTGCCCAGTCTTCGCTGCCAATGATGCAGGGCACCGGATCCAGTTCCCAACTGCTGCTGGGATTGCCTTCGCTGCCATAAATATTGTAGGTAGCGCCATCGTCACGCAGGATGCGCCTGGCCTTTTGCTCGCGTTCGCGTAACACATCGGGCCCCAGGTCACGCAGGCTGCCGAGCAGGTATTGCCATTCGGGTTTGATGGTGCCGTCTGCCATACAGGCGTCATCCAGCAGGCCCTCGACCTTGCGATACACGAGGGGCGGGGATGGCTCTGCCGGGGGCTTGCCCAGGGTCTGGGACTGGCTTTGTGCAGTTGACTGCATGCGGTTGGGCAAAAGGTCTACTCGTTGCGAATGTTTCGAGGCACTGGCCGGTTAGGCAGACCAGCGGTTCGGCGTCAGGTTTTTGACTATTATATACGCATTTCCGCTTGCAACACTAAAGTCAGCAGCCCCTTATCTTCGCGGGCTGCGCATGTCCAGCATGTGGGGGTACTCTCCGGGGGGTTCCTCCGGAGGTGGTTCCATGGGCCGGGGAGGCTGCTGGTTGGGGAAAAATTCCCGCAGGGCATTCACCTCGGGCTGTGGGATAAACGGCCCCTGGGTGTGGCTTACCGAATCAAAACGATTGATGCGCCGGGATTCAGCTTCAAATGAGTTGATGGGGAAGCTCTCGTAGCTGCGCCCACCGGGGTGGGATACATGGTAGGTGCAGCCGCCGATGGAGCGCCCGTTCCAGCTGTCGATCAGGTCAAAAGTCAGTGGCACATGCACGCCTATCATCGGGTGCAGGGCAGAGGGCGGCTGCCAGGCCCGATAGCGTACCCCGCCGACATACTCCCCATGGCGACCGGTATTGCACATCGGCACACGGCGGCCATTACAGGCGATTATGTAGCGGCCCTCGGTCAGCCCGGTAGCCCGCAGTTGCAGGCGCTCCACAGAGGAGTCCACATAGCGTGAAGTGCCAAAGCTGCTGCTCTCTTCACCCAGCACGTGCCACGGCTCCACTGCCCAGCGCAACTCCAGTTCGATATCGTCCAGTTGCACACGTCCATAGTGTGGAAACCGAAACTCTTCAAAAGCGGCCAACCACTCCAGCTTGAACGGGTAGCCATGTGCCTGCAGGTCTTCGACGACGAATTTCATGTCCTGCCAGATGTAATGGGGCAGCATAAAGCGGTCGTGCAATTCAGTGCCCCAGCGTATGAGAGGCTTTTGATAGGGTTGGTCCCAGAATCTTGCTACCAGGCAGCGCAGTAACAACGCCTGTACCAGGGCCATGCGGCTGTGTGGTGGCATTTCAAAGCCACGGAACTCAAGGATGCCCAGCCTACCGGTGGCGCTGTTGGGTGAGTAGAGCTTGTCGATACAGAACTCCGCCCTATGGGTATTGCCGGTAATATCTATCAGCAGGTTGCGCAACAGGCGATCGACCAGCCAGGGCTGCGGCACCTCCCCATCTGACATCTGTGAAAATGCCACTTCCAGTTCGTAGAGCATTTCATCGCGCCCTTCATCCACCCGCGGTGCCTGGCTGGTAGGGCCGATAAACATGCCTGAGAAGAGGTAGGACAGGCTGGGGTGATGCTGCCAGAAGGTGATCAGGCTGCGCAGCAAGTCTGGCCGGCGCAATAACGGGCTGTCTGCCGGTGTCGCCCCACCCAGCGTGATGTGGTTGCCGCCGCCTGTTCCGGTGTGGCGGCCGTCCAGCATGAATTTCTCGGTGGACAGGCGCGACAAGCGCGCTTCCTCGTAGAGTGATGTGGTGGTTGCAACCAGTTCATCCCAATTATTGGAAGGATGCACATTGACTTCAATCACGCCCGGATCCGGGGTGACCAGCAGCTTCTGCAGCCGGGGATCGCGAGGGGGCTCGTAGCCCTCGATGATCACCGGCAGTTGCAGGGCAGCGGCAGTCTCTTCCGCAGCGGCGACCAGTTCAACGTAATCCTCCAGGTACTCCAGCGGCGGCATAAAGATATGCAGACGGCCATCCCTGGACTCAATACACAGGGCCAGTCGCACCACCTGTTCATAGTCAGTGGGTTCTTCAATGTCCTCTTCGACAGACGCCTCTGAATCTGCAAATTGCATCTCTTCGCGCTTGGCCAACTGGTCCCGCGGTTCGAAGGGATCGCGTTGGGGTCGCTCGCGCTCGGCCTTCTCAGCGAGCTCTGGCAGGTCATTCAGCGGCAGGCGCAAACCCATCGGCGAATCGCCGGGGATTAAGGTGATGCGCTCTCGCTTCATTGGCCACAGGCTACTGCGCCAGCTCTTCTGGCTTTCATCCAGCGGCCAACCGGTACTGCGTTCCAGGGGGATCACCACCCCGGATGGAACTGAAAAACCGCGTTCGATCAGGCGCGCCAGACGTCGTCGATCGAGATCGCCCTTGAGTTTCTGGGCCAGAATATCCAGATTTTTGGGCAGGTTCTGTTCCTGCATCAGGTAATACAGGCCATCTTCATAGGCCGCCTGGCAACATTTGCCGGGCAGGGCCAGCAGTTTGCAAAGATGGTTGCCGAAACGCGCGGCGTCTTGCACGGTATGGCCATAGTTCTTGTCAATGCGTGCCAATAATTTCGGCTCGTTCCACAGTGGCTCGCCGTCCTTGCGCCAGAATACACCCAGCGCCCAACGCGGAATTTCCTCGCCGGGGTACCATTTTCCCTGCCCGTAATGCAGTAAACCACTGGGGGCGAAATGGTCGCGCAGGCGTAACAACAGCGTTTTGGCAAGACTGAGTTTGTCATCCCCGATGGCGCCGGTATTCCACTGCTCGGATTCCATATCGTCGATGGATACAAAGGTCGGTTCGCCGCCCATGGTCAGGCGCACGTCATTCTGTTCGAACTCGCGATCAACGGCTTTGCCCAGCGCCAGTATCTGCTGCCATTGTTCCTCGCTATAGGGCTTGGTGACGCGCGGGTCTTCCAGTACGCGCTCGACCGTATTACTGAAATCGAACTCCACTTCACACTCGTCGGTCGCGCCGACAATGGGCGCCGCCGACACGGGGTGTGGGGTGCACGCCAGTGGGATATGGCCTTCGCTGGCGAATAAACCTGAAGTGGGATCCAGGCCCACCCAGCCGGCGCCGGGCAGGAACACCTCGCACCAGGCATGCAGGTCAGTGAAATCTTCCTCGGCGCCAGAGGGGCCGTCCAGGGACTTTTCGTCCGGTTTCAGTTGCACCAGGTAGCCCGATGTAAACCGTGCAGCGAGACCGAGGTGGCGTAGCAGTTGCACCAGTAGCCAGGCAGAGTCGCGGCATGAGCCCTGCGCCTGTTCCAGTGTTTCTTCCGGTGTTTGCACACCCGGCTCCAGGCGCACCAGGTATTTGATCGCGCCCTGCACCTGTTGATTGAGCTCCACCAGAAAATCGTTGATGGTGCGTTTCTTGAGATCTACGTCCGCCAGGAACTCCTCGAACAAGGGTCCGCACTCAAGTTTCTCCAGGTAGGGCATTAGCTCCCTCTTGACCTGCTCCTCGTACTCGAAGGGGAAATTCTCCGCGTAATCCTCCACGAAAAAATCGAAGGGATTGATTACGGTCATGTCGGCGATGACTTCCACGTCGACTTCAAACTCAGTACATTTTTCCGCAAATACCAGGCGCGCCAGATAGTTGCCGAAGGCATCCTGCTGCCAGTTGATGAAATGCTCTTGCGGCTTGATTTTCAGGCTGTAGCTGTGAATAGGGGTGCGAGAATGGGGGGCCGGACGCAGCCGCACAGTGTGCGGCGACATATTTACCGGTCGGTCAAATTTGTAGGATGTGCGATGGTTGATCGCTACACGGATGGTCATCTGAGTTGTCCGCCTATGGCCTGTTAGGGCATATTAAATTTCTGTTGAGCCGATTCAGGCCTGGTCTGTCAGGAACCACGTGTCGTCGATGGTGGCGTTGAGATCAATCAGGATCGCCTGGAACTGGTCGATAAAGATGTGTAATTCTTCTCTGGAACGTTGTTGCGGATCAAAGCGCGATAACTTGCGTCGCGCCCGATCCAATAGCCTGAGTGCGTCTTTACTGTGCTTCAGGGGCGCCAGTTCCTCGCGCATGCCCTGCAGGCAAAACTTTATCGAGCGCGGTAGGGAGCCCTCGCGGAATACGAAGTCTACCATCGGTCCTGCCTCTACCTGTGGCCCGATTTCGCGCCGGTAGGCGCCCAACGCGGACAGGGATTTCAGCAGGCTGGCCCAGATCAGTGGGTCTACGGTGCTGCGCAGACGCTCGTCGCCCAGCAGGGCCGCCGCACCGACGTCGATCACCCGTGTGGTCATATCCGCGCGTTCCAGCAAGTGGCCCACTTTGATAAAGCGGTAGGCATGCCCACGGGGCAGGGTGGATGCCACCATGCCATTGATTATCTGGCAGCGTGCAATAATAGTTTCCAGGAACTGGTGGCGGTTGCGTCGGCCGATGGACTTGTCCGCATACTCCTGGGAGTAGAGGTACAGTTCGTTCACATGCTCCCAGGCCTCCTCCGGCAATACGTCCCGTGTGGTGCGTACATTCTCTCGCGCGGCGCGTATGGCGGCCTGTATGCTGCCGACGTTATCCATGTCGGCAATCATGAACCTCAGTACATTCTGCTCATTGTAGACACGGTGGTGTTCCTCGTAGACTGTCTCGGCGTTCAGGATGCGCACCAGGATATCCCAGCCGGGCTCTGACCCTTTGGGAATGTCCATTATCAGGTGGGTGTAGGCGTTGATCAGCCGCGCCGTATCCTCCGCCCGCTCAAGATACCTCGCCATCCAGAACAAACGGTCAGCAACCCGCGATAGCATGGTCATTTGCCACTCTCCACGATCCAGGTGTCCTTGCTACCGCCGCCCTGGGAGGAATTGACGATCAGGGAGCCCTTGACCATTGCCACGCGTGTCAGGCCACCGGGGGTAACCCAGGTGTCTTTGCCGTGCAGGATAAAGGGGCGTAAATCCAGGTGCCTGGGCTCTACTTTATCGCCGATGTAGGTGGGCGCAGTAGACAGTGCGAGAGTGGGTTGGGCAATGTAATTGCGCGGATTTTCCTGTATCAGCCTGGCGAACTCAGCCCGTGTCGCTTTCGTGGCATGGGGGCCAACCATCAGGCCATAGCCGCCAGATTCGTTGGCGGGTTTTACTACCAGCTTGTCCAGGTTTGCCAGTACGTAATCGCGATCCTTGTCGTCCATGCACAGGTACGTTTTGACACTGGCCAGCAGCGGTTTTTCTTTCAGGTAGTAGCGGATCATGGCGGGCACGAAGGCATACACCACCTTATCGTCTGCAACACCGGCTCCCGGGGCGTTGGCAATGGCCACATTCCCCGCTTTCCAGGCGCGCATAATGCCCGGTACGCCCAGGATGGAGTCTTCCTGGAACACTTCGGGGTCAAGAAAGTCATCATCAATCCTGCGATACACCACATCGACCCGCAGGGGCCCGTCAACGGTGCGCATATAGAGGCACTCGTCATCATCGACAAACAGGTCACCGCCCTCCACCAGCTCGGCCCCCATGCCCTGGGCCAGGAAGGCGTGCTCGAAATAGGCTGAGTTGTAAATGCCGGGAGTGAGCACAACGATACAGGGGCGCCGTCGGTCCCGGGGCGAGATTGAGGCCAGGGTGCTGTAAAGTCGCGAGGGATAGTCGTCCACTGGCAGGATGCTGTAGTTCTCGAATAGCTCCGGCAGTATGCGCTTGGTGATCTCCCGGTTTTCCAGCATATAGGACACGCCCGAGGGTACCCGGAGATTATCTTCGAGCACGTAGAATTTACCGTCCTTGTCGCGCACCAAATCGGTGCCGCAGACATGGGCCCATGCACCATGACGGGGCGTTACGCCCGCGCACTGGGGTTTGTAGTTGCTGGAGTCCAGCACTATGTCGGCGGGTACCACACCGTCTGCCAGGATTTTCTGATCGTTGTAGATATCATTGATGAAGCAGTTCAGGGCGCGACTGCGCTGAGCCAGCCCCTGGCTGACTTTGGCCCAGTTGCGGGCGGGAATCACCCGGGGAATGATGTCAAACGGCCAGGATCGGTCGATATTGCGCCCTTCGCTATAGATAGTGAAGGAAATACCCATCTCCTTGATAGCCATCTCGGCAGCGGCTCTGCGCGCTGCCGCTTCTTCGGGCGACAGGCTTTGCAGCAGATTCACCAGTTGCCTGGCGGCCGTTCTTGGCTTGATGGCTGCCGTAATCAACTCATCGTAAAACTGGCCCGGTTTATAGGACTTCCAGCTGGTGTCCATTGACATTAGTAGTCCACTGATAGTGCGTTGAGCATGGTACGCAAGCTCCGTGCCAGTTTTTCGTATTGGTAGACTGCCATGACGAGAGCATGGTCGCAATCGCAGCATGTGCCCCAATTTTTGTCGATTGGGTGCCCAACTACAGTCCGTGTCCAGAATGTGTTTAACACAGGATCACAAGGCTCTTATATGGTGTGCAGGTTTGGGGTAGAATGCGCCGCTTCCGAACAGGAGCGATTTACCTCGCTCCGGCATCTACCAGGGGACCAGCATGTTTGATAACAACATGACCATCGAGGGATTCGACGACGAGATATTTGCCGCAATCGGTGAAGAAGAGCGTCGCCAGGAAGAACACATCGAGCTTATCGCCTCGGAGAACTACACCAGTCCGCGTGTAATGCAGGCCCAGGGTACGGCGCTGACCAACAAGTATGCTGAGGGGTATCCCGGCAAACGCTACTACGGTGGCTGTGAATTCGTCGACAAGGCCGAGGTACTGGCCATCGAGCGGGTCAAGGCCCTGTTTGGTGCTGATTACGCCAATGTGCAACCCCACTCCGGCTCCCAGGCCAACTCTGCGGTCTACCTGGCGCTGTGCAACGCGGGTGACACCGTGCTGGGTATGAGCCTGGCCGATGGCGGACACCTCACCCATGGCGCGAAACCCAATTTCTCCGGCAAGATCTACAACGCAGTACAGTACGGCCTGAATGATGAAACCGGCGAGGTGGACTACGACCAGGTGGAAGCCCTGGCCCTGGAGCACAAGCCGAAAATGATCGTAGCGGGTTTCTCCGCTTACTCCCAGATCATGGACTGGGCACGCTTTCGCGAGATCGCGGACAAAGTCGGCGCCTACCTGCTGGTCGATATGGCACATGTGGCGGGTCTGGTCGCCGCCGGTATTTACCCCAACCCGGTACCCCACGCAGACGTGGTCACTTCTACCACTCACAAGACCCTGCGCGGCCCTCGCGGCGGCATTATCCTGGCCAGGGCCAATGAGGAACTGGAGAAGAAATTCAACTCTGCGGTATTCCCGGGCAGCCAGGGCGGACCCCTGATGCATGTCATCGCTGCCAAGGCGGTGTCCTTCAAGGAAGCCCAGAGCCCGGAGTTTGTGGAGTACCAGAAGCAGGTGGTGAAAAACGCCAAGGCGATGGCTGCAACATTCATTGAGCGCGGTATCAACATTGTATCCGGCGGCACTGAGAACCACCTGATGCTGGTTGACCTCATCGGCAAGCCTTACACCGGTAAGGATGCGGATGCGGCACTGGGTGCGGCCAATATTACGGTTAACAAGAATGCGGTTCCCAATGATCCCCGTTCACCGTTCATTACCTCTGGTCTGCGCGTTGGTACGCCGGCTATCACCACGCGTGGTTTTGGTGAGGCGGAGACTGTTGAGCTGACTGGTTGGATGTGTGATGTGCTGGAGGCGCTGGAGAGCGGTACTTCTGAGCAGGTGATTGCTGAGGTTAAGGTTAAAGTGCTGGAGATTTGTAAGCGGTTTCCTGTTTACGGGTAGGGGGTTATGGGTATTCACTCCGAATAGCGGTCACTGCCACCGGGGGCTCCCGAAAAGGCCACAGCGCAGCCAGTCAGTTCGGCTGCTGCGCAACTCGACAATTTTTGCTGCGCAAAAACCTGGACTCGGACAGTGCTCGCAGAACCCCCCGTACTGCCTGGCTGCGCTAAGCGTGGCCTGATTTTTTCGGGAGCCCCCGGTGGCAGTGGCCTCTATTTGCACCTTGGCGATAGGCTCCTTCTTCTCTTCATGTTTTGTGGTTATCTTGTCTATGGGTTCGAGTCTTTGATTCCTCGTTCGATGTCAGGGCCGTTGGGCTTGGTTCTGTTGCTGTGAACATTCAGGCCGCGTCTTAAGCTTCTCTGTGGTTTCGGGAGGCTTTCTGCGAGCACTGTCCGAGTCCAGATTTTTGCGCAGCAAAAATTGTCGAGTTGCGCAGCAGCCCGAAACCACAGAGAAGCTTGCGGCCGTTCACAGCAACAGAACCAAGCCCAACGGTCCGGTCCCGCAGCATCAAACCAGCCCCAACCCGTACCCCAAATGAGTAAAGCCAGCTACCCCGGAAAGATGTTAAACTTCAGCAACTTAGACTAAAGAGACAAGCCCATGCACTGCCCGTTTTGCTCCGCAGATGACACCAAAGTCATCGACTCGCGACTGGTCGCCGAGGGTGACCAGGTGCGCCGTCGTCGGGAGTGCCTGAGCTGCGCCGAGCGCTATACCACCTACGAAGTGGCGGAACTGGTCATGCCGCGGGTGATCAAGCAGAACGGCAACCGCGAACCCTTCGACGAGGATAAATTGCGCGCCGGTTTCCTGCGTGCACTCGAAAAGCGGCCGGTATCAGTGGAAGATATCGAAGCGGTGATCAATCACATCAAACACACCCTGCGTGCCACCGGTGAACGGGAGATTCAATCCCTGGTATTGGGCGAACTGGTGATGGATCACCTCAAAAAGCTGGACCAGGTCGCCTATGTGCGTTTTGCCTCCGTGTATCGCAGCTTCCAGGACCTGTCAGAGTTCCGCGATGAAATCGAACGGCTGGAAGCCGAACCAGTCTCCGACTGACTTTTCCAACTTCCTGTCATGGATACCCCCCTTGATACACAAATGATGGCCCGCGCCCTGCAGCTGGCGCGCCGGGGCCAGTATTGGGCCTCGCCCAACCCCCATGTGGGTTGCGTATTGGTCCGGGGTGGGCAGGTCATTGGCGAGGGCTTCACTCAGCCCGCCGGTGGTAATCATGCTGAAATTGAAGCCCTGCGCGCTGCCGGTGATGCCAGTGGGGCCACCGCCTATGTGACGCTGGAACCCTGTAGCCACACCGGTAAAACCGGCCCCTGCGCCGCTGCGCTGGTGCAGGCGGGGGTGAGCAGGGTGGTAGCGGCCATGGCCGACCCCAACCCGCTAGTGGCGGGGCAAGGCTTTGACAAATTGCGTGTCGCAGGCATCCCGGTCGAGTGCGGCTTACTTGAAAACGAGGCGCGCCAGGTAATTCCCGGCTTTATCGCCCGTATGACAAGAGGTCGCGGCCGGGTGCGCGCCAAACTGGCGATGTCCCTGGACGGGCGCACCGCCATGGCCAGTGGCGAGAGCCAGTGGATAACCGGCCCGGCCGCGCGGCAGGATGTGCAGCGCTTGCGGGCCATGAGCTGTGCCATTGTCACCGGGGTTGGAACCGTGCTGGCTGACGATTGCGCGCTGACAGTGCGCCCTGATGAATTGGGTATGACGCAGGAGGAGGCCCGGCTTGCCGCGCATCGCCAGCCCCTCAGGGTGGTGCTGGATTCCAGCCTGCAGACACCACAGAAAGCGCGTGTGCTGGATGGCGCAGCGCCCACGCTGCTGTGCCATGATGAAGAGGCCGCTATCCCACCCGGGATCGTCGCCAGTGCAGTGCCAAGACTGGCCCTGCCGCGGGATGAGCAGGGCCTGGATTTGCGCCAAATGCTGGATCACCTGACAGCGCGGCAATGCAATGAAATTCTGGTAGAATCTGGCCCCCGTTTGGCAGGGGCCCTGTTGCAGGCCGGTTTGCTGGACGAGTTGATTGTGTATATGGCGCCCGCG
>RCNC010000350.1_pt1 | contig 29227 bp, 26 predicted proteins | sample 2041301 | NCBI WGS metagenome assembly RCNC01 (sample SAMN09708231, study PRJNA481090) | Marine sediment metagenome, whole genome shotgun sequencing project. | biome: marine sediment; feature: ocean; material: sediment; isolation source: Sewage treatment plant 13A marine sediment (STP13A) ... | reverse complement strand
AATATAATTCCTTTTAAAATATTGTTGTACTAGTAGGAACCGACAAAAAGTTTATAAGTATTCAACTTATTAATTTTATATAAAATATAAATATATTTAATTGTTCATAAGTTGGTGATAGGGTTCATAAATAAAACAAGTTTTGTAAGGAAAAATAAAATTGTTGATAACTGATCAATTATTGACCCATTTTAAATATACCTGTGTTGATAATGGCCGCTGATCAAACCTGTATCCATTTTTTTATGTCTGGAACTATTTTTTGATTCCATTCCACAGAAGATCTTAATTTTAAGAAAATATTAAATAAACGATTAACCAGTTCAATCGCTTTTTCGTACAGGTAGGCTTTTTCCAGTACCATCCCCTCAATATCCGCTTTGGTTTCAGCAGGACCGGTTTGGGGAACATTTAAGCCTGAAAAACTCAGGCTTTCCCCTTTCAGGGTGAATTTCCAATCCTGATTTTCCGTTTTGTAGGAAAGGTTCATTTCAATGACGACAGCACCTTTTCGAAGTGATAAAAGGCCTTCTTCCAGTCCGGCATCATCACCTTTGATGGTAATACTCTCACTGGAATCATTGATGCTGTTTTCCAGGACGATTCGATTGCCGAGATACAAAGACGTAATGGTTTCATCTACGGTTTTAAAAAAGTGTTGATTGGTATCGATGGTAAACCACAACCAGGTTAAAAACTCATTTCCAATAAATTTATAACGGTTATAAGCAATCGCGACATCCAGCATTGGCAATTTTTTATTACTCCGTGAACCGGGTTGGGGTGAATTGGGATAGGGCATCTTTTTCCACATCGGACAATGGTGATGTCAAGGCCGCCATGGTATAGGGAAACAACCGGATTAATTTCAATTTAAAAGATCGGGTGAAAAGGGTTTCCAATTCTTCATTGGCTCCTTTCAAGTTGGAGAAAAACCAGAGGGTGTTGGACTCGTAGTTCCAAATCAGATCATAAATATTTGGCGTCGCCGGAATTCTCAAATTTAAAAGGTGGATGACATGATCCTTGATCTCTTTTTTCTCGGTTCTGCTTAAAAAGTCGCGCCCACTTTTTGCCAACTTTTTTGTCATTTCAAGGGTGTAGTGTTTTTGAACGATTTTTGAGGGAATCGATTTTTTATCGATCCGCATGGAAAAAACCAAATGGGTGCCGATTAGAAACGGGGATTGGTTAAAATCGGTACTAAAAGGATTGTTAAAACAAGTCCAGCCAATGGCCTTGTCCGATGATTCGTTGTCTATCTCTTCAACGGCATTTTTTTTCAATCCAGTGGCAACACTTTCCAGAATAGGTTCCGACAGTTTTCCTTCAACGCGATATTGGGTGATGGAAACGGAAGATGAAAGAATACCCATTAATTGACCCTATATACTGAATGTTGTGTAATTTTATAATAAAACAAATACATATAGCGGTTTTATGTGTTTTTTTCAAGCTATTTTTGGGTGTTTGCTTGAAGGATCCAATATACAGAAATAGTTGAATCATTTTAATACGATAAATCCAAAAAAAAGCCATATTTAAATCGTGATAGCGAGTTTGCAGCGGGGAGTCTTCAATATTGACAAAAAAGGTCCAATATTTAAATATGCTGTGATATAATTATTTTTTTAAATAAATTTAAAAGGTTAAATGTAGAGTGAGCAACTTTTCAGAACCATTTAGTGCCGATCTTCACATTCATTCAAAATTTTCGAGAGCTACAGCGCGCAACCTCGATATTGAAAATATATACATATGGGCCCAACTGAAGGGCATAACCGTTGTAGGGACCGGAGATTATACTCATCCGGAGTGGATCGTAGAGATCATTCAAAAATTGGAACCGGCGGAACCGGGTCTGTATAGACTGAGAGCGGATATTGCCCGTTGCTGTGATGAATTTGTGCCGGCCTCCTGCCGGGCCCCCGTCCGGTTTATGTTAAGTTGTGAAATCAGCAATATATATAAAAAAAAGGGACGCACTCGAAAAAACCACAACCTTGTTTTTTTTCCGGATATAGAACATGTGCGCCGCTTCAATAGCCGTCTGGAGACCATCGGAAACATCCATTCCGACGGAAGACCCATCCTCGGTCTTGATGCTCGAGATCTGCTTGAGATCGTATTGGAAACATCCGAAGATGGGTTTCTCGTCCCGGCCCATATATGGACACCCTGGTTTTCAATGCTGGGATCGAAATCTGGGTTCGATTCCATCCAGGAGTGTTTCGAAGATCTAAGCCCCTATATTTTTGCCGCTGAAACGGGTCTGTCCTCTGATCCGCCTATGAACTGGCGGGTGTCCGATCTGGATCATATCACCCTTATTTCCAATTCAGATGCCCATTCACCGTCAAAATTAGGTCGCGAAGCCAATCTGTTTAAAACGGAAATCAACTATTACGCCATTCGGGCGGCCATGGAAAATGGAGATGAAGATCAATTTGCAGGAACGGTTGAATTTTTTCCCGAAGAGGGAAAATACCACGTGGACGGCCATCGTAAATGCGAGGTCTGTTTTACCCCTGCTCAGACCCACTCTCACATGGGTACTTGTCCGGTTTGCGGAAAACCGCTGACACAGGGGGTATTGCATCGTGTGGAAGACCTGGCCACGCGTCCTGAAGGATTCCAGCCGAATCGTTGTTTTCCGTTTTACCGGCTCATCCCACTTGATGATCTGCTGGCAGACATATTCAGGATCGGTTCCCAATCCAAAAAAGTAAAACGAACCTACCGGGCACTGTTGGAGACGTTAGGCAATGAATTAAATATTCTTCATTCCCTGGAGAGGGAAACCATTGAATCAGCCGGGGTACCGCTGCTTGCAGAGGCCATTGTCCGCATGCGAGACAATCGAGTATCTTTTTCTCCGGGCTATGACGGGCTTTTCGGAACCGTTCAACTTTTTTCTGACTGTGAAAGGGATCGATTGATTGGACAGCGGGGCCTTTTCTCTGGTTTTGATAAAAAACTTGAATCGGCTGAGCTTGATAAAACGTCAACTCGCTGTAATTTTGACGATAATTTACTGAGTTCAGCGACTCCGGAGTCGGATGAACCTTTAAAAAGGGCTATATCCTTAAACGCGGAGCAGCAAAAAGCCGTGGATCATCCGAACGGACCGTTAATGATCCTTGCCGGACCGGGGACGGGAAAGACCCGGACGCTGACACGTAAAATTGCCCGCCTGATTGAAAGCGGCGTTGATGTCAAGCATGTGCTGGCAGTGACCTTTACCAATAAGGCGGCAAAAGAAATGAAAGGAAGGCTTGCTGCCATTCTGGGAAAATCACGGTCGCTCCCCTTTGTGGGAACCTTTCATGCTTTGGGCTATCGCATTTTGACCCGTTCCATGTCGGATGCCATGCTGTCGGTTGCGGATGAAGAGACCCGCAGCGTTCTGGTTCGTGACGCCATGGCCTTAAATGGCTTGTCAAAAAAAGGGTTGGCAATCAGCCTGGATGAAATGAAGGGGTGGATTGTTTCGGCCAAACAGAAGATGCTCTCCAGCAACGATCCACTCGACGGGGTGTGTCCTCATGACCGGTTGGCCCAGTTCGTTTGCAGCTATGACACCTATGAACATTTGCTTCGGATTCAAACCCTTGTGGATTTTGAAGATTTAATTTTCCGAGCGGTTTCTCTGCTGGAAAAAGACCCGGATTCGTGTGATCGGTATGCGGGCCGCTTCAGCGATATTTTTATCGACGAATACCAGGATATCAACGCCGGACAGTATCGGCTCGTCAGGTTGCTGGCAGGGGATCATGCCAACATCCGCATTATAGGTGACCCCGATCAATCCATATACGGTTTCAGAGGATCGGATGTCGACTGTTTCAAATGGTTCAAACAGGATTTTCCTGTCGCCCAGACAATTGTATTGAATAAAAATTATCGGTCCTCCCGGACGATTCTGGAAATTTCAGCTCAGGTGATCAAAAAAAATACGCCGTTGCTTGAAAGCGGGGGCCGACATGCGGTTTATTCGGATATGATGGGCGAGGGTCACATCCCTGTTATGCAGTTGGCTTCGGAAAATGCCGAAGCTGTTGCCATTGGAAAAACAATTGAAAAGATGATTGGAGGGATCGGTTTTTTTTCTTTGGATTCCGGAGCTGCGGATGGCACTGTGGATCAGGGGCGGTTGAGTTTTTCTGATTTTGCTGTTTTGTTCCGGACACGCAGTCAGGGCAAGGTGATTTTAAAATTCTTGGAAAAAGCAGGCATTCCCTGTCAACCCATAGACCGGAATAGCGTTCTGGATCACCCTGGGGTAAAATCAGTCATTTCGGTTTTAAGGCTGCTACACGGCGTGGGCCTATTTTATGACCTTCAAGCCGCCGCAGGGGTGTTCAATTCCCCGGTTTCGATTAAGAGTATAGAAATTCTCAAATCCTGGTCTTACCGTAACAAGCTTAGCTTGGCGGAAGCTCTGGTTCAATCTTGCCGGCTGCCTGTTCCCCATATGGGACACTCACGTCAGCAGAAACTATATGCGTTTGTCGGACGAGTATCCCGTTTTAAGAAAAAAATTGATGGCCTGTCGATTTCGGAAACCGTTGACTTGCTGCTACGAAAGACCATTTTGAGGCGGAAATATAGTGGTGACCCGTCGTTTGATCGTGGCATCAACCACCTCCTGGAAACGGGCAACGCCTATCAAAAAGATACTGCCGGGTTTCTGGCGGCAATAGCCCTGTCCAAAGATGCAGACACCTATGATCCTCGTGTGGAAAAAGTGTCCCTGATTACCATGCATGCCGCTAAAGGATTGGAATTTCCCGTTGTTTTTATCGCCGGGTGCGAGGATGGTTTGATACCCTACCGATCAAACAACCGGCCGACAGACATGGAAGAAGAACGGCGGCTGTTTTATGTGGCCCTGACCCGGGCGAAAAGACACCTGTTAATAACCAAAGCCGACCATAGACGGGTGAACGGCCAAAAACAGCCCAGACAAGTATCCCCGTTTCTGGAAGATATTGATAATCGTTATAAACGGTTTTCCTTCCCAGGTGCAAAGAAAACTGAAAAGCCAACCCAGGAACAACTTTCCCTTTTTTAGAGAGGATATCCATGTCCAACGATCCCCTATTCTCTTGTGAATTGAAAAATGGACTGACGTTGCTGTGTTGGGACCATTCAAAAAAAATAGCCGCCGATCGCTGGACCGTCTGTGTGATGGTCGAGATAACCATCCCCGTGGAGAAAAAATGGTTCGGCAACAATCCTGTGGATGAGGAAAACTTCAGAAAGATCAGATGTGAATTGGGCGAATCCGTTATTTTTCAACAAAAAAAAGAACGACAGTTCGTCAGTGTTGATAAAAAAGAACAACGGGTTAAAGAATTATGCGACAACGCCGAGGAAACAGGAAGAAAATATCTTGGCCGTGACGATTTTGCAGCCAAATACATCCTCAAGGTGCATGCTGACCAGCAACGCCGCCGGAACAAGTGACATGAAAACCGGTGCCCTCATTCCCATGAACCGGCCGGAGCGAATTTTGGAAAAGGTGCGTGGTTATCTGGCGGATATGGAGGCGTTTCTTGCCGAACCGGCCGATGCCGTTGCGGTCCTGTTGGATGCTTTGCCCCTCGCCGACAAGGCGCTGATATTGAAAATGCTTCCCCTGCTTGGATACGCCGGAAAAGAGCGAGTTTTATGGCCTCTCTATCACTTTATGCTTGAGGCCTCGAAGGATGAACAGGTTTGCCATGCGGCAGCCGTTCAATTGGGCCTTGCCGCGTCCTTGAGCAATGACCCCTCAGCATTGAAAGCCGCGTTGATTGAAAAACTGAACCACCCGAATCCCTCCGTTCGGAGCAGCTGTGCGCTGGCTCTCGGCTGGGAGGGAAACTGGCCGGCAGTGACTTCGCTCATGGTCCATATGCCTGATCCGGATCGGAATGTTCAGGACGCGGTGGTTGCAGCCCTATCGTCGGTGGGTGATGTGCGCGTATTGGATTTATTAAGCGCCCGTCTGGAAGCCGGAACCGTGGAGGAACAGCGTAGTATTTTGCTGAACCTCTGGCGGTTTGCGGAACAGGTTCCCCGCGTTGAAGCGGTTTATCTCGGCTGTATGGAAATGCTGTTGCCGGAATTACGTGTGGATGCGTTGTCCGGCTTGGCCCTGCTTCCCCTCTCCACGACGATCCTTAAGCGCTACCGTCAATTATTAGGAGATGAGGACCTCCGGATTCGCCGTCAGGTTCTGGAAAACCTTTCGGCGGAAGCGCCGGTCGACGATGAGCAGCTGAAAGCAATCCTTTACGGGCTGCTGACCGACGAAGATGCTCAAACCCGGCAGGCAGCCATTCGGCTCCTGGCCAGGAGCTAAACATTTCCACACCAATAATTCCTGCTCCTGGAAAAAGTCAGCGCCCGTCAACGCCGAAAAAAAAGATGTGCTGTCGGGTCAGGTTTCAATGAGATGGTTCTGGATGGCAAAGCGGGACAGGTCGGCGTTGTTGCGCAGCTTTAATTTCTTCAGCAGGCGGAATCGATAGGTATCTACCGTTTTGATGCTGATATGATAGGCTGAGGCGATCTCTCGGTTGGTGTTTCCCAAGGCAAGGCGTCTCAACACCTGGAGTTCCCTTGTGGAGAGGGAGTCCAGTGGGCTTTGGGTCCTGTTGCCTTTGGCGACTCTGAGGGCCAGTGCTTCAGCGGCGTCGTCCGTTAAAAACAAAGAGCCGGAATGGACTTTACGAATGGCTTTGACCAACTGCTCCGGCGCACTTTGTTTGGTGATGTAGCCCATTGCACCGGTTTCGATAGCCCGAACCACATACTGATGTTCTTCGTGCATCGTCAACACCAGAATGGGCACCTCCGGGAACTCACTTTTCAGCTGGGTGATTACTTCCAAGCCGTCTAAAATAGGCATGGAAATATCGATCACCGCCACATCCGGTTTCTCTTTACGCACCGCCAGCACCGCCTCCCGACCATCCGACGCTTCGGCCACCACTTCGATGTCTCCGCTCTCTTCGACGATTCGTCGAAGTCCGGCGCGGACAATGCTGTGGTCATCGGCAAGTAGAACCCGGATCATGATGGTCAGCTTTCAGTTAAGGCCACGGTGAAACAGATCCGGGTTCCTCCTCCGGGTCTGGATTGTACATCAAAAAAACCTCCCAGCAGGTTGGCGCGCTCCCTCATATTTGTCATACCCAGGCCTTCGGCGTCACATAGGGCTTCCGGTTCGAAGCCCGTGCCGTTATCCTTGATGGTGAGCGATAAATTGCCGTTTTCAAAAGACAGGGATACCTTGGCGCGGGTCGCTGATGCGTGGCGGGCAACATTGGTCAACGCCTCCTGTGAGATGCGGTATGCGGCCGTAGCAATATTACCGCGGATTTCCGGACCGTCATCGTGTTCAAACACACAACTGATGTCATACCGCTTTTCAAAATCAGCGGTATACCATTCAATCGCCTCCACCAGCCCCAAATGATCCAGAACGCCCGGCCGTAAACGGATGGCCAGGCCGCGAACCTCTTCAATGGTTGTATCGATGAGTTCACACATTGTCAATGCACGGGCCGAGGCGGTCGGGTCGGATCTGTTCACGCGATTGCGGATCCAGACGGCTTCCATGCGAAGCGCGGTAAGCACCTGTCCCAGTTCATCGTGAAGCTCGCGGGCCAGATAGGCGCGCTCTTTTTCCTGATTGGTCATGATGCCGGCCGAGAGTCGCCGCAGTCGTTCCTGGGCTTTTTTAAGCGCGGTGATGTCGGTGGCAATGCCACAAACACCGGTCACCCGACGTTTGCCGTCGTAAAGGGGAAACTTGGTGCTCAAATAGGTATGCGCTTTATCGTCGATAACGATGCTTTCTTCCACCTGGATCGATTGTTTTTCGCGAAGGACCCGGTCGTCATTTTTAAAGAACTGGTCGGCGAGATCAGGGGCGAGAAATTCCTGGTCGGTTTTCCCTTGAACGTCAGAGGAGCGGATGCCGAACAGTTCTTCGAATTTTGAGTTGACCATGGTATATTTACCGTTTGCATCTTTGATATAGACCACGGCCGGTGTGTACTGAAGAATTCCCGAAATTTCACGCGTGCGTTTGCGCACCTGACTCTCAAGGTCTTTGGAATAGCGGCTGAGCGCTTCCTTGGCTTCCTGAAGCGCCCGTTCGGCTTTGTTTCGCTCGGTGACGTCAATGGAGACGGCAAGGGACCTGAAGGTCTGTCGCTGCTCATCACGGTCGGTAATGGCGGAAATCTGAACCTCGACAAGCTCATTGTTTTTCTTGATAAACTGATAGGGGATGTCTTTGATGAAACCGTCTTTGAAAAAGGTGGGAATGATTGTTTCCACTGCATATTTACGGGAATCCGGGGAAAGATAGTCCGTGAGCTTTTTGCCAATGACCTCTTCTCGTGTGTATCCGAGGGCATCAGACCAGTAGTTGCTGATACTGACCAGGTTTCCATTTTTATCGATGGAATGCAGCATGGCCGGGGTATGGTGGTATAAGGATCGATATCGCTCTTCGCTTTTTCGAAGCGCCTGTTCCACGGTGCGGCGTCTGGCGATTTCCAAACTGGCATGGCGGTAGAGGAAAAAAATAGATGCCCCCAGTAACAAACACAGGATGATGATCACCGGCTGAATGATTTTCAACAGGGGTTCGGAAACCAGTTTGGATGCGGCTTTTAGGTCGTACAGATGGACAATTTTCCAGCCAGGGTAGTCGTCGACGGCAGTCTGGTGAAACAGATATGGTTTTCCGGAAGCATCAACAACCTCATTAGCTCCATTTTTTCGGAGTCCCGTCCAGTGCCAGGGGCCGTTACCGAACTGTCGAGTTTGCCGCAATCGCCTGATATCATCACGTTTCAACTGCCACATGAGCTGGTACAGCCAGTCAGAGCGGCTGGAGATAAAAATTATCCCCTGGGGATCCACGACCAGCTGGATACTGGTTTCCTCCGGAGTCAGTTCCTTTTCAACGAAAAAAATGGATGCCTTGATGACGACAACGCCCAACGGGGTGTCGGAGCGTTCCGGGTAAACGGGGTAGCTGTAGTACGCACCCCGTTTTCGTGAGGTCGTGCCCAGGGCCAGGTAACTGGCCGGAAGCCCCTGCATGGCGTCCTGAAAATAGGGACGGAAGGAAAAGTTCATACCCACAAAGCTGTCTGGATCGTTCCGATTTGACGAGGCAAGTGTATTGCCACGGAGGTCCATGAGGTAACAGACCTCCACATCCAAGGTTTTTTTGAACAGATCCAGCAGCGCATTGGCGGCGCTCAAAGTCTTCAGGTCGGGGTGAACCAGCACATTCACCAGGGGCTGCATTGCCGCCAAAACCCGCACGGGTTTGATATTTTCGGAAAAAAAGGCGGACAGATTTTTTTTGGTGGTCTGCAGCCGATTCAGGGCGTTGCGTTCCGCCTCCTGAAAGGCGTACTCTTTCAATGTGCTATAGTACAGATACCCGGCAATGCAGGCGGAGAGGAAGGCCAGCAAAGAAAGCACCCTCAAAATAGATCTCAGCTTCATCGATTAAGGCCCCAGCTGTGATGGGTCCTGCCGGACGGGAAGGTGTGTTGAAACGGCAGAACAGGATGCAATAAGACAACGGCGTGGTCACGGTTACATGTCGGATTTGAAAAAAGACTCGGCATCTACGATGGTATCCGGCTTTTTCGTGTATTCGGTAGGAACGGAGCCCTCTTTAAAACATTCGAACAGGGTTTTTGGGGATTCGGGGATAGGCAAAAGGCCGGTTTCCGAATCGATCTTCGCAAAAACCACGCCCTCGGGAACCTGGAACATACGTACCGGCTTGTCTTTCAAAACCCTCTCCATGAAACCCAGCCAGATCGGGCTGGCGGTTCGTGACCCGGTCTCTCCCTTGCCTAACGTTTGCCCGTTGTCGTAACCCACCCAGACGCCGGAGATGAACCGAGGTGTGTATCCGACGAACCAGGCATCCTGAAGGTCATTGGTCGTTCCTGTTTTTCCGGCCACCGGCCGGTTCAATGCCTTAACCCGCTTGCCGGTTCCCTCTTTCACCACACTTTCCAGCAAGCTGGTCATGATGTAAGCGGTGCTTTTGTCGATGACCCGTTCCCTTGACGGGTTCATTTCTTCGAGGATATTACCGAAGCGGTCTTCGATTTTGGTGATGAAGGCCGGCTCCACCAGATAGCCTTGGTTGGCGAAGACGGCATAGGCATTTACCAGTTCTAAAAGAGACACTCCGGAAGAACCCAGGGCAATAGAGAGATCCCGGGCCAGCTCGGATTCAATGCCCAACCGCCGTGCGTAGTCGAGACAGTAGTCGATGCCAATTTCCTGGAGGATTTTAATGGTAACGACGTTGCGTGATTTGACCAATGCCTCGCGAAGCAGGGTCGGGCCGTAAAACTTCTTCCCGTAGTTTTTGGGTTTCCAGGTGAAGTCATTGACCTCGTCCTTGAAGACAATGGGGGCGTCGATGATCTCCGTGGCGGCGGTTAATCCCTTGTCCAGCGCGGCAGCGTAAATGATGGGTTTAAACGCGGAGCCCGGCTGGCGGCGGGACTGAATGGCTCGGTTGAACTGGCTCTCCATGAAGTCGCGCCCGCCCACCATTACCTTTACCAGGCCGGTTTCCGCTTCGATGCACATGAGGGCGCTCTGGGTATCGGGGACTTGGTCCAGGGAAACCTCCCACAGATCCCCGGACGACTGCTTCTTAACCACCCGCACCAGAATCACGTCCCCCGTTTTCAGCACCCGGCCGACCTTTTTCACCTGAGCCTGGTAATAAGCCAGGTTCGGGTTGGGTTTGCGCGCCCAGCGGATGTCTTCAATGGAAATGGTCCCGCGAGCATCGCCCATGCGGACGGTGGCGGTCCCCGCCTTGTCGTTCACATCGATGACCACCCCTTTGGTCGATGACCCCTCGTCCAGCGGGGTTTCCTGCAGCGAGGCTTGAAGTTCATTGCTGACGCTTTCAATTTCCTCGGGTGCCAGATGGGCTTCCGGTCCTCGATACCCTAATCGGCGATCCAGTTCACGAAGGCCTTTTTCGACCTCCTGACGGGCGGCCCTCTGCATTTCGATATTGACAGCCGCGTAAATCTTGAGGCCCTGGGTGTAAAGGGCGTCTTCGCCGTATTTTTTTTCCACGTACCGCCGGATGTGTTCCGTGTATATGGGAACCTTTTCAATATACCAGTTGCGGCGCGGCTTGATGTCCATCTTTACGTCGATAGCCTCGGTCACCTCGGTGTTATTGATGAACCCTTCGGCCAGCATTCGGTTCAGCACGTAGATCTGCCGCTGTTTGGCCCGCTCGGGAAATCGGAACGGGGAGTATCGGCTGGGGGCCTGGGGCAGTCCGGCCAGAATGGCACACTCGGCCAGGTTCAGTTCGTTGACCGATTTGCCGAAGTAATTTTCAGCCGCTGCCTCAACGCCATAGGCGCCGTGGCCAAGGTAGATCTGGTTCAGATATAAGTAAAGGATCTCTTCTTTTGAGAAGGTCTTGTCGATCCGATAGGCTAAAATGGCCTCCTTGATCTTTCGCTCGTAACTGCGCTCGGGGGTCAGCAGAAACGATTTGGTGACCTGCTGGGTGATGGTGCTGCCCCCCTGGACAATGGCTCCCGCCTCGATATTTTTTAAAAAAGCCCGAATGATGCTGAACAGATCGATGCCCTGGTGCTTGTAAAACCGGGAATCTTCAGCGGCGATGAAGGCCTGCTGGAGCTGGATGGGGATGGATGACAGGGGAACCACAATGCGCCGTTCCTTGTAGAATTCGGCGATTTTACGGTTGTCGTCAGAATAGACGGTCGTGATGATGGACGGGTGGTAGTCCGTAAGCGACGTGATTTTCGGCAGGTCGTCACTCAAATAGAAATAGACCCCCACCATGGCCGATGCGCCCAGAAACATCAATATGACGGCCATGAGTAGCGACCATTTGGCGAGACGGCCAATGATCGCACCCGGTTGGTGTCGTGCCCTTTTTTTCAGAATCTGAGAAGCGCTTTTTTCTTTAGGCATGGCAGATTTTTAAAACCCGTTCTTGTTTCGACATCAGCGGCGGCTGCGCAAACGAACCCCCTGGTCCGAGCCCGGATGTAATAACCGCATCACCCTAACAAAGTAAATAATTTTTCGCAAGATTATCCCGCAGTTGCGGAAAAAAGGGATTGACTCCCGCAGGTGATGTGGTTAGATAATCCGGACTTGCAGCAATGTTTGAAAACCGAGGACGATGTTGTCTGGATCATGAAGGCGGTCTGGCTGCGTCCAACAGTGGAGTGAAAACGAATGATCAAACTGAATTTTGAGAAAATGGGAGGACTGATACCGGCCATTGCTCAGGACGAAAAAACCGGAGAGGTGCTCATGCTGGCCTTTATGAACCAGGCCGCCTGGGAAGAGACGTTGAAGACCCGCCGGGCCACCTATTACAGCCGGACCCGTGACACCCTGTGGGTGAAGGGGCTCACCTCCGGCCACATTCAGCATGTCAAGGAAATCCGGGTCGACTGCGACGACGACACCGTGTTGCTGAAAGTTGAGCAGGCAGGGGGGGCAGCCTGCCACACCGGATATGCCAGCTGTTTTCATCAAAGAGAGGAAGGCGGCGCCCTGGTTACCATCGGGCAGCCGGTCTTCGACCCCAAGGAGGTTTATAAAGAATGACGATACCCCTGAAGCTGGGCATTCCCAAGGGAAGCCTGCAGAATGCCACCTTTGCCCTTTTTAAACGATCCGGCTGGACCATAAATGTCAACGATCGCAGCTATTTCCCCGAAATCAACGACGACACGATCGAATGCACCATCTGTCGAGCCCAGGAGATGTCCCGCTATGTGGAAAACGGCACCCTGGACGCCGGTCTTACCGGCAAGGATTGGATTGCCGAGAACGGCTCCGATGTTCATGTGGTGGAAGACCTGATCTATTCCAAAGTCAGTGCCCGGCCGGCCCGGTGGGTGTTGGCCGTACCCTACGATTCGCCGATCAAATCGCTTGACGACTTGAACGGCAAGAAAGTTGCCACTGAGCTGGTGGCCTTTACCAAACGCTATTTCGACGAGCGCGACATCTCCGTGAAAGTCGAATTTTCATGGGGTGCCACGGAAGCCAAAGTGGTGTCCGGCCTGGCGGACGCCGTGGTGGAGGTCACCGAGACCGGCAGCACCATCAAGGCCCACGGCTTGCGCATCATCCACGAACTTATGCAGACCAACACGCAACTGATCACCAATCGCCAGGCTTGGGAAGACCCGCCCAAGCGGGAGAAGATCGAACAAATCGCCCTTTTGCTTAAGGGGGCGCTGCTGGGTGAAAAGATGGTGGGAATCAAAATGAATGTGCCCCACGACAAGCTGGCGCAGGTGGTGACGCTGCTGCCCAGCCTCAATGCCCCCACAGTGGCTTCCCTTTATCAGTCCGACTGGTTTTCCGTGGAGACGGTTGTCGGCACCAGTGTGGTGCGGGAGCTGATTCCCGTTCTGCTGAAAAACGGGGCTGAAGGAATTATTGAATACCCGCTTAACAAGGTGCTTTAACGTGTCGCTTGCGTCACATGGTCGGCGCCAACACAAAATAGGGGGGGGATCCATGGCATCGAAACGCACCGAGGAGATGACTTCTTTTATTGTCATGGATGTTCTGGAACGGGCCTGCGCGCTGGAGTGCGAAGGCAAGCACATTGTCCACCTGGAGGTGGGAGAACCCGATTTCGACACGCCGGAATGCGTAAAAGCCGCGGCCTGCAAGGCGCTGACCGACGGATTCACCCACTACACCCACAGCTTGGGCTTGCCGGAGTTGCGTGAAGCCATCTGCGAGTATTATCATGACACCTATGGTGTCTTCGTCGATCCGGGCCAGGTGGTGGTCACCTCCGGCAGTTCGCCGGCCATTTTCATGACCTTCGCCGCCCTGCTGGAACCCGGGGACCGGGTGATTCTCTCTGACCCGCACTACGCCTGCTATCCCAACTTCATCAAGTTCGTCGGGGGAGAGCCGGTGAGGGTGCCGGTGTTCGAGGAAGACGGATTCCAATATCGTCCAGAGGCCATCGAAGAAAAGCTCTCTGACCGCACCCGGGCCATCTTCATCAACTCGCCCTCCAACCCCACGGGCAACCTGCTTTCAAAAACGCGCATGGAAGCCATCGCCGGCATGCCGCCCTGGATCGTTTCAGACGAGATATACCACGGGTTGGTTTATGAAGGAAAAGAGCATTCGATCCTCGAGTTCACGGACCGTGCATTCGTGCTCAACGGTTTTTCCAAACTATTTGCCATGACAGGACTGCGACTGGGCTACCTCATCGCACCCAAGGAATTCATCCGCCCCATTCAAAAGGTGCAACAGAACTTTTTCATTTCGGCCAATGCCATGATTCAGAAGGCGGGGATCGCCGCGCTGAAGGAAGCCGGGGATGACGTGGCGCGCATGAAGCGCATTTACAACGAGCGACGCATCTTCATGATCCGACGGCTGAGGGAAATGGGGCTGGGCATCACCGTGGAACCCACCGGCGCGTTCTATGTGTTTGCCAACGCCCGGCACATCTCCGAAGATTCCTATGCCCTGGCATTCGACATCCTGGAAAAGGCCTTCGTGGGGGTGACCCCCGGCATCGATTTTGGCCAGCACGGAGAGGGATACCTGCGCTTCTCCTACGCCAACTCCATGGAAAACATCGCCGAAGGCATGAACCGCCTGGAGGCGTATCTTAAGGCGCGAATATGAACCGGGGCCAGCGACATGATCGTTAAATCGGCAGACTTTGTCACCAGCGCGGTCAAACCGTCTCAATATCCCGAGGCCCTGCACCCTGAGGCGGCCTTCGCCGGTCGATCCAATGTCGGAAAATCCTCGTTGATCAACACCCTGGTCAACAGGAAACGGCTGGTAAAAACAAGCGCCACACCCGGTCGAACGCAGCTGATTAATTTTTTTACGGTCAATGCCCGGCTTTCACTGGTGGACCTGCCCGGATATGGATATGCCAGGGTTCCGGCATCGGTGAGGCGCAAATGGGGACCCATGATCGAGACCTATCTCAAAGGTCGGGAAACCCTTAAAGCGGTAGTCTTAATCATGGATGTCCGCAGGATTCCGGGCATCGAAGAGCTAAACTTCATCGACTGGCTGGAGCTTTACCACAGATCACCCATTTTGGTGCTGACCAAGGCGGACAAGCTCTCAAAATCCGCTCAAAAAAAACAACGGCAGGCCATCGGCAACGCGGTAGGTGTAGACGAAGCTGCGCTGATCCTTTTTTCCGCCAAGACACGGCTGGGAAAACCGGAGGTCTGGTCGGCCATAGAAAGGGCCGTCTTTGATGAACACCGCGAACGGAACTGACCCAAACCACGCATTCAGATCCGGCTTTGTGGCCATTCTCGGCGCGCCCAATGCGGGAAAGTCCACCCTGCTCAACCGGTTGCTGGGTCAGAAGATATCCATTACATCCAAAAAGCCGCAGACGACCCGCAATCGGATCCTTGGCGTGGTGCACCGGACCGGTTCCCAGATGGTTTTTCTGGACACCCCAGGTATCCACCGGGCCAAGAATCCGCTCAATGCCCGAATCGTCGATGCGGCCCTGTCTACTCTGTCGGAAGTGGATCTTGTCCTTCTGGTGGTGGACTCCCAGACCCCGGACGAACTGTCGGAACAGCTGTTGCGTGACAAGCTTTCCCAGCAGCGGATTCCTGTGCTGCTGGCACTCAACAAGATCGACCAGGTCCAGCGGCCGGCCCTGCTATCACAGATCGAACGCTGGTCCGGATTGAGTCCTTTTGCAGCCGTCGTTCCCATCAGCGCCAAAAACGGCGAACAGGTTGACCGGTTGATGGATGCCATGGAAGCCATCCTTCCCGCCGGGGCGCCCTTTTTCCCGCCCGAGAGTGTGACGGACCTGCCGACGCGTTTCATCGCCGCCGAAATGATCCGGGAAAAGGTCATCCGGCTTACCGGTCAGGAAATTCCTTACGCTGTGGCAGTCACCATCGACTCTTTCAAGGAAGATAAAAAGGGCGCGCTGATTCGGATTCATGCCACCATCCACGTGGAACGTGACTCACAAAAGGGCATCGTCATCGGCAGACAGGGGGCCAAGCTCAAGCAGATCGGCGAGGCGGCCCGGCAGGAGATCGAGAAGATGCTTGACACCAATGTTTTTCTCAAACTCTTTGTGCGGGTGCAGAAAAACTGGACCAGGGACACCAAAGCACTGCGCAAGTTCGGGTACTGATGATTCTCTCTTTTCATCCTTGCTACGAGGCCGACAGCAACATTCTTTGTGCCGGCAGGGATCCGGATGAAAAAGACCTGGCGGCCATCCGTGCCGCCGATGCCGTCATTTTGCCCCAGGGTTGCCGGGAAGCACTCTACCTGTTGGCCAGGCAAAACTGCTCCTATGTCTTTCCAGACTATGATGCGCGATTTCAATATCCAGGCAAAACCGGTCAGGCCAGACTTTTTCAGGCCCTGGGCGCCCCCCACCCCCGCACCTGGATCTTTGATGATACGAAGCAATTCCAAAGATCTGGTGCGGGAATCACCGAGACCGTTTTTCCCCTCGTCTTCAAGCTGGATTGGGGGGGTGAAGGGGACACGGTCTTTCAGCTCCAGTCCAAATCCGAATTGGCGCGAGCCATGTCAAAGGCGACGACCTATGAGCAATCCGGTCAGCGGGGATTTGTCCTGCAGACCTGTGTCGCCGATTCAAATCGGACGTTGCGGGTAGCCGTGATCGGACAGACCCTGATAGCGTACTGGAGAATTCAGGATAACCCCGGTGTTTTTGGCACCAGTCTGGCCAAGGGCGCGCGTATCGATACAGAATCAGACCCGAACCTTCGCCAGAAGGCCCTGGACTTGACCCACGGCTTCTGCCAGCGGTCTCGAATAAACCTGGCCGGTTTCGATTTTATCTTCGATCGTTTCGGGGGCACAAAAAACGATCGGCAACCGCTGTTTCTGGAGATCAATTATTTCTTCGGCAGATCCGGTCTGGGGGGCTCTGCCCGTTTCTATACGATGCTACAGGCTGAGATTGACAATTGGCTGGTCGGTTTGGGGCTGGCGGTTAACCGGCCATCCGCGTCAACGGCGAACAAGGAGATGCAATGAAGCCCTATGCCTATGATCTGGATGAGCGGGATCTCAAGCAAGAACGACAAAAAGCCCGGGAGCTGAGGCATTCCCAGTGGTGGAAACGGCGATGTGCCAAAGGCCGTTGCCATTATTGCGGCAGTCGGATGCCGGCAGCGGAGCTGACCATGGATCACATCGTTCCTGTGGCCAGAGGAGGGAAAAGCACCAAGGGAAATGTGGTTCCGGCTTGCAAGTCCTGCAACAACAAGAAAAAACAACTGCTTCCTATGGAATGGGACGCATACCTCCAGATGTGTCAAAACGTGCCGTAACCGACAACGGCCGAAGCCATGACGATGGGCGGCGAATTCCCCGGCTAAGAAGCCGCCGCCTCAGCGACGAATGGATAACGCTTTTCGCTGCATCGCTGTTGACAACGGCACGAAACTGTCTTTTAATCGCCCGACCACGAGTGGTTCCGGAACGTCAACCCCCGGGAGGCCTGATGCGCACCGAAAAAGAGCGGCACCTGCTGCTCAAGGCGCTGGATGCGTTCAAACGAAAAATAGTTGTTATCTCCAGAGACTTTCACATTCTGGCCTCCGCCGGGGTCGACTCTCTCATCAACGGGGAGTCACCATCGGGGAAATGCTGCCACGAGGTGTTTTATAGCCGCCCCGAACCATGCGACAATTGCCCGGCCAAAAAAGTCATGGTTACTGGAAAGCCATCCCTGCGGGACCTTTCATCAAGTTCGCTGAGCAAACAGAAACGGTCCTGCTTGTATGCCTACCCCATCACTGATGAGGATGGGCAGGATGCATTGACGATTTTCAACTTTGAACTTCCGGCGTTGGAGGGTCTTGAGGAAGAACTTCGGCGGGCCAATAGTTTTTTGTATAATCTGCTCCAAAGCGCCTGTGACGGGGTGATTGCCGCCGACATGACCGGAAAAATCATCATCTTCAACGATGCCGCCGCCGAGGTGACCGGCCATAGTGTGGAAGCGGCGCTCGATCATCTGAACATCCGAGCGATTTACGAGGGTGGCGGTGCCAAAGCGGTGATGCGGAACCTGAGAAGTGATGAGTATGGCGGGAAAGGGAAGCTGAAAAAATACCGGATCAAGGCGATTGGCAAAAACGGTGAGAAAATTCCCATCAGCCTTTACGCTTCCACTACCTACGATGAAAATGGCAAAGAAGCCGGCTCCATTGGTTTTTTCCATGATCTGAGGGAACGCATCCACATTCAGCAGAAACTGGAAAAAACCCAGCTTCAGTTGATCCAGTCCGAAAAAATGGCATCCTTGGGAAAATTGTCTGCAGGGGTGGCGCATCAGCTGAACAATCCGCTGGGCGGAATCACGTTATACACCAAACTGATGCTGGAAGACTATGATCTGGAGGACAACGCCAAAGAGGATCTGCACCGTATTTTAAAGGATGCCCAGCGATGCCGGGACACCGTAAAGGAACTGCTTGAGTTTGCCCGGCAGACACGCCAGTTCATGAAGCCGTTGAACGTCAATAAAGCGATCGATCGGACCCTTTTTCTCATTGAGAATCAGACCCTTTTTCATAATATAACGGTGAAAAAGAAAATGGCCCCCTTCGTTCCCCTGGTGTTGGGGGACACACAGCAGATGGGCCACGTGTTCATGAACATCATCATCAATGCGGCCCAGGCCATGGACGGCAACGGCACGATCACCATCATCACCCGGGAATCCGCCACCAAAGATCGGGTGTCAATCGAAATTGCCGATACCGGCCCGGGAATATCCGCCAAGGACCTGGAGCATCTCTTCGAGCCGTTTTTCACCACCAAAGAAGAGGGCAAGGGAACCGGATTGGGACTGAGCGTCGTTTACGGCATTGTTGAAAATCACGGCGGAACCATCATCGCCCGAAGCATTCCCGGCCGCGGCAGCACCTTTACCCTCGAACTTCCCATCACCCATGAAACCGAAAAAGGAGCCGAACATGCAGAGCACGCCTGATCCCGTAACCGTTCTGGTGGTAGACGATGAAAAAGGCATCCGGGACGGGTCGGAGCGGATCATCAGCCGCATGGGGTGCAACGCACTAACGGCCAAAAATGGTGAAGAAGGGCTGGACATTATCGGGCGGACCGATGTGGCCATCGTTCTGTTGGACCTGAAAATGCCCGGCATTGACGGCATGGAGGTGCTCAAGCGCATACAGACCATGGATCGGGACATCCTGGTCATTGTCATCACCGGTTTTGCCACCATCGAAACCGCAATCGAGGCCATGAAACGGGGCGCCTACGATTTTATCCCCAAACCCTTCGAGCCGGATCAGCTGCGAATCGTGGTTAACCGGGCCCGGGAAAAAATCCAGCTTCAGAAGGACACGGTGAAACTGGAAGCCGAGCGGCGGAGAACCCTGGCGGACCTGGGAACGGAAAAAAGCAGAATCCATACCATTGTCGATTCGATTCCCAACGGGGTCGTGGTGACCAATACCGACGGCCAGGTGGTGCTGATGAATCCGGCCTTTTGCCGACTCTTGGATCTCGGTGCGGACACGGCTACCGGCGGGCCGATTTCGGCCTACATCCCTGACGAGGGCTTGTGCCGGTTGATTGTGGAAATATCCCGCGGGCTGCATGTGGATTTTGACGATATCCCCACCTGCGAATTTTCTTTCGGCGGCGACCGGTTTCTCATGGCCCGCGGCCGGCCGGTGCTGGGCGAGCGCAAAGAATGCCTGGGGGCGGTGGTCACCGTTATCGACATCACCAACATGAAGGTGCTGGACCGGCTCAAATCTGAATTCGTGGCCAAGGTGTCCCATGAGCTCAGAAGCCCGCTCTCCACCATCCACGAGCAGTTGGCGCTGGTGCTTAACGATCTGATGGGGCAGCTCAGTGAATCGGAGGAACACCTGCTCGCGCGGGCCAAGGAAAAAACCCAGGGCCTGATTTCCACCATTGGCGACCTGCTGGATCTGTCGCGCATAGAATCCGGAAGCACCTGCCAGGAGCCCAAACCGGTTCAGCTGGAAGATTTGCTCGGCAATATCGTTGACTTTCTCGGCACCCGGGCCAGGACCAAGGCGCAATCGCTCACCATGGACCGGCCGGCCGACTTGCTGCCCACGCTTAAAGCCGACCCGCTGGCGTTGGAGAGCATCTTCGGCAACCTGATCACCAACGCCATCAACTACACCCAGAACGGGGGTGAAATTAAGGTCAAGGCGGATATGACCGGCCTCAACCTGCGGGTCCGGGTGATCGACAATGGATTCGGTATCGAAGCGCGCTACCTGGATAAAATTTTCGACCGGTTTTTCAGGGTGAAAAACGACAAGACCCGCTTCATCACCGGCACCGGGTTGGGGCTGCCCATCGTCAAAGGGCTGGTGGAGGCGTTAAATGGCCGGATCAGCGTTGAGAGCGTTCCGGACAAGGGAACCACCTTTACGGTCCTATTGCCGGTGGATTGAGCGTTCCCATCAAGAAACGGCATCTTGCGGCCCATATCTGCGTTCTCGTTTTATTGAACGTCCTCGACGTAGCGTGGCTACGCCTGCGGTTTGAACCCTCCCCGCGGCCTTGATCTGAACCACAAGCTACCAGTTCTTGATCGGAACGATAGTTGGCCTCGGGTGTCATTTTGCTTGACCGCGACGGCCATATCCGCTACTAAAATTGAAAAATATTGATAGGCGTCCGCCTAATTGGGCGCCATAAATACTGAGTTATGCAACAGGCATCAGCCACCCAAGCTCAAGCGGGGTGGCTGTTTTTATTTGAGCCAATTTCAAAATGCCCCATTTCGACCAATATCTGCGTTGGGCTCACCATTTCAATCCTCGACATACGACATGTATGCCTCCGGTTGAAATGATCGCCCGCCTTGATCTTGACCGAACTGGAACATCTTGAAACCGGCTCATGTAAACTTCATACCCAGAGTCCGTCTGGAAATGGTAGATTTTGGTTCCCGGCAAGGCCCGAGCGATGTTGTCACCGCAGGCATCGTGGGCCTATTCTGAGGATGGCGACAGAGCGAGAACGCCGCCGGGGGCCGAAAGATGCCGTTTCCGGATGGAGGTTATTTCGGGGAGGCAATGATGGCTACGCTGCTCGTAATCGATAACTATGACTCGTTCACCTACAACCTGGTGCAGATGTTCATGCATTACGACCTGGCTATCCAGGTTCACCGCAGCGACCGCATCACCCTGGCCCAGGTGGCGGCTGGGCGACCGGACTATGTGCTGATCAGTCCGGGACCCAGAGACCCGGTCCACGCCGGCATCTCCAAGGCCCTGATCCAGGCTTTTTATCAAACGACCCCTATTTTAGGTGTTTGTTTGGGTATGCAGTGCATCAACGAAGTATTCGGCGGCCGTACGGTCCGGTCCCCGGCACCCATGCATGGTAAAACCAGCCTGGTTTATCACCATCAGGAAGCACTTTTTTCATCAATGCCCTCCCCGTTGAGGGTCGCCCGGTATCACTCGCTGGTCGCGCAGCCGTCCAAACCTGCCTTTGAGCGTCACCTTGTGGTTACCGCACGCACAACGAATGCGACGATCATGGGGATGTCACATCGGCGGTTTCCGCTTCACGGCGTACAATTTCACCCGGAAAGCTTTCTGACGGAACACGGATTCACCCTGGTTGAGAACTTCCTGCGGCTGGGCCCGCTGAAAAGCGATCTGGCGACAGAGGAGCCACCTCGGGCAGCCAACCCCGCAGTCGTCTACGGGTTCAAAGGTTCAGGGTTCAGAGGTTCAGTGTGCACCGAAAACTTCAGCCAAAATAGCCATTAACGGTAAACGATGCTTCGGTGAATGGTGACATGTCGGAGTTTTTCGCGTTGCGATTGGCGAAGTCATCAAGAGCTTGGTAGCCCACGAACAAGGTCAACGAATGAAAACAAAAACCAGAACGTTCAACGCTGAACCTGTGAACGCCTGCGGCCTGTTGAAACCCTTCAACACCTATTTGCCCCGCATCACAGGGGTAAGGACGAAAACGTTTCGCCTGGAGGAACCCTTCGCGGATATGGCGGCCCGTTTCGTCCACGAACCCGGTACCGTGGTGCTGCTCAGTGGCGGGGACCTGGACTGCGCCCGCTACCACATCCTGGGCGTTCATCCCTGGCTCACGCTAACCGGCCGGCCTGATGAAACGACGGTCGTCATTGACGGGACAACCCATGTGGCGCCACAAGCACCGCTGGATTGTCTTGAAACGGTTCTGGCCTGCTGCCGTCTGAACGCTGGCGACACAGCGGGGCCCGTTGCCGCCGGCCTCTTCGGATATCTGGCCTATGACTTGAAAGACGGCCTGGAAGTCCTGCCCCGAACCACCCTCGATGACCTAAAGCTTCCCCAGCTTTGCTTTTTTGCCCCGTCACTGATTGTGGTGCACGACAAGGCCAGCGGGTCGACCGAGGTTCATGCACCGCTGCGCCAGGGCCAGGAGAGTAAAGCGGCAAGCGCGGCCATAGAAAGTTTCATGCACGCGTTGAGTTCGCCGCCTTTGCCGCCCGACGCGTTCTCAGGAACCGGTCAGTCATTGAAATCCAATTTCACCCGCTCCGATTACATCTCCTCGGTTAAGCGGATCAGGGAATACATTGCTGCCGGCGACGTCTATCAGGTGAATCTGTCCCAGCGGTTTGAAATGGGGTTTAAGGGCGACAGCTACAGCCTTTTCAAAGCCCTCTATCAGATGAACCCCGCTCCGTTTTTCGCATACGTCAATGCGGGAGACCATCAGATCGTCTCCACCTCTCCGGAGCGGTTTCTGCTTCGCAACGGCAGTTGGATTGAGACCCGCCCCATCAAAGGCACCCGGCCACGGGGTGAGACGCCCGAGGAAGACCGGGAGATGAAGTTCGCGCTGACCCGCAGCCCTAAGGATGATGCCGAGCTCTCCATGATCGTGGATCTGCTGCGCAACGACATCGGCAAGGTGTGCGCCGCGGGGTCGGTGGTCGTGGCCCAGCACAAGTGCTTGGAGGCATACCAGAACGTCTACCACCTGGTTTCCGTCGTCGAGGGAACCCTGGCCGAAGGAAAGGGTTCCGCGGACCTGATCCGGGCCACCTTCCCCGGCGGCTCCATTACCGGATGCCCCAAGATCCGTTCCATGGAGATCATCGACGAGCTGGAATCCCTTCGCCGCCATGTTTACACCGGATCCATCGGGTATATCAGCTTTCACGACACCATGGACCTGTCCATCGCCATCCGCACGGCCACCATTATCGGCGAGCGCCTTGTTTTTTCCGTGGGGGGCGGCATTGTCCATGACTCGGACCCCGAGGACGAGTATGAAGAGACCCTTCACAAGGGACAGACGCTGATGTCGGTGTTTAAACAAGCGGGTAATGGACCGGCGGCAAAAACCGGTTCAGGTCACTGGGTGTGGCAGGATGGCCGGTTAATCCGCCAGGGACAAGCGGCCGTGCCTGTATCCGACCTGGGGCTGCAATACGGATTTGGATTTTTCGAGACGATCCGCGTGGAAAAAGGGAATGCCTGCCGCCTGCAGGCCCACCTGCATCGATTCAACCGGGCCTGGGTGACCTTGTTTGGCCTTACACCGCCCGACCTGACCTGGGAATCGATCATCGCTCAGGTCGTCGAGAAAAACGGTTTGAACGATGCGTCGGCAGCGCTCAAGATCCTGGCCACTCGGGGTGATGCAAGCCGCGCCCGAAATAATGGCACCCTGCTGGTGACCACCCGGCCCTACACCCACCGCTTGACAGCCCTGGGGGTAGCCGGGTTGAAGCTGGCAACCTATCCGCACCGGCGACTGTCCCCGCTGGCAGACCATAAGACCCTGAACTATTTATACTACCATCAGGCGGGTGCCTGGGCCCGGGAGAAGGGTGCCGACGAGGCGGTTGTGCTCAACCCGGAAGGCACGATTTCCGAAACCAATTCAGCCAGTATCCTGGTGGTGTCGGGCAAGACGGTAATTCGCCCCCGGTCTTCCCACGTGCTGCCCGGAGTGATGCAGGACGAGGTTTCCCGGCGTTTGCGTGCGCTGGGATTCTCCATTGAGGATCACCCGATCCACCCCGATGCGGTCCTGGGGGCTGACATGGTTCTACTCACCAACGCCCTCATGGGTGCGGTGCCTGCCTTGAGCCTGGACAACCGGCCGTTGAAATGCGACCAATCATTGGCCGCATCGCTTAACCGTGGTCTTTTTAATGCAGCGGAGGTTGGTGATGACTGATGATGAAACGCTACTACGGGGCGGCCCATGAAAGGCTGGGTGATGGTTGCGCCGAATGGCATTGAAACCGACGAGGCCTGGACCGTTAGGCTGAAAAAGGCGCGTGCAATTATGCCCAGACGCTTCCCCCCAAAGAGTAAAGGTGCCGGCCATGACCATCCCTGAAACCCTTCTGGACGTCCGTACCCATGCTGATGCGGGTTATCGCCCGCTGGTTGATTTTGGTGCCTGGCGGGTGGCCATCCTGAATTTCAACGACGACTTGCGGCCGGAAAACATAACGGCCATGCAGCGCCACAACGAGACGGATGAGGTGTTCGTGTTGCTGCGGGGCCGGTGCATCCTGTTTGTGGGTGAAGGCGATGACCATTCCATCGCAGTCATCCATGCGCAGCCCATGGCGCCCCGTACGATCTATAATGTCAAAAAAGCGGTCTGGCACACGCACACGCTCAGCTCGGAGGCCATGGTTCTGGTGGTGGAAAACCGGGACACGACCTACGGCAACTCGCCCTTTTGTCCGCTCACGGCCATGCAACGACAAACGATCTGTGAAATGGCAGCGGACCAAGGATTATAGTTAGTGCCCATTCATAAATGGTTATTTTGCCCGACCTCTGCGTTGCGCGAAAAATTTTATCCTCGGAATATCAACTATATGCTTCCGGTAAAATTTTTCACACGCCTTGATCTCGACCAAAATCCCTCATTTCTGGACGGACACTAGTTAAGAGGTCAACTTGGGGTTGTTTCGATGGCGGTGCTTGTCCCGAGCCGTTTTCTTTTGCAGGTTTTTGGAAATAGCAGCTTCCAGATCCACACCGGTCTGGTTGGCGATGCAGACGAGAACGAAGAGCACGTCGGCCAGTTCGTCGCCAAGATCGGTTGCGGTCTCTTTTCCCTTGAAGCTTTGCTCTCCATAGGTCCGGGAAATGATCCGGGCCAGCTCGCCTACTTCTTCCATGAGCACGGCCAGGTTGGTCATTTCGGCAAAGTAACGCACGCCGTAGGTTTTGATCCACTCGTCCACGGCTGTCTGCAGCGCTCTGACTGTCAGCGACGGTTGTACGGTTTTTGTTGTATCGGCCATTTTCACCCTCAAACCAACGGTGTTCGTTTCGTCGTTGTCTTGATACAGGAGGTATGTCGAGGACTTGGAACGAGGCGCCAACGCAGAGATTGCGCCAGAAGACATTTTTGAGACAGCTTCTACTTAATATGGGCCACCACATGCCCCAGCTCGGGAAAAATCAGCGCCTTGCAGGCCAGTTGACAGGCTTTTTTACTACCGGGCATGCAAAAGACCACGGTGCCGCCGACAACGCCGGCTGCTGCGCGGGAGAGGATTGCAGCGGAATCGATCTCTTCGTAGCTGAGCTGGGCGAAGATGGCCCCGAATGCGGTCATCTCCTTGGAAAACAGGGGTTTGATGGCTTCGATGGTGACATCTGTGGGTGTGATGCCGGTGCCGCCGGTGATCAGCAGGGCCTGAAGGCCGTGGTTGCGGATGGCCTTTAACGCGGCTTCGCGGATGGCGGTGATGTCGTCGGTGACCACCTGGTGGAACCGGACGTCGTGCCCCTCTTTTTTGGCTCGCCGGGCAATCCATTGGCCGCTCTCGTCGTTCTCGATCGTTCGGGTGGTGGATACCGACAGGATGCCCACGCCGACCGATGCCGGTGCCGCGTGTCGATGCTGGTTTACGCCCATACGTTATACCTGCCTTGTTTTAAAGATTGCCGATCTACACACCACAAGAAGGGTGCGATCCATTTAAAGTACCCCGCTGTCTCGGATGCAAGCTCAACGTTTCAGGATCCATCCAAAAAGGGCAGATTAGGGTTCAGGCCCAAATCGGAAAGCACACTGGCCTCGGCGATAAGATGCCGTTTCTGAATGGACCTTATCTAACCCATGGTCCACACCATGGCAAGTGAATATCCTTGCATTTATAAAGGCTTTTTTCTATGTTCAAGCGCGAAAGCGAGTGTCGTTTTAAGAACCGTGCGGTCTACTGAACACATTTCTGCCGGAGTCCTTTTATGGCGTTTCCCTGCACCGGCGTGATTCTCGCCGGCGGATTAAACAAACGGTTTGACGGACAGAACAAGGCCTTCATCCGAATCGGCGGGAAACGAATCGTGGATCGCCTCCTGGATGTCTATCATCGGCTTTTCCAGCAGATCGTTCTGGTGACAAACGACCCGGCGGGTTACATGGATGTCGATGCTCTGATTGTTACCGACCACTATTCGGTGCGCAGTTCGCTCAACGGACTTCATGCTGGCCTGTTTGCCGCTGCCCATGAACACGCTTTTTTTGCCGCCTGCGATACGCCGTTTATCAAGGGCGCGTTGATTCAGCGATTGCTGGACACGGTCACGCCCAAAGCGGATATCATCATTCCATCCACATCGGCCGGCTACGAGCCGATGTTTGCCGTGTATAAAAAAAACTGCCTGCCGGCCATGGTGTGGCAGCTGGAGCGGGATCTGTTGAAGATCCAGGGGTTGTTTCGAAAGGTACGGGTAAAAACGGTTGACGAGGCCGACCTGAGGACGGTGGACCCTGAATTGGTCTCCTTTTTCAATGTCAACACCCCCGCCGATCTGGTGCGGGCGGAAACCCTTCATAAGCAGAATCGCTGAGGAGTGAACGTGAAAATGAATGCGGACCAATTGATTTCAAAAATTAAAACCCACCCGGCGTACGACCGGGTGGGCATGATTCTGTGCCACAACGGCGTGGTTCGGGGGACATCCCGGGATGGACGGAAGGTGACGGGTCTGCGGGTGGCCGTGGATCAGAAACGGCTGGCCAAGGTGATTGACGAACACAGATCTCGTCCGGGCATCGTGGATATCCAGGTGGAGATTGCCGCCGATGCGGACCTTTCCATCGGGGACGACGTGATGCTGCTGGTGGTGGCCGGGGACATCCGGGAGAATGTCATCGATGCCCTGACCGACACCCTTAACGCCATAAAAACAACGGTTACTGCCAAGACCGAGTTTTTTGCCTGATTTCTACCCCACTACCGGGAGGGAGACATGTCCGAACTGACCCACATCGATGACAAGGGCCGCGTGCGCATGGTGGACGTGACTCAAAAAAAACCATCCCAGCGGACCGCTGTGGCGCAGGCGATGGTCCATATGTCTGCTGAGACATTCCAGCGGATTGCTGCCGGCACGGTGTCCAAGGGCAATGTTTTGGAGACGGCTCGCATTGCCGGGGTAATGGCGGCTAAAAAGACCGCTGACCTGATCCCCATGTGCCATCCCTTGAACCTGACCCATGTACAGGTGGATTTTTTTTCCGATGCCGCCAGCCATTCCATCCGCATCGAAGGAACGGCGCGGATTTTCGACCAGACGGGGGTTGAAATGGAGGCGCTCACCGCCGTTTCCGTAGCGGCGCTCACCCTTTACGACATGTGCAAAGCCGTCGACAAAGCCATGACCATCACCGACGTCTGCCTGCTCGAAAAAACCGGTGGAAAGAGTGGCTCCTTTGTCCGAGAAAACGCCACCCCATGAAAAAAACAGACCCATTCTATTCCGCCGTTAAGCGATTCACCCTTGGCATGGTTTTTTTAATGGCTGCGGGGTGCGCCTTTTTTCCCCAGCCCCCCGCCAAGCCTGCGGCAGCACTGGTTCGGCTGGCCGAGCAGGATTATCCGGATTTTTCAGACGACCTGTTTCTGGACAACCTTTCCTACGGCATCGGCAAAAGTTTGGAATATCTCAACCGGGTGCCTGCCGAGCGATCCTTCCGCTTCGGAGCGGACGCCTACAGCACCCTTCATCTGATTCGGTCGCTGGAAACACTGCGGGATTTCGTGGAAACAAGGCCCGGCCCGGCGGCGGTGAACCGTTTTATTGCCGACCGCTACCGCGTTTATCAATCGAGCGGGGGGCCGGAGAGCGGGAAGGTGCTTTTTACCGGCTACTATGAACCTCACCTCAAAGGAAGCCTGACCCCCGACGACCGCTACCGCTATCCGGTGCACGCCATGCCCGGGGATCTGATGGCTATCGACCTTTCTCCATTTTCGAAGGACCTCAAAGGAAAGCGAATCGTCGGCCGACTCCAGGGCAATACCGTGGTGCCATACCCGGATCGGCAGGCCATCGAGGCGGACAAGGGCTTTGTTCAAAAAGCACCGCCCATCGCCTGGGTGGATGACCGCATCGACCTTTTTTTTCTCCAGATTCAAGGCTCGGGGCGGATCTACCTGACCAACGGTTCTTTTATTCGGGTGCACTACCACGGCTCCAACGGCCAACCATACCGCAGCATCGGCCGGCTGCTCATCGACCAGGGCAAGATCCCGGCCGAGGAGATGTCCATGCAGCGGCTCAAGGCCTATCTGCAAGCCCATCCCGCCGAGATGGACGCGGTGCTCAACCACAACCCCAGCTACGTTTTTTTCAAAACCGAAACATCCGGCCCCATCGGCGCCATCGGCGTGGACCTGACGCCGGGGCGCTCCGTTGCCGTGGATCGCCGGGTGTTTCCCATGGCCGCGCCGGCCTTCCTGCAAACCAAGATCCCGGTGGTGGACGGCAACGGCCGCATCGACCGGTGGATGGATTTTTCCGCCTTTGCCCTGAACCAGGACACCGGTGGGGCCATTCGGGGGCCGGGACGGGTGGACATCTTCTGGGGCAACGGACCCTACGCGGAGATTGCGGCCGGCCACATGCAGCATAAAGGATCGTTTTACCTGTTGGTGTTGGCGCCCGAGATTCCATAAGTCGAGTGTCAGCGCGAACCGCGATAGCGAGCGCATTCCTCGCCGCTTAGCGGCGGGGTTAGCGAGCGAACTGAAAATCGATTTTTTATCCTTACGGTGCTGCGCAGCACTGCCGTTACAGGCAGAACATTCCCCGCG
>RCNC010000358.1_pt1 | contig 29231 bp, 27 predicted proteins | sample 2041301 | NCBI WGS metagenome assembly RCNC01 (sample SAMN09708231, study PRJNA481090) | Marine sediment metagenome, whole genome shotgun sequencing project. | biome: marine sediment; feature: ocean; material: sediment; isolation source: Sewage treatment plant 13A marine sediment (STP13A) ... | reverse complement strand
CTGGAAAAATTCGGACCGGGAATTCTGGAACAAATTCAGGGAAAGCATCAAGACACGAAATGGGAATAAATAACACAGTTGCCCCAACTAGGTTAAACCGGAAAAGATAGGATCTTTTATCACGAAAACACGAAAGTACGAAAACAAAAAAAAGACCATGAGAATTTTCGTGTTTTTTAGATTTCGTGTTTTCGTGATTGCTTTTATTTCTTTGCCACAGAATTTACTAATTTTACAGCACGCTGTGTCATTTGAGCTTTATAGATAAGCATGAAAAAATGAGGAGGGTTGAATTGAAACCGATTCGCTACAAAGAAGATATGGTCAATGAGTTTTTGAATGACGGCTACTGGACCCATGAACTTTTCTACGATTTCTGGGATCGAAATGCCCGGGAAATCGGGGACCAGGAAGCACTGGTGGACTCGAAATATCGTCTGACATGGTCGGAGGCAAAAAAACGGGTGGACGCCATGGCCATCTCCTGGGTGGAAATGGGAATTCCCAAACATTCCCGGGTCATCATTCAGTCACCCAACAGCGTATATGGATTTCTGGCACGAATCGCCTGCGAAAGAGCCGGACTCATTTCTCTTACCGTATATCCATACCTTCGCCAGAGGGAGTTGGAGTACATGCTGAAAAAAACCGAGGCCAAGGCGGTCGTTATTCTGAACATCTACAACAAATTCAATTATCTGGAAATGTACACTGACCTCCAGAAACAGTTTCCCCATTTGGAACACTTTTTTCTTTTTGACGATGAGGTACCGGGAAGTGCACCCGCGGGTACCCATTCGCTTCCTCAGATGACCCAGACCCGGGCACAGAAACCCATGGATGAATCCGTGCTGGCGGAACGCAAGCTGGACCCGTGCTGGAACATCGCCCTGCTCACCACGACGTCCGGCACCACCGGCATTCCCAAGCTGGTGGAGTGGCCAACCGCACCCCGTGTCTGCACCTCCAAAGGCAGATGCGACATCTGGCAGCTCAAGAGCGACGACATTACCATGGCCATTGCTCCCCATGCCGGTGGAGCGGCCGGAACCCTGACCTATTTTGCCGCCCCCATCGCCGGAGCCAAAACCGTGATGCTGGAAGAGTTCTCCGGTGACGGTGCGCTGGCGCTCATCGAAAAGGAAAAAGCCACGGCCATCGGTGTGGTTCCCACCCACCTCATACGGATGCTGGAGGCCGACGCCTCCAAATATGATCTGAGTTCTCTGCGTTTTATCCGCTCGGCCGGAGGGTATTTGTCACCCCAGGTGGCAGAAGAAGCCGAAACGGTGTTCGGTGCCTCCATCACCAGCGACCTGGGAACCCAGGACAAAGGATCGGTGTCCGGATGCAGTGTGGAAGACTCAAAGGATCTTCGACGAAGAACCGTCGGCCGCATGCTGCCGGGCAACAAGGTAAGACTGCTGGATAAGGACACCGATAAGGAAGTACCCGAGGGCGAACCGGGCGTTCTCTGGTTCAGGGGCCCCCACGCACCGGCGGGGTACTTTCGGGACAAAGAATTGACCGCCACGGTGTTCGACAAAGAAGGCTGGACCACCACCGAAGATATCGTCAAGTTCGACCAGGGCTGTCTGTGGATTCTGGGTCGTGCCAAGGATATGATCATCCGGGGCGGCCAGAACATTTACCCTGCAGAGGTCGAGGGTCTGCTCAACGACCACCCCAAAGTCTCTTCCGTGGCGGTTGTGGGATATCCGGACCGTGAGATGGGAGAACGGTGCTGCGCCTACGTCATCCCCAGACCGGGTAAGGATTTTTCCTTCGATGAAATGGTTTCTTTTCTAAAAGGAAAAAAGATTGCCATGTTCAAACTTCCTGAAAGACTGGAAGTCGTTTCTGAGTTCCCCGCCGTGGGAGACTCGGGTAAGGTGAACAAAGAAACATTAAAGACCATGATTGCTGAAAAAGTAAAGACGGAAGCGAACTAACATGACCAAATCCATACTCGTCATTTCCACCCTGGACACCAAAGGGGTGGAAACCTTGTATCTGAAAGAAAAAATCGAGTCACTGGGGTTCTCCGCCATGCTCATGGATCTGTCCATGCGCGCTTCCGCTGAACATACGGCTGAAATTACCAATGCCCAGGTGGCCGAAGCCGGCGGAAGCAGTATCCAAGAGATTGGGCAATCCCGTGAACGGTCACGAATCACGAAGATCATGACATCCGGGGCATCCAGGCTGGCCAAACACTATCACGATGAAAATAGAATTGATGGTGTGATTGCCATGGGTGGCTCCACCGGCACCCTGATGGCATCTGACGTGATGCGCGCCCTCCCTTTTGGCGTTCCCAAAGTGGTCATATCTTCTACGGCGGCACTTCCCGGTCTTTCCACCCGCTACATCGGAACCGGGGATATTGTGCTGTTTCATTCGGTGATCGAAATTTCCGGTCTTTCAAATTTGTTAAAAAACGTGATGGACAGAGCGGCGCATGCCATCACCGGCATGGTTCATGAGATCATCACTCCCATGACCGCCGGAGAGGGAAAAGCCATCGCCCTGACCATGCTGGGGCCGTGTGAAACATGCGCCAGTAGTGTCCGGCAGGCATTGGAGCAGTCAGGATACCAGGTCATCGGTTTTTCCGCAGCCGGCATCGGTGACCGGGCCATGGAACAGATGATCGCCGAAGGATTTTTCCAGGGGGTTATCGACCTGGCGCCGGGTGGCGTCGGAGAGCATCTTTTCGGCTTTATGCGGGATGCAGGCCCTTTTCGACTGGAAAACGCCGGCAGGCTGGGAATTCCAATGATTGTCTCTACCTGCAGCGTCAACCACATGACACCCTCAAAATCCAAATACCAGACCGAATACCACTGGCGCCGCAAATATGACCTGGATAAATTTCGCACCTGGATACGATTGTCACCGGAAGAGCTGCAAAAAGTTGCCCGGGCCTTTGCCCTTAAACTGAACAAAGCCAGCGGCCCGGTAAAAGTTCTGATACCCGCAGATGGCTGGTCTTCGGTGGATCAGTCCGGTAATCCAACTTACGACCCACAGGAAGATCAAATATTCGTTGAGGTGTTACGCAAAAATCTGAACCCGGAAATTGAAATTGCGGAAGTCAATGCAAATATGGAAGATAAGACTTTCGCTCAAGCTGTTGTTGAAACCGCATTGGACATATTTTAAAATGAGCGACAAAGAAATTACAGTTCGCACCCATGAAGGTGAATATGATATCACCGCCGGTATCAGACTGGTTGGTCAGGATGTGCTGGTTGCCATATGGGGTGGGGAGAAACCACACATCGGTGCCGTAGCCATGGCTCAGCCGCGACCGAGCCTGAAGGATCCCGATGTCACCAGCGCCACAGCCTCGGTCTTTACCTACGTGGGACACAAGGAAGATGACCTGGCCAAAGCCGCCGCAGAGATACTGGCTTCAGTGCTAAAAACCCATGTGGTGGTTACTGCAGGGATCCATTGGGACAATTTGTCAAAAGAAGGCATTCTAAAGATTATTCACAATAGTGAGATCCTGATTGATATGATTCTGGAAAAATTAGCTTATATTAAACGATAAGAAATGAGGTCTCCATGTCCAAACGAATCGTCATAGGAATATCCGGCGCAAGCGGCGTGACCTACGGTGTCAGGTTGCTCAGCTTACTGAAAGAAAGTGATTATGAAACACACCTGATCCTATCCGAAGCCGGCAAACTCAACATCAAGATTGAGACAGACTACACACCCGATGAGGTCCAGGCCATGGCCAGTCATGTGTATGACCACAAGGACATGGCTGCTGCGCTGGCATCCGGCTCTTTCTTGACCCAGGGAATGGTTGTGGTCCCGTGTACCATAAAAACCTTATCCGGAATCGCCAACTCATATAATGAGAACCTCCTGGTAAGAGCCGCCGATGTCACATTAAAAGAAAAGCGCAAACTGGTTCTGGTTGTGAGAGAAACGCCGCTGCACATCGGTCACCTGCGGCTCATGACATTGGCAGCGGAAATGGGAGCCCATATTCTACCGCCGGTCCCTTCCTTTTATCATCAGCCCGAAACCATCGAGGATATCATCGATCAAACTATCGGCAAGGTATTCGATTACATGGGTATCGAACACACGCTTTTCCAGCGGTGGGGTGAGAAAGATGGAACTTCGAAAAATTCCGACACTTCCTTGAAAGTGCTTTAGCGTTTGTCAAAATCACATTCCGGTTACACCGCAAGGAGCCATGAGTATCATGGTACATCTTGCTGGCAACGCATATACAAAGGAGGAAACCGCCCATGTCACTTTCAAGAAATGAAATCGAGAAGGCCTTGAAAAAATGGAATCTCGCCTGGGACAATCATGACCTCGATGGGGTGATGGCTCTATTTCATGACCAAGTCGTTTTTGACAACTGGACCGGAGGACGTGTTAAGGGAATAGATGCACTCAGGAAAGCGTGGGCGCCCTGGTTTGACAACCACGGGGATTTTCGGTTTGTGGAGGAAGAAACATTTATCGACGAAAAAGAGCAAAAGGTTCTTTACCGCTGGCTGCTTGAATGGCCTTCCCTTGAAAACGGCCACAAAGGAAAGCCTGAAAAACGAAGAGGCGTCGATGTGATTCATTTTAAAGACGGCAAGATAATCAACAAGTTCACCTATTCAAAAACCACCATTGAAATCGACGGGAAACGCCGCCCGCTAAGCCTTTGAACTGAGCGACAACAGCGCTCGCTAAGCCCGTAGGTTCTGCCGTTCGGCAGTGCTTCGCATGCTGTGAGGTTCTTCAATAATCATCCACCGAAATTTGGATTGATAAATTCAATTCGATCGCCGTTCAGAAGGATACTTTCTCCATATTTTCCGGGATAGACAAAACGACCATTGTGCTCAACGATGAGCGCAGCGTCCCTTTCTTTGTATTGAATGATGAGTTGGGAAATAGTCGTATTTTCCGTTACGGTTTCTTTTAAACCATTGATAATCACTTCGATGATATTATCCATTATTTCTCACATGGGTCAGGTTGCCGCAGCACCGGCAATCAGGATCTCTTTCCAGTTTTAGTTTTTTGATACGCATGTCCATGCCGTTAATATACAATAAGGTATTTTTCAAAAGGTCGTTCATGCCCAAACATATTTTTATGGCCTCCAGGCTTTGAATGGCGCCGATCATACCGGGGATCGGACCTATGACACCCACTTGCCTGGTCGTGGAGACGGTTTTGGGAAAAAGGCATTCCAGGCAGGGCGTATCACCGGGAACTAAAGTGGTGACCATACCGGTAAAGCCGTCTATACCGCCGTATATAAATGGAATATGATTGGTTACAGACACAGAATTCAAGTGCTTGCGGGTTTCTATATTGTCGGTGGCATCCACAATAATGTGGCAGTCGCTTAACAATTTCGAGACATTGTCTTTTCGAATTTCCGCTTTTACGGCATCGATACGGCACAAAGGGTTTAAAGCATGCAGTTTTTCAACAGCGGAGTCGGTCTTGGAACGCCCGATATCCCGGGTGCCGTGAAGAATTTGCCGGTTCAGGTTTTCAAGTCCTACATTGTCTTTATCTACAATTTTAAGACGGCCAACACCTGCCGCTGCCAGATAATAGGCTGAAATGCTACCAAGACCGCCAAGACCGGCCACAAAAATGCTGGCGCGCTTTAACCGATTTTGACCTTTTTCGCCGAAAGCCGGCAGCATAATCTGCCGGCTGTAACGGATGTGCTCCTGGGGTGACAATGGGTCTATCATAATCAGAGATTCTGTTGCTTTTTGGTCAAGGCCATGTAAATTCTTTCGGATGTCATGGGAAGCTCATGAATTCGTTCACCAATGGCATCGTAAACAGCATTCAGAATCGCCGGTATGACCGGCATAATACCGCCCTCGCCAACTTCCTTAGCGCCGTACGGACCGTTGGGTTCATCGGTTTCCACCACAATCGCTTCCACGGGCGGCATGTCAAGAATGGTGGGAATTTTATATTCGGCTAAATCACAGTTGATAATGTTTCCTTTATCATCAAATTTCACTTCTTCAAAAAGAGCTTCCCCAAGCCCCATGGATATCGATCCCTGCATCTGAGCTTCCACAGAGGTTAGATTGATGGCCTTCCCGCAGTCATGAGCATCGGTGACCTTGTCAACGGTAACATGACCGGTATCCATATCGACGGTAACTTCGGCGATCATGGCGGAGCAACCATAGGCAGGAGACGTGCCGACGGTGGCGCCTTTGAATCTACCACCCAGAATCGGTGGACTGTATTTGCCGGTACCCACAATCGGTCCTTTCACAAGAAAGGCAATGCGGGCGGCCTCGTTAAAAGTAAGGTAATCTTCTTTGGGATTATCCATCCAGCCCCGGTGTTCTTTTATATAAGCGGTTCTCAAGGCACTGTAATCGGGCGTTTCTTTTTTAAACAGGATCCTGCCCTGTTTGATGTCCATGTCTTCAAGGTCAACATTCAGCTCTTTTGACAGCACTTCCAAAACCTGTTGTTTCACATCTTCGGCGGCTTCCTTGGTGGCGTGCCCGGTCATCAATGTCTGGCGACTGCTGTAGGCCCCCAAATCCACCCCGAAATCGGTATCTCCTGACTCAATTCGCACATTTTCAAGGGGAATACCGATGGCTTCGGCGGCAATCATGGCAAACGTGGTATCCGAGCCCTGGCCGATTTCAGCGGAGCCCGAGTAAAGAATTACCGAGCCGCCGTCTTCGGTCAATTTGATTACCATGGTGCTGTGAGGTGTGTCGGAGCGGTAGATGGGATATCCGGCGCCGGACACAAAAAACCCGCATGCCATACCGATGCCTTTACCCTTCGGAAGCTTGCCCTTTTTGGACTTCCAGTCCGAGCCTTCTTTGATGGCTTCGATACATTCTCTCATGCCGAAACTGCTCATACTCAAATCATTGCAGGACACATCTCCGGCTTCCATCATATTCATCAATCGAAAATCAAGGGGATCCATATTCAGCTCTTCTGCAATCATATCAAGCTGCTGTTCCCAGCAGGCCCTTGCCGCCACGCCGCCATGGCCACGATGAGCGCCACAGGCCGGTTTGTTGGTGTACATGCGATACCCGTCATATTTCATGTTCTGAAGCTTGTAGGGACCACCCAGGAGAGAGCCGGCATAGTAAACCGTGGCAATACCAAAGCTGGAATAAGCACCGCCATCCAGGTGACATTCGTGTTCAAGTGCCATGATGGTGCCGTCTTTTTTAACACCGGTGGTCATTTTATGCACAAATTGATGACGGGCCCGGGAAAACAGAAACACCTGCTCACGACTATAGTTCATTTTTACCGGTTTTCGGGTTTTCATGGATAACAGGCATGCAACCAATTCCATGGGGTTGGTGGCTGCCTTGATACCGAACCCACCGCCAATATAAGGCTTGACCACCCGTACTTTCCCGATTGGCAGACCCAGCACCATGGAAACAATGCGTTGCACGTAGTGGGGCGACTGGGTGGAAGAGTAAAGGGTAAGGTGACCGGACAAGTCATAGTTTGCCAGAACCCCCTGGGGCTCGATAAAAGCGGCATCCTGGCGTTTATTTGTAAACATGGTTGTTTTAATGATGTCGCATTCCTTGAATGCGGAGGCCACGTCACCAAATTCCTGATGCACTTCAGCGCAGATATTGCCGGGATATTTTTCATGCAATTGCGGGGCGCCTTCAGCCATGGCATCTTTAACGGTCAGCAATATCGGAAGTTCTTCATAGTCCACCTTGATCAATGAGACTGCCTTGGTGGCGATTTCCAGGTCGACAGCCGCCACAGCGGCTATTTCGTCGCCCACGTAGCGCACCCTGTCGCTACAGAAAACGGTCTCATCATACCTTGCAGGGCTGACGCCGTAAGGGACCAGACCGGCCTCTTTGGCGGTAACAATCGATTTGACACCCGGCAGTTTGAGTGCTTCGGAAATGTCGATATCCAGTATCTTGGCATGTGCCACAGGACTTTGAAGCATGGCACCGTGCAACATGCCCGGCATGGTCATGTCGTCGACAAATACGGCACGACCGGTCACCTTGTCCGGTGCATCGAGTCTTGCCGCTCGGGAGTTGATGACATCATATTCACTCATTTTATTTCTCCAGTAGGTGTTGCATGTATCACCTAAGTTGAGAGATTGTCGAGGTTGCCGCAGCTACAAGGAAGATGCTGTCTCCCAATAGTGAACTATGCGGTATGGCATCTGACGCCGTAGATGCGGTAAGTTCGGCAATCTCAACAGGTTTATTTGGACATCTCTTCACTGGCCGCCTGAACCGATTCGATAATCTTTTGATAACCGGTGCATCTGCACAGATTGCCGGAAAGCGCTTTTCGTATGTCGCCATCCGTGGGGCTTGCATTTTTATCCAGCAAATTCTTTGCCGAGAGAATCATGCCGGAAGTGCAAAATCCGCACTGAACACCCTGTTTTTCCACAAAGGCCTTCTGAATCGGATGTAGCCCTTGTTCCGTTTCGAGACCTTCGATGGTCTTAATATTCTTGCCCGCAGCCTGCATGGCCAAGACCAGACAGGAATTGACCGGCTTGCCGTCCATGATCACGGTACAGGAACCGCAGTCTCCCAGTTCACATCCTTTTTTGGTGCCGGTCAATTCGAGCTGGTATCGAATCACATCCAGCAGGGTCTGGTTCGGCGTCACAGCCACCTCGTATTCTTGATCGTTGACGGTCAGAGCAATCAGTTCTTTCATGAAGCCTCTCCTTTTACGTATTTTTTTTTGCTTCACCCAAAGCGATCTCGAGGGTTCTTTGGGTCAACACGCCCACCATGGCCAGCTTATATCCACCGCTGCCTCTGAAATCGGTTATGGGCAGACAATCAGTTTTGGTGGCTTCAGCAGCTTTCTCAAAAAGCGTCTGGGCTGGTTTTTCTCCCACAAGGATTTTTTCAGCCGCCCGGGCCCGTACCTGGATCGGTCCCACACAACCCAATATAACCCGGGCCGTTTCAATTACACCGCTGCCGTCCAGCGCGATGAAAGAAGCCACATTCACGATGTTACAATCCTGCGCCTTACGGGCGCCTAGATTGAGGTATCCGGCACCGGCACCGGCAGGAGGCGTTTGAACCTGGATTTCAGAGATAAATTCGTCGACGCCACACGCAGTCGCACCGGGACCCTTAAAAAAATCATCGATACCAACATTTCTCTCGCCATGACTGCTTTTCAGAATCAAGGTCGCACCATAGGCCATGAGCGAAGGGGGCAGATCGGCAGCCGGGCGGGCGGAACCGATATTGCCGCCAACGGTTGCCAGATTTCTAACCAGGGGAGACCCCAGAGCACCGGCACCGGCGCTCAAAGCACTGACATTTTCCTTGATGTCTTTTGCCTCAATCATGTCTGCCACGGTAAAACAGGCGCCGATCTTTACGAATCCGTTTTCTTTTTCCAGGCCTTTCAGTGACCCGATCCGTGAAAGGGACACAACATGCTCTGGAGACAACAGCTTCTTCTTCATGTTGACCACAAGATCCGTCCCTCCGGCGATGGGTTTTGCCTTTTCACCATATTCCGTTAGGATCTGGCAGGCCTCCTCTTCGGTCTTTGGCTCGTGAAACTTGAATTTTGGCAATAACATTTTTTTCTCCTGACCGTTTGTTCGACAGTTTCTGATGGATGTTTTTTCACAACGGTGTTGATATTTATACGCCAGACCACTTGTTCACCTAAATGAACAAATTTCCTTTTTCCATGCTATCACCACACCGATATATGTCAATAAATATTATGGATAGAAACATATCATAAGCAATAAGCACTTAAATAGCATAGCAATTACTGGCCTTACCCGAAGAATAATTCATCTTGACAGGGCATCGGATGCTTTATATGTAAATGCAATACGTTCATTATAGTGAACGCATTGCATTAAGGATCCCCCGCGGCAAACCATGGGGAATGCGCTTACTGTCACGGTTCAACAGAGGTCACGTTCTTGAAAAATAATTTAAACACGTCCGGGTATCATGCGCCCGCTGTCCACAGGGCTTTTGATATCTTGAGAGTTGTGGCAGAGTCACACGGTGAAATGGGAATCAGCACTCTTGCCAGACAGCTCGGCCTCAGCAAAAGCACCACCCATGGTCTTGTCCAGGCCCTGTTGACGGTGGGAGCCCTCGATCAAAGCCAGCAGGGGAAAAAATTTTTTCTTGGCCCAGCCGTGGCTGAGCTGACCTTTAGAAACTGGAACTACTTCAGAGTGGTGGAACATTCACAACCTCTTTTGGATAACTTGAGAGACCGTATCAATGAAACCATATTCTTAGGGGCCCTCAGCCATTGGCGGGGTCTGATCATGGCCACGGCAGAGGCCCTGAAACCCTTGAAGATTACGTCGCCGCCGGGCACCACCATTCCGCTCATGGCAGGCGCGGTGGGCAAGGTCTTTCTGGCTCAGCATGATGACGCTCACATCACCCGTTTGCTCAAGGAAAAGGACCTGCCGCAGTTTACATCCCGTTCAATTGTATCCAACAATGCCTATTTGGATGAACTGTCTCGTGTTCGAAAGAAGGGATATGCCCTGGACAACGAAGAATATTTACCGGGAGTGCGGGCTGTCGCCGTTGGTCTTGACAATCACAGGGGACTGCCTTTGGCAATCTGGGTTGTCGGATTTGCCGAATCCATGAACGATAACGCCCTACCCGGGATAATAACAGAGACCCTCAATGCAGCAAAAAAACTGCAGCAGGTACTCGATGGCCCGTCACAAACATGAAGGCAACACGAAAACTCTCCATGCAGGATCTCTTTCAACATGCCGAGCCTTATCTCAAGATGAGGAATGATGCTGTTCACACCCGGGTTGCCCATGGCTATGCATTGCTTCTGCTCGAAAAGGAGGGCGGTGACCGGAACATCGTCGAACCGGCCATCATCCTTCACGATGTTGGGTGGTCAGTACTCAAACCAGATGACATCGGGACTGCCTATGGGGCCCGGGCTACAGGTGCAAAAGCGCGGTCCCTGAATCGTATTCACGAAGTGCGGGGAGCCGGCATTGCCGCAGAGATCCTGTCAAAACTGGGTTGTGATGCAATAACCACCGGCAGAATCATTAAAATCATTGAACGCCACGACTCCGGAAAGAACCCCGATTCCATGGAAGAGAAACTGGTTAAAGATGCAGATAAACTCTGGCGGTTTTCAAAAATCGGATACCCGTATGAGTTGCAAAGACAAGCCGTTACCCATGTGGCAAGACATGCCTTTCTGTCCAAGAATATAAACGAATGGTTTTTTACCAGGACTGCAAAAGTGTTGGCAGAAAAAGAACTTGAAGCGCGTGAAAAAGAACGGTCTTAAGATTTTTTATCACGAAACCACGAAAGTACGAAATCACGGAAAAGACCCTGAAAATTTTCGTGTTTTTCAGATTTCGTGTTTTCGTGATTGTTTTTCTACAGACCTATATACCGAACAACGGTAAGGCTCTAAGGCTGATGGGTGATCCATCTTTCATCTTAAGGGGTCCGGGTCAGTCTGGCAGTTGACATGCCGGGCAGATATGGCTGCCACGCTGACCCACCAGAAGACGTTGAATGGCGTAACCACAGCGAGGGCACGCCTGACCGTCACGGCGGAACACATTGAGTTCGTCGGCATTGCGGCCCCGGCGACCCGCCACCGAGTAAAAATTGCCCGCGCCACCACCCAGGGTTGTACCCATGTTCCGCAGCCCGGTGCGCAATACATACGGTATGGCTCTGTGCAGGGCCGCCATCTCTTTTTTGGAAAGGGAACTGCTGATGCGCAGGGGGTGAATCCTGGCTTTCCAGAGGGCTTCGTCCACGTAAATGTTGCCCAGCCCGGCAATAAATCTTTGATCCAGCAGCAGCGGTTTGATCTGACGCTTGCAGGAACGCAGCATCTCGCAGAAAAGTGCGACGGTAAAACCCTCCGCCAGGGGTTCGGGGCCCAACTTGCCCAGAACAGCCTGCGGATTCATCGTCAGAAAGAAGCGCCCGAACTTGCGCGTATCATGGAAACGGAGCTCCTTGTTTCCGTCCAGTTCTACGATTACATGTTCGTGTTTGTCGCGTGTCTTGCCCCTTGGCTCCCAGTTCAAATGTCCGGTCATACGCAGGTGGATCAGCAGGGTCACCCCTTGAGATAACGCGATGACGATATATTTACCCCGACGCACAATCTTTTGGATCGTGCATCCCTTGATTTTTTTACAGAATGTGGCCGGAGCCATATCGGCAATGGTTCTGGGCCAGTAAACCTTTGCGCCGGAAATGCGGCCACCGACAATCTTAAGCTTGTTCAGGTTATCGACCACGGTCTGCACTTCAGGCAGTTCAGGCATAAGGATCAGCTTTCACTTGCCCAACCGTCGCAGCTCCGCTTCCACAGCAGTGGAAAAACTCTCCAGACTGCGTTTGCGCTGCAACCGCCCGTTAATAAAAACCGAGGGGGTCGCGTTGACTCCAGCTTCTCTGGCCCCCATGATGTCCCTTCTTATCTGATCCGCCACCTGGGGCCCCCTGCGCTGGGCATCAAAAGTGCTCTTGTCCAGATTGAGGCGGGTGCGGATCTCTTCGACCTTGGCCTCATTAAGCAAACTGTGGTCGGCAAAAAGCGCATCATGAAAGTCCCAGAACCGACCCTGGGCGTGAGCCGCCAGGGCAGCGCTGGCAGCCTGACGGGCAAATTTGTGACTGCGCAAGGGGAAGTTCTTGAATACGAGTGTGACCTGTTGGGGATATTTCTCGAACAACTGCTCGAGTATCGGCGCAAGCCGGGAGCAGTAAGGTCATTGAAAATCAGTATAAACCGCCACCACCACCGGTGCGTCTAAAGATCCCATGGTGGGAGATCCGTCAATGGGAATCTCCTGGATGAAATCCAGGTCGAATTCCTGAATTCGGTTGCCGGCGGTGTTAATCAAAAAAAGCTGATTTTCTCTCGGCCCGGGTTTAATGTGGTCTACGCCGGGGTCCATCACAAGTGTGTCCCGCAGTTTGCCGTTTTTCTCGAAGATCTTCAGCTTGGCATCGGATGTAAGTACGTAAATGTACCGTCCGTTGCCGGGGATAGCCATATCAAGTGGGGTTGCGCTGAGTTGGAGGGTCTGCACTACCCGGGCGTCCACCTCGGCATGGACCATGGAGGCCATTGCCAGCAAAATAATTGATAATAACAGTCCTTTTTTTATTCTCATTGGAACATCCTTTCTCCATCGAAGTTCGCCGTCAGGACCGGCATCGTTAGTATTGATCTCTTCAGTCCCATGGCCATCATTTTCATAACACCATTCGTTATAGTCTGTGACGACATCTTTGCAGGAATCGTTCAATATAGGCCCTAGATTAATACACAGCTCTGTAAATGGCAAAATAATTTTTTGACATTAACCATCATCTCCTTTAAATTGAATCGCAACAGCGGGTGCATTCCCCGTGACAACGCCTATAAATAGACAGAATTCTTTTTAAAACCTAACACCTAAAACAATCATATCTATGATTCCTGTTAAACAGATAACCCTATTCGTGCAATGCCTGGTGGATGGTCTCTATCCTGAAGTGGGAGAGGCCATGCTGACGATTTTCGAACGACTCGGCATCCAGGTGGATTGTCCCGGGGACCAGACCTGCTGTGGCCAACCCGCCTTTAACGCCGGTTATCGGAAAGCCGCCAGGGTTGCCGCAAAACGGTTTATTGAAATATTCGAAGATGCGGAGTGGATCATCTGCCCCTCGGGATCCTGCGTCAACATGGTGAAAAACCATTATGAAGATCTGTTTGAAGACGATGCCGTGTGGGCCGAACGGGCAAAACTGGTGGGGCAGCGAACCTTTGAATTGAGTCAGTTTCTGGTGGATGTCCTTGGAATCGAGGATACGGGCGCTACTTATGATGGGAAAATCACCTATCACGACTCCTGCCACCTGCTCAGGGGACTGGGTGTGAAGGAGCAACCACGGCGCCTGATACGGCATTTAAAACAGGCTGAATTTGTCGAAATGAAAGATTCGGACCGGTGCTGCGGGTTCGGGGGCACCTTTTCCGTTAAATACCCGGAAATCTCCACGGCCATGGTAGACGATAAGATCAGAAATATCACCGATTCCGGGGCCGATATCGTCACCGGTTGCGATATCAGTTGTCTCATGAATATCCAGGGAAGGCTGAGCCGGATGGGATCGAACATTGAGGTAAAACATATCGCCCAGCTTTTGGCAGGCAATCGATCGTTTTAGACAATCGATGGTGTTAAGTTTTAGGTTTTAAGTGTTAGGTAAACTCCAAGCCATGAGCAACAATAAATGACATCCGAAGGATTAATATCGCACGAAGTGCTAATGTCGCGCAGAGCGCAAATGACATCCGAAGGATTAATGACGCACAAAGTGCTAATGTCGCGCAGAGCGCAAATATCGTCCGAAGGATAAATGAATTCATCAAACTACACCCATAAAGCGCGCTCAGCCATCAAAGACCCGGTACTTCACACGGCGCTGGTAAACCTGCAAGAACGGTTCGGAAAAGGGGCGGCTCTGGGATACCAGAACTTTCCTGAAGGGCTGGATCTCCGCCTGAAGGCGCATGATATCCGAATGGAAACCATCGATAATCTCGATGTTATACTGGAAACGCTGACCAATAACATTCGTAAAAGTGGGGGGCATGTTCATTTTGCCATGGATGCCCAGGTTGCGGTCGATCACTGTCTCGACATCGCCCGAAAACATGAGGTGGCCATGGCGGTCAAGGGAAAATCCATGCTCTCCGAAGAAATCGGGCTCAACCACGCCCTTGCTGCCGCCGGCATTGAAACCGTTGAAACCGATCTGGGTGAATACATTATCCAGTTGGCCGAAGAGACGCCCTCTCATATTATCGCACCTGCCATTCACAAAACCCGGCAACAGGTGGGTCGTCTCTTTCAAGAAAAGCTGGGCATCCCTTATTCCGAAGACCCCCCCACCCTGACACTGGCCGCCAGAAAAACCCTTCGTGAAAAATTCCTGAAAGCCGATATGGGAATCTCGGGATGCAATCTGGCATGTGCGGAAACCGGTCATATCACAACCGTTTCCAACGAGGGCAATATCCGCATGTCCACGACCCTCCCCAAGGTGCATGTTGCCTTCATGGGCATGGAACGGGTGGTTGCCGACCTCAAGGATCACGACATCCTTTTCCGCCTGCTTTCCATGGGCGGTGCCGCCCAAAGCATGGCCGGCTATGTCAGTTATCGCGGCGGCCTGGGTGAAAAGGGTCTTTTCGCCGGACCACGTGAATTTCACCTGATTATTATCGACAACGGCCGCAGCAAAATTCTGGCTGACCCCGATTTCCGAGAAATGCTTTGCTGCATACGCTGCGGAGGCTGTCTCAATGTCTGTCCGGTATACGGAGAAATCGGTGGGCATGCCTACAACTCACCCTATTCCGGGCCCGTGGGAGCCGTTGTTACGCCACTTTTAAACGGGATCAACCGTCATGCCGACCTATGCCAGGGAGAATCTCTGTGCGGAGCCTGCATGGATGCCTGCCCTGTCAATATCGATATTCCTCGCATGCTGCTTCTGCTGCGCCAAAAACTGGCCGAGGGGGATAAAACCTGGAACGTCCAAGTGAAGAGTCGCTTGGAACAGGCTGCTTTCAGGGTTTGGTCGACCCTGATACAAAACCCGCGTCTTTACGACTGGTTTCTAAAAACAGCTTTTGTGGGTCAGAAATTTCTGCCCGGAAAAAATGACATGATCCGCAGGCTCCCCTTTGCCGGAAGCGGCTGGACCCGCAGTCGTGATTTCAAAAAAGTTGCCGCTAAGCGCTTTATGGATCGCATCTCATGACAGATATCCAGCAAATTAACTTCATCGGAAAAATTAAAAAGGCCCTCGGACGATCAGATACCAAACCCCGTCCATTTGAAGACCTCATTCAAACCGCCCCTAATGCCGATGACACGGCGTTGATGAAAACCATCCATGACCGCGACCGCCGCGACCGGAAAACAGGTCTCACCCTCTTGGACAGGATCACGGAAGTCGCCAAAACCATCAACACGAAAGTCATGGCAGCAGAAAGCGAGGCCCAAATCGCCGCGGCCATTGCCGGAATCACAGCCGACCGAGATGCGGAATGGGGCGATGAAAAATCCATCGTGGCCTGGGATCATCCCCTGGTGAACAGTCTGAATCTGACCACTGCCGTGCAGCCTATAGGTGTTCCGGTCTACTTTCCGGAAGACGATTCCCGCCACGCCCCGGCAGAAGCTTTCCGCAAACGATCCGAGACTGCCTTGATCGGTGTCACCTCAGCTGACTTCGCTCTATCGGAAACCGCCACCCTGACAATGAAAACCCGTCCTGGCCACCCCCTGCACGTTTCTCTACTACCGTCCATTCACATCGCCGTAGTCCGTCTGGAGCAGATCCTCTCCAATCTCAAGGAGCTATACACCCTGCTCAAATGGGACCCCGAACAAAAGACCGAAGGTCTCACCCACAGCATGGCCTTTATCACCGGTCCAAGCAAAACAGCCGATATCGAGGCCACCCTCGTTCACGGTGCTCACGGCCCCAGGGAACTGATTATCTTCGTTTTAACCAACGAGATAATAGGCTATAGGCTTTAGGCTGTTAGGGCTGAGGACTGAGTAGCTGGGAAGCCGCCATCTGCAATTAGCGGACAGCCTACCTAAAACCTAACACCTAAAACTTAACATCATCAGAATCGTTCTTAACGCCCCCAACTACTTGAAGATTACTTTCTAAGAATGGCTTGATGAATCCTGATCAACAATTAGATCGTGTTTTTATACCGCTTGTCATAATAATGTCCCGAAAATAGGATCGCGGCATAAGGGTTTGTAGCATAAAAACGGTCCTCAATCGGAACGTTTTTCTGACAACCCCTATACCAGCTCATCCGCAATGATATTTTTTTGAACGATCTGTGTTCCGTCAAAAATCTCTGCCACCTTTGCATCCCTGAAATAGCGTTCGACTTCATATTCCTGCATGTACCCATAGCCACCGAGCAACTGTATAGACTCGTCGCAAACCTCAACTGCCGTCCGGCAAGCGTGGAGCTTGGCCATGGCACTTTGTTTCTCATCCCCACGCTGGTTGTTTTCAAATTGCCAGGCTGCCTGATAGGTCAACAAGCGCGATGCTTCAATTTTCGTCGCCATTTCAGCCAGTTTCTGGCGGGTGACCTGAAAGTCGGCAAGCTTACGCCCAAACTGCTCTCTTTGTTTGACGTGTCCCAGCGAGCGATCAAACGCCCCCTGAGCAATCCCTAAAGCCTGAGCGGCGGCCAATATCCGAATCTCATTTAAACAGGTTTTGACCTGGTCAAGTCCTTTATTTTCTTTTCCAATCAGGTTACCCAGGGGTACTTTTACCTGCTTGAATGTTACGTCACTGAGGGGCATCAGCCGACGACCCAATCGACTGCCGACATCGCTCACACTGATCCCTTCATGACCCGCTTCTACCAGAATACTACTGAAAGCTTTGGCCGTTGAAGACGCATCAGGATCGGTCCGGCACAAAACAATGTAAAACCCTGATAAAGGCCCACCATTCATGACAAAGGTTTTGGTGCCGTTAATCACCCATTGATCACCCTGTTTAACAGCACTCGTCGTCGATAGCTCTAAATCACTACCAATCCCCGGTTCTGTAAAGGCCATACTGGAAAGCGCTTCTCCTTCGGCAACCATCGGCAGCCAGGCAACCTTCTGGGCTTCACTGCCGTAACGCAAGATCAGACCGGCGCCGTATCCGACCTGGGACAGGCAAGCGCCCACCGAGGAATCACCACGGCACAATGCTTCGGCAACCAGCACGCTTTCGAAAGTGCCCATTCCCTGACCTGAATATTCCTCCGGAAAGTTAAGACCGATCAATCCAATTTCGCCGGCCTTTCTCCAGATGTCTTCCGGGAATGAATAGGTTTCAACCAGATCGTCAATCACTTCTTTTTTAAATTCACCCTTGATGAAGTCTTTGACAGCTTTTTTTATCTGTTTTTGTGTTTTGTCAAATTGTAAAAAAGTCACGATTGCCCCTCCTGACATTTTGCCTGGACAATAATATGGATGGTCAATGTTATAGCATTCTAGTTTTTTAAAAGATTCCGTGAAATGATGGTTCGTTGAATCTCACTGGTGCCCTCATAAATCCGATATAGCCTTACATCCCGCAGCAATATCTCGACCTGATTTTTGGTCAGACACCCTTCTTCCCCTAAAATGTCCATGGCACTGTCGGCAACTCTGCTGGCTGTTTCCGTGAGAAACACTTTGACCATGGCGGCTTCATTGGTAATATTTTTGCCCTCGTCCTTGAGCCATGCTGAATGATAGAGCATCTGGCGGGCGGCAAAAATCTGAGTGGCCATATCGGCAAGTACAAATTGAGCCGCCTGCAACGCATCCCTGGATTTCCCCGAAGCCAGGTTCTTCTTCAGATGAACGATGCTGATGTCCATGATTTTCTGGGAAGCCCCCAGGGCGCAGGCCCCTGCGACCAGACGGCCTTTGTCAAGAACACGCATGGCCGTCTTAAATCCTTGGCCCACCATTTCCATCCCGCCGATGACATTCTCTTTTGGCACACGGCAATCTTTAAACACCAGTTCACAGGTGTGAGACCCTTTAAAACCCATTTTGAGATCTGTGGGCCCAATGGACAAACCCGGTGTTCCTCTTTCCACAAGAAAGGCCGTGACCCCGCCGCGGGCCCGCTTTTTTTCGTCCGTCACAGCGATAGTGGTAAAAAGCCTGGCGGTGTCCGCATTGGTTATAAAGATTTTATTACCGTTCAATACCCAATGATCTCCATCCAGTTTGGCTGTGGTGATAATACCGCTGGCATCTGAACCCGCATTGGGTTCAGTCAAGGCAAAGGAGGTAGTCCATTCACCCGAAGCAATCCGGGGCAGATACTGTTCCTTTTGTCTGTTTGTACCATCAAAAACGATGCCCATGGATCCGATACTGTTGTTGGTGCCGACCCGGGACCTGAAGCACGCATTGGTATAGGTCATTTCTTCAATCAAGGACATTTCCTCGATGGTCGATAACCCGAGACCGCCGTACTGTCTGGGAATCGACATGCCGAAAAGACCCAAGCGCCGGAATTTATCTACTATATGTTCGGGTATTTTGGCCTCTTTTTCAACCTTCTCAAAAATTGGGTTGAGGGTCTCTTTAACCAATTTTTGAACATTTGAATGCAACTGTTTGAATTCCGGTGTTGCCGTTGTTTCCATAATCTACCTTTCTTTGATCTTTAGACACGCTCAATCACTACAGCGACCCCTTGCCCGATACCGATGCACATGGTGGCCAGGGCATAACGATTGCCGGTACGTTCCAGTTGACGTAAGGCCGTCAGGGCGATACGGGCACCACTTGCGCCCAGCGGGTGACCAATGGTAATGGCACCCCCATTCTGGTTGACGCGCGGATCATCAAAGGCGAGACCCAACTGCTTCATGCAACCCAGTGCCTGGGTAGCGAAAGCCTCATTTAATTCAATCACCTGCATGTCATCCAGGCGCATCCCGGCGCGTTTCAGGGCTTTTTTTGTGGCAGGTACCGGGCCCAGACCCATTACACGAGGTGGCACACCGGCAATCGCACCGGAAAGAACCCGCCCGCGTGGCTTGGCACCGGCGCTCTTACCGGCTTCTTCGCTACCGATAATCATCACCGATGCGCCATCGTTTATCCCCGAAGCATTCCCGGCGGTCACCACGCCGCCATGGAACAAGTTACGCAATTTCGCCAACCCTGCCATGTTCGTTGACGGGCGGGGGTGTTCATCGGCATCCACCAGCAATGCTGGCTTTTTGCGGCCCTGGGAGACCTCTATGGGGATGATCTCGTCTTTGAAAAACCCGTCTGCACGGGCGGCTTCGTATTTGGCCTGGGAGGCAGCCGCAAAAATGTCACTTTCTTCACGGGTAATACCAAGGTCGGCGGCAATATTATCGGCCGTCTGGGGCATTGAATGGCCCCCGAATTGACGGATGATTTCAGGATTGGTAAAGCGGGCCCCCATGGTTGAATCGGCCAGTTCCTGTACCCGGGCAAAGGCACTTTGGGCCTTGGCTAATACCAGAGGCGCCCGGCTCATGGATTCAACACCACCGGCAACAAACAGCTCGCCTTCATTGCACCTTACGCAGCGGGAAGCATCCAGAACCGCTGCCAGACTTGAACCGCACAGACGGTTAACCGTAACCCCGCCTGTTTCAATGGGCAGGCCGGCCAGCAATCCGGCAAAACGGGCAACATCCCGGCTGTCCTCACCTGCCTGGTTGGAACAGCCGGCAATGACATCCTCGTACATGCTCAAGTCAAAATCATTGCGCTCTACCAGGGTTTTTATGACATAAGCCAGGAGATCATCCGGGCGCGTGGTTGACAAAACACCCCCATAGCGGCCAAATGCGGTCCGTCCTGCATCATAAATATAAGCGTCTGACATCGTCTCCTCCCAATCTGTTCAGTAATAATGGTCAAATTTAAATTCTGCCAAATGAAATAATATTTCATAATTTTAAATTAATAAACATTGTTTTTATTTCACCCTAAGACCTATGCAGGTGGGAATATAGAGCACAACACAAGGGCATTGTTTTCCATGAGAATTGACTGGTTTGAAAAAAAGCTGAATGCGCGAAAGCAGGATAACATGTATTACAAGTGGTAGGATGAAACAAACGCTCTAAAAGTTGTCTTTCTTTTTGCACACATCGTTATTGAACCAGAGTTGCACAAAATACCCGACCTGTTGAGGACAACATCTCTATTTCCCGGAAAACATCACCTTTTCTACAGCCCTTTTCATTTGTTCCAGACGAGCATCCAGGCTGCCGGTGTATCCTAAAGCGATACGCAACAAACCGGGTGACAATCCCATTTCCTGCTGGTCTTCGGGGTCAATTTCGGATGATGTAGAAGAACCTGAACAACTTATCAAGGTATCAAAATAGCCCAGAGACACGGCAATAAAGCCGAAGTTTTCTTCATTCTGCAGAACCTCCATCAAGGCTTCCGCTTTTTCACGGCTGCCACAGTCGATGGCCAGAATACCCCCCAATCCATAACCGTCATTGCCTGACTGATGGGCCAGTTGATGCTGGGGATGGTCCGGCAGACCCGGGTAAATTACCTTGATATCCATTCTTTTCAGCATCTGAGCCATGGCAATAGCTCTCAAACCATGTTCGCGTATGCGTATGGCCAGGTGAGGCAGGCGCTGGATGACATCAAAAGCCACACGGGGATCCATTGTCGGCCCCAGCAGCATGACACGACCGGTATGCAGATCCATCAAGTCCTGGATAAATTGACTCTCTGCGCAAATGGCCCCGCCAATCAAATCACTGGCGCCATTGATATATTTTGTCAGCGAATAGACAACTACATCCGCACCCAATCGATGGGGTGAAAAGATCATGGGAGAAAAGGTGTTATCGACAATGAGCTTGATTCCCCTGTCTTGGGCTTCGGTGGCAAGGGCGGGAATGTCGGCGATATTAAGCGTGGGATTTCCCATGGTTTCTGTAAAAACAACACGTGTTTCAGAGGTGATAGCACCTTTGACCGCCTCAATATCGGTAATGTCCACAAAGGTTGTCGTAATGTTCATCTGGGGCAAAAGGGATTCAAGCAGGGCATGGGTCCCCCCATAAATGGTTTCGCTGGCAACAATGTGATCACCGCTTTTGCAAACCTGTAGAAGCGCACACGAAATGGCCGACATGCCGCTGGCCGTACAGACAGCCGCCTGTGTGTCTTCCATGGCTGCCAGGTAGCGGGAAAGGACACCCACGGTGGGGTTGAAATGCCGACTGTATAGAAAACAACCGCCCTCTTCCGGGCCTTTCAATCCCTTGAATATTTCCGGCATCGTGTCTGGGTGCATTACCGTAAAAGTTGCCGAGCGTGAAACAGAGGGTGCCACACCACCATGCTCGCCAAATTCTCTGCGCGCATTCAATAGCGCCTGTTCTGGATTAAAAGATTGCATGATATGCCTCCATCGAATTCTTATGATACTTCAGTTTAATCCATTGCCTGTTCATCAAGAAATGGCCATTGTTCAGATGTTTCAATTTCCGAAAAAACCAGGTGTGTTTCGCAGCGACCAAAATCCGGCAGAGATGTTATACCGGTTTTGACCAGAACACCAAGTTGGTTCAGGTCCCTGGCAACGACGTGAAGTAAATAGTCAAAACGCCCGCTTGAATGATAGCAGGCCTTTATATTGGGAATGGTTTTTATGCTTTTTTCAAAATGACGAATATCACTGGATTCATGTTTATCCAAGGTGACAGCAACAAATGCCTGCACGGAAAACCCTATCATTTCGGGATCAACAACTACCTGATATTTTTTAATGATACCTTTCTTCTCCAACCTGCGAATACGCTCCTGAAGCGTTGTGGCGGCAAGGTTGAGCGCCCTGGCCATTTCACTTTTCTTGATACGCGCATTGTCTTGAAGAATCTTTAAGATTTCTTTGTCGATCATGTCCATGGGTTCACCTGTTGGTCTGCATTTTTAATTTTAATGCTTTCATAAAGAAACATGATATATCATGATATGTCAATATTTATTGTATACTTCACGTATATTTTAAATAAATTGCGCTTATAACACGGGTTATTAAATGTTTTTCCGTTGTATAGTGTCTATTTGATTGGTACAGGAAACGAAGGGAAAAACCAAAATAGACGAGAATCATGTATACAAATTAAAATTGTCTATTCGGACAATTTAGGGGACGCCCCTTAAATAATAAGTTCATTATTGGGTTAGATTTTTATTGACACCTCTCTCGCAAATATATATTTAAATCAAGCGATTACTAAAAAACATCATCATTCAATGTCCGCTGCATTTTAACCAAATCATGATCAATAAGTAGCCGGGTTAAGATGCCAATAAAAAACATCCCGATACTTTAATTGCTTATATCTCTCAGGCCTACATGCATTTCATCCATACAGCTGACATCCACCTGGGTAAAACCTACAACAACTCCCCCGGGGAAGCAGAACGTTATGAAGATTTTTTTCGTAGCCTTTCGGGCATCGTGGAAGATACAATTCGTGAGGCTGCCGATTTTATCCTGATCAGCGGCGATCTGTTCCACACAGGTCAAATCCTGCCCAGAACCTTTGCCAAAACCATCGAAACCCTCCAGCCGTTAAAAGAAGCAGGCATTCCCTGTATTGCCATCGAAGGCAATCACGATTGGATTCACAGACGCAACAACATCTCCTGGATGGAAGCCCTTTCCGAAATGGGCTATATCCGTCTGCTGCGTCCTGCCCGCACTGAAGATAGCGGCTATCGCTTTGATCCATTTGATGAAGAAACCGGTATGGGGGGACATATTGAGATCAATGGCTTGAATATTTATGGCCTCGGGTATATCGGCACCCAGGCCGGGAGCCATGTTGAACGCATCTGCAATGCAATAGCCACAGAGAATAATCTGTTGCTTTTTCATGTAGGCATCTGGAAATATTCCCCGGTCGAGATCGGCAACATGAAGATCGAAGAAGCCCATCCCTTGGCTGAAAAATTCAGTTATGTTGCCCTCGGACACGGACACAAACCGTATGTAATCGAAACCCCGGATGGAAAGCCTTACGCCTACAACCCCGGAGCACCGGAAAGGGTCAATTTCGGTGAAGAAAAATATGACAAGGGGTACTATTTTGTTACCTTCGATGATGGCAAATTTACCCCGGAATTCAGACGAACGAATCCCCGTCACATGCTGGTCGAGATCATCAATCTGGACGGTGCGGATGATGTAGACAACGCCCTTGCCCGATATCGTGAACAGGTAAAGGAAAAGCTGGCGGTAAAGACCGATGATCGTTCGCCCTTGCTGGAACTGAAATTGACCGGGCGGATTGGTTTCCATCCCTTTGAATTAGGTCGTGAACGACTGAGACTGGCCCTTGAAGACCTTGCTTCACCATTGCACGTGGAAATAAAAAACCACCTTTCGTTGGTTACCCGGACGGGTGGGGAGGAAGTTGTAAAAAAGTCTCTTGCCGAAATTGAAAATGATGTGCTGCATGAATTGATCAGCGCACACAGCAAATATAGTGGTCATGAAGAGGCCTTGACCCGCTTGTCACTATCGATCCGAGATTTAGTCCTGAAGGGTGATGTTGAAGATGACGAATTGCTCGGGCTTATCCCGGATAAGGATTGACCCATGCAGATTATTTCCATCTCTTTAAAAAACATAAAATCCCACCGCGAAAAAGAACTGCATTTTGTGAACGGGATCAACGTGCTTTCCGGTGAGAACGGGGTCGGCAAAAGCACGATCTTTGAGGCCATTGGTTACGCTTTGTTTGGCGTTGATGCTCGTGACTTTGTGGGTAACATCGAGCGTTTCATTACCATCGGTGCCAAGAAAGGTGAAATTGTCGTGACCTTTGCAACGGGTGATGGTGAAACATATCGGGTTTCCCGGAGTGTTGGCGCCGGATCCAAATGGTTGTTGGCCCGAGAGATCGGCGGAACGTTTGAAGTTGAGGACCATGCTGGAGCCCAGGAAACGGAAACCCGGATCAAGGAACTGCTCAAGCTTGATAGCGGCCGACCCCTGGCTGATCAATATAAACTCGTGATCGGCCCCTTTCAGAACGAATTTCTGGGTCCTTTTGTACTCAAGCAGCCCACCAAACGTCAGGTTGCCTTTGATGAGATTCTTGGCATTGATGCCTGGCGTAAAACCTTTAAAGGCACCAGTTCCCTGCAGGTGTCGATCAAGAACAAAATTGAAGTACTTAACGTTGAGATAGAAGGCAAACAGGAACAGATAACGCCCCTGCCCCAACGAAAAAATGAACTGTCCGCTTTAGTCGAAAGTGCCGGAATTCAGAAGAAAGTTTTATCAAAAAGAAAAAAGACGTTAACGGATATCCAAAAACAGCTTGCCAGGCTTGATGGACAGGAAAAAACGACGAATACCGTTAAATCGGATATCCAGGTTCTTGAAAATCGTATTCGTGATGGTGAAGGGAAAATTACTGACCAGAAAAAACGGCTTAAAGAGTCCGAGGCGGCCCTTGAAATCCGTGAAAAGAGCCGGGCAGGCAAAGAAGCCTTTGATGCGGCTGAAGCCGATCTTAAATCCTTGCGGGAACAGGAGAAGCAGAGAAGGGAGATCGAAAAGGATATCAATGCGCTGGACAAAGAAAGTGGCCGACTCTCCCAGGCATTAGAACACGAAATACGTGAAGTCGGGAAAACCGGAAAACAACTGGCAGAAGAAGAAGGTCAGCTTAAAAGCGATCAGAAAGCACTTGCAGCAGATGACGGCACAAACAAAACAGCGGCCCGGTTACAGGAGTTAAGAAAGGATGAAGAAAACCTCCTCTCCGCCAAGGGACTTATCGAAGGAAGGCGAGCGGGTCTATTGGAAGGGAAGGAAAAACTTGCCCAAGGAAATTGCCCCTTTTTCAAGGAGCCGTGTCAGAACATTGCCGGGAAAATCCCACGCGACGTTTTCAGTTCCAAGGTAGACGATCTGGACAAAGAAAGCCTTGATCTGGACAAACGATTGCGTGGTCTTAGCCGGGAGATCACAACGGCAGATATAGCCCAGCATGAATTAGATTCGATTAAAGTCAGGACACAGGAAATTGAAAAACAACTCATCGCCCTATCCAGGAAACGAAATGTTAACAATAATCGTAAGCAAGCAAATGAAGAAATAAAAAGACAAAAGGAAGCAGCTGAGAAAAAGGCCTGCGCCCGCAAGGAAGACCTAAAGAAGTACAATAAACTGGACACTGACATAGCAAGGACCGAAAAATTACGGACTACGCACCAGATCGCCCGGGATGCGTTCTTTGCCAATCAAAAAGATGCCAGGGATCTGAACAATCGACGTGAATCCCTGGAAAAAATGTCGAAGCTTTTTAAGGAATTAAAACAATCTTTTACTTCTAAACAAAAAGCACTTGTCAAACTGGAGAAAGATTATGACTCAAGACGCCACACGGAGGTTCGCCTGGTAAAAGAGCAATTGGTTGCAGAGCTTGCCACCATAACACAGAAGATGAATGATCTCGAGAAGGATAGAAACCGCCTCGAAGAAGAGATCAAAAAAATGAAACAGATTAAAGAAGACATCAAGGTCCGCTTGGCACAAAAGAAAAATTTTCAAGACAAAGATGAACTGGTCAAATTTTTACGAAACAATATCTTCAACAATGTTTCAGCACAGCTTTCAGAACGTTTTCGGGAAGAAATAAGTTTACGGGCGGATATTATTTACCGAAATATCGCCGAAACCGATGAAGAGCTTTACTGGGGCGACAAATACCAGATCGTTCTGCGGGACATGCAGGATGGGGAGTTAAGGGAGCGAACCGATGACCAGTTGTCCGGTGGGCAGACAATGAGCGCTGTTGTCTCCCTGCGTCTGGCTTTACTACAGACCATTGGCGCTCGAGTTGCTTTTTTTGATGAGCCGACATCAAACCTAGATGCAGCCCGCCGGGCTAATTTAGCTCATGCATTTCGGGCCATTGACGTGGGACGTGAAGAAGTGACAGAGCACTGGTACGACCAGCTCTTTTTAATTAGTCACGATGTAGCTTTTACAGAAGTAACTGATCAGATTATTTCTCTTGAATAGTGTCGTGAGGGAGGATGCTCGTGCAGAACGTGCATACAGCAGTTTACCGAATATCATAAAGGAATTATACCGGAAACATCTCTTGCAGGGCAGACATGAATTCTTCATTCTGCAATTCCGGTCTGTAATAGGGGCTTTCCATCAATCGGATCATTCCTAAACGTTCCTGCGAGGAAAAATATTCAGCAACCAAGTTTCCAGCTTCTTTTGCAGGAAGATCATTCTTATATTGATCACGCAGCTGGAGAGCATACTCCCACTCAACTTCTATTGTCGTTGCCAAAATAGTATATAAATCCAATGCGTGATAGCGGCCGAATTCCTTATTAGGATCCTCAAACCTATCTCTGAATGCGAAAAGCTTCATCATTGAAAATGTATAGGGATGTGGCAGGAAGATTTCAGATTTCCAGGCATCACCAGAGCTGAGGGCTCCAGTCAATACGATTGGCAGCAAGCCTTCTTCCAAGGTCACCGCTTCGTCTACGGGGTGGGCATGGATTCCGACAGAAGGCCTGGGGCGGGCGCGGCGGACGTCTACCTTCACCCGAGTTCCCTGAAATCGACTTTGTGGACCGGTTAGGATATCTATCTTAACGCCACCGACATCAGTACCACCAGGCCCTGGTTTAACAAACTGATATTTTTCCGCTCCAGGAACAACTTGATAGCCCAGATCTGTGATGGCGCTTACCAGTGGTCTTAATTTTGATGATTCGATTAGCAACTCAGGTCGAAGAAACAAGTCGAGGTCGTTCGTGGATCGCGGCTCTGGCCATTGATTCAAAAGCGTTCTCATGCCCGATCTTCTAACGTGATCGGTTTTAAGATAGATCCCGAAGCCACCGCCTGCAATGAGTCTAACTTCTGAATCCTGTACTTTTTGCAGCAGGTCGAGTAACGCGGTTTGAAGGTCTATAATTCTTTTCACTGTAGTACCACTCCAGCATCTTTCAAAATTAGAGCCTTTAGTTGCTCGGCGGTTTCCTGGTCTCTCTTGTCACCAACCATTAATTCCATATAAACCTGCAGCGGCGAAGCCCACCAGAAGCCGTCCTCCTGCCGGGCATCAAAATAAACCGATTCATCCTCTGTTTCCAGAAGCTCAAGATTTGGGAATCGATCCGACTGGACTCCGGGCAACCTTTCAAGCAGCATCTCCACTTTCGGACAATAGACAGTCAATACGTCTCCGCGCTGCATCACGGTGTATCGTGTGACAGATGAGGTTCCTGAAGCTATTAAGGGCACCCCCAATTGCTGTGATTGCTCAGATAGTAATTTCAAAATCGACTTATTCTTTTCCGAAATTTTAAGACGAATCCGTTCCTTTATGAGAGGCGGATTGTAATTTTCTCGTAATTTTTCCAATAGCTTGTCGGACTGTAGGAGGCGAATGGTTTCAGTACGCGTGACAATCAGGTCTTCTACCATCGTTTTCAGAACCTTTGATACGGTTGAAAGGCTCATCGGTTTTTTATTCCAACGGTTTACCAGTAGATTTCGCTGATTAATTGTTGCACGGATATCTTGAACCGTTTGGAAGCCGGAATAAACGAAAAACCCCCGTCCCACCATAGAACTGTTTTTCCGGTAAATGTTTTTAATAGCAGCTGATGAGGGGAAACGGTTCTTACCACCGCTTCGAAATACGCTGAATGTAACTGGAGAAACCACCACACAGTTGCCACACAGATCAATGCCACTAATCCCTCCCCTTTCCAGCTCTTTAAGCTGCCGTTCACTTAAAAACGGCATAAACAGCATGGGGAAAATATTCTTAGGCAGGGGCAGCGATTTCAGATAATTGATACTATCCTGAAAGAATTTAGGCGTTGAAAGGGCTTTACACTCTACAGCGAATCTCACTGATTTCCGCTTCCATTTTGCCTCGATATATGCATCAATACGTTTGTCTTCCCCAACATTTAGCTGGTCGTCTAAAAAGCTAAAAGTCAGGGGCGGTAGCTGGACCGTTCCTTGCCGGAGCTGATCAAGCATTTCTTTTTCTGTTGGCATTTTCCTATCCCTATTCATTTTCTTGATCAAGAAAATATATAATTTCAGGAAAATAATCAAGCAAAATATCAATGCTGAACGAATTGATATGGAAATGGGCTTCACCACACTCGAACTCTCGATCTGGGATTCAAACAATTAAAAATATTAAAGAACCTCGCAGCAAGCTACGAGGAATCTCCGACCGTAACGGGCGAGAGGTCCGTGAGATCCAGAATGAGATTATCAAATCTTATATCTTGGATTTTGCAAAACATGCCCCTGCATCCAATATCCCCAAACTGACATTGCTTGGGGATTGAATCCCCAAGCACTTGGCCAAAGAAAACAAGAAATTCATATTTAGTGCCGTAAAAAAGAGCGCCCGTGCCCGGGAATACGAGAATGCGCTGAAATGGTTAGAAGCCGCAGGCCTTATTTATCACGCCACAGCCATCGGATCAGCAAAAAGCCCCCTATCGCATTATGCAGACAAAGCGTGTTTTAAAATATATGCTCTGGATGTAGGGCTGT
>RCNC010000368.1_pt1 | contig 29248 bp, 28 predicted proteins | sample 2041301 | NCBI WGS metagenome assembly RCNC01 (sample SAMN09708231, study PRJNA481090) | Marine sediment metagenome, whole genome shotgun sequencing project. | biome: marine sediment; feature: ocean; material: sediment; isolation source: Sewage treatment plant 13A marine sediment (STP13A) ... | reverse complement strand
CATGAAAACTATTCCCTGGTAGCTCAATCGGCAGAGCGGGTGGCTGTTAACCACTAGGTCGTAGGTTCAAGTCCTACCCAGGGAGCCATAAATATCAGAGCCTTAGGGAAAATTGATCCCTAAGGCTTTTTTATTGCCCAACACCGAGTTTAAAAAGCAGTTCATTTCTCTTAAAATATAGAAAGACCGCAAGCTTTCTTCGGTTGACCTTATCGGCGATATTTGGCATTCTGCACACATCCTACCATCTGCACCAGCGCTACCTCTATCGGAGTATCTATGACACTAACTAAAAGTGATATTGCGGCAACGTTTCAGGAGATCAGTTTTACCAGGAAAACGGCTGATAGCGTTGTAGAATCCCTTTTGGAAATTATCAAGCAAACCCTGGGGAAGAAGGGTCGTGACCTTTAAATGTTCTGGGAAACTGAGGGATAGGATAAACGGGGATTTACATGTGTGAGTGATTCGTTGGGGTTAATGCGCTGAAGGTGATGAAGTATGAAGCGGATTATTTGTCATGGAGACAGTTTGACCGAAGGAATGGATATCGAAGTCGCATACCGCTGGCCGTCATTATTGCAAAATGTACTGCGTACAGAAGTAATTAACACCGGTATCGGAGGCGATACTACGGCAGGTCTGCTGAGCCGATTTGCAACAGACGTGATTCCACAAAAGCCCGATGCGGTGATTCTCATGGGAGGAACTAACGATTTCTGGTGGGACCTACCGGTCAAGATCGTACTTGCGAACCTTTTTTCCATGGCCTATCAGGCACAATTTCATGGAATTGCACCTTTGTTCGGATTGCCGATACCGGTTGATAATGAACGGGCGGTCAAACAACCGTACAGCCCCCCAGAAGGAGGCTATGACCAACTTCTAACCAAAGTGAAGGCTCTGGGGAAAAAACTTAAATCTACTGCGGATGAGAATGATATCCCAGTGCTGGATTTTTACCACATTTTCATTGATGATGCTGATCAAATCCGCTCATCTTTATTTCTGGATGATGGCGTTCATGCCAATCGGCAAGGACATAGGCTGATGGCTGAATTGGCCATGTCACAAATTGGAAACTTATTCTTTTTAAAAACCTGATCATTAACCCCTGTGTTAGTTCCGCTGACCGTACAATTTGTTGATGATTGACAAACCCGAACGATATGGGTATGCTTATCCTTAATCTTTCTGACGTTCTACTTCCCCCTGCATGAGGCGTAAAGCGGTTCTCGATACGCAGATTGAATCTTGTTTCCCATCGAATTTTCGCACCAGTGAATAATCCAAATTTATCCAAAAAGACCTGCTCAACAGATTTTGTTTGGTTGTTGGATGTGATTAATCGCATTAATAAAATCGCAGCACGATTTTATAGAACGCGACGGTGTCGCTCCGATGCGAATGGCTAAAATTCCTATCCCTGTAGCTTGCTGCGAGGTTCTTCAATTCATCCCACGCTGCAAGCAGCGGGGAATCCAAATTTAAAGAATATCAGCGCTAAGAAGACTCGGGGTCTCATTACATTCAACTTAGGGGTCATAACAGATAAACAAAGGAGGTAACATCATGGAAAAACAAGTGAAGAACTATGAGACGATGCTTAGGGTTGCAAATGCAATCTCGCACTCCAAAGATCCGGAAGAAGTTGCATTAATGACGGTAGAAAGTATTAAAACTGCTTTGGATGTAAAAGGTTGTTCTTTATTTTTATTCAATCGTAAAACAAATGAACTTGAGTTAGCCACTTCATTCGGGTTGAGTGATGATTATATAAACAAAGGCCCTGTGAGTGCACTTCACTCCGTTGCTCAATCGTTGGAAGATGGCCCGGTGGCGATTTATGATGTCACGGATGACCCGAGGATCCAGTACCCTAAAGAAGCACAAAAAGAAGGGATATCCTCCATACTATCGGTTCCTGTTGTTGTCGGAGGGAGACTAATGGGGGCAATGCGTGTCTATACATCTGAACCTTGGGAGTTCACCTTACATGATGTAAATTTCGTTCAGGCACTGGCACAAATAGCCGGAGGGGCTATAAATATGGCCAGATACGTTAAGGGATTAAAAAGCAGCATTGACGTCTTGAAATCCATGAGGGATGTTCAGATCCAGCGAACTGCGAGAAGCACCCCTTAAGAGGAAAGTTCCCAATCGTGTTTAATCAAGTGTGCGTGTTTCGGATGTGCCATGTGCAAAATTCAGGTGATTGAAGCGTCCATATCATCAGCTTCAATTTGATTGATAATTTGATGGACAACTCTCTTCGTTACCATGGCAATGATCCATCCGATCAGTGGGAATTTTGGTTTGAAATCAGCGCGCCATCGAACAATTGTGAAATTGTTCTCCTCGTGAAATTCCCACTTGCCAAGATATTGTTTTACTGGAGAACCCGACAGAATGCTGTACATGAAAGACTGGAATGGTATAGCGGCCTCAAGGCGTTCCATGACCTTGATTTTTCCTATGGTGAGGGTTCTGATGGTACCGACACCATTATTCTTGGGGTCTCCTTTTTCATGAACAACAACCGGGAAAGCCGGGCTTGGTGATTCGGTGAAATCGCTCAACAAAGACCATACTTTGTCCAGGGGGATTTTCGTTTTTCTCGTAAGGTTGGCTGTTATCACAATGCTCTCCTGATTAGTCCCATTCTTTTGTAAAACTCAGGTAATCTTTTCTGATGATACGAGGGACATTCGTTCAAAATTTCCATCGTAGTCTCTTTTTTCAAGGGCCATTCTTTGGTTTTTTTCGAAAAAATCACATTATTGCTGACATTGGCATAGCATTCCAGCCCCGGGGTACAAAAATGCTGGCTGGTCTCTTCCCAGATCTCCTTCACAGATCGATCAAGAATATTGCCAAAGGAAAGCATGGTAAAATCACAGGGGCAGACATTGCCCTGGGAATCTATAAACATGTAGTTGAAGCCCGCACCACAACCATAGTATTTTTCGCTTTCAAAAAAATCATAGGCAAAAATACCAGGGTAGCCTTTGGTTTTAGTACACTTTTTTTGAATGTCGAAGATGGTTTTCACATTGTCGTCCGACAGCTTTTCTTCGGGTTTACTGATCAATTTTCCGCTTAAGATGGGCGATGTCAGCCGCATATCATTGATACCGATGTCCTTGAAAAAATCTATCACCTTGAAGATTTCCTGTCTGTCGCTGACAAGCGGTTTATCGGGTACAAAAGAAACGGCAACGTAAAAGCCTTCATCCTGAAACAGTTTTATCGCTTTCAGGGCATAATCAAAAATACCCTCCTTGCGGCGGCCGTTGTCATGGATTTCAGGTTTATAATGGTCGAGGCTGATTACCGGAATTTCCAGCCCCGCTTTTTTAAGGCTTTTGACCCTTTTTCGGGTAAGTTTATATCCGGTGGTAAAAATGAGCGGCATGGATCTTTTATCGATGGATGCAATGATATCTTCCAGATCATCGCGTAATAAGGGCTCCCCTCCTGTAAGGCCAATGACGCTTGTACCCAAATCCTGAACGTCTGAAATTGTTTTCTGAAGTTGAGTGAATGACAGGATTTCTTGCTTTGAACGATCTGAAAAAGAACAATGCCAGCAATTGCACGGGCACTTAGGTGTTATGGCAAAATTTGTAACAACAGGCACGGGGTTTCCGGAGATTAAGGAAACGACACCCTTGAGAAAACGGTCGTACGCTAAGGAAGGGAAGTATGGCGTAAAGGTATTCGTATATATTTTATCATTAATTTTAGTGAGTTTACTTTCCTTGGACACATAGTTCATGGCCAGTTTTTGCTTGATGGATAAAGGCTTAAGTTCTTTGTTCATACCCATTTTCAGGGTTGTGAGGACTTTCTTAATCCCATATAGCTGTTTTCCATTATGTTTGCGCATGGCATACCCTCTGTAACTATAGCGGAATTACTTGATGACGGTCTGTATAAATAAATCTAACTATCAAAATTTCTCTTAAGATAATAGGGTTTTGTTTTTGATTAAAATTAAGGGGACAAGGTAATGATTTGTCAGCAAACTTTTTATATATGCGTTCCAAAACAAACGCTTTTCACACCGCAACATTCAACCAGAAAGTATATGTCAGTGCTGACAGCAGGGTGCTGAAGGAAATGGAGATCACAGCGAGGTCCGGATCGCCTTTCATCTCTTTTGCCATGACATAGGATATGGTGGCCGTGGGGGATGCCAGCAGGATGAGTCCCGGAAGGTAGTCCCCGGGAAGAAAGCCCAGGGCACGGTAGGCGGCATAACCCAAACCCGGCATCAGGATCAATTTGATAACGCTTGTCGAAAGGACCGATTTTATTCTGTGACGGGTCTCCTGAAAAGATATGGATGTCCCAATGATGAGCAGGGCCATGGGCAGTGCCAGTCCACTCAGGATATCGAGGCTCTGCTGAACGATCAGCGGAATGGGAATATGAAAAAACGAAAAAATAATACCGGCCATTGCCGATAAAACGACCGGGTTACCGGCTATATTACGGAAGATGGTTCGAGCATGTCCGGCTGAGCCCGGCTGATGGGCGTTGAAAGTCAAGGACAGAACCGACAAGAGATTTTGCACAATCATCAAGAAGCCGGTCAGGATGCTGGCTTTGACTAATCCGTCTTCCCCCAGGTAGTAAAATGCCACTGCGAGGCCGATATAGCCAAGATTACCATGAAATGAGGTCTGGACATAGGATCCCAACTGGCCCTGTTTCAGCCGGTAGGTCTTTCCCGAAATCCAGGCGAGAATAAAACCGACGATTGCCGCCAAGAGGGTAATTGCCAGGATACCCGTATTGAAGTGAGCTGTCAGAGTGGCCCTGGATATGGCGCTGAACACCATGGCTGGCAGAGCCAGGTAGAAAACAAGCGAGTTGGCCGGCCCGATAAAGTCTGCATGAATAAATCCCTTTTTACGGGATATCCATCCCAGCAGGATGACGGCAAAGATAGGGATGATGGTGGTGAAAATATTCATGATAGAAGCGACAACGTCGCGCTTTATAAATTTGTTTTATGAATTTATTTGATGATCGGCTTGACCTTCAGATAGAGTTCATCCAGTTGTTTTTTACTGGTTTCGGAAGGCGCACCTGTGAGGAGACATGCTGCGCGCTGGGTTTTGGGAAATGCGATAATATCCCTTATGGAAGTCTGGCCGCACATGAGCATAACCAGTCGGTCGAATCCGAAAGCGATGCCGCCATGAGGCGGAGCACCGGATTCCAGCGCTGATATCAGAAAGCCGAATTTTTCCTGGTACGTTTCAGGTGTCAACCCAAGGGCAGCAAAAACTTTCTCCTGAAGTTCTTTCTGGTGAATACGGATACTGCCGCCGCCAATTTCGAATCCGTTCAGCACCAGGTCATAGGCCCGGGAACGGACGTTGAGGGGCTCTGATTCCAGCTTGTCATAATCCGCTTCAAAGGGTGCGGTGAAGGGATGGTGCAGGGCCTGATATCGTTTTTCGGCCTCATCATATTCAAGCATGGGAAACTCTGTCACCCACACAAAGCTGTAGGTATCTTTATCAATAAGCTTCAACCGATCACCCAGGTGGTTTCTAAGATGCCCCAGAGCTTCGTTGGTGATTTTTGGCTGGTCCGCTACAAAGAAGACAAGATCGCCCGGTTCCATGCCGAGCCTCTCTTTCATGGCCGATTTCTCATCTTCATTGAAAAACTTGGTGATGGGTGATTGCCATTCGTCTTCACGAACCTTTATCCAGGCCAGGCCCTTGGCTCTATAGATGGAGACAAGATCTGTCAGGTCATCGATTTCCTTACGCGAAAAATTGATACACCCCTTGGCATTCAATGCCTTGACAAGACCGCCCTTTTTCACGGCCGATGAAAAAACTTTGAAGTTGGAATCGGCCACAATATCTGAAATGTCGATCAACTCCAGATCAAATCGGGTGTCTGGCTTATCAAGACCGTAGCGCCCGATTGCCTCGTCATAGGTCAGTCTGCTAAAAGGCATATCCAGGGTAATGTCCAGCACATCTTTAAAAAGGGCCTGGATCATGCCTTCGCTAAGGGCCATGATATCTTCTTCGCCGATAAAGGACATTTCGATATCGATCTGGGTAAACTCAGGCTGCCGGTCGGCCCTCAAGTCTTCATCCCGAAAACAACGAACGATCTGGTAATATCGATCAAATCCTGAAATCATGAGCAGTTGCTTGAATATCTGTGGTGATTGGGGCAATGCATAGAACTGGCCCGGATTTACCCTGCTGGGGACCAGATAGTCTCTTGCACCCTCGGGTGTGCTGCGGGTCAAGACCGGTGTTTCAATATCGATAAAGCCACGAGAGTTCAGAAAAGACCGGACAGATGATGCCGCCCGGTGTCTCAGGATGATATTCTGCTGTAGCTGGGGTCGTCTCAAATCGAGATGACGGTTGGTGAGGCTGATGTTTTCCGAGACATCCACGGTGTCTTCAATCAAGAACGGTGGTGTGACAGCCGGATTTAATATCTTGAGTTCGGTTACCAGAACCTCTATTTCACCGGTTTTAAGATTCGGGTTTATCATTCCGTCCGGTCGACTTTCAACGGTTCCTTTTACACCTATAACGTATTCACCCCTGATGGCATGCGCTTTGGCATGAACCGCTTTGTCAGTTTCGGGATTAAATACAACCTGGGTGAGGCCTTCCCTGTCCCGCAGGTCTACAAAAATAACGCCGCCATGATCCCTGCGGCGCTGCACCCAGCCCATCAGGATAACTTCGGATCCGATATCGGTTTTCCCCAACACACAACAGGAGTGGGTTCTTCTCATTGAATCAAGATTGTCAGGCAATTCTCAAGCTCCTTTATCTATTAAGATCGTTACACGATTTTATTTGTTTTAAAATGTTTTCCACCAGCCGATTCAGGGGGACATCCTCTTGGCGTTTTGTGGACATATTTCGGAGAAGGGCGAACCCTTTTTCAAGTTCATTCTCTCCAACCATCAAGACATAAGGGGCATCGAGCCGGCCTGCGCGCTTCATCTGACTCTTCAGGCTCCTGCCATGAAAGTCCATTTCAGCATAGAGACCTTTTGCGCCCAGATCACAGACCCAGTCAAATGCCAGGGCCTGACTTTTTTCTCCCATGGCGGCAATATAAAGATCAGGTTTTCGAATAAGATCTGTTCTGTTGATCTGCACAATCTCGGCCAGTCGGTCGAATCCGATGGCAAATCCCGTAGCAGGTGTGTCCGGGCCGCCCAGCAGCTGGACAAGTCCATCGTATCGGCCACCACCCGCCACTGCGCTCTGGGCTCCCAGGGAACGTGTCTGGATTTCAAATGTCGCACGGCTGTAATAATCGAGCCCCCGGACCAATTGCTTGTCCAATACATAGGGCACATTCAATCGATCCAGTGCCGATTGCAACAGCGTAAATTCACTATCGCAGATATTGCACAGACAGTCTAAAAGGGAAGGGGCCTCCGTCATGGCTTCACGGCAGGCGGGAACCTTACAGTCCAGCACGCGCAGAGGATTGCGGTCTTTCCTGCGAATGCAGTCCGGGCAAAGCTGGTCGGATACAGACGCAATGTATTCCTGGAGACGGGTCTTGAAAGCCGGGCGGCATTCAGGGCATCCCAGTGAGTTGATATGCGCCTCCACATCTGCCACCAACAGTCTTTCACATAAGGTTTTAAGAAGGAATATCAGTTCTGCATCTGCCAGAGCCGAGGAAACGCCGAAAATTTCCACATTGATCTGATAAAACTGCCGGTACCGCCCCTTTTGGGGTCGCTCCCGCCGGAACATGGGGCCGATGGTGTAGAATTTCTTGACAGGGTCATCGGCATACATCTTGTGTTGTATGTACGACCGGCAAATGGAGGCCGTGGCTTCAGGGCGCAGGGTGATGAGATCCCCTTTTCTATCGGCAAAGGTATACATCTCTTTTTCCACGATATCCGTGTCTTCACCGATACCGCGTGCGAAGAGTTCTGTTCGCTCCATAATGGGTATGCGGATCTCATTGAACCCAAAATCCTCAAACAGGGACCTGGCAACCTTCTCAATATGCTGCCAGGTTTCAACTTCACCGGGAAGAATGTCCTTGAAACCTCTTATCAGTTGAATCATTCTGTTCACTCACAAGTTTTTACAGTTGGTACGATTTGATAGTATTGATGTTGAAAAGGTCCAACATACCGTTACAATTCGCATAAACGATCATAAATATGATGATTGATTTTTTTAGTCAACAGGAATATTTTGTCTGACTGTTTATTGAAACACAACAGGACTCGCTAATCCCGTGGCTTGCCGTGAGAATTTTCAATGAGTCTCAGCTCTATTGACAAGATTTTGAAGTTCCGTTAATGGGTTCGACAGAATATTGATATGCCGCTGGTTAGGGGTCTTCTATTTCCGCGGGTCTAACACAAGGATTGTGTTATCGTGCCTCACTTTCATTCATCTAAAATTAAAATGAATATTAAACTTCGGGCAGGCATCATGGCTGCTATTCGTCACTACTTTACGGAAAAAGGGTATCTTGAAGTAGAGACGCCATGCCGGATACCGGCTCCGGCACCCGAAGCTAACATCGAAGCAGAGCCAAGCGGAACCTGGTTTTTGCAAACATCGCCTGAATTGTACATGAAACGTCTTCTGGCCGACGGCTTTGAACGGATTTATCAAATCTGCAAGTGCTATCGAAAAGACGAACGGGGGCGGTTGCATCTGCCGGAAATGACTATGCTGGAGTGGTATACCGCGGGGCAAGATTACCTTGACATGATGTGCCAATGCGAGGACCTCATTACCACCGTGGCTCGATCCATTGGCCATGAAAAGGGAATTGAATACCAGGGTCAATGGATTGATTTCACCAAACCCTGGGACCGAATGAGTGTTGATCAGGCTTTTGATAAATTTGCGATGGAATCCATGAATACAGCCATTCAGAACAGGCGTTTTGATGAAATCATCGGGTGCGACATTGCCCCGAACCTGGGATGTGTAAAACCGGTATTTTTATATGATTATCCTGCTGCACTGGGCTCGCTTGCACGGCTGAAGCCGGGAGACAAAAGCGTTGCGGAACGATTTGAACTATATATTGCGGGTATTGAAATCTGTAATGCCTTTTCTGAACTGACAGACCCGGGCGAGCAGCGAAAACGATTTGAAACAGAAATGAAATTGAGGCGGTCGTCAGGCAAAACTGTTTATCCTTTGGCAGAGCCCTTCCTGCAAGCGCTTACCGACATGCCGGATTCTGCCGGAAATGCACTCGGCGTGGACCGATTGGTCATGCTGTTTGCTGATAGCACCGATATTGATGAAGTGGTGGCATTTACACCGGAATCCTGCTAACTTGATCATTTCACAAGTTATTCGGATTTGCTGAATCGCATATCCGACTTATATGTTCTGGCTTGATGCTGTTTCTTTTCCAACCAGCCCACGGAAGATACCCGAAAAACATCAAATTCCGGCACATAGGGTTTGATGTCCAACAACGGTGTACCATCCAGCACATCAACACCTTTTATCACAAGATGATTCCCGTCTCTTTTTAAAAGTTCCACGGTGGAAATGCCGATTGAATTTGGACGCCGGGGAGCTCTTGTTGCAAAAACACCATGAACAGCATCATCCATGAATGGTTTGACCTGCAGTTCGAAACCTTCTGACCGGTTAAAGAAATAGATGAGTATGATGTGAGAAAAATGTTCGATATCTGCAAGGCCATCGGCATATTTATTATCGAGTTCAACGGTGCCCTCTACATCCTTTGCCCCTGATGATTGAATGGGCATTCCTTTCGGGTGATTAAAAGGAGATCGTATGCGTCCAATCGCTGAAAAAGAGACTTTCATATGATATCTTCCTTGTGTAAATGGAGGGAGTCGGTCTTTGTGAATCCCAAGAAAACAAGGACCCCGACAAAACTGATGGCAGCACCGAGGGAAAATGCATCCCTTATCTCGGCAAAATCCATCATCAACCCGGCTAGTGACGAGCCGAGCAGCATTCCCAGACTGTGGGCCATTGTCATAAGCCCCATAAGAGAGCCCATAGCGTCAGATTGATTGCCTTTGAAAACCGCTATGGCCATATGGGCCGGCATGGAAATACCGCCGCCCAGACCGAAGAGAACACTGGCAATAACCAGGTCTGTCAGGGAAGTGGAACGAGCAAACCAGATCATCCCGCCCGCCACCAGCAGACCACCGAAAACAATCATCATCCGGCGACTGATGCGATCTGCGATATATCCCATGGGCAAATGGATGACACCGCTGATAAAGACACCCAGCATGACCAAAAAACCGATATTTGAGCTCGAAAGAGAAAACTGAGTGTCGGCAAACACCGGCAAAAATCCCCATATGATACCGATGCAGGCGGTGTAGTTTAACCGGAAGCAGAAAAGTCCGATGATTTCCCGATCTTGCAGCAGGGTTTTCCATGGCAGGGGAACCCGGTGTTTCCGCACAACCTTTTCCTCTTGGCTGGGTGGCAGGAAGGAGAGACTCAAGAAAAAGCCTATTAGAGACAGAATGCCCATGCTCAAAAACGATGCATTGAGACCCCAGTAATCTTTAATTCCCCCACCGAGAACAGGACCAAGGCTCAAGCCGAAGAAAATGGACATATTGAAAAAGCCCATGGTAAACCCCTCCTGTCCCTGGGGCGTGATATCTCCGACATAGGCCTGTATGGCGGGCATCATCATGGAAGAAGCGATTCCCTGGAAAAACCGGATGATTACAAGGGAGGTAACATTTTGAGCCAGCATGAACGCCAGGGAAAGCCAGGCATAGGAGAACAGACCGAAAACAATGAGGCGTTTACGACCTTTTCTGTCTGAAAGTCGCCCAAAATAGGGCAAAAAGAAAGTTCGTGACAGAGCAAAGGATCCGAAAATGAACCCGATGGCCAATCCACCGGCGCCAAGTTCATGGGCATAGACCGGCAACAGCGGCACGACGATGCCGACACCCGTGACGGTGACAAAAATGGAAAAAAAGAGGGTGCCGAATATTTTTTTGTCGATGCTGGATATCATTGAATTTGTTTCTGGATATCCCTCAGGACGGTTTCGACAAGGTCGCGAATTTCCTGGAGCCGGTTTTCCGTCATGGCCTCGAAACGTAGAACCAGGGCCGGTTGTGTATTGGAGGCCCGTACAAGTCCCCATCCATCGGGAAACAATACACGCACGCCATCTATGTCGATGATATCATAGCGCTCCTTGAAATATGCAGTCACCTTGTCCACCACCGCAAACTTGATATGATCGGGACATTCGACACGGATTTCAGGTGTGGAAACAGTTTCCGGGATATCGGCCAGCAGGTCGGAAATCTTCTTGCCGGTGCTGGACAGGATTTCAAGCAGTCGGCAGGAGGCATAGACGGCATCGTCAAAGCCGAAATATCGATCACTAAAAAAGATGTGTCCGCTCATTTCACCGGCCAGTTCCGCTTTTTCAACTTTCATTTTCTGCTTGATCAGGGAGTGGCCTGTTTTCCACATAATGGCCCTGCCGCCATTTTTTTCAATATCGTCATACAGTGTTTTTGAGCATTTGACCTCGGAAATAAACGTGGCGCCGGGTTTCCGGGACAGGATTTCTCTGGAAAAAATAATCATCAATTTGTCCCCATAGATCAGGTTTCCTTCAGCATCCACAACACCGATTCGGTCCCCGTCCCCGTCATAACCAAAACCGACATCCAGTTTTTCCTTTTTGACCAGGGCAATGAGGTCCTGCATGTTACCAAGTACTGTCGGGTCTGCCTCGTGATTGGGAAATGAACCGTCAGGCTCGCAATACAGATCATGCACTTCACAACCCAGGTCCTTTATAATCGGTACAGCCGTGACGCCGGCAGTGCCGTTGCCGGCATCGATGCCGACCCTGAGAGAGCGGGTCAGGGTGATATTTTTTACCAGGTAGTCTTTGTAGGGTGTCAGGATGTCAAACGTTTCAAGGGTACCGGTGCCGTTTTCAAAATCCGCATTGTTGATAAGTTCCAGAATCTTTTGTATCTGCTCACCAAACACCGAATCGACACCGCTGCAGACTTTGAACCCATTGTATTCAGGGGGGTTGTGACTGGCTGTTACCATGACGTTACCCTGTTTGTTCAAATGACGGATGGAGAAATAGCCCACGGGTGTCGAGCAGACACCGATATCCATGACATGGCATCCAGTGGCCATCAAGCCCTGGATCAGTTTCTCGGAATATTGATCCGAAGTGACGCGGCAATCCCTTCCCACCGTGATGTCGGTGTTGCCCTGCCGCCGAAGATACGTGCCGATGGCTTTGCCGATGAGCACTACATCCGCGGCATCCATATCCTTGCCGGCGATACCCCTGATATCGTATTCTCTGAACATATGAGGGTTTAACATATTGTTATCCTTTCGGTATTGTATGAGCTACCTGCTCTGCTGTTTTTTGGATAACATGGTATCGAAAAGCGCTCACTTATGTCAATCGCAATATATTCATTGCGTGAATTTATAAGATAAGCCCTTGTAAATGCGCTCGCTATTGCGGTTCAAAAAGAGACATCATTATAACGGCTTGACAGGTAGCAGACGGGCTTTTATACTCATCACTCTTTTATTTGAGTATTAAAGAACGCATTGTTTTACCTATGAAAAAATATCGAATACATAGATGCATTTTTATCCTGTTTATTTGCGGGCTCTTTCTCGGGGTACTTCCTCCATTGGTTGCTGCTGGGCCGGAGGATGCGACAAAACAACTGACAACCACCCAGGCCGTCATTCTCGGTATCGTGGAAGGCTTGACCGAATATTTGCCAATCAGTTCCACCGGTCATCTGCTGGTAACCAAGGACCTTCTCGGTATGAACACCGCGGAATCCGATGTGGTGCAGCAGGCTACGGAAACGAATGCCATCAATGCTTATCTTGTGTGCATCCAGTTCGGTGCCATCCTGGCCATTCTTTTTTTGTGTGCTCACCGGTTCAAGAAAATCTTAAAAGGACTGTTTCAAGGGGATGCTGAAGGCAGACGGCTGCTGGTCAATCTGAGCCTGGCGTTATTGCCAGCGGTGGTCATCGGGTTGATTCTGGAAGGCCCCATCAAGAAATTTCTTTTTGGTACCTACCCTGTCATTATCGCCTGGTTTGTGGGCGGCGTAGTTATTTTGTTCATCTCCTTTTACTTTAAAAACCGACACAGGGATCTGCACCAGGGGAAAGAGATCGAAGATATCGGCCCGCAGATAGCCCTTTTTATCGGTGTTGCCCAATGCCTGGCCATGTGGCCCGGCGTCAGCCGCAGTCTGGCAACCATTCTGGGTGGTCTGTTTCTGGGGCTTTCCATGAAAGCAACGGTGGAATTCAGTTTTCTGCTGGGTGCCGTCACATTGACTGCGGCTTCGGCTTATGATGTTCTCAAGCATGGCAGTGACATGCTGGCGGTTCTGGAACTCCGTTCCATGGTTCTGGGGCTGGTGTTCGCCTTTGTGGCGGCGGTTTTGTCCGTAAAATGGATGATCCATTATTTGAATAAATATGGTCTTGAAATTTTCGGCTATTACCGGATTGTCCTGGCGTGTGCAACTGCTTGGGTCTACTTTTTATAACCGGTTCTAAGAAAGGGTGAATGCCATGAATACAACCATTGAGGCCATGCGATCACATCGTTCTATCCGGAAATTTAAAGAAAAAGCGGTTCCAGATGATGTGCTTGAGACCATCCTTACCTCGGCGCAATGCGCGGCTACTTCCAATTTTGTCCAGGCCTACACGATTATCCGTGTGGATGATCAACAGAACAGACAGGCCATTGCAAAGCTTAGCGGCTCTCAGCAGTGGATAATTGATGCGCCGGTATTTCTCGTTTTTCTTGCGGATTTAAACCATCTGGAAGCGGCCTGCCGGAAACATGGAAAGGAAATGACCAAGGGTTATATGGAGCAGTTTATCGTCGCGACGGTTGACACGGCCCTGATTGGCCAAAACACTCTACTGGCAGCAGAGGCCATGGGTTTGGGGGGGCTTTTTATCGGGGCTATTCGTAACGACCCCAGAAAGATCTGCGACATGCTGAACATACCTGAGCACGCCTATCCTGTTTTCGGAATGTGTCTGGGGTACCCGGATGATCTGCCGCCGGTAAAACCGCGTTTGCCGCTTGAAGGGATTTTTAAGAAAGAAACATACCAAACAGATGGGGGGGATGCTGTCCTTAACGTCTATGACGAAACGACCCGGACCTATTACCTCTCACGGGACAGCAACTTAAAAGATGAAACCTGGAGCTGCCAGATGGCTGGATTCATGAGCAAGATTGTCCGACCGCATATGAAAGAATTTATTGCCTCACAAGGTTTCTGTATTCGCTAACCTTTTACCACGGCTATTGGCCGGAGCCGGGCCACTTTCCTGGATATACCGGCACCGTGAACCACCCCTACGACTTTTGATATATCTTTGTAGGCATCTGGCATCTCTTCAGCCAGTGTCGAGCGACCGGTCCATCGAACCAGGATGCCCTTGTCCGCCAGTTCCCGCTGGATCGATCGCCCTTTACTTTGCTTTTTGGCGGCCGTTCTGCTAAGCACGCGTCCTGCACCATGGCAGGTAGAGCCAAATGTTTCGGCCAAGGCTGTTTCCGTTCCCACGAGAACATAGGATGCCGTACCCATGTCACCGGGCACCAGGACCGGCTGACCCGTCGATCGATGGGCATCGCAAAGCGCCTCATGATTCGGTGGGAAAGACCGTGTGGCACCCTTTCGGTGTACGCAAAGAACCCTTTTTTTATTTTCCACCACATGGGTTTCTTTTTTGGCGATATTATGACTGACATCATACACCAGATTCATGTCGAGGGTTTTCGGGCTGATAACGAGGGCTTTTTGGAACACTTCCCGGCAGTGGTGCATCAATATCTGGCGATTGGCCCAGGCATAGTTGGCCGCACAGGCCATTGCATTGAAATATTGCTGCCCCTGGTCTGACTGAATCATGGCACAGGCCAGTTGTCTGTCCGGAAGGTCGAGCCCGAGTTGCGTCACATGCTGATTCATCTGTTTTAAAAAATCGTCACAAACCTGGTAGCCGAAACCCCTGGAGCCGGAGTGAAGCAACAATGTTACCTGGCCTTGAAAGATTCCAAAGACTGATGCAACTTTTTTATCGAACACTTTGTCGACAACACCGACTTCCAGAAAATGATTGCCGGATCCGAGAGTGCCAAGCTGTTTTCTTCCTCTTTCCAGTGCCCTCAGGCTGACGATATCAGGGTCTGCATTGGGCATGCACCCGGTGTCTTCGGTGTGCGCAAGATCCCTGTTTTCCCCAAATCCCATCCGAACGGCCCATTGACTGCCCTCTTCGAGAACCTGTTTCTCTTCTTTGACAGAAAGATTGAGCAGCCCGGTGGAACCCAGACCCGATGGTATCTGCCGGTATAGCTCCGTCACAAGGGTTTCAAGTTTAGGCTTGATGTCGGCTTCTTCCAGCGCCGTGGTAGCCAGGCGGACACCGCAATTGATGTCGTAACCCACGCCACCGGGGGAGATCACGCCCGTTTCCCAGTCGAATGCGGCTACACCACCGATGGGGAACCCGTATCCCCAGTGCATATCGGGCATGGCAATGGATCCTTTTACAATTCCCGGCAGTGTCGCGACATTGGCGACCTGCTTCAAGGGCTCGTTGTGTTGTTTGCCCTGGAGCATGTCGCTTTCTGCATAGATGATTCCCGGAACACGCATTTTCCCGGTTTTTGGAAGCTCCCACTTGTATGGCGTAATTTGTATTAATTCCATTCTCTTTTTCTCATCAGGGTGTCGTTAACGTAAACCTGTTACGGCTCAGAAATCGAAGGCAAAGTCCTTCCTGATATCTGCGGTGTTTATGGGTTGGAGGTAGAGATCCAGTTTGTATCCGGCAATTACGTTGCTCTGGATCTTGAATTCAAACACCTGATCCATTTTTCTGAAGACGGTTTTTGGGCCGAAAAGCCACCTGATCCCATACCAGGACTCCCCCACGGCATATTTCAGTTCGTATTTTCCAACGGGCACATGTTCGACAAAAACAGAACCCGCTCTGATAAAAGCGGAGAGCGTTTCCGAACCGTTCAATGTATTGAGCAATTTCAAGTAATAATGCCTGCCATCGTTTCGGGTCTGGATGGTAAGCGGTGCTATGCCTTTACTATAGTCTTTCTTGAGGGTTCCGTTTCGCGGCATGGGTACGGGTTTTGGCTGTAAGCGGTCGAACTGGTACCAGTCCAGAAGAGATCTTACCTGCCGCACTTCCCCGGATGCAAGGATTTCCCGGCATATTTCGGGAGAGGTCATGACCTGTTGTTCGATCCACCATTTGAAACGGTCGCTTTTGACAATTTCGGACCAATCTGGATACAGCTTGGCAATCGAATGCTGCCGTTGCAGGGCCGTTGTGGTTTCAGTGGCATCATCCACTCGAAATACAAGAAAATAGTCCGTCCTAAATTGCCGGACAGCTGCCAGGGTGTGTTCTCCCCAGGTGCCATCCAACGGACCGGTATCATAACCTAATTCCTGGAGAGCCTGTTGGATTTGCAGAATGACGGTGGAAGGTGCTGCCATACTATTTTCCGTTTGATATGTTAGGGCAGGGGTCTTGAAATAATCGTTATACAATCCTCCTGAAATCTGTTCAATTTGTTTGGTCAGTCGATGGCGTATTCCACCACTGCTAGCAATCGCGAGTCCGATGCCGGCTGCCAACAGCAGGAGTGTCCACTTGTTCCAGAAGCGTCGTTTCTTTTTACGACGGGAGGGTTTTTCATTGGGCATGGAGGTTGACGGTTCGGTTGTGTGGGTCTGTTTCTTGTGAAAAAGAAGAATTCCACAGGCCCCGCATCTGGGATGGCGTTTTACGAACCCTGCCTTTATGCGATTTTTTTTCTGACAACCAGGGCATATCACGATGATCAGATGGGTATCGTTTTTCGAGGAGGACGGTTTTACATCGCGATTGACAATGCCGGATGTCAGTCGGTTGCTAAGTTCATTGTAGGCAACGTTGAGCTCTTTCAGCTTTTCCGTGGCCTTTTCATGGAGCCGTGGATTCTGGACGTACCTGTCCGGGTGCCAGATACCGATCATATCCCGGTAGGCATGTTTGATTTCTGATAAGGAGGCGGTTTCCTGAATCTCCAGAATTTTGTAACAGTTTTTCAGGTCCATGATAAATTTGTTTGCGTATGGATGAAACGAATTTTATACTATTTTAACGTAAGGTGCCGGGATCCTCAAGTTAAAATATTTATCCATATTAGAGAGGTAGATACGTGTTAGCGGAAAAAAAACAGGTTGCCGAACTGAACGACAGATTGATGCAGCCTCTAGAGATTCGGCTGATCATGAACGGTGATGCCCGCAGTCAGATATTGAAGACATTCAGTAGAGAATTGGTCGAGAATGCGCCCAAAATCCGAATGACCATTGAAACGGACGACAGGGTGGATTCAATGCCCGGGCTTTATGCCATCTCATCCATCGTCTATCATGCTACCCCTCATGGAATGGAACTGCCGCCCTTTCTTGACATGCTGGCTGATGTTTCTGAACTAAACAGAACAGGCACACAGGTCGGGCCGATCAAGGGCTTTGAAATTCCAGCGATGCTGAAACTTTACGTGTCGAGTGTGTGTACCTTCTGCCCCGCTGTGGTAAGAAAGCTGGTGTCATTGGTGTTGCAGAACACCAACATCCAACTCAAAATTATCGACGGCTTGTTATTTCCTGAAATGGTGGAGAACGATCATATCCGATCTGTTCCGACAGTAATTCTGGATGACCAATTCCGCTGGACCGGTCCAGTAGACGGCAATGAGCTTCTCAGTACCATTCGGCACCGCGATTCTTCCTTGCTGAGTGCGGGGACACTTGCATCCATGATATCCGACGGTGAAGCCTATCGACTGGCCGAAATGATGCTGAAAGCGGGACGCATATTTCCTGCGTTTCTCGACCTGTTGACTCATGAAGCGTTTTCGACCCGTCTGGGTGCCATGGCAGTAGCCGAAGAAATTGCCGAAAAATGTATGCCACTGGCTGTCCGCATGGCAGTACCCCTTTCGGAACGGTTTGAACAACAGGTCGATGCCGTGAAGGGGGATGTTCTTTATATCATGGGCGCAACGTGTGATGAGCGGATTCTCGATTTTCTTGAAAAAATTTCATCCGGTGAATATCTCGAGGACGTCAAGGAGGCTGCCACCGAGGCCATGGTAGAGATTCGTTCCCGTTAAAAAGTCAGTGTAACACCAAAGGTATAACGTGTGTCTTTATGCTTGTCGTTGGTGTTAAAATCTTTTTCGAGATATCCCAGATAGCAATAAAGGTATTTGTCCAGGTGTAAACTCATACCTATAACCCATCCGGTATGACCGTCCTTGTTCATCTTGCCCTTGTCGGAATCTTTTCGTTTGCCGTATTCATAAAGGAGAGTGACCTTTCCTGTTTTATAAGAGGCGCCCAGAAACCAGACATCTGCTCCGGTTGTTTTATTGCCTGCGAATGTGTTGTCGCCATTGGCCGTGTTCCCTTCATCGGTACTGAGTGAGGAGAGATCCTCAGACAGGGATATCAAGCCCTTGTCGTATTCGTACTGGCCAAAGACCGAAAAAGTGTCTGAACCGACTTTTGCACCAAACTTGGCGGCCTCGTCATCCCCGCTTTCACCGTTGTCATAATACTGCAGGAACAGGGTCGTGGTCTCCGAGGTGTAGATAAGCCCTCCGCCGAAAGCATTGTCCGAATCATCACTGCTGTCAATTGTCATAAACAGCTGAGATGTTACTCCGTTTTTCGATATAGGCGAGTCGTAGCGAAGGGTGTTGGTTGCGCGCCCACGTCCTTTGCCTGTATTGTGGTGTAGCGCAGACTGAATGTCTACAAAAAAACGAGTCGAGAGTGCATCGCTCGAAAAAGGGTCCAACATGTTGCCGGTCTGCATATACGGTGTTTCGATGGTACCGGCTCTGGCTAGACCCCAGGGGGCGTCCACGCCGAGATACTGTTCGTGATCACTGAGGATTGTGTCATCGTCACCTTGCGGCGTATCGATTCGCCATTCTGTCTTGAAAATTGCTTTCATACCGGTATCCATCTGCCGGGAACCGCTGATGGATACCTCGGAAATATCCCCTGTCAAGTAGGTGTTGGAGTCTTTGTAGGCGGTTGTCTGGGTGTCGGTTGTACGCCAGATATCATGACAGTCACCATCGCAGTCTTCATTGTTATAACTTATTCTCAGGGCACCGCCGACATTGAGTCTCCAATCTCCCGCATTGATTTCTGCTGCCCGGCACACAAAAGGGTTGAAAAAAATAATCATGATCAACCAAAAGCCTGCATTCCGCTTCAGAATAAAATTCATTTCCTTTCCCTTTCTCCCAAATCGATTTCAGGGTTTTATTGAAGAACCTCACAGCAAGCTACGAGGAATGTTCTGCCGTACGGCAGTGCTTCGCATCGACCGTAAGGAATTCTGGCTAATTTAGATTCGCTCGCTAACCCCGCAACAAGCTACGGGGAATGCGCTCTACATTTCGGTTCAGATATCAAAAATAACAGTGGCTTCCCACAAACCACCCCTGTCCAGCACCTGAATCTGGTGATAAGTTACCGCCTTGATCTCAGATATCAACGTGTGGCGCTGGGGTGAAAACAGATCCACCCCCACACGCGAAGACAGACTTTTTTCTGTAATGGATTGGATTTGAACCGACCGGGTGAGAAGTGCTTTTCCTGACCACAAATACAGTATTTCTCTAAGCCAGTTGACCATCAGGTCCGGCCAGTCATTTCCTTTTATGGAGAGCCTTATTTCCTTTTGAGGCAGGAGGCTCGCCGTTTCCACAACCTGGTCCATCAGGGCCATTGCCGAGTTCTGGAAAAGATCTATCGGGTTGTCCCCAAACACGCGAACGCCAAAATCCGCTGTATGGTCGATTGCTTCATAAGAAACCGCTGCTACCATGTTTTCATCCTCAGCCTGGAGAATTGCGTCAAAGAATCACGGTGCCGGTTTTTTCGGTGCTGTAACCTCCCAGGGCTTCCACACGTCTTTTGAACGTTCCCGAGTTAATGATATCCAATAGGATTTGCATCTGCTTCATGTCAATGTAAATCTTGGGTATCACCAGGTCGTACTGTTCGGTGACCATGGGGACAAAGTCCAGGTCAAGAGCTTTTGCCGCAGCATAGATACCGAGCCCCACGTCCACGGTACCACTGAGAACGGCCACCGCCACCGACATGTGGGTAAACTCTTCTATCTCATAACCGTTGATCATACCAGCGTCGAGTCCGGATTGCTCCAGGCGATAATCCAGGAGAATACGGGTTCCGGAGCCACCCTGCCGGTTGATAAACCGGAGATCTTCCCGGCATATATCTTCGATCCCATTGATACCTTTGGGGTTCCCTTTGGGAACGATGAATCCCTGGTCACGGAAAACCAGATTAATCAGTTTGACATCCATATCCGGCAGATGTTTTTTCAAATATCGGATATTGTAGGAACCGTCTTCCGTGTCCAGGAGGTGAGAACCGGCCATATGGCACACGCCTTTTTTGATGGCCATCAAACCTCCCATGCTGCCGACATGGCTGGAAGAGAGCGTTAGATTTGATTTTTCGGCTTTGATCTGGTCTGCCAGAACATCAAGAGTGTTATCGTGACTACCTACTGCAACCAGGGTGTTTTGAATCGCGCTGATGGGCCGCAGAAGTTCTGCTGAAACGTCATCGTTGTCCTTGATACCCTCCACGTGGCTGGGAACACGGATGATACCGTCGGCTTCTGTGATACTGGTAATGCACCCGGCACCTCTTGGTAAGGGCGTAGCCACGATGCGATTACCCACCAGACCAAGCTTTACCCGTATAAATTCTTCAAGCCCGAGCTTTGAGGCAATCTTTCGGGTGGGTTCCACGGGTACGGTCTGCCGTATTTTTTCAGGTTGTCCCAGAAACTGGTCTATCAATGGTTGAACAAACTGTTCAAAAGCGATAATTGCGGAAACAGGGTAACCGGGAATGCCGAAAATCGGCTTGTTATTGATATTTCCGACGATAACTGGCTTGCCGGGCATGATGGTTACCCCATGGACCAGGATATCGCCCAAGGCAGCAAAAACATCTTTTGAATAATCTTCGGATCCGGCGGAGGATCCGCCCACAGTGAGAATGATATCGGCATCAGAATGGACGGCCAGGCGAACGTTCTCTGTGAGCGTTGCCGGATCGTCCATCAATGGTTCATGGCGAATGACAGTGGCCCCGGAAGCTGTTGCAAGACTGCCAAGGACATAAGAGTTGGCATCCAGAACCTGGCCGGGTTGGAGTTCTTTGTTCTCCAGCTGCTGCCAGTCAACCAGCTCCGAGCCGGTGGGGATGATCAGTATCTTCGGCTTTTTCTTCACTTTTACCGAGAAAACACCACCGGACAGCAGAGCCCCTAAACAATAAGGGGTGATGAGATGGTTCTGGGGAAATAGCAATTCCGTGGCAACCATGTCTTCCCCGATTTTTCGAATATGCTGCCAGGGAAATGCCGGTGAATCGATCTCGAGGGTTGCTTTGTCGATCACATTGATGTGTTCAATCATAATAACGGCATCGGTATTGCCCGGAAGAACATGACCGGTGTTGACCCAATATGCTTGTCTGCCGGCGACAAGCTGTTTTGGCTGTGCCTCGCTGGCACCGAAGGTATCGGACGCTTTAACTGCTATGCCATCCATTGCGGCCGCATGAAAGTGGGGTGCTGACAAACGGGCATGAACCGGCTCCGCCAGGACTCTGCCCACGGTATCCGGTACAGCGATTGTTTCTATTGCCCAATGGCTGGTTGTATCAAATTCGTTCAAGATGATTTTTTTGGCTTCAACCAGTGTTTTCATCTTGAGATAGACGTTCCGTTTTTTGTTCATTTTTTCACCAGACGTATTATATCAGAAGAGCCACTTCGACAATGGTTCCCTTGTCCAGACCTTCCGTGTTTTTTTCGATTCTGACAAGCCCATCCGCTTTTGCCATGGTGTGAATCAGTCCTGACTTGCCCAGAACCGGTTCCGCGGACAGGGTGCCATCTTCGTGATGCAGTTTTACGCGGATGTAATCGACGCGCCCCTGCTTTGATGACAGGTTTCTTTTCAATCGCGCGTAGCACGACCGTGTATTTTCATGCGCCGGGTTTTTACCACCGATATATTCCAGAAACGGGCGGACTACCACGTGAAAAACGACCATGGCCGATGTCACGTGACCCGGCAGTCCCCAGAAGATTGTATTCCCGACTTTTGCCAGGATGGTGGGTTTTCCGGGGCTTATGGAAATGCCATGCGCGAGGATTTCTGCATCGGGTATGGCGGAAAGCACCTCTATGGTAAAATCACGTATTCCCACCGAACTCCCCCCGGAAACAAAAACCATATCCGACCGCTGAATGGCGTCTTGACACATGTCTCGAAGGGCCTGGAAATCATCATTTACAATACCCATCCGAACAGGCCGGCCGCCGGCTTGGGTTACCTGACCGGAAAGGGTAAAGGAATTGATGTCCCGAATTTTACCCAGGGTTGGTGTTTCATTGATGGGAAGAACCTCATCACCTGTGGAAATAATACTGATGACCGGTTGCCGATACACGGAAACCGTTTCGATTCCAAGGGCTGCAAGAATGCCGATTTCCTGCGGTCGCAGCTGCTGCCCTTGAAACAGGATGGTTTCGCTGACCTGGATATCTTCACCGACTTGAATCATATGCTGTCCCGGTGCTACACTGCGATATACTTCAATGGTCGTATCATCGATGACATCTGTGTGCTCAATCATGACAACGCTGTCGGCACCCCCGGGTAGCATTCCCCCGGTGGAGATTTTGGCGGTTTCGCCCGGCTTGATGGAGAGTGTCGGGTTTTCACCCATGGCGATGGTGCCTGTGATATTCAAATACGCAGGGTTTCCTTCAGATGCCCCAAACGTCGATGCTGCTCTCACGGCATATCCATCCATGATCGCCCGTGGAAAATCCGGCAGGTTGATCTCCGATTGGATGTCCACTCCAAGAATTCTGCCTAGCGCGCTGGTCAGGGAGATGGTTTCTTTTTCTACAGGTTGAAAAAGAGATGTCCACCCGAGAACTGTTTCGAGATCGGTGACCTTAAAAAATTCTTTCATTAATAAATTTTCTCCGAAAATTTATTTGCAGTGTTGTTGCCACTACTCTTGGTCTAATTATGCCCTATAGATTGATCATTTCCGATTTTTTCAAAAAATGCCAAAACGGTATCCGGCATCGATCTTACGACATCAGAGACCGGCCTGCTCCTACCAGCATCCAGACACCGGCGACAACAAAGAAGATGCCTGCGCCGATCTTGATATAACTTTCCGGAACGAGTCGGCTCAATGTCGAACCTAAAACAACGGCTATGAGTGTACTCAGTACCAGTGCCAGGGCGGCACCCAAAAAGACGGAGACTTTCGGGTCGCAGTCAGCTGCCAGACAAAATGTAGCCAGCTGGGTTTTGTCGCCCAACTCGGCTAGGAAGACCATACCGAACGTGGTTAAAAATATTTGAAAATCCATGGGTTACTATACCTTGGTTGTGTCAGGGATTATGGGCAAAATAGTACCCATTTACCTCAACTGTTTAATACTCTCTTTGCTCTAAGCGATAAGCGGCTAATGGCTTACAGCTATCAGTTATAACGCCCGCATCCACTCCGGTTTGAGGGCAACTTTCCCGGCCAGAGCCTGATCGATCTGTTGGAGGGTTCGTTCCTTGTCTTTTGGCATTCGTGCTCTGATGGGAAGATAATTGGAAGCATGGTTCGCGTGAAACAGGCCCTTGGAGAGATAGGTATGGGCAATCATCTGCCGTAATTCCTTGAGCATTTCATCTGGTTCCAATAAAGGAAAAATCCCTTTCTCGTGGTCGTTATATAGGGGTGTTCCTGGAATAAGCATCAAGCTGAGGGCGCCCACGAATTCCGGGTCGATGGCCGATAGCACATTTCCTGTTTCCTGTGCATGGATCATGGATCGTTCCCTGCCAGCCAGGCCAAGCAGGACGGTTATGGACAGCTTGATACCGGCTTCCCGGATCTTTTTGCCCATGGCAATCATTTTTTCGGCAGTCGCCCCTTTTCGGACAGCCTTCAGGGTGTCGTCATCCCCTGTTTCCAGACCCATGTAGGCAATGCCCAATCCAAGCTGATGAAGTTCTGTAAGCTCATCAGCCGTTTTCATCTTGATGCTTTTGGTGTTGGCATAAACGCCGACCCGGGTGACCCAGGGGAGGTTCTTCCTGATTTTTTTCAGAATGTTCACCAGACGCTTCTGTGGAAGAATGAGCGCATCACCGTCACACAGAAAAACACGCCGTTGCCGCTGGCAGTACTCTTTTGCAAATTGAATATCCTGCTCGACAATCTCATCCGGCTTGATTTTAAATCTTTCTCCTGTATACGTCCCGCAAAATGTACATTTGTTGTGTGAACACCCCACGGTCACCTGAAGCAGAATGCTGTTTGCTTCACTGGGGGGGCGGATAATCATTCCTTCATAGTGCATAGTGTTGACCTTCTATCAATGGATTTGACGGGTTTTTAAGTTGTTGCCGGCTCAATATCCGGGGTGTTGTCTTTTTCAATACCGAGTCACGGTGACAGATAGTGAGTTGAAAAAACCAGCAATTACTGTTAATGATAAGTCCGTGTCGGGTAATTGATTTTTTCCCACCCGATGTTTACCGTCAATCATGATGATAAACCATGCAGATATTCTAGTTACCTTTAAGCTAAATGCAACCGTAAAGTGTCTATTACCTTATTAGTGGTATCTTTATCAATAGAGGAGTATTCAAATGGCTCGATTGTTGTGGGAACCCTCCGAGCAACGGATCAAGCAGACAAACATGTTCCGTTTCATGTGTGCCATCAATGAAAAACACCAAGAGAATTTTTCCGAGTATTCCGATCTCCATAAGTGGTCCATAGACCATATTCCTGAATTTTGGGCGGCCATGTGGGATTTTGCCGATATCATTGCCTCCAAAAACGCCCCGCAGGTTGTCGATGACCTGGGAAAAATGCCTGGAGCCAGGTGGTTTCCGGGTGCTCGTCTTAATTTTGCAGAAAATCTTTTGCGTTACCGCGACGATCAGATCGCCTTGATATTCAATGGGGAGAGTCAGGTCCGCAGGAAGATGACCTATGCACAACTCTATGATGAGGTGGCAAGAATCGCGGAGTCTCTGAGAAACATGGGAGTCGAACCCGGTGACAGGGTCGTTGGATTCATGCCCAATATGGCGGAGACTGTTGTTGCCATGCTGGCCGCCACGAGTCTGGGGGCAACATGGTCTTCGTGTTCTCCGGATTTCGGAATCAAGGGTGTATTGGATCGATTCGGTCAGATTAAACCCAAGGTGCTCTTTACGGCCGACGGTTATTTTTTCAAAGGGAAACGCATTGGTTGCCTGGATCGAATCGCAAATATATTGAAAGAGTTGCCTTCTATTGAAACGATTGTGGTTGTTCCCTACACGGAAAACGCACCGGACATTCATGCTGTGCAGAACGCGGTAAGTTACAACGACTTCAGGTCTGATGAGTCGGGCCTCACGCTGCGGTTTGAGCAGTTGCCTTTTGATCATCCCCTCTATATCATGTACTCTTCCGGGACAACGGGACTTCCCAAGTGTATGGTACAGGGTGCCGGGGGCATTCTCATCCATCACATGAAAGAACTCATGTTGCACACGGATCTGAAGCGGGATGACACAATTTTTTATTTTACGACATGCGGGTGGATGATGTGGAACTGGCTTGTGAGTTCCTTGTCCATCGGCGCAACACTGGTGTTGTACGATGGCAATCCGTTCCATCCGTCCCCGGATGTTCTCTGGCAGATGGCCCAGGATGAAAAAATTACTATTTTCGGGACCAGTGCCGGGTATATTGCTGCGCTCCAGAATTCAGGATTGGAACCGGGAAAGGTTTATGACCTGAGCTCCCTTCGAGCTTTGCTGTCGACCGGGTCACCACTTTCCGACGAAGGATTTGAATTCATATACGACACCGTCAAATCCGATTTGCAGGTGGCATCCATCGCCGGTGGTACAGACATCAACGGATGTTTTGCCCTGGGAAATCCCATGGGACCGGTTTATGCCGGTGAATTGCAGTGCAGGGGGCTGGCGATGAACGTGAAGGCTTATGATGAAAATGGCCGGCCGGTCATCAAACAGCAGGCAGAGCTGGTTTGTACGGACCCCTTCCCCTCCATGCCCATCTATTTCTGGGAAGACTCGGATGGCAAAAAATACCATTCTGCCTATTTTGATGTTTATCCCAATGTCTGGCGTCATGGGGATTATATCGTTATAACGAAAAGGGGCGGCATCATCATGTTCGGACGATCCGATGCCACATTGAATCCGGGTGGTGTCAGAATCGGAACGGCCGAGATTTACCGTCAGATCGATCAGATCGATGAAGTTGCAGACAGTGTCGTGGTGGGTCAGAACTGGGAAAATGACGTTCGGGTCATACTTTTCGTCAAAATGGCTGAAGGTGTTGACTTGACGGAAGCCATCAAGCAAAAAATCAAAGCCACCATCCGGACAAATGCATCACCCAGACATGTTCCGGCAAAAATTATCCCGGTGGCAGATATACCGTACACGCTCAACATGAAAAAAGTTGAAATTGCGGTAAAGAAAGTGATTCAGAACCAGACGGTTTCAAACAAAGATGCCCTGATCAATCCTGAAGCACTGGATTGTTATGCCAATATCAAAGAATTGCAGGAGAATTGACCATTAAACAAAAGGTTTACGAGCTTCAATGACCAGAGAATTAGTAGAGAAACGAAGATATCCGAGACACAAGGTCTACACCCCGGGGCAGCTGGAAATGTTTGACGGTTCATTCCCGGTTTCATTGGAGGAATTGTCTATCGAGGGGCTCAAAATCCGGTCTTCCGGTTCCATTGACCCCGAAACACATGTTGCTATCCGTATCAACGTGGGCAGGGACATCGTCTTCCATGGCCAGATTGTGTGGGTAACGAGTATGCTGACAGGCCAAGAGCATATGTACCAGATGGGTCTCCAGATAGATGCCATTCTGGACAGGGGTGATGAGATAATCGATATCGCGGAAAGAGAGATTCTGATACAGGATCTCGTCATTATTATCGGACGCGTGTAACCCGTTTATCGATGGGCTTTTGGTGTTGCGGCAAATATCAGGTAATCTATTCCTGGTGTATTTGGTTGCCGAAAGAACGTTCGGGTTGCATTGACCCGAAACCCCCGTTCATGATTGCGTATTTCAAAAACTTTCTCTCTGCAGCAACAAGATCTTCCTTTGAATAGAAATTTAAATTTTCCGGGACACGGAAGCGCGTTTTGTATCTTACTACGATTCGCTGAATTCCGATAGTGTCATTCATGTTCTTTTTCCTGGCTAAATATTGGGTTCTTTCCTAACTTGAATACAGCAACAACCATACCAGTTTTTAAGCTTTCTTAATCACGCTGAAATTCAGCCGGTTATCCTGCTGTGCGAAACGGTCCAACAGATGACTGAGAAACAAAGCCAATAAAAAATAGGAACCTGTTTTCATATTAAGGGGCTATTGGGAAATGAAAGTAATAATGATGATGGCGCTAACGGCGGATGGCAAGATTGGAAAGGATGCAGCGCATTTTCCAGACTGGTCCGGAAAAGAGGACAAAAAGCGCTTCAAGCAACTGACAATGGGTGCCGGGGTGGTTATCATGGGATCGGCAACGTATGACACCATCGGGCGGCCATTGCCCGGTCGCAAAAATATTGTTCTGACCCGCAAAACCGAGCGAATTTCAAACAAGGACAACCTGGTTTTCACAAATCAGAAACCGGCTGAAATCCTGGAGGATCTGGCATCGGAAGATTTTGACCATGTGATATTGATTGGCGGTGCCCAGATCAATTATCTCTTTGCACGCGGAAGCCTTATCGATGAAATGATATTGACCTATTGCCCGATGATATTCGGTACCGGTCTTGCTGTTTTTTCAGAAGAGGTTTCCATGAATCTCAATCTGCTATCCGTGGAACAACTTGATGAAAATGTGGTTTGCGTACATTACAGGGTCATTAAACCCTGAGGGAGACCCTGATCGACGGCGGTACTGAGTTATTCAGCTTTTTGCCGGAGCGACAGCGTCACATTTGCTAAAATTGCTCCTGCGATTTTAGTTTGACCCCTTCCAATATTTTATTCAGGACAATCCCCGCTTTTTCCGTGAAGAGAAAATCACACATATCGTCGCAGGGTGTTTCGGACAGGTTGATAATAGCCAGCACGGCGTTGTTTTGTTTGGCATGGATGGGCATGTGAGCTGCCGGCTGGACCAGCAAAGTGGACCCCACAACGATAAAGAGATCGCTGTGTTGAGATAGGGTGATCGCCTGGTTGACCTTGTCCATGGGCATGGACTGGCCAAAGGAAATAGTGTCCGGTTTCAGATAACCCCCGCAGTCACAGGCCGGTGTAAGATCGCCGTTGGAAAGCCGGTCATATGTTTTCTGGGTGGCAGATATTTTGCTGCAGGACATACAGCGGATCCGCAGGGTATTACCATGCAGTTCGATGACGTCATCATCCGGTATCCCGGATGCCTGGTGAAGGCCATCGATGTTCTGGGTAACAACGGCTTGTATCAGCCCCATCTGATACAGTTCGGCAATGGCCTGATGGCCCATATTAGGCGTTGCCTGACACAATCCCTGGTAGAGCTCCTGCCAGCGCTGCCAGTATTCGATACGGGCATCTTCCCGGGACATGAATTCGTCAAAATAAACCGGCTTGAACTTATCCCAGAGTCCCCCCTGGCTCCGGTAATCGGGAATTCCGCTTTCCGTGGAGACGCCTGCCCCGGTAAAAATTACATTGTTTCCACTTTCAAGGATTTTTTCTGCTATTTGATTGATTCCCCTATTCATTATTATGGATGCTCCTAAAGCCTGTTAAAAAGTTAGCCGTACCGTGTAGTTTCACCGGTTTAAATGCCAATGTCTATCTTAAAATTGGTCTGGTTTTTAGGCTTATTCGTTTTCGCGTGCCTTTTGTTCTCAGCTGTCGTCTTTTTTAACCCTTTAAATCCCCTGTGAGGGCGGTTCATTTTTTTAGCTGAGTATTTGGTTTACGCAACCACT
>RCNC010000349.1_pt1 | contig 29297 bp, 26 predicted proteins | sample 2041301 | NCBI WGS metagenome assembly RCNC01 (sample SAMN09708231, study PRJNA481090) | Marine sediment metagenome, whole genome shotgun sequencing project. | biome: marine sediment; feature: ocean; material: sediment; isolation source: Sewage treatment plant 13A marine sediment (STP13A) ... | reverse complement strand
GAACCAGAACCAGAACCAGAACCAGAACCAGAACCAGAACCAGAACCAGAACCAGAACCAGAACCAGAACCAGAACCAGAACCAGAACCTGAGCCAGAAGCAGAGCCCGCGCCAGAAGCAGAGCCCGATTTAGAGCTGGAGCTTGCATCCGAAGCCGATATCGGCTCTTCCCTGGACCCTGAACAAGAATCAGATGGGCTGGAGTTGTTGCTGGAAGCAGAACTTGATCCTGAGTCCGAGCCCGAATCCGAGCCAGAGCCAGATGCGGCTGAGATGGCAGAAGACACACCTTCAGGCAGCGAACATATCGAAGGGCGCGGCTATCTCACCGACCAGGTTGCAGAATTTGAAGCCAATGGCGGCTTTACTTTGAGAAGAAACCAGGAAGCGGCTCCAGAACAGACGCCCGCCCCTGCACAGGAACACGACGAGGAACATAAAGAGAACCAACCGGAGCCAGAGTTTCAACCAGAGTTTCAACCAGAGCCAGAGCCAGAAGGCGCGCCGGAGTCGGAGCCGCTAGTTCAGGAAGCCACCATCAACCTGCCAATGGGCGCGTGGCTGGGCTTCCACGATGGTGATACCCCGATTATGGCCAAGCTGGCCGTGCACGACCCGGAAAATGATTATTTTATTTTCGTCAACCGCCAAGGCATCAAACTACGACAGGTCGGAAGGACAGAGCTTATCAAACTGATCGACAACGGCTTGGTGGATATTCTGGAAACCAACTCGAATTTCCGTGAAGAAGTCAGTCTGAGCCGCAAAGACCAGGACAGCTGAACCGGGCGCAAGATAGCTGTCGGCGCCACAGGCGCAAACAGACCCGAGGTCATCGTCCGGAAAGTCACCGCTACCGATATTAAGAATAAAGTGCCCCAGGAGGGTGAACCATGGCAGATGTAATGTTTCGCTTCGATATGCGCCAGCCTGAAATATCCAGGATTCCGCCAGCCGATATGTACCAGGCAGCCATCGACATGTGCGCCTGGGGGGATGACAAGGGCTTTGGCAGCGTGCACCTGTCAGAGCACCACGGATCAGCGGACGGTTATTGTCCCTCTCCTCTGGTTTTCGCCTCGGCCATTGCTTCGCGCACCAGCAACATACGCATGTTTATATCGGCGCTGATCGCCCCGCTACATGACCCGGTACAACTGGCAGAGGACCTCACCGTCCTCGACATTATCAGTCGTGGCCGGGTGATCCCTATCATCAGTGGCGGCTACCGGGAAGAAGAATTCAATGCAGTAGGCAAAGAGCTCAGTGTGCGTAAACAGTACATGGATGACATTGGCCCATTCCTGAAAAAAGCCTGGGACGGAGAAACTTTTGAGTACGAGGGGCGCACCATCACTATCACTCCCGAGCCTTTCAGCCAGCCGCGGCCGATGATACTGATGGGCGGCAGTAGCAAACCCGCGGCCCGACGTGCCGCCAGGGAGGCAGATTTCTTTATACCCTCCGGCCCCGAAATCTTCGAATACTACCGGGAAGAGCTAAAAAAACTGGGAAAACCGGATCCGGGACCAATGCCCGCAGCGCCATCCACCGTTACTTTTGTCGCCGAAGACCCGGATGCTTACTGGGATAAAATTGCTGCGCATGTGCAACATGAAACCAACACCTACGCCGCATGGGCAGAAAAGGCCAAGGTATTCAGCCCCTATAAACATTATGACAATACGGATGACCTACGCAGCAGTGGCGCTTATAAGGTTTATCGCCCGCAGGAACTGATTGATGCAGCGCGCAACATGGTCAGCGCGCAGCCCCTGATGTTTCATCCGGTATGCGGAGGCATACACCCTGATCTTGCCTGGCAAAGCCTCCACCTGTTTGTAGATGAAGTAATGCCCACTCTGCAGGAAGAGGGCGTCGTCTAGATCTCAGGCAGATCTTCCTCCGCCTGCATACCCTGCAGGCTGAAGCCCATGGAGCTACCTCTTTCACTACCTTCGCCTTCCTTGGCGAACTTGATCTTCAGGCGCACGTTATTGGGAGAATCCGCATTGCGCAATGCTTCATCTTCATTGATCAGGCCCTGTTGGTAAAGCTCAAACAACGCACTGTCGAATGTCTTCATGCCGACATTTTCGGACTTCTGCATTATCTCCTTGATACCGTCGACATCCCCCTTGAGTATGAGGTCGGCAATCATGGGGGTACCCAGAAGCACCTCAATAGCGGCACAGCGTTTACCGTCCACGGTGGGAATCAAGCGCTGCGATACGATGCACTGCATGTTCATTGACAGGTCCATCAGCAACTGCGGCCGGCGCTCTTCCGGAAAGAAGTTGATGATACGGTCCAGCGCCTGGTTGGCATTGTTGGCGTGCAGTGTTGAGATACACAGGTGTCCGGTCTCGGCGAAAGCGATAGCGTGCTCCATGGTTTCACGATCGCGAATCTCGCCGATCAGAATCACATCCGGTGCCTGGCGCAAGGTATTCTTCAAAGCGTTGTGCCAGCTACGCGTATCGACACCTACTTCACGCTGGTTAACGATGGATTTCTTGTGGTTGTGCACGTACTCCACCGGATCCTCGATAGTTACAATATGCCCACTACTATTGGAGTTACGATAATCGATGAGGGCGGCCAACGAGGTCGACTTGCCAGAGCCTGTCGCTCCTACAAACAACAACAATCCGCGTTTGCGCATAACCACTTCGGTCAGGATCGGCGGCAGCTTCAGATCCTGCCAACTGGGGATATCAGCGACAATATTACGTGCCACAATACCCACTTCGTTGCGCTGTACAAAAATGTTGACGCGAAAGCGACCATAACCGGAGATGGAAATGGCGAGGTTCATCTCCAACTCCTGCTCGAACTCGGCCTGCTGCGTGGGATCCATGATCTCGTAGGCGATCTCCTTGATCTCCCCCGGCTGCAGGATGTCACTGGCGATGGGCTTGAGCTCGCCCTCAAATTTCGCACAGGGAGGGGCCCCGGTGCTCAGGTATAAATCTGAGCCGCCCTTTGTAGACAATATTTTTAACCACTCATGAATTCTCACTCGACATCCCCCTCGATTATTTTGTAGTACTTTAGCAGTTTGCAGCCCATGGACAAGTAGTGACCGTGTAGCTTGTGTAGGATTACGGCATTTCTGTCACCTGAAAGCCCCTGGACGAGGTACCGAAGTAGTAAACGACGACCACATTGTGCGCGTTTTTGGATAGTGGCTCAGTGTGTAAGCACTTCGCGCTACGGTGAATAAGACGCGTATGCATTGCTGGGACACGCCAAAAAGCGCACATCCATGTGCAGGCTCGGGTGGCGACGTCCTGTCGCCACACGGTCCCAGCAATGCATACGCGTCTTATTCCCCTCGGTAATCGGCAGTCCTATGGCACTGAGCCGCTGCCCGTGTACGCCTGAAGTAGCCAGCCTGAAACGCCAATCGTATACTGATGCCCCGTAACGCCTGTGCTCAGGAGTGAACCCTTGGACAATACGCGCCCCACCCCTCTGTTGGAAGATAGTGACAACACGCGCCGCAAGCTGGAGGCCTGGCTGTCCCAGCACCGCGGCCGGCAAGTCAGCATTCCTGAGCTCAATATTCCCGAGGCTACCGGCATGTCCAACGTGACCTTGCTGTTTGACATGCATTGGGAGGAGGATGGAAAACCCTGCAGTGAGCCGGTGGTGGCGCGCCTGCAACCGGAAATAGAGCGCCCGGTATTCCCGGATTACGACTTGAGCCTGCAATACGAAGTGATGGACCTCGTCGGCCGTCACAGCGATATACCGGTTCCCGAGCTACGCGGCCTGGAAACAGACAAATCATTACTTGGCGTGCAGTTCTACATCATGAAACGCACTGACGGCCGCATTCCCACGGATATGCCTCCTTACAACATGGACGGCTGGATGATGCATGAGACCAGCATCGAGCAGCGGCAGGCTTTATGGTGGGCGGCGGTGGACACCATGGCCCGCTATCACCAGCTGGACTACCAGGCCCTCGGCCTGGGCAAGCTGCATGAGGCTGGTAAAACACCCCTGCAACAGCAATTGAGCTACTGGCAGAATTACCTCAACTGGGCACTGGAAGGCGCCGGGCACGCCATTGGCCAGCGGGCTCTGGACTGGCTGGAGGCCAACCAGCCGCAGGATGAACCAACCGTGTTGTGCTGGGGCGACTCACGCCTGGGCAACATTATCTTCAAGGAATCCCTGGATGGCGTCGCCGCCGTACTGGACTGGGAGATGGCGGTATTGGGCAATCCGGTGCAGGACCTGGCCTGGTTCAACTACCTCGACGCTACCTTTTCCGAAGGCCTGGGCATGCCTCGGCTGGAGGGATTACCCGGCTATGAAGACACCATCCAGCACTGGGAGCAGGCCTCGGGTTTCTCCGCGCAGGACTATGACTACTACCTGGTATTCGCCAGCATGCGCTATGGCCTCATCCTGTCACGCATTATGCTGGCCACGGGACAGGAAGCCGAAGTACAGGGGAATTTCGCCTGCCAACTGCTGGAAAAATACCTGGAACACCTGACCTGAACCCTACCCGGTACGGTTATGGGCCCTGCTGTACTCTCCAGACATTGGCATATACACTTGGTGCCGTTTCAGGAACACCATCCAGTCCCGAGCTCGCTCGGCAGCTGCTGCAGACGTATGCGCAGGTCATCTTTATCGAAAGGAGCTTCCCTTGTCTTCCCATTTGCAAAATGAATTGCAGGCACTGGCGCAGCCCGACGCACTGGGGGTTCTCACCGCCATCAATCGCGGTATCGAAAAAGAGAGCCTGCGCATCACCACCGAGGGCAAACTGGCGCAAACTGCACATCCGCAGGGCCTGGGTTCGGCACTGGCACATTCCTCTATCACCACAGATTACTCAGAAGCACTACTGGAGTTCATCACACCCGTCAGCTCCAGCATTGAGGAGAGCCTGCAAACCCTGGAAAACATCCACGGCTTCGTGTACCAGCAACTGGACCAGGAGATTCTGTGGTCAGCCAGTATGCCCTGCATTGTAAGCGGCGATGCCGGCATACCGGTGGCGCAATACGGTAGCTCCAACGTGGCCCGAATGAAGACTGTGTACCGCTACGGCCTGGGCCACCGCTATGGTCGACTGATGCAGGCTATCGCCGGTATTCATTACAATTTCTCCATGCCGCAAGCCTACTGGGACATGGCATGGCAGGCGGCGGGTAGGCCTGGCAACATCACCGACTATATCAGTGAGCGTTACCTGGGCCTGATACGAAATTTCAAGCGCTACTCCTGGCTGCTGATTTATCTTTTCGGCGCATCACCCGCCGTATGCGCCAGTTTCCTGCGCGGTCGCGACAAGCACGGGCTGCAAAATTTCGATGAATCAGGCAAGAGCCTGTACCTGCCCTACGGCACAGCCCTGCGCATGGGCGACCTGGGCTACAACAGCGATGCCCAGAAAGACTTGAACGTGTGCTACAACAGCATGGGTAATTACGTCGAAACCCTGTGCAGCGCAATCATGCAAGCACACCCAGGCTACAGCGATATACCGGCTGGCCAGGACGGCGACTATCAACAGCTGAATGACAGCCTGTTACAGATCGAGAACGAATTCTACAGCCCCATACGGCCCAAGCGGGTGGCGCGTTCCGGTGAGACCCCGCTGAATGCGCTGGAAAGGGCCGGCATAGAATATATTGAAGTTCGCTGTGTCGATGTCAGCCCCTTCTCTGCCGTCGGCCTGGATGCCGGGCAGATCCGTTTTCTCGATACTTTTCTGCTGTACTGCCTGCTGGAAGAAAGCCCCGACTGCGACGACGATGAACAACATACCCAGTCCGCCAATCTGGAAGCGGTGGTCAACCGCGGGCGACAACCTGGCCTGCTGCTGGACAATGGCAGCGGTGAGATTACCCTGACCCAATGGGCGGGGGATTTGCTCGAGGCCATGCAGCCTGTGGCGGCCCTGTTTGACACCGCCTTCGATTCATCTGCTTACAGCACCAGCCTGCAACAGCAGACCGCCAAGGTAGCGGACCCGGAACTCACCCCCTCCGCGCGCATACTCAAGGAAATGCATGATCGCGACCTGCCCTTCTTTCGCCTGGCCATGGCCTACAGCGAGCAATGGGCAAGTCACTTCCGCGAACAAACCCTCGCACCCGACATACAGGCTGCCTTCGAACAGGAAGCAACACGGTCGGTGGCCGCGCAGGCTGAAATTGAGCAGTCAGACGACATCAGCTTCGAACAATACCTGCAAAGATTCTTCGCCCAGTACCAAGCGCTGTAAGGAATGAGACAGTGAATTTCCTGGCCCATTTCCACCTGGCGTGGCCCGATGAAGGCCTGGTCGCAGGGGGCCTCGAGGGGGATTATTACAAGGGTCCTCTGCGCGGCGACTTACCGCTGTCGCTGGAGCGCGGCGTCAAGCTGCATCGGGCTATCGACGCCTACACCGACAGCCATCCTGTCGTGCAACAACTGCGCCGGGAATTACCGGTGGAATTACGGCGTTATGCGGGCATTCTTATTGACCTGAGTTTTGATCACTACCTGAGTCGGCATTGGGCTCGCTATTGTGATGTTCATCTGCCCGATTTCAACAGCGGGGTTTACCGCACGCTGGTCGCCCAGCAGAATCACCTGAGCGAGGGCGCTCGCATTATGCTGGCACGCCTGCTCGAATACGATATCCTCAATCTGTACATGAAGTGGGATACCGTCCCAGCAACTGCTGCTCGCATTGGGCAGCGCTTCAAACGACACAACCCATTTCTCGAACTGGACCAGACACTGACACCGGCAAGAGATGCGATTGAGCAGGCATTCCTGGAGTTCTACCCACAGTTACAAGCATTTAGCCGGCAGCAGGCCCAGGCACTGCAGGCACCCGCTGCCATTGAAGGGTGATTGCTCTACCCGGAGAGGATTGCACTCGCTATAAAAAGCACTTAGTGTACACCGGTCGCCCTATTAACCACTTCCACAGCAAGGATTTCTACACACATGTTGCACACTCTTTCTGCACGCCTGGTTTTTTTTGGCCTTGTGCTGCTGGCCATTGTATCCATGTCGTTCGCACGATTTTACCTGGAAGCCTTTCTCGATCTGGAGGCCTGCCCACTGTGCATGAGCCAGCGGGCGTTTGTGCTGCTGTGGGGTGTCTTCGCGCTCGTCGGAGCCCTGCACAACCCGGGCGGCTGGGGCCGCAGGGTGTATGCCTCACTCTGCGGGTTGGCTGCCTTCGCCGGGGCCGCAATCGCGGCGCGCCATGTCTGGCTGCAGCAGCTGCCGGAAGACCAGGTGCCCGCCTGTGGGCCGAGCCTGGATTATATGCTGGAGACCCTCCCATTCCAGGAGACCCTCAGCATCGTACTGATGGGTGATGGCAACTGCGCGGATACGGCCTGGACATTTCTCGGTTTCAGTATTCCACAACAAACACTGGGCCTGTTCTGTGCCGCAATCCTGATTTGTTTGTGGCAAGCCGTGCGACAGTATCCCGACCGCACGCAGGAGACCTGATCGTCGCTATCTCAACCCCTGGCACAACTCACTTGACGTAACTCGAACCGGGAATGGGCTTGCTAGGGCCTTGGGGCGCATTTATAGTTGAGGCTTGGTGGAATCACTATTGAGACTTTTATCTATGCCGAACCGCAGCAACGACCCCAAACAACAATTCCAAGCTGTAGAGGAGATACTCACCCGCTGGCTCAAGGAGCGGCGCGCGGTGTTGGGCAAATACACCGAAATCGTTGTCGCGCTGGACAGCAACCTCGCAGAAGATCATCTGCAGAAACGCCAGCATGGACTGTGCGAACTGCTGGTTGACTACGTGTCAGCCGGGCACTTCGAGGTCTTTCATGAGTTGATCAATGAAGCGGAAAGTTTTGGGGACGGCAGTTGCACTCTGGCGGAAAAACTCATGCCGGCTATTGGCGACACGACAGAGGTCATCATGGCCTATGAGGAGAAGTACAGCAGTGCACACGGGCACCAGGAAAAGTTGAAACGCGACCTGTCATCTCTGGGAGAGGTGCTGGAATCACGCTTTGTAATGGAGGACCAACTGATCGCCGGCCTCCACAATCGACACCGACGCCTGGTCCAGGACCAGACGTCGCAGTCCAGCTAGCCCTACTCGGCAGCAGCCGCAGGCTCAGCGGCAGCTTCAGCCTGGCTGGGAATAGACAGCAATTCAACCTCGAACACCAGCGCCTGATTGGGGCCAATCACCTGACCGGCACCACCGGCACCGTAGGCCAGATCGGAAGGAATAGCCAATTTCCACTTTGACCCCACTGACATCATCTGCAGGGCCTCGGTCCAACCGGGGATTACCTGGTTAACGCCAAACTTAACCGGTTCACCGCGGCCGTAGGAGGAGTCAAACTCAGTTCCGTCTGCCAGGGTGCCGCGATAATGTACCTCTACCGTGTCTTCGGCGCTGGGCTTGGCGCCCTCACCCGCTTCCAGTATCTCGTACTGCAGGCCAGTCTCAGTCACCATCACACCTTCGCGGGCCGCATTTGCGGTCAGGAAAGCTGCGGATGCAGCCAGGTTGGCTTCACCTGCGACGGCAGCCGCTGCTTGCTGTTCTGCTGCGGCTCTTTCCTGGTAAGACTGCATTTCAGCGGCGATTTCCTCCTCGGTCAGGCGCGGTTCCTCGCCCTTCAGCGCATCGAACAATCCCATGGAAAAGGATTCTGCCTGCAGGGGGACACCATCGGCCAACATACGCTGACCCAGGCCATAGGCAATACCATAGCTCAAGCGATCCTCGGACGTGTCCAGGGAGGCGCTGGCCGGTGCCGCCGACTCAGGGGCGGAATCCGCTGTGGCTGCTGGTTTTTCGTTACAAGCTTGCAGGGTAAAAACGCTGACCAGAGCAAGCGGCAGTGCATACTTCTTCATAATTCGTTCCATAATAAGTCAAAAAAAAACGTGAGTACTGTAAATACTCCTGTTACCGCGAGACCCACCCGAAATCCATAAGCCAGCCCTCGGCAGGCGTTAACGCGAAACCGGGTACTGTCCGTCAGAGTCCGTAAGAAGAGCAAGAGACGCAGTGGCGGCCCATATTACTACCGGCCCTGCCCTTGCGCCACCCCTGAATCAGCGGCCCAGCAGGGTGCAGATCTGCTCTATGGGAGTTCTCCACGGGGCGTCGCCGGCACACTAGCGGACAGCTCTCCCCACAGGTAGAATTCGCGACCCTATGATCATACTGCGCAACATCAGCCTGCGTCGCGGTAGCAAGTTACTGCTGGCGCATGCCAACGTTACCATCCAACCCGGCCAGCGCCTGGCACTGATTGGTGCCAACGGCTGTGGCAAAACCAGCCTGTTCTCAATGTTATTGGGAGAACTGGGCGCCGATACCGGGGCCATTGAGGGATTGAACACCCTGCGCCTGTCGCACATGGCACAGGAAGTGCACACCACCTCTATTGGGGCGGCAGAGTACGTGTGGCGGGGCGATGCACAACTGGCGCGCTTGCGGGATGAGCTGACGGCGCTGGAAGCCGCTGGTGAGTTCGATAAAGCGGCCCTGGTGCACAGTCAGTTGGAGGATATCGATGGCTACAGCGCGGAGCGTCGGTCGCAGCGTCTACTGCAGGGTCTGGGTTTCGCGGAAGATGCTGCGGACCGGGCGGTCAGCGATTTTTCCGGCGGCTGGCGCATCCGGCTGAACCTGGCCCGTGCCCTGATGACGCCCTCGGATGTGCTGTTGCTTGACGAACCCACCAACCACCTGGATCTCGATGCCACGCTGTGGCTGCAGCAGTGGTTGCAGCAGTATCCCGGCACCCTGTTGATGATCTCCCACGACCGGGACTTTATCGATGGCACCTGCGAACGTATTTTACATATTGAGCAGCAACAGTTAGCCACCTATAAAGGCAATTACTCGGACTTCGAAAGGCAAAGGGCAGAACGGCTGGCCAACCAGCAGGCCAGCTTTGAGAAACAACAGAGACGCGTCGCCGAGATCGACGACTTCGTACGCCGTTTCCGCTACAAGGCGACCAAAGCCAAACAGGCCCAGAGCCGCCTGAAAGAGCTCGATAGAATGCAGTCCCTGGCGCCGGCCCACATCGATTCACCCTTCGATTTCAGTTTTCCCTCTCCGCCCAGAAGCAGTGATCCCCTGCTGCGTATTGACGAGGCGAGCCTGGGTTATGGCAGCACGACGGTCCTGTCCGGGGTAGACCTGCTGCTACGCCCCGGCAGTCGCTACGGACTACTGGGTAAAAACGGCGCGGGAAAATCCACCCTGCTGAAGAGCCTGATAGGCGAGCTACCCTTGCTGGAAGGCAGGCGCATGCGCGGCGAGCACTGCAGCATTGGTTACTTTGACCAGCAGCAGCTGGAAGCACTGGACATGCAGGCCAGCCCCACACTGCATATACAACGCCTCAGCCCCGAGGCCCGCGAGCAGGACATCCTGAATTTTCTCGGGGGCTTCAATTTCCGTGGTGACGCGGCCAATAGCGCTATTGCACCCTTCTCGGGCGGCGAAAAAGCGCGGTTGGCACTGGCCATGGTGGTGTGGCAAAAGCCCAATTTGCTGGTGCTCGACGAGCCAACCAACCACCTGGACCTGGAGATGCGCCATGCCATGGAAATCGCCCTGCAATCCTACGAGGGTGCGCTGGTGCTGGTGAGCCACGACCGCCACATGCTGCGCAACACGGTGGAGGAACTGCTGCTGGTGCACGACGGTGCGGTGGAGGAATACCGGGAAGACCTGGAGGGCTACGAGCGCTGGATTCTTTCCAGCTATCGACAAACCGAGAAAGGCAGCGCCGCAAACCCCGACACCTCGCGCAAGGAAAAGCGACAGCAGGCCGCCGCCCAGCGGGATACACTGCGCCCCCTGCAGAAAAAACTACAGAAAACTGAAGCCGAAATGGCTGAGATCGAGCTGGCACTTGCAGAACTACAAGCCAGCCTGGGCGACACAGAGCTATACGCGGAGTCCCGCAAGCAGGAGCTTGCGGACCTACTCAAGCGCGAGGGAGAATTAAAAAACAGGGCGGAGCAGTTGGATGAACTGTGGCTGCAGCAACAACAGACGCTGGAAGAACTGGTGGGATAAAGACCCGCTGATTTGCAGGGCGCCACCCGGATTCAGAATATGCACGTGTTTTCATGGCGGCGGCCACAACAGGAATCCGTAGCGGTAATTACTCGCTTATCAAGCGCAGCTTTTCAGCCCGACTCAACTTTTTGATCGCCGCCTCACGCTGCAGCGCAGCGCTCCGATCAGGCGCCTCGACCGACCACAACAGCCGCACCGGCCGCCGACCCCGGGTGTACTTGGGGCCGCCCGCCAATTCGCCGTTGTGCTGCGACAAACGCCGCTGCAGATCGCTTGCTATACCTGTGTAGAGAGTCGTATCGGCACATTCCAGGATATAGACGCACCAGGGAGCATCCAAGGTATCAGGCCAGTGCCAGCACCTCTTTCACACACTCGGTTATGCCGGCATAGGCTTCGGAAACACTGCCAGCCAGCATATAGGCCGGCGTAGTCACCATTTTGCGCTCGGCATCGACCCGGGCTTCAGCAACGGGACACTCCAGGTGCTGTCCACCCATGGCGTTGATCGCCGCTGCGGTTTCCGTGTCATTGCCAATGGTACAGCGCGTACCTTCACCGCAAATGGCGGCGGCCATTACCGGGGCAATACAAATCAGGCCAATGGGTTTGTCGGCCTCATGAAATGCGCGAGCCACCCGTAGAAAATCGGATTGAACAGCCATTTCAGCCCCAGCTACAGCAAAATCACTCAGGTTTTTTGCCGCCCCGAAACCGCCCGGTACCAGCAGGGCATCAAATTCTGCAACATCCGCCTTACCCAGGTCCTTGATATTACCCCGCGCTATGCGCGCGGCCTCCACCAGCACATTACGCGATTCACCCTGCGCAGGCTCCCCGGTCAGGTGATTGACCACGTGCATCTGCTCGATATTCGGGGCAAAGCACTGATAGCTCGCGCCCTGCTGCTCAAGACACAACAAGGTCAGCACGGCCTCGTTAATTTCGGCTCCATCGTAGACACCGCACCCAGACAGTACCACGGCAACTTTTGCCATCTTTTTTCTCCTCTGCAATTTTCAACACGCTCCAGGGCGCGCAACATTATCCACTGCACTGTAACGTATTTAACGCGAGGTCTCAGCCACGAATCCAGCTGTGATAGCGCTCAACCCAACGCAATAGCGTTTCTGGCTTGCGTGCCTTGCGCCATTCGCCGGCCACGAACTTGTTACCCTCGCTCAGGGTCGGGTAGATATGGATGGTCCCCAATATCTTGTTCAGGCCTAATCCATGCTTCATCGCCAGTACGAATTCGTTGATCAGCTCCGACGCATGGTAACCCACAATAGTGGCTCCCAGAATTCTGTCGCGGCCTGGTTCCGTCAGCACCTTGATAAAGCCGTGAGCCTCTCCGTCGGCGATGGCCCGGTCCAGGTCATCGAGTTCATAGCGCGTCACTTCAAAAGCAATATTGCGCTCCCGCGCCTCTGTTTCATTCAGACCAACCCGGGCTACTTCCGGATCAGTGAACGTCGCCCAGGGAACCACCGAGTAATCCACCTTGAATTTACGAAAACGGCCAAACAGTGCATTCACCGCCGCGTACCAGGCCTGGTGACTTGCCATATGCGTGAACTGGTAGGGCCCGGCAACATCCCCGCAGGCTGATATAGTGGGTATAACCGTGCGCAGGTGCTCGTCCACTGCAACTGTCCCTGTAGGCCCAAGACCGATTCCTAATTCTTCCAAACCCATGTCTTCCACATTGGCACTGCGGCCCACAGCCAGCAGCACGCGATCGAAAGACAGTGTCAGCTGACCGCTAGCCGTTTGAAACACACAACTTTCCTCCCCCTCAGCCACCCCGAAAGACAGAGCGTCATAACCGGTATAGACCTGCACGCCATTTTGCTTGAAAGCGGTGCGGACATGCTCCGCAACATCAGGGTCTTCACGGGGCATTATTTCTTGAGCCCTGGTTACCAGGGTCACCTCGCTACCCAAGCGCGCAAATGCCTGTGCCAGCTCGCAGCCAATAGGCCCCGCGCCCAACACGAGTAAGCGCTGCGGCAATTCCCTGATCTCCCAGACCGTATCCGACGTCAGGTAATCCAGGCTCGCGAGCCCCGGTATATCCGGCACGCGCGGGCGCGCGCCACTGGCGATAACAATGTTGCGCGAGGTCAGGACTTCGCCATTCACCTCAACTGCCCAGGGCGACAGGATGCGCGCATTCCCTTGCACACAATTGACGCCAAGACTGGTGAAACGCTCTACCGAATCATGGGGCTCTATAGTCTGGATAATGTCCTGCACTCTCTGCATTACTGCTGGAAAGTTGACATCCACCGGCATTGGCGCCAGGCCGAATTCCTCGGCCCGTCGCGCATACTGGGCCACTCGCGCCGAGCGAATGAGTGCCTTACTGGGCACGCAGCCGGTATTCAGGCAGTCACCCCCCATTTTATGTCGCTCAATCAAGGTCACTTTTGCCTTCACTGTCGCCGCGATCAATGAAGTTACCAATCCTGCCGAACCCGCCCCGATGACCAGCAGGTTGTTATCGAATCGTGCGGGTCTGTCATAAGGCGCAAGAATTCGTCGTGCGCGAATAGCATCCAACAGCCATCTCGCAATAAAGGGAAAAGCCGCCAGCAGGACAAAGGAACCCAGTAAAGGCGCGGATACAATGCCGGACAGGGACTCCAGCTGCCCCAGCTGCGTACCGGCATTCACGAAGACTGCAGTCCCGGGCAGCATGCCCAGTTGTGATACGAGGTAGAAAGGAAGGATGCGAATAGGCAGCAGGCCCATCAGCAAATTGATCAGGAAAAACGGGAAAAGGGGCACCAGGCGCAGGGAAAACAGGTAGAAGGCGCCATCTTTGGCAAAACCAGCATTGACCGCGCCCAGCTGTCGGCCAAAGCGCTGCTGCACCCAGTCGCGCAGCAAAATACGCGAAAAAAGGAAGGCCAGGGTAGCCCCGATGGTACTGGCAAATGACACCAGCAACAGTGCATACCAGAACCCGAACAGGGCGCCGCCCGCCAAGGTCATTACCGCCGCTCCGGGCACCGACAGCGCGGTTACTGCCACATATATGGCAAAATAGATCATGCCGGCCAGCAGCGGATTGTTCGCATACCACTGCCGCAAATCACCAATGTGCAGTTGCAGGGTTTCAAACTGCAGGTAACTGCCCAGGTCAAAATAAAACCAGGCAGCGAAGGCAACGCCTACGACGGCAATGACAGCGATCTGTTGTTTGCGCAAAATAATGCCTTTTTGTTTAGTGGGCGATGGCCCGGCTTGCGGAAAGACTACGCTTTCAGCCAGTACAAGACCACATTTACATAGCCCCTGGCTTTTCGCCCAGGCCAGAATGACTATAGCTTTTGGCAATATCGCCATGCCAAAAAACTCTAGCGGCGTGGTTGTGCCGCTTGGAACCGATGGTATGATGGCCTCCCTCAAATTTAAGCGGCCAACAACGCCGCAGATCAACCGGAGAACAGCATGAGCGACCAGATAGTACACGTCAGCGATGCCACTTTTGACGCTGAAGTATTGAATTCCGACGTCCCCGTACTGGTAGATTTCTGGGCCGAATGGTGTGGCCCCTGCAAAATGATCGCGCCCGTACTGGATGAAATTGCCGCCGAATACGCTGGCAAACTGAAGATCTGCAAGGTCGATGTGGACGCCAATCCCGACATTCCACCGAAATTCGGCATTCGCGGTATCCCCACCCTGATCGTCTTCAAGGGCGGTAACGCTGAAGCCACTAAAGTGGGCGCCCTGTCCAAGACGCAACTGACGGATTTCATCCAGGAAGTTGTCTAAAGTTTTCGAGCCCGGGGCAACCCGGGCTCAAGCTTGGCCGATTACACCCTCGAAATGGACAAAAAAAGCGGTAGACGGCTCTACCGGTGCGTGCTACATTTCACCCCGTCGCACGTTCCCGTGCCATACCAGTAGCCCTGCAACACAATATTATATTTAAAGCTGCGATTCGTTGGCATTGTCAACCGGCTCTCACTTACACACATTTTCTTCCCCTCAAATAATTAAGCTCACAGCTCTCTTTCCTATGAATCTAACTGACCTAAAGACCAAATCCACCCAGGAACTCATCGATATCGCCAAAGAGATGGGCCTGGACAACATGGCCCGCTCGCGCAAGCAGGATATTATCTTCGCGGTGCTGAAACGCCATGCCAAGAGCGGCGAAGACATCTACGGCGACGGCGTTCTGGAAATACTGCAGGACGGCTTTGGCTTCCTGCGCTCCGCCGACTGTTCCTACCTGGCCGGCCCCGACGACATTTATGTGTCCCCCAGCCAGATTCGCCGGTTCAACTTGCGTACAGGGGACACCATTTCCGGCAAGATTCGTCCGCCGAAAGACAGCGAGCGCTACTTTGCCCTGCTGAAAGTTGACCAAGTCAATTTAGACAAGCCGGAAAGCTCCAAGCATAAGATCCTGTTTGAGAACCTTACCCCGCTATTCCCGAATGAGCGCCTGACACTGGAAACAGGTAATGGCAGCACCGAGGACTTGACCGGTCGGATCATCGACCTGGTATCCCCGATCGGCAAGGGCCAGCGCGGCTTGTTGGTGGCGCCGCCCAAAGCCGGCAAGACCATCATGATGCAGAACATCGCCCAGGCGATCATCACCAATAATCCCGAGTGCTACATAATCGTGTTGCTGATCGACGAACGTCCGGAAGAAGTGACGGAAATGCAGCGCTCTGTGGGTATACGGGGTGCCGAGGTCGTGGCCTCAACGTTTGATGAGCCACCCTCGCGCCATGTGCAGGTTGCAGACATGGTCATCGAGAAAGCCAAGCGGCTGGTGGAACACAAGAAAGACGTGGTCATCCTGCTGGATTCCATTACCCGTCTGGCGCGTGCTTACAATACGGTAATACCAAGCTCCGGCAAGGTACTGACCGGTGGTGTCGACGCCCATGCCCTGGAACGCCCCAAGCGCTTCTTTGGTGCTGCGCGTAACATCGAGGAAGGTGGCAGCCTCTCTATCATCGCCACGGCCCTGGTCGATACCGGCTCCAAGATGGACGAAGTAATCTACGAAGAATTCAAGGGCACCGGTAACATGGAGCTGCACCTGGACCGCAAGATTGCGGAGAAACGTGTGTACCCCGCAATCAATATTCGCCGCTCCGGTACACGCCGCGAAGAATTGCTCACCGCCGAGGATGAACTGCAGCGCATGTGGATTCTACGCAAATTGCTGCATGGCATGGAAGACACGGCTGCTATCGAGTTCCTGTCCGACAAGCTCAAGGACACCAAGACCAACGAGGAGTTCTTCAAGTCGATGAAGCGCAAGTAAGCGTTTCACCGGCACTTTCAATCACGGCCTGCCAATTGCGCACGCCGTGAACAAGGTATACTGTCCCATCGAAATGAGCAGCGGACGGATTGCCACAGCGTGAAATATTCAGACCTCAGGGATTTCATTGCCGCACTGGAGCAACGCGGCGAGTTGCTACGCATCCAGGCAGAGGTCGACCCCCATCTCGAGATGACCGAAATAGCCGACCGCACCTTGCGCGCTGGCGGCCCCGCCCTGCTGTTTGAAAACCCCAAAGGCTATAACACCCCGGTACTGGCCAACCTGTTTGGTACAGAAAAACGTGTCGCCCTGGGTATGGGTGCAGAAAGCCGGGATGCCCTGCGCGAGATCGGGGAAGTGCTGGCCTACCTGCGCCAGCCCGATGCTCCCAAGAGCATGCGCGACATCCTCGACAAGGCGCCCCTGTTGAAACAAGTGTTGCACATGGCCCCCAAGGTGGTGCGCAACCCGCCCTGCCAGTACCACGCAAAGCAGGGCGACGATGTCGATCTCCATCAACTACCTATCCAGACCTGCTGGCCGGGCGATGCCGCGCCACTCATTACCTGGCCACTGGTAATCACTCGCGGCCCGGACAAGGAGCGGCAAAACCTGGGCATTTACCGCATGCAGTTGCTGGGACGCAACAAACTGATCATGCGTTGGCTGTCGCACCGCGGTGGCGCCCTGGATTTTCGCCAGTGGCAAATCAAGTATCCCGGCCAACGCTATCCCGTAGCCGTGGCGCTAGGGGCAGACCCGGCCACCACACTGGGCGCTGTTACACCCATACCCGATACCATTTCTGAGTACGCTTTCGCCGGCTTACTGCGCGGCAGCAAGACTGAGCTGGCAGAATGTTTCACGCCCTTGTGTCGCGAACACGGCCTGCAGGTACCCGCTGCAGCAGAGTACATTCTGGAAGGTTATATCGAACCGGGGGAGATGGCCGACGAGGGCCCCTTTGGCGACCACACGGGTTATTACAACGAGGTGGAACGCTTCCCGGTTTTTACCGTAGAAGCCATTACCCATCGTGAATCACCTATTTACCACAGCACCTATACCGGGCGCCCTCCGGACGAGCCGGCCATCCTGGGTGTCGCACTGAACGAGGTGTTTATTCCCATTTTGCAAAAGCAGTTCCCGGAGATCGTCGATTTTTACCTGCCCCCCGAGGGCTGCTCCTACCGGCTGGCGGTGGTGACCATACGCAAAGAGTACCCCGGACATGCCAAACGCATCATGCTGGGGGTCTGGTCTTTCCTGCGGCAGTTTATGTATACCAAGTTCGTTATCGTCACCGACGAGGACGTCAACGCCAGGGATTGGAAGGATGTCATCTGGGCTATGACCACACGCATGGACCCACAGCGCGACTCGGTTTTTATCGAGAACACGCCCATCGACTACCTCGATTTTGCTTCACCGGTTTCCGGCCTCGGTTCGAAAGTGGGCTTCGACGCCACCAACAAATGGCCCGGTGAGAGCCAGCGCGAATGGGGCCAACCCATCGCCATGGATGACTCGGTAAAACAACGGGTGGATAGTCTATGGGATGAGTTGGGGATCAAGCTCCCCACCGAAAACCAGGGGCCAGGCTCGGGTTAGCAACGCCGCAAGGCGCCATTAACCCTTGCAGGCGCTCAGGAGCGCGCGATCAGCTGGTCATGGGCAGCGATTTTTTCGGGCATGGGCAAAGCCGGCAGATCCCGTTCCTGCATCATCAGACCCTCGCGGAAGTATGCCGCGGCCACATTGGGTTCACCCAGAGCGGTCAACAGGCGGCCGAGTTCGGCGCAGGTTTCAGGACTTGGCTGCAGGCGGTAACTGCTCTCGAAATAATCCCGCGCCTTGCCCCACAGTTTATCGCGGGCGGACAAACGTCCCAGGCACAATAGCAACTGCGGGTCCTCGGTGTGACTGGGCAACCAGGTTTCTGCCTCGGTTAATTGCCGCGACAGGTTATCGCCTTCGACAAAACCATACTGGCGCACCAGATTCGAATCCCACTGGTGCTTCAAGGCGCGCAAAATGGATTTTTCTGCAGCGGTGTGGTCACCCAGGCCTATCAGCAGACGCACATAGCCATTGAGCACGGCAGCGTCCTGCTTCAGGCGAGTCGGTAGCTTTTGCCAGGCGCTGTTGAGATCGTCTACCGAGGCTGCGGCTCCCACGGCGCTCTGCTCCAGGCGACGGCAGTGTACTTCCCGTTCAAGTTGCGCAAACGCATCAGGAGTGAGTTGCTTGTGCTTCTTCAGATCAGGCAACAATTCCAGCAGCGCGTCCCAATCCTGTAAGCCCTCATATCCACGGCGCAATAAATTCAGGACATTGGGGTGCCGGTTTATATTCAGCCGCGCCTGCTTCAAGGCGACCAGCGCCTGCTCGTACTCCGCAGCATCCAGCTTGATCTCAGCCAGGGTAATTTCAGCGGCCACCTTCGCGGTAGGCTCCGCATCCACCGCCGCGTGCAGGTATTCATGGACTTTTTCTGACTCTTGCAGCTGGCCACTGGATCGAGCCGCCAGCAGGTAATTCACCAGTGGTGCCTCGTTTTTCTGCGCTCCGCGCAACAGTTGGCTGCGGGCCCTGTCCCAGTTACCCTCGGTGTAACTGAGCAGGCCGCGGGTACTGAGGCGCATGGCGTGATGCGTCTTTCGTGTTCCCAACCAATTAACCAGTGATCGCTGGCCGCCTATCAAGCGATACAACAGGTTCAGCGCCACATATATGGCCAGTACAAACAGCACCAGCAACAGCAGCCCCACCCACAGACTGGTCTCCAGCGTGTAGTTGCCATAGGACAACAGTACATAGCCAGGGTCCGTCTCGATAACAGCGACTACCCCGACGCCAAGAAGCAGCGCGAGCAGAATTATGGTGAATATTTTGCGCATGGTTTACTCGCCGCCTCCCTGCTGTAGACCTTGCTCAATGACATCGTCCAGGGCCCGCAATGAGCGGGAGATATCGGGCAGCGCAACAGCCACCGTCAAACCCTCCAGCGCTGCAAGCTCCCTGGCAATAGCGCGTGCGGCGGCCTCGTCGGACTCCAGGAAGTGGCCCACCCAGTGTTGCGCGCGACCGAGGCTTTCCCGGTACAGAACCTGGTTACCGGACAATAAAGCCACCTGGGACTGCTCCAGTAACATGCGCAGGTTCTGTCGCACCAGGCCCTCCCACTGGGGGTCCATCAGGGCCTGCATGGGTACATCCCGACGACGGATGATGATGTAGTCGGAGAGCTTGTCCAGCGCTGCTTCATAACCCTGGCGAAGACGGCCCTGCCAGTCTTGTGCCGCCTCGGGGCGAGGTTGCTCTTCTCGATCACGCATCCTGAATATGACCAGCTCCCCGGACTGTTCGATCAAAGCCGACAGGCGCAGATAAATACCCTCAACATCAACCTTGGGTACTGCGCGCACCGCTGCCAGGTCGGCCGCAACTGCCGCGCGGACTTGATGCAGGCCAATGTCATCCACCTCCCGCAAAACATCGTCGGCACTGCCCAGTAAGGCCTGGGCCGCAACGGTATCACCGGCCATGATCAGGCGCTGGTTGGCGAGGCGCAACAGGTATTCAGCTTCGGCCATGAGCCAGTCGTCACGATCGCTGGTACTGAACCGCGCCAATTCATCTCCCTGCTCTCCCAATTGGGCTTCGACAGATGCCAGCTCCTGGGACAAACGGGAAGTTTCAGTGCCAATTTCAATTTGCAGGGCGCCGAGCCCGGAACGCATTTCGCCCTGGATTTGCTCACTGAGAGCATCCTGGTTGGTCTGCTTCTGGCCCGCAATGGCCTCCAGCCCAGACACTCGCCCCAGTAAGGCAGCTTCTCGCTCCAGCAATGCCCCTTCCCGGCCTCCCGCCTCCCGCAATACCCAGGCGGCACCGCCCGCCAGTGCCAGCACCAGCAGCAGCGCCAACCAGGCTACTGCGGAAGATGATTTTTTCGGCGCGGCCCCGGTCTGTTGGCCAGATTCACCAGCCGCAGTGGATGTGGCTGCTGCCACTTCCTCCAGAGGCTCTTCACTACTTTGTGTTTCTTGTTCGCTCACTAGTTATTCTCCCGAGCTGACTTGCCATTCCTCCAGGGCGCAGAGCATCGCCGCATCGGAGGCATTTTCCGCGGTTACGACCCGGTCGAAACCCGCTTCTCGCGCCATGCGGGCAACCCGCGGTGACGGCACGATTATACATAGGTGTTTAAAGTTAGTGGTTTCTGCCGGGCTAAGCAATACCCGCAGGTTTTCAAAGCCTTCACCACTACTGATCATAATGGCAGCAATGTTGCCATCAAGCAGTTTCCGGGCCAGCGCCCCTTTGGCCAGGCTGGGGCGACTGCGGCGGTAACAGGGTAGCTCATCGACCCTGGCTCCGCGCTGGGCCAGCTCCCGGGCCAGGGTATCCCGGCCGCCCTCTCCCTTGATCACCAACACGCGCTGGTCCTGCACATGCTGTAGTTGCGGCACCGCCAGCAGGCCTTCGCTACTCATATTACTACCGGGTGTGATGGCCTCGATGCCATAACGCTCAAGCAGTGCCGCCGTAGCAGCGCCGATAGCGTACCACTTCAAGCCAGCGGGCAGCTGTGGCCAATAATCCTCTATCAGCGCCATACCAAAACGTACCGCATTGGCGCTGATAAAAATGACATGTTGGTATAAATCCAGATCAAGCAATTTTTGGCGCCGGGGCGCTGCCAGCGACGCCAATGGCTGCAATTCCAGTAGCGGCTGGCTATGGGGCACATACCCCGCAGCCTGTACTGCTGTACAGAGGATTTCGGCGGCTTCTCCTGCTGGTCGCGTGACCAGAACCCCGCCCTTGCCATCGGCAGAACCGCTAGCCAGCGTACTATCCGCCATAGACCTCAGCCAGAATGGCGGCAGCGCCCTGGGACAGCAGATCCTCTGCCACACGCACCCCTAATTGCTCCGCCTCCGCCGCCGGTGCCGTGGCCTGGGCGCGCAGCAGTTGTGACCCGTCGGGCTTTCCCACCAGGCCACGCAATAATAGGTGCTCGCCATCGCCGACAAAGTCCGCATAACAGGCGATGGGCACCTGGCAGCCACCTTCAAGCCGCCGGTTCATTGCCCTTTCCGCAGTGACCCGGTGGGCAGTGGGCTCGTCGTGCACTGCCTGCAGCAGGGCAAGCACTTCGGCATCACCCGTGCGCAGCTCTATACCCACAGCACCCTGCCCACCGGCGGGCAGCGAATCGGCCAGGTCCATGCGCTGTGCAATGCGCTGCGCAAAGCCCAACCTGATCAAACCGGCGCTAGCCAGGATAATCGCGTCATACTGCCCTTCGTCGAGCTTGCGCAAACGGGTATTCACGTTACCGCGCAGGAATTTCACCTGCAGATCGGGACGTCGCGCGCGCAACTGGCACTCCCGACGCAAACTGGACGTTCCGACCACACTAGCGGCTGGCAACTCTGCCAGGGCTTGAAAGCGATTACTGACAAAGGCATCAGAGGGATCTTCACGGGCGCAGATCACGCCCAGGCCAAGACCCTCGGGAAACTCCATGGGCACATCTTTCATCGAATGCACGGCAATATCGGCGCTGCCATCAAGCAGCGCGGCTTCCAGCTCTTTGACAAACAGGCCCTTGCCGCCGACTTTCGCCAGCGGGACATCCAATAGCTGGTCGCCGCGGGAGGTCATGCCCAGTAACTGCACGTCCAGACCGGGATGCGCCTGCCTCAGGGTGGACTGGACAAATTCCGCCTGCCACAGGGCAAGGGGGCTTTCCCGGGTGGCGATGGTCAGTTTGCGCGACATTTCAGAATTTCCGTTTAAACAAGCCACTAATGATACCAGCCGGGCACAGCGTCAGTGAATCCCGGCGTGCTCTAGCGCCGTTTAAGCCGCTTTTTGACTTCAGACAGGTGACGGCGACTTACCGTGGGGCGCTCCCCTACCCCCTCCAGCTCTACACACCAGCCAATACGCTCGTCCCTCTGCAGCCGCACGATATGTGCCAGGGCAACCAGCGCATTGCGGTGCACCCGCACGAAGGCTTCGCCGAACTCCTGCTGCAGGTCCTTGAGCGTGTCGGGAATTAGTAGCTGCCCCTGGGAGCTATGCGCAGTGACATACTTTTGTTCCGCCAAAAAACAGCGGATGTCATCGACCGGCAGGGTTTCCAGGCCACGATGGGTTTCACTACTGACCTGCGTGCGGACACCGCCAGCGCCCTGTGGTACCGATTGTTCATCCCGCAGGCTGGCCAGCTGCACTCGATTGACCCGGCCCGCATTGTCCATGGCCTGGGCCAGTTCCTCCGAGCGCACCGGCTTGAGGAGATAAGCCACTGCCTGGTGCCGCAAGGCCGCCAGCGCATACTCATCGTAGGCAGTACAAAAGATCACCGCAGGTGGACTGTCCAACGCATCGAATTGTGCAGCCACCTCCAGGCCATCCTTGCCGGGCATGCGAATATCGAGTAACACCAGATCCGGGGCATGCGCCTTGACCAGCTCAAGCGCCTCTTCCCCGCCTGCGGCCTCCAGGCATTGCGTATCTGGCCGAAGCTTCGACAACAATCGTAGCAAGCGCTCCCGGGCGAGGGATTCATCATCGACTACCAGTACCTTCACACCACTTCCTCACGCGGATAACTCAACTTCACCCTGAAGAGTTCACCCTGGGGCTCCGCCAGCAACAGGCCCTGGGAACCATAGAGGGCTTCCAGACGCTCCCGGATATTGGCGAGGGCGAGCTTATGGCCGCCGGACTGTATTGCACGAGAGGGAACCGGGTTCTCCACGCTGGCCTCGATAATATTACCGACCAGGGCCAGGCGAATGCGCACAGTACCGCCCTGTGGCAGCTGCGAAACACCATGATAAACTGCATTTTCCACCAGTGGCTGCAACAGCAGGCTGGGCATCGGCAAATCACGCGTCTGGACTGGGACGTCCCAATCAACCTTTAATCTCTCCCCCAGCCGCAATTGCTCTATCCCCAGGTATAGTTCACACAGGCGTAACTCATCCGCCACCGTCATACTACGGGAAGCCTCCTGCAGGCTGACCCGAAAGAGTTCCGACAAATCCTCTACCGCCTGCTCCGCCGCTGCCGGACGCGACTCGATCAGGCTGGCGATACTGTTGAGGGTATTGAACAGGAAGTGCGGCCGAATCCTGGCGCGCAGTGAGTCCAACCGCGCCTGCAACTCCAGTTTCTGCTGGCGCTGCAATTGCTGCTGTAGATAAAAGTAGCGCAACACCATCCCGGCCAATACCGCCGCGACCAGTGCATTGCGCAGCAGGCGCCAACTGGTGAACTCCCCCGGCAAGGCCGGCGCAATAAAGCGCATCGCCAGGTAACTGGTGGCAATAGTGACGCTCACTACCACCAGCAGGCTGCAGAAGGACGCCAGCGGCAGGCTGAAACGGCTAAAAGGCGCCCGCAACTGGCACAGCAGGGCCGCGCTGAGCAGGACTACCCACTGCACAAACAAGGAGCTGGAGCCCAGCATGTCCCAATTGAATTGCGGCAGCGAACTACTGGCCAAAACATGCACCACCACCAGCAGTTCGGCCAGTAATACCATTACGAATACAGAGCTGGATGCACACAGGTCGGGAAGAAAAAACTCCGCCGTTCCCGCATCGTTCGCTGTCCGCTTCGGATGCCCCCTTGCAGGCCCCATAAATACGCTCCCCATGCCTGTTGCTGATATACTTGCACCCTTATGTGGCTGGAACAAGCCCAAACAATTACAGTCAACCAGCATTTTCGATCACGCCAACAGGCATCAACGAAGCAACACAGTAATGGCTTCAGCGGGATTTTAAGCACTATGAGCAAGCAGCAGGACACCAGCAAATTGTGGGGCGGGCGCTTCACTGAAGCCACCGACGCATTCGTACAGCGCTTCACAGCCTCTGTGGAATTTGACCAACGCATGGCGACCGAGGACATCATCGGCTCACTCGCTCATGCCCGCATGCTGTGCGCAGTCGGCGTACTGAGCGGCGCGGAACTGGAAGAGATCGAAAACGGCCTGGACCAGGTGCAACAGGAAATTGCCGAGGGCATTTTCAAGTGGTCGATCGAACTCGAAGATGTGCATATGAATATCGAGGCCCGGCTGACCGAGCTGATTGGCGTCACCGGAAAGAAACTGCATACCGGCCGCTCCCGCAACGACCAGGTGGCCACGGATATACGCCTTTACCTGCGCTCCGCCATTGATAACATCAGTCGGGAACTGACCCGCCTGCAGCAAGGTACCATTGAGCTGGCAGCGAGTAACACCGAGACCATCATGCCGGGCTTCACTCACCTGCAGACTGCCCAGCCCGTCGTATTTGGCCACCACCTGCTGGCCTGGAATGAAATGCTGGAGCGCGATTACGGCCGCCTCATGGATTGCCGCGCGCGGCTCAACCAGTCGCCTCTGGGTGCCGCTGCCCTGGCCGGCACAACCTACCCGATTGATCGCGAGCATAGCGCCCGGGCGCTGGGCTTTACCAAGCCCACGGAAAACTCCCTGGATTCTGTCTCGGACAGGGACTTCGCTATCGAATTCTGCGCCTTCGCCGCACTGCTGATGACACACTTGTCGCGCATCTCCGAGGAGCTGGTGTTGTGGACCTCTGCGCAATTCAATTTCATTGAACTGCCAGACCGCTTTTGTACCGGCTCGTCCATCATGCCGCAGAAAAAGAATCCGGACGTGCCGGAACTGGTCCGGGGCAAGGTGGGCCGGGTCAATGGCCACCTGGTGTCGCTGCTAACCCTGATGAAAAGCCAGCCGCTGGCCTACAACAAGGACAACCAGGAAGATAAGGAGCCACTGTTCGACACGGTCGACACGGTGTTCGATTCACTGCGCGCTTTCGCCGACATGATTCCCTCCATCAAACCCAGGATCGATGACATGCGCGAGGCAGCGCGGCGTGGATTCTCCACCGCCACCGACCTGGCGGACTACCTGGTAGGACTGGGTAAACCCTTCCGCGATGCCCACGAAATAGTCGGCACCGCCGTCGCTCACGGGGTTGAGACCGGTCTGGACCTGGCCGAGATGGACCTCAAGACGCTACAGGGCTTCTGTCCCGATATTCAGGGAGACGTGTTCGATGTGCTGACCCTGGAGGGCTCGGTGGCGGCCCGGGATCACCTGGGGGGCACCGCCCCGGCACAGGTTGCCGCGGCAGCTGTCAGAGCCCGGGCTGTATTGGCTACGCGTCAGCCCGCCTAGTCCCCTACCCCGGGACGATAAGCCAGGCTGGCCTGGAAAATGACGTCCGCCGCTGTTTCCACAGCGATGTCTTCTACCACACTGAAGTCCAGCGCCCAGCGCCGGGCAAAGCGCCAGCGCGTACCGAGAGTCGCCATATAGGCTATATCTCCGACGCCGGTAATATCGCTATCCAGCGGCGCGGCGTGGCTGTCAAACTGCAGCAGCAGCGACCATTTACTGGCAAACTGCCAGTCCATCGCCATGCCTGCAAACCACAGGTTTTTCTCCTGGTAGTCCTCCAGTAAATCGCTATCGCCCGCACGTAGATAACCCACCTGCCCATGCCAACTCAGGGGCAGGTCGGACAAATGGTGGCCGGAAAACCGCATGGCCAGGAACACATCGTCGGCACCGCTACCGGTGAAGTCATCCTCATCGCCGGTGCCGAACTTGTAACCCAGCGCAAGGCTGGCAGCGGCCTTGTCATTTCGATAAAACGCGTAGTTCACCGACACACTGATGTCACCCATTCCCGAGGCGTCGTCCTGCAAACCGAAACCGCCGTCCCTGGTGACGTAACGGTAGTCCAGCAGGTCATTGGGTACATTGGAGCGACCGCCGTCGGACATGCCCCAGAAATCGTGCCAGTCATCGATCAGGCTATCCAGGTCCCCGCCGCTGTGATCCAGCCAAGGGACTTCCAGTTGCAGATCCCAGTTTTCCGCCAGGCCATAGCGCAAATCCAGGGCAAAGCGCAGGGTTTCACCGTCCAGGTTGAGAAACTCACTGGAATTTGAATCACTGATGTAGTGGTTGGCAACGCTGCTGTGCAGGGCCGCCGCCACCCCGCCGCTGGTGGTGGTATGGGCGTCACGCTGGGATGGCAGGCCGAGCAAGCCAGCCACCGGGCTCAGGTTCTTGACGTACAGGGGCTCGCTTGCCCCGGCATAGTCACTACCATAGGAAGATAGAACTAATACAGCCGCTATTGCTGTTCTCATTCGACTCACTCACCTGCCTCCATTACCTGACCCCATTCAAAATCTATGCCCGCCTGGGACTGCATCTGCTCGGCCACAAAGGGCCGGAACAGCTGCCCCTCCCGGGTACCCCGCCAATCCCCGGCCTGCGCATCGTAGGCAAAGTGAAAGCCGCCGGAGCGCGCGGCCAGCCACAATTGGCAGGTGGGGGGCTGCCGACTGAAAACCATGGTAGTGCCATTTTCAAAATCGACTGTGAGCACCCCCCCGGCATTGTCGAAGTCCAGGTCACCGTCCACCTCGTCCAGGGCCATTTCCAGCGCCTCGAAGGTGCTGTCGATCATGTCGTTGAATTCTGATTCTGTCATCGGGGGGTATGTTCCGTTAAATTGTGCACAATTCAATAATAAGGCGTGTTCGACCCGCATACTAGCGGGCGTTATAATCTGCGCCTTCACAGACCGGACCTGAATCATGCCTTACTCCATTGCAGCCCTGCTTATCGCTGTCGCGTTTGCCACCCTGACCGGGTGTGGGCAAATCGGGCCGTTAACTCTGCCACCTCCCGAGGAGGTCTCCCAGGACCAACCCGCCGCACAGGCGGAGCCATCTCAGCCAAGCGCTGAAGAATCCTGAAGCGAGGCCGTGCAATGAGCAATTTTACCTACCGCGACGGTAGCCTGTATGCCGAAGACCTCCCGGTCAGTGAGATCGCGGCGAGCTATGGCACGCCCTGCTACATCTATTCCCGTGCAGCGCTGGAAGCGCGCTTCATGGAGTACCGCAACGCGCTGCAGGACTGCCCGCACCTTATCTGCTATGCGGTGAAGGCTAATTCCAATCTGGCAGTGCTCAATGTACTGGCCCGGCTGGGAGCAGGTTTTGATATCGTATCGGGCGGCGAGCTGGAGCGCGTGGTGGCCGCCGGAGGCGATCCGGCGAATGTTGTATTTTCCGGGGTAAGCAAGAAGCCGCAGGAGATGTCCCGGGCCCTGGAGCTGGGTATTCACTGTTTCAACCTGGAGTCAGCGGCCGAACTGGAAGTACTGAACCGGGTTGCCGGCGAGATGGGCCATGTGGCGCCAGTATCTGTGCGGGTCAACCCGGACGTGGATGCCATGACCCACCCCTACATATCCACCGGCCTGCGGGAGAACAAGTTCGGACTGAGCGCCGAGGAAGCCCTGGGCGTCTACCAACGTGCTGCACAGCTGGAGCATGTGCAAGTCGTGGGGCTGGACTGCCACATCGGCTCGCAACTGACGGCAGTCAGCCCCTTTATCGACGCACTGCATCGCCTGCTTGCCCTGGTAGACCAGTTGGCCCAGGAGAACATCAACATCCGTCACCTGGATCTTGGCGGGGGCCTCGGCGTGCGCTACAGGGACGAAACCCCTCCCTCGATCGCTGAGTATATCGGGGCGATTCGGGAGGTACTGGGCGAACGGGACGTACAGTTACTGTTTGAACCCGGCCGCTCCATCGCTGCCAATGCGGGTCTGCTGATCATGCAGGTTGAGTACCTCAAGTCCACCGCGGAGCACAATTTCGCCCTGGTGGACGCCGCCATGAACGATATGATCCGCCCCGCCCTCTACCAGGCCTGGCTGGATATCCAGCCGGTGCGACAAGGCGGCAACGGTCAACTGGCGGTCTGGGATGTGGTTGGCCCGGTGTGTGAAACGGGGGATTTTTTGGGCAAGTCCCGCGAGCTGTTATTGAAGCAGGGCGACCTGCTGGCGATGTTTGGCGCCGGTGCCTACGGCTTCACCATGAGCTCCAATTACAACAGCCGGGGGCGTGCACCCGAAATTATGGTAGACGGTGATTGCGCGCACCTGATACGGGAGCGGGAGACCTTCGCTGATATCATACGTGGCGAGACTTGCCTGCCGGAGCCCGATACCCACCGCTAAGCGGACGATGAGATAAGCATGCATCTACAATTCACTAAAATGCACGGCACTGGCAACGATTTCGTCGTAATCGACCTGATCAGCCAGCGTTACAAGCTACGCTCCCGGGACGTGCGCAAGCTGGCTGACCGGCATTTTGGCGTGGGCTGCGACCAGGTTTTGGTGGTCGAGCCCCCCGCCAGCCCCGATGTCGATTTTCGCTACCGCATCTACAACGCCGACGGCGGCGAAGTTGAGCAGTGCGGCAATGGCGCTCGTTGTTTCGCCCGTTTCGTACGGGACAGAAAGCTGACCAGGAAGCGCATAATTCGCGCCCAGACCTGCGCCGGTGTCATCGAACTCCGCGTGCGCGGCAACCACGAGGTGGAAGTGGATATGGGCGCCCCCGTATTTGAACCTGCTGCCATACCCTTCAACGCTACTATGCAAGCGACCCGTTACGCGTTGCCGGTAGAAGGCAGGGAGCTGGAGATCGGGGCGCTGTCCATGGGCAACCCCCACGCGATTGCGCGCGTGGACGATGTGACACTGGCCAATGTGGAACACCTGGGACCGCTGATCGAGGCCCACGCGGATTTTCCGCAGCGGGTCAACGCGGGGTTTATGGAAGTTGTCTCGGACAGGGAGATAAAGCTGCGCGTCTACGAACGGGGCGTGGGTGAGACACTGGCCTGCGGCACAGGCGCCTGTGCCGCGGTTGTTTATGGTATTAGTCGCGGTTGGCTGCGCGATACCGTGACAGTTGAGCTGCCGGGGGGTAAGCTTTCGATAAGCTGGGCGGGTGCGGGCCAGCCGGTAATTATGACCGGCCCCA
>RCNC010000348.1_pt1 | contig 29298 bp, 27 predicted proteins | sample 2041301 | NCBI WGS metagenome assembly RCNC01 (sample SAMN09708231, study PRJNA481090) | Marine sediment metagenome, whole genome shotgun sequencing project. | biome: marine sediment; feature: ocean; material: sediment; isolation source: Sewage treatment plant 13A marine sediment (STP13A) ... | reverse complement strand
CCGGCTGCGCGCCGTTACCTGTCTCCCCTGATCCAGGGCGAAGACTACCCGCCGTACGGGCCTGATGGCTTGCCGAAATACGTTCGAATGAAGAAAGTTCTGGCGAAAAAGAAGTTGCCGGATTTTGAAGTCTGAGCCAAAGAACTAAATTGTAAATAAAGAAAACCCCGCACCAGGCGGGGTTTTCTGCATCTGTCGAAAGGGTTTTGTTTAACCCATCAAAATACCGCCGTACTGAACGAAGAACGGTGCAAACACCAGGCTCAGAATGGCAGACAGCTTGATCAGGATATTCAGGGAAGGACCTGAAGTATCTTTCAGCGGGTCACCGACGGTATCGCCGACGACTGCAGCTTTGTGTACTTCAGAGCCCTTGCCACCGAGGTTACCTGCTTCGATGTACTTCTTGGCATTGTCCCAGGCACCGCCGCTGTTGGACGAGGCGATGGCGAGTACGCCGCCTGTGACCAGTGAGCCAACCAGCACACCGGCAACCGAAGAAACACCGAAAAGGTATCCGGCCATGATTGGCGTTCCCATGATCAGGATACCCGGTGCAATCATTTCGCGCAGGGCAGCATTGGTTGAGATTGCGACGCACCGCGCATAATCAGGTTCACCGGTACCTTCCATGATGCCAGGAATGGTTTTGAACTGATGGCGGACTTCCTCGATCATGGCGAAAGCCGCTTTACCCACTGATTTCATGGTCATTGCGGTAAACAGGAAGGGCAGCACAGCTCCAATAAACACGCTGGTGAACACGACCGGATCGAGCAAGCTCAAGGAGACTGGCTCGCCCAGCAACTTCTCAGAAGCCGTGATGAATGCGGCGAACAGTGCCAGCGAAGTCAGTATGGCGGCGCCGATGGCGAAGCCCTTGCCTATGGCAGCAGTGGTATTACCTGCGGAATCGAGAATATCTGTGCGGCGACGGACTTCTTTATCCAGCCCGACCATTTCCGCGATACCGCCGGCATTGTCTGCAACCGGGCCGTAGGCATCGATGGTCAAGGCAATGACCAGCGTGCCGAGCATGCCCAGGGATGCGATGGCAACGCCATACATGCCCCCTAGTCCCCAGGAGACAAAAATACTGGCTGCAATACACAGGTAGGGCAGAACCGTACTCTTATATCCAAGCGCCAAACCGTAGATGATGTTGGTGGCAACACCGGTCTCACAGGATTTGGCCACTTCCCTGACGGGGCCATATTTTTCCGACGTGTAATAACCCGTCAACAGCCCTACCGCCAAACCGGCAACCAGGCCGGACAGGAAGCAAAAGTAAATGCCCATCGAAGTATAGGTTGCGCCACCCAGCTCGAATGTAGCCGGAATGAGCATCTTGGTGGCGAAAAATATGACAATGGCCATCAACACGCTGGAGATGATCAACAACTTCATCAGGGCAGGAGCCACATCGTCTTCTGTCTTGACGCCGACCAGCAGTTTTGTGAGCAGGCTGACAGGAATACCCAGTGCACTGATCAGGATCGGGTACAGCAGGGCATCCGGGTTACCGGCGAAAGCGATGGCTGAAATAACCATGGCCGCACAGGTGCTCTCGGCGCAGGAACCGAACAAATCGGCGCCCATACCCGCCACGTCGCCAACATTGTCGCCAACGTTGTCTGCGATGACGGCTGGGTTGCGGGGGTCATCTTCGGGAATGCCCTTTTCTACCTTGCCCACCAGGTCGGCGCCAACATCTGCAGCCTTGGTGAAAATTCCGCCGCCCACACGGGCAAACAGTGCAATGGTAGACCCGCCGAGACCAAAGCCAGCGATGACTTCCATCAGGATGTGGTTGTTTTCAGGACCAAGATCTGCCAGCAGAAATTTCATGACCACGTAAATAATGACCATTCCGAGTGTGGCCAGACCGACCAGGGCAAAGCCCATCACTGCGCCCGAATTAATGGCGACATCGAATGCGTGTGAGATGTCTTTCTTGGCTGAAACTGTTGTCCGTGCGTTGCCCTGGGTCGCGACCTTCATGCCAATGTAGCCGGAGGCAATGGAGATGGCTCCGCCAAACAGGAAGGCAATGGCGGTGTAGATACCTTCCCGGATATCAGGCGTATGTGAATCGTCGATCAAAACGATGATGATCGCAGCAAAACAGACCATGAAGATGGTAAGAAACTTGTACTCCTGGCGCAGGAACGCCATGGCGCCATCGGCAATCGCCCCGTGGATGAATTTCAGGCGCTTGGAATCCTTTTCATCCAGGTCCATATCCAGCGGCACATTGATTACCTTCTTCATGTAAAAGTAAGCGATGGCCAAGCCCATAAGAGACAGGGCTGTGGTGACATAAATTGTTATTCCGAACATTTATTTTGCACTCCCAAAATTTGCATTTTTCTTAAATCGCGCGAACTTTACCACAAACCACTGGTGGCTTGATAAGCATGGGTAACAAAAATGTCCTAAATCAACCGATTAACAAGGTTTGCCAGTCAGTGGGGAATGGGGGCTGAAAATTTTCAAGTGCCCTGTTTATGCGCGTTTTTTAGCGGGCGGTCGTAATTGCAATGCCTCGGTCAGCAACGACGCCAGTTCAGGATAGTTATTTCGGTCCACCAGATTCAGCGCCTTGTGCCCGGAAAGTTCCTTGACCAGCTTCACCGCTGCGGTGGTATTTGCGGCGGGTCCCGTCACCAGGTCGGCTTGCATGCGGTCGCCATACGCCGTTTGCACGCCCAGGACCGAGTAGGGATCCGATGCACACAGCACGGTAAATTTCGTGAGGTCACGCAGGTATTCGACCACGGCCCCGCCATTGTAGGGCTCCAGCGGTGATGCGCCGGCTTCGGCAACCAGCACCTGGGCATCAGTGGCGGCAATCCTGGAGAGCATCAACTCAAGGGCCTGTTTGAATACCGGCTCCGGGCAAACGGTGGAGGGCAGGCCAGCGTCGACAAAATCGAAGACCTCGCGCGCCCCGGCGTCTCGAAATTTCAGGATATCCCGGTAGCGGGCTGCACCGGTGAGCTTGGCGCCGACTACATCCAGGCCCAGGTAACTCAGGGCCCGGATAATGACCTGGCCAGCGCTGGTCTTGCCTGCTGACATCGAAGTTCCGATCAGCAGGATCACCGGAATATCGAGCCTGCGCGGCTGCGCCGGGACCACGAAATCCTTCATTCCAAGTTTTTTCCCCCTGCGCGTGGCATGCCCCAGGTACTCAAGCCGCATCAGGTCAGGCAGCATGGGCGAAATCGATGTGGCGCGCCCCAGCAACCCGGCACTGGTCAGTGCGTCAAGCTCCCGGTTTGCGGTGGTTTTGCGCCAGTCGCCAACGCCTTCCAGAGTTGCGGCGCGCTCGCCCAGCGCACCGACAAGCAGGTCGCCCCGGACCAGGTCTGCCATTCGGCCGGTTTTGGTCTCGCACTCCCATAGCCGGTTACGTTTACCGGTCGCGCGTCCGATCACGAAGTCCCCCGTCGCCCATGCTGACCGGTCTAGCTTGACGGTTTTGAATGGAACCGTCGAAAGGTTGGAACAGCGGGTGACGGAGGAGAAAAAGTAGTGTGATTTCATGCGGGTTCGCCAACCGGCTCCAGCGCAGGAGCCATCAACAGGAGGGTAAGTAACGCAGCGTGCTCAATCGTGCGGTCCAGGCATAGGTGTTCGTGTCGGGCGTGCGCGCCGTCACCCACGGCCCCCAGACCGTCCAGTGTTGCCGTATAGAGGCTGGTGAAATTTCCATCCGAACCGCCTCCGGCGAGGGCCTCTTCCAGTTCCAGCCCCAACTCACCCCCCAGTCGGCATGCCAGTCGCCAAAGTTGGCGATTGGCTGGTGTGCGCTCCATCGCGGGGCGGCCAAAACGACCTTCAATGTTCAGCGAGGTGCCTTCGATAGCGGGTTCAAGCCCGAGGATGGCGCGCTCCACACACACTCCGTCCGACTTTGTCGCCACACGAACATCAACCACAGCCTGACTTTCCGGCGCCACCACGTTGGGCCTCAGTCCGCCGTCGATGGTGCCAACGTTCACAGTGATGCCTTTGTCAAAGTCGTTCAGCGCAAACAGGGTCTGGATCACATGGGACAGCTCAAGAATGGCGCTGGCACCGGCTCCTGGATCGAGACCCGCGTGGGCGGCCTCGCCGGTGACCGTCACAGTGAAACGGCCGATTCCCTTGCGGGCCGTCTTCAGGCGCCCGGCAGTTCCGAGCGAGGGTTCGAGGACGAAAACACGGTTCATCAAGGGGGCCAGTGTTTCAATATAGCGACGGCTTTCCCGACTCCCGATTTCCTCGTCTGAATTCAGAAATACGTGTGGAGTGACTGCAGGTGTCACCCGGAAATGCTGCAGAGCCTCCAGCGCCATCAATGCCTGGGCAACCCCCCCCTTCATGTCGTAGACGCCCGGACCCCGGACCACATCGCCATCATGCTCGAACGGCATATCCTGCAGTGTGCCCAAAGGCCAGACGGTATCGTAGTGACCCAGCAGCAACTGGGCGTCCCGGCCGGGGCGGCGCGTTGACGGGCGTGCGTGCAACATTCCACCGCTGCTGTGTCCTGGAATGCGCCTGACGGTGTAATCCAGTTGCTCGAACCCGGCCGCGATTATTTCTCTGATCTCGATCTGTGAAGCGGGATCATCCGAAGGAGATTCAGCTTCTGTCATATCACGTAACAGCTCAATCATGTCTCCGCGCTTACTCTGCAGGTGGCTGAGCACATCCCCGGCAGCCGGCACGGTGTTGGCGCCAGGGCTGGTCATTTTTTCATGCCTGATGGAAACGGAAATGACAAACTATCCCGGATTGTGGCGAAGCGCCCGGGGTGCAGATAGGCCATTAGCGGTGCTTCGTGAATCAGGCCAAGGTCATCCCGCTCATCCATGCGCTCAGAGTCTTCAGCCACGCGAGCGGCAATGATGCGGCCGACGATCAGGCTGTTAACGCCGAAACCGTCGACCATCCGGTCAAGTTCGCATTCGAAGTAAAGATATCCGCCGGTCACCAGTACGCCATCGACTTTCGTGGCCGGGAACACGGGTAACGCAGCAATAGCCGGCTTGTCGCCCTCTTTGAAACGGGGTGATGCGGCCAGGCTGGTCAGCACCAGCTGGTCCGGGCGTGGATAGGAAACGGTGAAAACGCCTTCGCGGAGAATGTTCGAATAGGTGCGGTGACGCGGCGTGCAAACGAAGCCGAAATAGTTTTCCCAGCCCATTGGCATGGCCATGTGCTTGGGGGCAAGGTCATGGCCGCCGTCTGCCTCCCGGGTTCCGATAAGAACCAGGGGCGCGACCCAGAAGAAACGGTCCCAGACAGGTTGGTTTATGTCCAGTTCGACCAGTTGCTGTTCCTTCGAGGGACTTTGCATGGGCTTCATCTCCTGCCGAACGGCGCTGCCAATAACCCACTCTCCAAGTTACTACTGCGGGGTACTGGTTGCCATGATCTGGAGCATGAACTAATTTTCCGCCGTTTCGCACGTCCTTTCCGGTAAAATCCGCAGACTGAACATCTTCTCCAATGGCTGGTCTATGTAGCGCCGGCCCTGCAGGCTGTAAAACGAAACGAACCCATGAAAAGAATAGCAAACCTCTGGATGGCCACCCTCGTTGGCTTGTTGATATCGCCACTGGCATTGGCCATTGAGTTTGACCAGGTACGCAGCTTTGAAGACGTCTTCGTACTAAGTGGCTCCGCACCGGCCCGGAACCAGATCGAGATACGCTGGGAAATCGCGCAAGGCTACTACCTCTATAACAACAAGTTCTTGCGGTTTACTTCCGCCACCGAGGGCGTGGTGCTCGGCGAGCCCGAAGTGCCCCGGGGCGAAATAAGTTTTGACGAATTACTCGGTGAAGACGTTGAGAAGTATCACGATGAATTGACAGTGCTACTGCCGCTGGAGTCCGTGCCGGCCGGCCTGGACGCGATACAGTTGAAGGTCCGGTCCCAGGGCTGCCTGGAAAACGAGTTGTGTTACCCGCCGACCGAGCAGTTGCTGGAATTGAGCCTGCCGCGTGACTCAGGACTGGGCAATCCACTGGCCGCACTGTCGGCAAACCCCTTGTCCGGATTGGGCCAGCAAGAGCCACCTGCGCTTCAGCCGGAAGAAGCATTTGTCTACGAATCTATTGGCTACAGTGCTGACACCGCACTCGTGCGCTTCACCGCGCAGCCAGGTTACTACCTGTATAAGGACAAGTTCGAGTTCCGCCTGGTCGGTGATGCGGGATTCGTGATCCGTGACGTTGAACTTCCCGAGGGTGTGATCAAGGATGACCCGGAATTCGGGCCGGTTCCTGTTTACTACGACCAGGTCGAAGTCCCTGTCCGCTTCAACCGGCCTGCCGGCGATGTCATGGATATCGAGCTCGAGGCGAATTTCCAGGGCTGCAGGGATGGAGATATCTGCTATCCTCCCATGTCCCGTACGGCGGTGTTCCAGATGCCGGCAGCCGAGTCGGCAATCGGTGGTCCGCTGACCCCGAAACCGGGCACATCAGGGGCAGAGCTTGTATCGGATGCGCCGGTATCTGAACAGGATAAACTGGCGCGCCTCCTGACCAGTAACCCGTGGGAAGCCATCGGCTGGTTCTTCGTTGCCGGACTCTTGCTCGCTTTCACCCCCTGTGTTTTTCCCATGGTGCCTATCCTCTCCGGCATCATCGTCGGGCAGGGCGAGCGCCTGACAACGCTGCGGGCCCTGTGGTTGTCACTGGTTTATGTTCTGGCGATGGCGGTGACTTATACCGTTGCAGGCGTCCTTGCGGGGCTATTCGGTGAGAATCTGCAAGCCATGTTCCAGAACCCCTGGATCATTAGTGGCTTTGTATTGATTTTCATCCTGCTGGCGCTCTCCATGTTCGGCTTTTACGAATTGCAATTGCCGGGCCGGTTGCAGACCCGCATCGCGGAAGCCAGTAACCAGCAAAAGGGTGGCCAGTTATGGGGCGTTGCAGTGATGGGGTTCCTGTCGGCGTTAATCGTGGGTCCCTGCGTTGCTCCACCATTGATGGCCGCACTGATTGTCATTGGTTCCACAGGTGATGCCGTTCTAGGCGGCGCGGCCCTGTTCTCTATGGCCATGGGCATGGGGGCACCGCTGATCGTGTTCGGTGTTTCGGCAGGAAAGCTGGTGCCCAAAGCGGGTGCCTGGATGGATGCGATCAAAGCTGTTTTTGGGGTTGGGTTGCTTGCTCTGGCCATCTGGATGCTGGAGCGGATTCTGCCAGGGTCGGTCATCATGTTGCTGTGGGGCGTGCTTGCGATCTCCTGCGGTACCTATATGGGTGCGCTGGACCGTCTCGACTCGTCGGTGTCAGGCTGGAAGCGGCTCTGGAAATCCATGGGGCTTGTGCTGCTGGTGCTCGGGGCCACTGAAATCGTCGGGGCAGCTGCAGGCGGGGACTACTGGCTGCGGCCGTTGGAAGCGCTCCGGTCGACCGGTGGCGAGTCGCCTGCTGATCAACACGTGACGTTCCAGCGGATCAAGTCGGTGAAGGATCTGGAGCAGGCAACTGATTCCGCCGGCCCAAATGGCAAGGCAACCATGCTGGATTTCTACGCCGACTGGTGCGTGGAATGCATACGGATGGAGCGCAATACCTTTCCCGAGGAGTCCGTGCGGGCGGCGTTGGCTCCGTTTCAGTTGCTGCAGGCCGACGTCACGGCCAATGACGACATTGATCAGGAATTGATGAAGTCCTTTGGCATTATTGGCCCGCCGGCCATCCTCTTTTTTGACCGGAAGGGCGCAGAAATGTCAGCTTACAGACTGGTGGGGTATTTTAATTCTGAAGAGTTTTCGGCTCACCTGAACAAGGTGCTGGCCGCACAATGATCAGAAACACCCTGCTCATTCTGGTGGTGGCGTTGGTTGCCGCCGGTGCAGGCTACTTTCTGGCCCGGGCCATGAGTCCGGCTCAGCCCGTTCAGTCCGGCACCGGCCTGGGGGCTGAGAGTTCGGCGGCACCACGCATTGATGACCTTTTGGGCCAGCGCCGCCCGGACTTTTTGTTGACCGATACCGCTGGCACAGAGGTCAGCGCCAGTGATTTCGACGGTCAGGTCTGGCTGCTCAATTTCTGGGCGACCTGGTGTAAACCCTGTGTGGAAGAGATGCCGATGTTGTCGCAGCTGCAGCAGGATTATGCCGGCATTGGCCTGAGGGTGGTCGGCATCGCGCTGGACGACCCGGATCGGGCCAGCAAGTTTGTTGCGGACCTGGGTATTGATTACCCGGTACTGGTAGGGAAGACCGACGTCGTGCTGACCGGGCGCCGTTACGGCAATGCGACCGGTATGCTGCCCTTCAGCGTTATAGTGGACGCAGCCGGCATCATACGGTGGAGTCACCTGGGCGCAGTCAGCCACGAGGCATTGATGCAACAGTTGAGTAACTTCGATTAACTTGCTGCTATTTGTTCTCATTTGTGGACAAATTGTCGATAATGCTTCAATATTTCATTCCCTGAACGAGGTCTATTCCCATGGCTAGTATTCTGGTCCTCAACGGCCCCAACCTGAACCTGCTTGGCAGCAGAGAACCCGGACAGTACGGGCATCGCACGCTTGAAGAAATCATGGAAGAGGTCGCCCGCTTTGCAGGTGCCTGTGGCCATGAATTAACGCATATTCAGGAAAACAGCGAAGGCATATTGGTCGACGCTGTTCAAAAGGCGGCCAATGACGGCATCGATTACATAATTTTCAATCCCGCGGCCTATACACACACCAGCGTGGCGCTGAGGGACGCGCTGCTGGCCGTCCGGATTCCATTTGTCGAGGTGCATCTGTCGGCCATTGCGGCCCGTGAGCCATTCCGCCAGGTTTCATATTTCTCAGATATCGCCATGGGCGTGATCAGCGGTTTCCATGGTGAAAGTTACATGCTGGCCTTGCAGGCGATTATTAACTTTCAAGACCCATAATTAATAGACGCCGGGCCCAGGCCACGGCTGGAGTATATCGAGTGGATATCAGAAAGATTAAGAAACTAATCGAGCTGCTGGAAGATTCCAGCCTCACTGAACTTGAGATCGTCGAGGGTGAGGAATCGGTTCGCCTGAGCAGAGGCGGTATGGCTGCACCCATGATGCATCAAGCGATCGGCCCCCAGGTACAGGCCGCCTGGCCGGCTCCCGCCGCACCCGGTGCTGCCCCAGCCAGCGCGGCTCCGGCCGCACCTGCAGCGGAAGAAGAGCCTGCAGTGCCGGAAGGGGAGCTGGTGCGCGCACCCATGGTGGGCACGTTCTATTCGGCCTCCAGCCCTGAAGACGGACCTTTCGTATCGCTGGGGCAGCAGGTTTCCGAGGGCGAAATCATGTGTATCATCGAGGCAATGAAAATGTTCAACCAGATCGAAGCAGAAACTTCGGGCACGGTTGTGGCCGTGCTGGCTGAGAACGGGCAACCGGTTGAATTCGATCAACCGCTGTTCGTCATCCGATAAGTATCCTGACATGGCTGTTCTGGAAAAAATCGTAATTGCCAACCGCGGTGAAATCGCACTACGGATTTTGCGGGCCTGCCATGCGATGGGCATCAAAACCGTGGCCTTGCACTCGACCGTGGACCGCAACCTGAAGCACGTTGCGATGGCGGATGAGTCGGTCTGTATCGGTCCGGCTCCCGCCAGCGAAAGTTATCTCAATGTGCCCGCCATCATTGCTGCTACGGAAGTCACCGATGCGGTTGCAATCCACCCCGGTTATGGCTTCCTGGCTGAAAACGCAGATTTCGCGGAGCGGGTCGAGGAAAGTGGCTTTATTTTCATTGGTCCGAGGCCCGAAACCATCCGCCTGATGGGCGACAAGGTCTCCGCCATCAAGGCAATGAAAGAAGCCGGAGTGCCGTGTGTTCCGGGCTCAGACGGTCCGTTGACGGACGACCCGCAGGAATGCATCAAAATTGCACGGGAAGTGGGTTACCCGGTCATTATCAAAGCCGCCGCAGGCGGTGGTGGCCGCGGTATGAGGGTAGTCAACACCGAGGCCCATTTACACAACGCACTTCAGTTGACGAAGCAGGAGGCTGGTAGTGCTTTCGGTGATCCTACCGTATACCTGGAGAAGTACCTCGAAAACCCGCGACATATTGAAGTACAGGTGCTTGCGGATGAGCACGGTAACGCCATTCACCTGGGTGAACGGGATTGCTCCAGCCAGCGTCGCCATCAGAAAGTCATTGAGGAAGCTCCGGCGCCGGGAATCACCCCGCAACAGCGTGAGGAGATTGGTACGGCTTGTGTCGAGGCATGCAAGCGCATCGGCTACCGGGGTGCCGGCACTTTTGAGTTCCTGTACGACGAAGGCCGGTTTTATTTCATCGAAATGAATACCCGGATACAGGTCGAGCACCCGGTATCCGAGCGTATCACCGGTGTCGACCTGGTGCGGGAGCAGATCCTGGTGGCTGCCGGCGACCGGCTCTCTCACCGGCAGGAGGACATCAATATCCGCGGTCATGCCATTGAGTGTCGAATCAATGCCGAGGACCCGGTTACCTTCATGCCCTCACCAGGGCTGGTAGAAGGGTTTCACGCCCCCGGAGGGCCGGGTATCCGCACGGAATCACATATTTATGACGGCTACCGCGTGCCGCCCAACTATGACTCCTTGATCGGCAAGATCATCGCCCACGGTGAAGACCGGGAAATGGCGATCGCGCGTATGCGGGTCGCACTCGATGAAATGGTTCTCAACGGCATCAAGACCAACGTGCCTTTGCACAAGTGGTTCTTGTGGGATCGCGGCTTTTTGAAGGGCGGTTTCAACATCCACTACCTGGAAAAGCGCATCGAAGAGCGTAACGGCTGAAGGCCCCCCTGATGAGCTGGACTGAGATCAGTGTCAGCGTTTCCCGGGAAAACACAGAGCTTGTCGAGCAGGCACTGGAGCGGTTGGGCGCGCTGGCGATCACCCTGCAGGATGATGAAGATAACCCGGTGCTGGAACCCGATCCCGGGACGACACCTCTGTGGCCCACCGTTCATGTCCGTGGCCTGTTCGAGGCCGCCATTGAGCGCGAGCCGATCCTGGTCTCCCTGCAATCGGTGCCCGGTGCAGATCGCCCTGAAAACATTCGCTGGCGTGAAGTCGGTGACCAGGACTGGGAGCGGGCCTGGATGGATCGTTTTGAACCGATGAAATTCGGCGAACGACTTTGGATTGTTCCGAGTGGAATGCAGATCCCGTTTGATCCGGACCACACAGAAATTCGTCTCGACCCCGGCCTGGCGTTCGGGACCGGTACCCATCCCACGACTGCGTTATGCCTGGAGTGGCTGGATAGTCAGGATGTGAGCGGCAAAACCGTTGTTGACTACGGGTGCGGCTCCGGCATCCTGGGGATCGCTGCAGCCCTGAAGGGAGCCACCCGTGTGATCTGCGTGGACAATGACCCGCAGGCGCTGGAAGCAACACAGGATAATGCCGCGCGTAATGAAGTCTCTGCTGTGGTCGAATGCCTGGCGCCGGAACATTATGTCGTTTCTCAGGCAGACGTCCTGCTGGCCAACATCCTGGCTCGTCCGTTGTTAATGCTGGCTCCTCTGCTGCTCGATTCGCTGCATCCGGGAGGCTCGATGGTCCTGTCCGGAATCCTCGAAGAGCAGGCAGAAGAGGTCAGGTGCGCTTACCTGTCCGGCCTGGATGGCATCTCGATCACCAGCATGGACGGCTGGGTACGCCTGTCCGGAATTCGGCGCGACCGTCTGGACTCAAGCCTGGGCCCGACGTTATGAAGCGCCGAGGTGGAATCTCCCGACAGCTTACCGACCTGCTGGCCTACGTGCTGGTGCCTGCTTTTTCCTTACTTGTAACTGCCTCATTCTCGAGACGTGTTTTGCGCCGCGTCTCCAACTGGCACTGGCTGCTGGCGGCGCCGGCTGAGGCGGCACTTGAAGGGGCACGTAAACACGTAGTCATTGACGATGAAGAGCGGTTTAAACGGCGCTGGAAACAAGTGGAAATGCTGGATGCCCGCGACCTGTACATGATGCTTTTTGGCCGCACGCGATCGGCCTTGTCGGAAATCGAAATCCCGGCTGACTTTGAAATTGCCAGGAACAGGGTCATGGTGGGTATGCACTGGGGCCCGGCCATTTCGATATTGAAACTGCTTGCTGTTTCCGGCATGCAGCCGGCTTTCCCGTATCGTCCGCCGGAAAGGCAGTTGCTGAGTTCCCGTCCGTTTTACTACCTGTTTAGTCGTCTGGCCGCACTCTATCTAACCAGGACTCTGGCTGATCGGGCAGTTGCGGTGGGCGGTGCAAGTAAGATCCTGCAGGGCATGCTGGATGTGCCGGGAAGTATTTGTGTTCTGATGGACGCCCCACCCATGCATGGCCGTCCGGCGATTGGCAAGCAGGTGTTGGGTTCGCCGGCGCGGCTCAACGCCGGATTTCCGGCTATCCTGACGGCAAAGGATAAGGAATATGTGCTCTATGCGATGAACCTGTGCGCCGATGGATCAGCCAGGAAGAAACTGGAACTCGCAGGGCCGTTCCGTTCAGGCAATGCGGAGGAATTTCTCAGTAACTACGCGGCGTTCCTGGACAAACACCTGGCAAAAGATGCACCACAATGGCGTATCTGGCACGCCGAACACCAGTTCTGGGGTGAAACAACCTAGCCAGGGACTTACCAGTTTTCAGGTTTTTGTGGCAGTGAATTGTATCGCTCGACTGAGTCCAGGATTTCCTGGCGTGCCGCTTCAACGCCTTCCCAGCCATGGATTTTTACCCACTTGTTGGATTCAAGATCTTTGTAGTGGTCGAAGAAATGGGAAATCTGAAGTCGTAGCAGTTCTTCTACGTCTTCAAGGTCTAACACAGCCCTATAGAGGCCTGTCACATCCTCGGTCGGAACCGCGAGAATTTTCGCATCTTCACCGGACTCGTCTTCCATCCGCAACAGTCCAACCGGCCGGCAGGTCACAACCGCACCGTAATTGATCGGAACCGGCATCACAACCATGACATCTGTAGGGTCGCCATCACCACACAGGGTATGCGGTATATAGCCATAATTACAGGGGTAGTGCATGGCCGTTTTCAACATGCGGTCGAGGAATAATGCACCTGATTCCTTGTCGACCTCATACTTCACCGCGGGGCTGTGCATGGGGATCTCGATAATCACGTTGACGTTGTTCGGTACGTCTTTGCCAACCGGCACGGCCTGCAGACTCATGTTGACTCCAATAACGTTTGGTAAGCGGAGCATTATACCTTTAAACTAACGCGCCCCGTCACGCCGTACCGGCCGAAAAAGGAGCGCAAATGCTGACTCTGATCACAAATGCCGACATTTATGCTCCGCAAGCTCTGGGCGTTGGCTACCTGTTGCTGGGTGGCGGCAAGATTTTGCGGGTCGGGAATGGTGAGCCTGATTTTGATATTTCCTGCGTTACAGACACCTTCGATCTGAAGGGTGCTGCTCTGACTCCCGGACTGATCGATTGCCATGTCCACGTCACCGGCGGTGGGGGTGAGGATGGCTTTTCTACCCAGGCGCCGCCGGTTCCGCTCACCCGCTTCACGCGTTATGGCGTGACTTCCGTGGTGGGGTTGCTGGGAACAGACGACGAAACACGGTCAACTGCGAGCTTGCTTGCACGCACCCGGGCGCTGAGGGAGGAAGGCCTGTCTGCCTGGTGCTGGACCGGAGGCTATCATGTGCCTCCGGCGACACTGACCGGCACGGTCCGCAGCGATATCGTGAATATCGACTGCGTGATCGGCCTGGGTGAGTTGGCAATCAGTGATCACCGTTCGAGCCAGCCGACTTTCGACGAGTTGGCGAGGCTGGCATCCGAAGTGCACGTGGCCGGCTTGCTGAGCAAGAAGGCGGGCGTGATGCACCTGCACCTGGGAGACGGGGAGCGGGGACTGGCCCTGGTCAATCGTTTACTGGATGAAACAGAGCTTCCTGCCAGGGTGTTTCACCCCACGCACGTCAATCGGCGCAAGGAGCTGTTCGAAGAAGCCTGTGAACTAAGCCATAGAAATGCCGTGATTGACGTGACGGCTTTTCCGGTGGAAGAAAATGAAAATGCCTGGTCGGCGGCAGATGCCTGGGAGCTCTTCCACAACAAGGGTTGCCCGGCCGAAAATATTACCATCAGCTCGGACGGGGGCGGTTGTCTGCCGCATTTCGACGAAAACGGTGAAATGGTGAGTATGGAATTTGCAACCTCCGCCGGGCTGCCTGAAACATTGCGTGAGTTGCTGGGCCGGGGTCACGGACTTGCGGAGGTTTTACCCGCGGTGACCAGCAACGTCGCCCGCTTGCTTCGGCTGTCGGGTAAAGGACGAATTGCCGAAGGCTTCGATGCAGATCTGGTGAGCCTGGATAGCAACCGGGGCGTGAGGCATGTCATGGCAGGCGGCCGATGGATGATCCAGGATGGTTCGCCTTGTGTGAAAGGCACATTTGAAGATTGAGTGTGATCTTCTTTGATTTTTAATTGATGGATGAGTGAGATGCCCGCAATACCCGAAGAAGAAGTAAGCAGGGGTTACATCATCCCTATCGGCGGCGCCGAGGGAAAAAAAGGAAAGAGGCCCGAGATTCTGAGCCGCTTCGTGGAGCTGTGCGGGGGTAAAGAGGCCAGAATCATGGTGATCCCCACGGCCTCGTTGCTGAACGAAACCGGCCCGCTGTACCAGGACCTGTTCACGGAGCTGGGCGCGGAATCCATGTGCGTACCGATCGAAACGCGCGATGAGTGTTTCAGCGAGGAGACCCTCAGGGTACTGAACGGAGCCACCGGAATTTTCATCACCGGCGGTAACCAGCTGCGCTTATCGACCATACTGGGCGGAACGCCGGTAGCCCGTCGTATCCGCCGTCTGAATGCCAGGGGCGTTCACGTAGCAGGCACATCGGCAGGTGCGGCGATTGTATCGGAGCACATGATCGCCGGTGGCCGCAGCGGCTCTTCACCCCGTGAAAGCGGCGTCGAGCTGGCGCCGGGCCTGGGACTGACCAACCGGGTGATCATCGACCAGCACTTCAACCAGCGTCAGCGCATGGGCCGGCTACTGGCGGCCCTGTCGTTCAATCCGTTTGCCTGCGGCCTGGGGATTGACGAAAATACGGCCGGCTTCATAGCCCCCGATGGCCGCATGGAAGTGGTTGGCCGTGGAACAATAACGGTAGTTGATCCCTCTGACCTCAGGCATTCATCCATGAGTTATGTGCGCAGGGCGGAGGCTGTCACACTGATCGGTCTGAAGCTTCATGTGCTGGCTGCAGGCGCTCACTTCAACATCGAAACGCGCGAAGCAACCCTGGATTGATCAAATAATTTTGGCGGGAACCGCGGTCGGGCGTTAATATGCTTTGACCGCTTTCTATTACAGGTCCTCGTCTTATGAAAATCCTGGCTACCAATGTCTACGTCGGCCCCAGCCTTTATGCCCACTTTCCTGTCATCCGCCACCAGGTCGATATCGGTGTGCTGGAAGACTGGCCCTCTGTAAAACTGGGGCCTGAATTCATAGATGGCCTGGTCGAGGCACTGCCCGGCCTGGCCAACCATGGTTGTTCCTATGGTGAGCCTGGCGGTTTTCTGCGGCGCTTGAGAGAAGATGAAGGCACCTGGATGGCTCATATCTGGGAGCACACGGCGATTGAATTGCAGAACATGGCGGGTTCCGAAGTCTCATTCGGGAAAACCCGGGGCATTGGACCGCTCGGCCAATACAACATGGTGTTTGAATACAAGCAGCGCGACGTCGGGCTGGAAGCAGCCAGGATTGCGCGGCAATTACTGCTGAACCTGCTGCCGGCCCAACTGAAAGAAGAATTATCCAGTGAGCTGGAGTCGGATTTCGATTTCGAAGAAGAACGTGATGATTTTATCCGCTTTGCCCAGCGCAAAGAGTTGGGCCCCAGTACGGCTTCCCTGGTCAAGGCGGCCGAAGAGCGCGAAATACCTTACCTGCGGCTGAACAAGTACTCGCTGGTGCAATTTGGCCACGGCCGGTATCAGCAGCGTATCCAGGCCACCATCACCAGCAAGACCCCCCATATTGCCGTTGAAATTTCATGTGATAAGGAAGACACGCACAACCTGTTACGCGATCTGGGCTTGCCGGTCCCGCAGCAGCGATTGGTGTATTCAGAGCGGGAGGCGGCGAGGGCTGCTCCTCGGATAGGATACCCGGTGGTGTTGAAGCCACTGGACGCGAACCATGGCAGGGGCGTTTCCATCAACCTGGTGGATGAAGACCAGGTCCGTAAAGCCTATGGTGCTGCCCGTGAACATGCACGCGGCAGAAGCGTGCTCGTAGAGAGCTTCATCGAGGGCATGGACCACCGGATGCTGGTTGTGAATAACGAACTGGTGGCGGTCGCCAAGCGCGTTCCGGGGCACGTGGTGGGCGATGGACAGCATACGGTTGAAGAACTTGTCAATATTGTCAACGAAGACCCGCGGCGTGGCATTGGACATGAGAAGGTGCTGACACGACTGGAGCTGGATCACCAGGCGGAGCGGCTGATGGAAAAAGGCGGGTTCGACAAAGACTCCGTTTTGCCGAAAGGAGAGCTGTTCTACCTGCGCTCTACAGCCAACCTGTCGACCGGTGGAACGGCGATAGACGTGACGGACGTGGTCCACCCGGACAACCGGGAAATGGCGGTACGCGCGGTTCAGGCGGTTGGGTTGGATGTAGGGGGCGTCGATTTTCTGACAGCGGACATCACACAGTCTTACAAGGAGATAGGGGGCGCCATAGTCGAGGTGAATGCGGCACCCGGTTTCAGGATGCATGTGGCACCTTCGGAAGGCGAACCACGCGACGTGTCAGGCAGTGTCATGGACATGCTGTTCCCGCCGGGTAGCCCACGGCGCGTTCCGGTCGCAAGTATCACTGGAACCAACGGTAAAACTACTACCTCAAGAATGCTGGGACATATTCTCAAAAGCGCAGGCCATACGGTCGGCATGACGTCGACCGATGGCGTGTACATTGATGGGCGGCTGTCAGTGAAAGGAGATATGACGGGCCCGGCATCAGCCCATATCGTCTTGCGTGACCCGACCATCGACGTGGCTGTGATGGAAACTGCCCGGGGAGGGCTGTTGCGCTCTGGTCTGGGTTACCGCCGCTGCGATGTTTCAGCCTGCCTGAACATTTCGTCAGACCATCTTGGTCTGAAAGGTATTGATACGCTGGAACAGCTGGCGGAGCTCAAGCGGATCCCGATTGAGATTGCCAGAGATACGGCCGTTCTTAATGCCGACGACGAATTGTGTCTGCATATGGCTGATTACACGGAGGCTGAACACGTCTGCTACGTGACGATGAACCCGGCGCATTTGCTGGTCAAGGAACATATCCGTGCCGGCGGCAGAGCGGTGGTGCTTGAGCAGGGTATTGGCGGGGATATGATCACCCTTTATGACAATGGCACGCATTTCCAGGTGTTGTGGACGCACCTGATTCCAGCCACGATGGAAGGCAAGGCTACGCACAACGTCCAGAACGCGATGTTTGCGGCCGCGCTGGCGTTCAGTATGGGTAAAACCCTTGAGCACATCCGTCATGGCCTGCAGACCTTCAACGCATCTATCTTCCAGGCGCCGGGCCGCATGAACGTGTTCGATGAACATCCGTTCCGTGTGATCCTGGATTATGGCCACAACGCGGCCGCTATCGCCAGTATCAGCCAGTTGGTTAGCCGGCTGGAAGTGGGCGGTAAGCGCATTTGTGTATTGGCGGCACCAGGCGACCGGCGTGACGAAGACATTCAGGCTATTGCCGATAACGCTGCTGGCCATTTTGACTACTATATTTGCAAAGCGGACGATAACCGGCGTGGGCGAGGGGTGGACGAAGTGCCCGAAATGCTGCGTGCGCAGTTACATGAGGCCGGTGTCAGTCCGAAAAACGTCAAAGTCATTCCTGACGAAGTCGATGCCCTCGCGGCCGCGCTTGAAATGGGCCGCGATGGTGACCTGGTCGTGATTTTTGGCGACAACATCGAGCGTTGCTGGAGCCAGGTCGCCGGGCACCAGGTGGACGAAGATTCAGATGCCGACACGGTGGCAGAAAAGCCCATACAGAGCTTTGTCGAGGAAGATCCCGATGCCTTCACGCTGGATCCGGGTTCAGAGCTGATAAGGGATGAGCGTGGTGTCCGGATAGCGCGGGTCGAAGAGGAATCAGATTGATCACTACTGGAAAGAAATGAAACTGACAGACAGCAGGCGCCTGACCGGTGCCAATTTATTCTGGGACCGCCCCAGCGCCATCATTGACGTAATGATTGATGGCCCGCCGGGACCGGCGATAAATGTCTGGCGATGTGCGGCGGAAGAGTGGCTGGGCAAAGTCGGGTACGCCGATGAGAAAACCTGTTACCGGGTCTTCGAAGGCGGTGCCAGCTTGCTCATTTCTGCGCCGATCGATGTCTTGTATTCCATGTGCGAGCTGAACGAACTGGCCTGGGCTTGTGCGTTGGCAAAGTGCGTGGGAACGGAAAACCCTGATGCGGATGAAGAGCTGCCGAGATTGACCCGGTTATTCGATGAGGAACGGAACCCCGCCTTGCTGGCATTGCAGGAAAAGGCTCATGAGAAAGGCGTTCCCTTTCTTTGGGATGACGATGAAGTGTCCGTGGGATTTGGCAGGACTACACAGGTCTGGGCGCCGGATGATCTGCCCTCGCCGCAACAGGTTGTCTGGTCTGAAATAGAATCGATCCCGGTGGCCATGGTTACCGGTACTAACGGCAAATCCACCACGGTCCGTATGACCGCCGCTATCATGACGGCAGCTGGACTCCGCGCTGGGCTGACATCAACGGATTTTATTCGCGTGGCTGACCGTGTCATCGATATTGGTGATTATTCGGGAACCGGTGGCGCGCGGATGCTGATGCGTCAAACTGACGTGGAGATGGCTGTGCTGGAGGTTGCCAGGGGCGGTTTGTTGCGCCGCGGACTGGGGCTGGAACGAGCCGACGTGGCCGTTGTGACTAACGTAGCGGCCGATCACCTGGGTGACTACGGCATCAACACCGTGGCTGAGCTGATACCCGCGAAGTTCATTGTCAGTCGAGCCCTGTCCGGCGATTCCCCGCTGGTTTTGAATGCCGATGACGAAGGCGTTGTGGCCTATGCGGGGACGCTGGAAAACCGTGTCCACTGGTTTAGCCTGGATCCGGAGAATCCATCCATGTTGAACTCGCTGGCCGATGGCGGGACGGCGTGTTACCTGGACTCGGGCTGGCTGGTCGCTGCACAGGACGCCACCAGGCGCAAAGTCGTTCAGGTGGCGGATATACCGGCAGCAATGAACGGCATCGTGCGCTACAACATCGGCAATGCGCTGGCCGCAATGTCTATTGCGGTGAGCCTGGGAATTAGCGACGACGCAATTAGGAATGGTCTCGCGCTTTTTCGTGGCGACGAGCACGATAACCCCGGCCGCGGCAATTGGTTTGAGCATGCCGTGGAAGGCGGCGTTATCCAAATATTGGTTGATTTTGCCCACAACGAGCACGGCATGAAGGCCCTTGCTGATGCCATTTTGCAGGTCAATGCGCAGCGGGTTATTTTGTTGATGGGGCAGGCCGGAGATCGCCTGGACCAGGACATTGCGGATCTCGTCGTAGCGGCCTGTAGCGTCAATCCGGATCGACTGCTGGTCGCAGATTTGCCGGGTTATGAGCGTGGCCGTCAGCCCTTCGATGTTCCAAAGCTGATCAGCGCTACGGCGATCGAGTGCGGTATTGCACAAGATGCAATCGAGATCTTTTCTGGTCCGGGAGAAGCGACGGCTCACGCTCTCCAGAACGCACGCCCGGGAGATTTGCTGGTGCTGTTGGCATTGACGCAACGTTCAGAAGCGTTGTCGCTGGTGCATGAATTCATAGACAGAAACGGTCCGCCGGATGGCTAAGCTGTATTTCTACTACTCGGCGATGAATGCGGGGAAGACCACCCTTCTGCTGCAGTCTGCCCACAACTACCGTGAGCGCGGTATGCGGCCTTTGTTGTTTACTCCGGCGCTGGATGACCGGTTTGCAATGGGTGTGATCAAATCACGGATCGGTCTGGAATCGGAAGCGGTCGCATTCGCCAATAAAGACGACCTGTTTGAAGAAGTGCAGGGGCAGCTGGAGAGTCAGAACATCCATTGTGTGCTGGTGGACGAAGCGCAATTCCTGACGAAAAGCCAGGTGTTTCAGCTCAGCGAAGTGGTAGACCGGCTAAACATCCCGGTTTTATGTTTTGGCCTGAGAACTGATTTTCAGGGTGAATTATTCGACGGCAGCCGATATCTGCTGGCCTGGGCCGACCAACTGGAAGAACTCAAGACCATTTGTCATACCGGAAAAAAGGCCACAATGGTGGTGCGTGTTGACGACGATGGCTACGCGCTTCGTGAGGGTTCGCAGGTAGAAATTGGCGGAAACGAGCGTTACGTGTCGGTTAGCAGGAAAGAATTCAAGGACGTTTTCTTTGCAGGAAAACGCATCCGCTTCATCGATCCGCTGGAAGGTGGTGCGGACGAATCGGAGCCTGAGAAACTAGATCTGAAGGATTGAATCATGCGCTTTTTCATTATCCTGATCATCATTGCACTGGCCGTGTTCAAGTTTTGGCCGGAGCAACCTGTGCCCACTGCGGAAGAGAGCTTTATCGGCCCTCAAATCCAGTCCATGAAGCAGGCGGAGCAGGTCGAGCAACAGTACCTGGATGCGTTGGAGCGTTCAGACCAGCAGATCGAAGAAGCATCTGACGGAGGGGGGTAGGAGAAGTCTCCCGGCTTACAGCCCGCTTATCGCTGGCAGTGTGGGCAATAGTAGCTTGATCGCTGGCCGATCACTTTTCTTTTCACAGCTGCCTGGCACTGAAAACAGGGCAGGCCTTCGCGCTCATAGACCAGTAACTCCTGGGCAAAATAGCCGGGGTTGCCATCGGAACCTACGAAATCCCGAAGGGTCGTGCCGCCTCGCCTTATCGCCCGGCTCAATACGTCCCTGATCGCGCCTGCCAGGGCGTTGTAGCGGGCAGCGGAAATTCGCCCGGCAGCCCTTGCCGGATGAATTCCTGCCATGTAGAGCGCTTCTGAGGCGTAGATATTGCCGACGCCGACAACCGTTTTCCCATCCATGATGAAATTCTTGACCGCTGCCTTCCTTCTGCGGGATTTGTCCCATAGAAGCTGTCCGGAAAAATCGTCCGAAAGCGGTTCAGGCCCAAGATGGCGCAGCAGTTTGTTGTTTTCTACCGGTGCATCCCACCAGGTGAATACTCCAAATCGGCGCGGATCGTTGAAACGAATGCACTGACCGCTGTCCAGAACCAGGTCAACGTGGTCGTGTTTGCGCGGTTCATCATCAGCCTGGCAAATACGCAATGAACCCGACATGCCGAGGTGAATCAGTAGACCGCCGCAACCCGCGTCAAGGGACTGGATGCTACGTTCAGTTTCGATCAACAGGTACTTGGCGCGGCGCCAGCACCGTGTAACCCGGCAACCCACAGCCTGCTGAACTGCGTCGGGAACCGGCCAGCGCAGGCTGGCGTTGCGGATGACGATGTCCGTGATGACGCGGCCCGCCAGGGCGGGTTCGATGCCGCGCAGTGTGGTTTCGACTTCGGGCAGTTCAGGCATGAAAGGGCTTCACCGGGGTAGGAGGTGGTATCTGCGGCATAAAAAAACCCGCCAAAAAGGCGGGTCTTTCGCATATATGCAAGGCAGCATCGGTGTTACTTGATTTTGCCTTCCTTGTACATGACGTGCTTGCGTACAACGGGGTCGTATTTCTTGACCTCCATTTTTGCAGGTGTGTTCTTCTTGTTCTTGTCGGTCGTGTAAAAGTGACCGGTGCCTGCTGAAGAATTCAGGCGGATTTTATCTCTTGCGCTCTTGGCCATTGCTCAAATCCTCCTTTATACCTTTTCGCCACGTGCCCGCAGGTCTGACAGTACAACATCGATACCTTTCTTGTCGATGATGCGCATACCCTTGGTCGAGACGCGAAGCCTCACCCAGCGATTCTCGCTTGCCACCCAAAAACGGTGGCGGTGCAGGTTAGGCAAAAAACGTCGCTTGCTCTTGATATTAGAGTGCGACACGTTATTTCCGGATATAGGCTTTTTTCCGGTGACCTGACAAACTCGTGACATGGAAATTCCCGTAATAATGCGTTGAAAAATACAGCCGCACTTTATAACCCATACAGCAGAAGTATGCAAGGTTTTCAGAGAAGACCACGGGCCGCCATGGACACCGGAGACCCTTCGCCGACGACAAAATGGTCGAGTAACCTGATATCAAGCAAGGCCAGTGCGTCCTTCAGGCGGCGTGTTATGGCCTGGTCAGCCAGGCTGGGTTCGCTAATACCTGAAGGATGATTATGCGCCACTATCAGGGCTGCAGCACCATGTTGCAAGGCTTTTTCAGCCACCACCCTGGGGTACACGGTGGCGCCGTCGATAGTGCCGTGAAACAGTTCTTCAAAAGCGATCACCCGGTGTCGCGTGTCCAGAAAAAGGCAGGCGAACACCTCGTTGGGGTGGTCGCGAAGGGCGGTCTTCAAATATTGCCGCGTCAGGTCAGGGCTTTCCAGGGGCTTGCCGCGCACCAGGACCTCGTTCAGGTGTCGCCTGGACAGCTCCAGCACGGCCAGAAGCTTGGCAGTTTTAGCCGGCCCCAGTCCCTGTTGCTTCTCCAGCGTGCGTCGATTGGCTTGCAGCAGTCCGCGAAAGCCCCCGAAGGTAAGCAGCAGGCTCGCGGCCAGTTCCGTGACACTCAGCCGGCCAGTACCGGTACCCAGGAGGATGGCCAGAAGTTCGACGTCATCGAGTGAGGTAACGCCGGTAGACGCCAGTTTTTCTCGTGGCAGGACTTTGTTCATACCCCCATTGTGAAGATGTAAAAACCCTTTCGTTGCAGAAAAATCCCCTGAGTGGATGTAAGCTATTAACCAGCAATAATAATGGGTGGAGAATTGAACCGATGAGCGGCAGACGGATTTTGCTGGGTGTAAGCGCTGGGATAGCGGCTTATAAGTCGGCTGACCTGGTTCGGCGTTTGCGCGATACAGGCGCGGAAGTCCGGGTGGTGATGACCCCCGGAGCAACGGCGTTTGTAACGCCGCTGACGTTTCAGGCTGTCTCAGGAAATCCAGTTCATACGACCCTGCTGGATGAAGCCGCCGAGGCTGGAATGGGGCACATCGAATTGGCCCGGTGGGCAGACCAGGTCCTGGTTGCGCCGGCCACTGCAGATTTTATGGCCCGCCTTGCGCATGGATTTGCGAATGACCTGCTGTCCACAATTTGCCTGGCAACCTCAGCCCCGGTGATGTTGGCGCCAGCGATGAATTACCAGATGTGGATCAATGCGGCCACACAGGCCAATTACAGCTTGTTGCGTGAACGCGGGGTGCAGTTCGCCGGCCCCGCCAGCGGCAGTCAGGCCTGTGGTGAGACAGGCCCGGGCCGTATGCTGGAGCCTGTTGAAATCATCACTGCACTGGCTCCCGCCCCGAGCCGTTGTCTTGAAGGTGTCCGCGTTTTGATTTCGGCCGGCCCTACCTTTGAGGACATTGATCCGGTGCGCTATATCGGCAACCGCTCATCCGGGAGAATGGGGTTCGCTGTTGCCCGGGCGGCCGTTGCAGCGGGTGCGGACGTTAGCCTGGTGGCGGGTCCGGTAACACTGGAGACCCCTTCAGGTGTCAAGCGGATAGACGTTCGCGGGGCTGTCGAGATGCGGGATGAAGTGGTTCGCCTCGCGGCCACAGCGGATGTGTTCATCAGTGTGGCCGCTGTTGCAGACTACACGCCTGCCCGCAAGGCGGAACAGAAGATCAAAAAAGGCTTGCCAACGCAGAAGCTGGAATTGGTGGGCACGCCGGATATCGTCGCCGAGGTGGCTGCTTTGGACACAGGGCCGTTCACCGTCGGCTTTGCGGCAGAGACCGAGAATCTCAAAGAGCACGCGATTGAGAAGCTTTCACGTAAAAGGCTTGATATGATTGCTGCCAACCGGGTCGGGCAGGATGATTCGGGATTTGATAGCGAAAACAACGAAATACTGATTTTGGTTCCGGGTGGTGAGAAGTACCTGGGTAAAGGAAGCAAGCAAGAGCTTGCGCGGCTGCTGATCGAAGAGGCGGCTGCTCGCATGAAGGAAAAAGAACGCATTGAAACCCGTTCAGATAAAAATATTAGACCCGCGTCTGGGAACTGAGTTTCCGTTACCGGATTATGCGACGGCCGGCTCCGCCGGTATGGATTTACGGGCCTGCCTCGAGGAAACCCTGACCGTTTCGCCTGGCGAGACGCATTTGATCCCGACCGGTTTTGCCATGCACATGGGAGATACGGGCATGGCTGCGGTGATTCTTCCGCGTTCGGGTTTGGGGCATAAACATGGAATTGTGCTGGGTAACCTGGTGGGGCTGATCGACAGTGATTACCAGGGGCAGGTCTTCGTCTCCTGCTGGAATCGTTCAACTTCCCCGTTTACAGTAGAGCCAGGCGCCCGAATCGCTCAGCTGGTATTCGTGCCGGTTGTTCTGGCTGACTGGGAAATCGTTACAGAATTTGATGCCTCTGACCGGGGTGGCGGCGGATTTGGTCACACCGGACATTCGTAAAGGACTGCGATCTATGGAGTTTAAGGAAAAGCTGGGTGAATTCGTCCAACTGTCGACCCGGAAGTATGTCGGCAAACGCTTCATCGTCCTGCTGGCCGCGTTTGGTCTGTTGACCATCGTTGTCGCCATATGGCTGACTTTCAGTGATTGGCGCTATGTTGGCGTAGCATCGCAGGCCCACGAAGAAGGGCGCTATGCAGTTAGCAGCCTGATGCCGCCGGTGCAGGCACTGAAAAATGCGATGGCTGATGAGCAGGCGCAGGCGCTTGCTATCCGGGCACTGGAAGACCCTGACGCCGGAGTAGAGCTTACCACCTGGATGCAGGGAAAAACGGGTGATGCCACCAACGTGTCGGTTTTTGGTGCGAGCCTGGACGCTTTGAATCCAGCTGAATTCGGGCCAAATGGTTATGCCGTTTATGACATGATCCTGTCCACCCTGGAAAACGGGAGGGGGCTGATGCAGGTCCATTTTACCCTGCAACCGCCACGGCTGTTAGACTCGGCGGTCATCCTGTCAGAAGAGCTGGTTGTTGGCGTGATGGTCGTAGAAATGGATCTCGACTACCTGCTGACGGGGTTTAATCCCGAGTATTCGTCGTTGGGATTCATCAGCCTTACGCAATACAACGGCAGGCAAAGGGTGAGCCATCTGCGGGAGTGGGGCGACCCCAGCATCCAGGATGAAATTCCGGACCGGATTCCGGTACCCGGTACGCTGTTCCGGGTTGAGTACCCTCAACCCACACACATTGGTCTGATCAGCGGCAAAACGACTCTACTGGCGATTCTGGCCGGTGTGCTCTGCATTGTCGTGTCTCTTCTTTTATATCGCGCCAGGGATGCCTGGAAAAAGGAATACGAAGCCAGGAAACGGGAAATCGAAATACGGATTGCAAAGACCCGTGCAGAGAAAGCCTTGCAAGCACCAGAACCCGTTGCAGCCGATGCTACTACCAGCCCCGCGCCTGCGATTGCCCGCCCCCCAGCAGATGTGAGCGAAGAGCAACAGGGGCAGGAAAAACAGGTCGAGCCGGACAAACCACCGATGTCCCCGGATGCTTCTGATCCTCCGGCTATGCGGTTGCGATACAACCTTAACGAGAAACACAAATTGAAAGAAACGACGCACGCGCCGGTGGAACTGACCCCGGAAATATTCCGCGCATACGATATCCGCGGGGTGATCGACAAAACCCTGGACTCCGGTGTGGCCAGGAGTGTGGGGCAGGCCGTGGGTACCCTGGCCCTGAAGGGTAACGTTGGGCCTGTCGTTGTTGCCCGGGACGGACGTCTGTCCGGCCCTTACCTGATGGAAGGGATGATCGAAGGCATCCTGGCTTCCGGCTGCGATGTGCTGGATATTGGCGCTGTTCCAACAGGCGTCCTCTACTACGCGGCCCATGAAATAGGGGCCGGGTCCGGTGTAATGATCACCGGCAGCCACAATCCGCCTGACTATAACGGTTTCAAGATTATGATCGGCGGCGACACACTGCACGGTGAGGCCATCAGTGATCTGTACCGCCGCATCATGGCCAGCGATCTGAGTGCGGGTGAAGGAACCCTGACCCGTAAGAATGTGGTTCCGGATTACATTCAGCGTATCGCGGACGATATCCAGGTAGAGCGTGAGTTGAAAGTGGTCATTGATTGTGGAAACGGCATTGGAGGCGTTTGTGCGGCTGAAGTACTGCGGGCCATCGGCGTTGAAGTCCTGCCATTGTTCGACGAGGTCGACGGGACCTTCCCCAACCACCATCCGGATCCGAGCGAACCTGAAAACCTGGCGGACCTGATCGAGTCTGTACGCCTGATGGACGCCGACCTGGGGTTGGCACTGGATGGTGACGCCGATCGCCTGGGCGTGGTTACATTGGGCGGAGATATCATTTTCCCGGACCGGATCATGATGCTGCTGGCACTCGATGTACTGGACCGCAACCCGGGCGCCACCATCATTTACGATGTGAAGTGCACCAGTCATTTGCCCAAGGTGATACAGCAGGCGGGTGGTAACCCGGTTATGTACAAGACCGGCCACTCCCTGATTAAAGCGAAAATGAAAGAGATCGGATCACCCTTTGCCGGCGAGATGAGCGGACATTTCTTTTTCGGCGAGCGCTGGTATGGCGTCGATGATGGGATTTACGCGGCGGCACGGCTGCTGGAAATTCTCGGTAGCACGGAAACACCACCGGAAGCCATCCTGAACGCCTTGCCGACCAGTTTCAGCACACCGGAACTGAAAGTGCATATGCAGGAAGGCGAGAATCACGCTTTTGTAGAGGCCTTCATTGACAGGGCTCAGTTCCAGGGGGCCAGTATCAGCACGATAGACGGTTTGCGGGCTGATTTTGATGACGGGTGGGGGCTGGTCAGGGCGTCGAACACAACACCGATCCTGGTGGTCCGCTTTGATGCGGAGACCGAGGAAGCACTGGAAAGGATAAAGGACACTTTCCGTTCACAGATGCTTGAACTCAATCCCGACCTTGAACTACCGTTTTAAAGAGGTAAAAAATAATGGTTATCAGAAATTTTACACTGCTCGGCATCCTGTTTTTGGCAGTACCAGCCGCCCAGGCGGACGGCCTTTCGATTGAACCGGGTATGTGGGAAATGACAAGCACAATGCAAATGCCGATGCTGCCGCAACCGCGTGTGACAACCGTTAAGGAGTGCATGGACAAATCAGAATTGTCCATGGATGAGCTCGTTGGCGAAGGAATGGACCCGGCCTGCACCTTCGAGATGAATCAGCTGTCTGGGGACACCATGTCATGGGCGATCGATTGCCCGGTAGACGGCGGCACGATGCATGGTGAATGGGAAGCCACATCCCATGGTGACAGTGTCACCGGAGGGGGGCTGATGACCATGTCCGTACAGGGTCAGAACATGGAGATGAACATGAGCTGGGAAGGCCGCAGGGTAGGAGCTTGTGCGCCCTGATCAGTAAGCACACTCGGTGAAAACGGGATCGACTGAGCCGTTCCACTCACCATGATATAGCTTTAGTTTTCGTTCAGCGGGGGTTACCCCGCTTTCCACTACGTCCCGCAATGGGTTGAGGAAGCCCGTTTCATTGTCCCCTGCTGCGTTGAGTCTGCCGCGGGCAACCAGGCCGTCATTCGCCAGTTCGATCACATCCTTTGCGATAGATTGCACGGTCCTGCCACGGATGGTCGCTTTCAGGCCGAGTCGGGGAACGTCCTCACGCAGTTTCAGTCGTTCTTCCATGCTCCAGTCCCGGGCGATATCCCAGGCAGCGTCCAGCGAGGGCTGGTGATAGAGCAAGCCGGCCCAGATGGCCGGTAGCGCACACAAACGGCTCCAGGATCCACCGTCCGCACCGCGCATTTCCAGGAATCGTTTCAGTCTGACTTCCGGAAAGGCCGTGGTCAGGTGGTCTTCCCAGTCTTTAACCGTGGGGCGCTCGCCGGGTAAGGCCGGCAGTCTGCCCAGCAGGAAATCTCGAAAAGACTGGCCTGAGGCATCGATGTAGACACCCTCCCTGTAAACGAAGTACATGGGCACATCCAGCATGTAGTCGGTGTATTTTTCAAAGCCCATGTCGCCATCAAATACAAAGGGCAGCATACCGGTACGGTCCGGGTCGGTATCCTCCCAGACGTGTGAGCGGTAGCTCACGAAACCATTCGGTTTGCCATCGGTGAACGGTGAGTTGGCGAATAGCGCGGTTGCGATTGGCTGCAGCGCCAGCGAGGTCCGGAATTTGTGCACCATATCCGACTCTGAGCCGAAATCCAGGTTGACCTGAACCGTACAGGTGCGAGACATCATGTCCTGGCCCATGGTACCAACCTTGTCCATGTATTCCCGCATGATCCGGTAACGTGCTTTGGGCATCCATTCCATCTCATCGCGCCGCAATCTGGGCTGGAAGCCCATACCCAGGAATGCAATATCCAGTGGTTCCGAAATTGACCGGACCTGTTTCAGATGCGTATTAACTTCGGTGCATGTCTCGTGGATGTTATCGAGTAGAGCTCCGGAAAGCTCCAGTTGCCCACCGGGCTCGAGCGTGATTGATGCGCCTGTGTCGTCCAGCAGCGCTATAGGAAGCCCGTCCTCAATAACCGGGCGCCAGCCATACCTTTCGGCGAGACCGGTCAGTATCGTGCGAATGCCGCGTTCCCCCGCATACGGTAACGGGCGCAGGTCATCCAGCGTATAGCCGAATTTTTCATGCTCGGTACCCATCTTCCATTGCGACTCAGGTTTGCAGCCGCTTGCAAGGTAGGAGACCAGTTCGTCCCTGGTTCCGAGGGTGTCGATTTTTCCCGAATCTGTCACACACATGCTCCGTAAAAACTGGGTTTCTTTCGCACAGGACCGGTAAATCGGTAAGCCAATCACAGTCATCCGAATAAATAACATTGGAAAGCCCGGTCCGATTGCCTAGGATACACGCAGGAACACGGACGAAACAGACTGGACCACCACATGCTCTTCCTCAAACGGCGCATTTGCGCGTACATTCTTGCAAGCTTGTCAATGATGCTGGTGGTGCAGGTCGTGGCAGCAGCGGAAATTTACCGTGGTCTGGGTCCGGAGCCCGACTCCCTTCACATCCACCAGGCCCAGGGCCTCGCTGCGATCAACCTGTTGCGTGACATCCGGGAGGGCCTGGTAACCTTCGATGAACAGGGTGAGC
>RCNC010000347.1_pt1 | contig 29329 bp, 24 predicted proteins | sample 2041301 | NCBI WGS metagenome assembly RCNC01 (sample SAMN09708231, study PRJNA481090) | Marine sediment metagenome, whole genome shotgun sequencing project. | biome: marine sediment; feature: ocean; material: sediment; isolation source: Sewage treatment plant 13A marine sediment (STP13A) ... | reverse complement strand
CGGACATCGACTGCGAACGAAACGCCAGGTCAATGCCGATGATCAGATTCTAACGATGTACAGATATCGGCGCAGCTTGCCTGCCTCCGCTGCCGGCAGATAGTCCTCATCTGCATCGAGCATGAAACTATCGAATATCACCTCATTTCCCTCTGCGACGAAGTCATCTTTTAGTTCGAGTGCGACCTTTTTAAGTTTCGGCCAGAAGCTCAAAAATCTTTCCGTATAGTCGTAGACGTCGTAGTCCAGGCCAAGTTTTTTAAGTGCTATGGCAATCCAGTTGCTATTTGGCTCATTGTCGGCTGGCGAGTCATCCAGCAAAGTTGTATTTGCAATGAAGATCCCTATTCGCCCTCCGGGCTTGACTAATCGACTGATTGAGGCCAGCGCTTCATTAATATCAGCGACCCAGTAAATCGTGTCGATTGACACCACTACATCGAATGCACGTTCGGCAAAATCGAGCGCATTCATGTCGCCTTGCACAAATCCCAGTCGATCTTGCTTGCCGCTGGTGCGGTTGGCTGCTGTCTCGATTGCCGTTGCAGCATAGTCGAGACCAGTAACATGCGCGCCGGTTTCGTCGGATATGTACGCCGAGATGCCGCCTGCACCACACCCCAGGTCGAGCACTTTGTCATTTTTTCCTATTTCCAGATGAGCAATCAGATCATTGACAGAATCCATGTCGGCCTGCCCATCTTGCGTAAGATCCTGGCCGAATACTCGCTCGCAAAGTCTTGAGTGCGCGATGCTTGCCTGCGCGGCGGGATAATAATGCTGGTAGTAATACCAAAAGTGATCGGGACGCTCGGCGTAGTAGTGCTCCGCAAGTGGGCGGCCACTGTCAGTTAGCGAATAGCCGCTTTCGCTGCCTTGGATCAGACCTTTATCAATCAACCTCTGCCACGAGTCCGACCAGTCCTCGAGGTACTTCCAATATCGGTCTGCGCTACTCTCGAGCGTTACGCGATCGCATGACTTGCCTTCTATTTCGGCTCGCCGAATGCTCGCCAACACCTGGATATCTGCTTCGTTCATTTAGCTACCCTCCCAACAATCGATGGCAACCGGTAATTCTCGTCGCTATGGCAGTGCTTGTATAAAAAATCTGACGGACTGCTTTGGATCACTAGCGGCCCCTTTTGATGATTTTAGCTTAGTGGTTGCTTTTGGTGTAAAGCGGACCTCATGCTACACTGCCTCCTATCATATATAAGAACATCGTTATATATTTATGAAAGCTGCTACCGAACGACTGCTATTACATCTCAAGACGCTGGGAGACCCGACCCGTCTGCGCCTGGTGGCGCTCTGTCGGCAAGGTGAGTGTAGCGTTTCAGAATTGACGCGGGTCATTGGTCAAAGTCAGCCACGAATCTCGCAACAGCTAAAACAGCTTTGCGATGCCGGTTTGTTGGAGCGATTTCGTGATGGGAAACGGGTTTTTTACCGGGTGCCGGTCGATGCGGCGGCAAGCGCGAGCTTGCGTCAGTTGTTTGAGTTGATTCCTCATGACGATCCGGTATTTCGTGAAGACGCGAAACTGTTGCGCGAGCGTCGCGGCACACGCGTTGGCGATAACGCAGGTGACGACATGAACGACTCCTCCCACCGTGCCCTGCATCGCGCCATTCTGGATCTGACTGTGACAGCACCGATCGGCGATCTTCTCGATGTCGGTTGTGGTCGTGGAGCCATTCTCAAGTTGCTCGCGAGCCGTGCAAATCGTGCGGTAGGTGTCGATATCGATGCCAACGCACGGCAACTCGCCCGCGCCGAGTTAATGCTCGCCGGAATTCCGAACTGCAGTCTGCGCAAAGGTGACATGTATCGGTTGCCATTTGACGATGCTGAATTCAACACCATCATCATCGACGATGTGTTGGCCAACGCGAAGAAACCAGTGCGGGCGCTGGAAGAAGCCAGGCGCCTCCTTAAACCGGGCGGCAGGTTGTTTATCCTCGAATCAGTATTGGACCGCTCGTCGGTGCAGTTACAAAAGTCACTCGCCGAGTGGAGTGCCACGGCAGCCTTGAGGTTGTCGCCAGCGCGTTTTGCGCCAAAGAAGAATCCTGCCTGGTTGCTCTCGGTTGCAACGCCGGCAGATAGCCAAAACGTCGCTGCCTGAGTATTTGCTATGAGCAACACAGAACAAAACGATCACCAGGCCCAGGTGTCATTCGAATTTTTTCCGCCAGGTACCGAAGCGATGGAGAAAACGCTGTGGAGCTCCATTGAACGCCTTGCAGTCTTGCAGCCGAGGTTTGTATCGGTGACTTACGGTGCCGATGGTTCAACCCGGCAACGAACCCATGCAGCGGTTGAACGAATCATCAAGGAAACAAACCTGACGGCGGCACCGCACCTCACCTGCATTGGTGCCAGTAAAGGTGAAATTGACGATATCGCCCGCGAGTACTGGGATATGGGCATTCGGCACCTTGTGGCATTAAGAGGTGATCCACCGAAAGACGTAACGACTTATGTGCCGCAAGCTGATGGATATGCGTTCGCCTCAGATCTTGTCGCCGGGTTGAAACAGGTGGCGGATTTCGATATTTCAGTTGCGGCTTATCCGGACGTGCATCCGGAGGCAGCTAATGCAGAGTCCGATCTCGAAAATCTGAAACGGAAACTGGATGCCGGCGCGTCGCGTGCAATCACGCAGTTTTTCTTTGATGTTGGTGGATATCTCAAGTTTCGTGAGCGTTGTGCCAGCGCCGGAATTGATTCGACTATCGTTCCTGGAATATTGCCCATTACGAAGTTTCCACAGCTGCAGCGATTTGCGGAGCAATGTGGAACGAAATTACCGCAATGGCTGGCGGACAGGTTTGCCGGGCTTGAAGACGATGCGGAAACGCGCAAGTTAATTGCAGCGAACGTCGCTATCGAGCAGGTCCGCATGCTGCAAAAAGAAGGAATTGATGAATTTCATTTTTACACCCTGAATCGGGCGGACCTTACATTCGCTATTTGCCATGTTCTGGGCGTGCGGCCGGAGCAGGCAGCTGCCTGAGGAATAGTTATGGAACGGCAGCAAAGAATAGAGGCATTGCAAAAAGCGTTAACTGAACGCATTTTGCTCCTGGATGGTGCTATGGGCACGATGATCCAGGGCTTTGGCCTCGGCGAAGAAGAGTACCGCGGCGATCGATTCAAAGACTGGGAAACAGATCTGAAGGGCAACAACGATTTGTTGTCACTGACAAGACCGCAGGTCATCGAAGATATTCACCGTCAGTTTCTTGCGGCCGGTGCCGACATCATAGAAACCAATACATTTAATTCCAACGCGCCTTCAATGGGTGACTACGGCATGGAGTCGCTTGTCGCGGAGCTAAACCTTGCGTCTGCACGCATAGCACGCGAATCGGCGGACAGATTCGCTGCTGAATGCGGCGAGCCAAAATTTGTCGCAGGCGTTCTCGGTCCAACCAACCGCACAGCGTCGATGTCGCCGGACGTTAACGATCCTGGTTTTCGAAGTATTACGTTCGCGGAACTCGCCAAGACTTATCAGCAGTCTGCTGAGGCGTTAATTGAGGGCGGTGTCGATTTCCTGATGGTGGAAACGATTTTTGACACGCTTAATGCAAAGGCAGCGATCTTCGCGATTAGAAGAGCATTCGACGTACTCGATACCAAAATACCGGTAATGATCTCGGGCACGATCACAGATGCGTCCGGGAGAACGCTGTCGGGCCAAACGACCGAAGCATTCTGGAACTCAGTGCGCCATATCGAACCTTTCATGATCGGTTTGAATTGTGCTCTGGGCGCGGAAGATCTCAGGCCCTATGTCGCCGAGCTGTCACGCGTAGCCGACACCCTGGTTAGTGCCCATCCGAATGCCGGGCTGCCAAATGAATTTGGCGAATATGACGAAACGCCGGAAAAAATGGCGGGAGTGGTCGGCGAATTCGTCACCAGCGGCCTGGTCAACATCGTCGGTGGTTGTTGCGGGACGACGCCGGAGCACATTCGCGCGCTGCACGAAGTCATTCAGGAACAAAAACCGCGGCAAGTTCCGCAACTACCTCTGCGTTGTCGCCTGGCTGGTCTCGAACCTTTCAATATCGGACCGGACGATCTGTTCGTAAATGTTGGCGAGCGCAGCAACGTGACCGGTTCTGCGATTTTCCGAAAACTGATCGAGGCCGATAACTACGCAGATGCCGTGCAAGTCGCCAGGCAGCAGGTCGAAAACGGTGCGCAGATCGTCGACGTCAATATGGACGAGGGCATGCTTGATTCAGAGAAGGCAATGGTTACCTACCTGAATCTCATCGCATCAGAACCAGATGTCGCCCGTGTACCCATAATGATCGATTCCTCCAAGTGGTCTGTAATCGAGGCTGGTTTACATTGCGTGCAAGGCAAAGCAGTCGTCAACTCGATTAGTCTGAAAGAAGGCGAGGAACAGTTTATCCAGCAGGCACGTCTCGTGCGTGATTATGGTGCCGCGGTTGTTGTCATGGCTTTCGACGAGGATGGTCAGGCCGACAACGTCGATCGCAAAGTAGACATTTGCAAGCGCTCTTTCAAGATTCTGACTGAAACTGTCGGCATGGATCCATCTGACATTATTTTCGATCCGAATATTTTCGCCATAGCGACGGGTATTGAAGAACACAATGGTTATGGCCTCGATTTTATTGAAGCGACACGACGCATCAAGGAAGCGCTGCCTGGTGCGCTGGTAAGTGGTGGTGTCAGCAATGTTTCATTCTCTTTTCGCGGCAACAACATTGTTCGTGAAACGATTCATTCCGTATTTCTCTACCATGCCATCCAGGCCGGCATGGATATGGGGATCGTTAATGCCGGTCAGTTGGCGATTTATGCAGACCTGCCGCAAAACCTGAAAGAAGCGGTCGAGGACGTTGTCCTGAATCGACGCGCCGACGGTACAGAACGTTTGCTTGAAGCGGCCGAGTCCTACAAAGGCCAGGCGGGTGGTCAGAAAGCCAAAACAAAAGACATGCGGTGGCGCTCGGATGATGTCGTCAAACGCCTCGAACATGCGCTGGTCAATGGCATTGATGAATTCGTGGTTGACGATACTGAGGAGGCCAGGCTCGCAGCTGAACGCCCGATCGAGGTCATCGAGGGCCCGTTAATGGCCGGTATGAACGTCGTTGGCGATTTGTTTGGTGACGGCAAGATGTTCTTGCCCCAGGTAGTGAAGTCAGCGCGGGTTATGAAAAAGGCGGTTGCCCATCTACTGCCGTTCATAGAGGAAGAAAAAGGCGGTGTAGTCGAGTCAAACGGCAAAATCGTCATGGCAACCGTTAAAGGGGACGTGCATGACATTGGCAAGAATATTGTCGGCGTTGTGCTCCAGTGCAACAATTTTGAAGTCATCGATCTTGGCGTCATGGTTTCGTGCGCAAAGATTCTTGAAACGGCGAAGCGCGAAAATGCACATATTGTAGGTTTGTCCGGATTGATAACGCCATCACTCGATGAAATGGTAAACGTTGCCTCTGAAATGCAACGCCTGAATTTTGATCTGCCACTGCTGATTGGCGGCGCGACGACATCGCCTGCACATACCGCAGTCAAAATCGAGCCCAATTACGATGGTCCGGTCATATACGTGAAAGACGCATCCAGATCAGTGGGCGTGGCACAGGCGCTGATCAACGAAGACAGCCGGGCACAGCTGGTCACGAAGACGCGCGAGGAAAATGCCAAACGGCGGGAGCGACATGCCGGCAAATCACGGCTATCACCGCAATTATCACTGTCCCGGGCGCGCGACAATAAGCATCGAATCGACTGGAATGATCATCAAACCGCAAAACCGACCTTTATTGGTAGCAAAGTAATTGACGACGTCGATCTCGCAGAACTTAAGAACTACATCGACTGGATGCCGTTCTTTAATGCCTGGGAATTTCACGGCAAGTTTCCGGCCATTTTGAGCGACAAAATAGTCGGTGAGGCAGCACGATCGTTATTTAGCGATGCATCCGTAATGCTGCAAAAGATTATTAGCGAAAAATGGCTGCAGGCTAAAGCTGTATACGGCTTTTTCCCTGCCAACTCGATCGATCACGACGATATTCAGGTATTTTCGGATGAAGATCGTCAGGATGAGTTAATGCGTCTTTGCCACCTCCGGCAACAACGCAGTAAGCCGCAGGATAAATCACATGATTGCCTCGCGGATTTTGTAGCTCCCGGCGAAAGCGGTGTTGCAGATTACATTGGCGCTTTCGCTGTATCCGCCGGGTTTGGCATAGACGAGCATGTCAGCCGGTTTGAAGCGGATCACGATGACTACAGCAGCATTCTCCTGAAGGCACTGGCCGATCGACTGGCCGAAGCACTTACGGAGTATCTGCACGAACGAGTTCGCAAGGAATTCTGGGGCTACGACGCTGATGAGGATTTGGCGAATGCCAAGCTTATTACTGAAGAATATCGCGGCATAAGGCCAGCGCCGGGATACCCGGCTTGCCCGGACCATACGGAGAAAGGCAAGCTGTGGAAATTGCTGGATGTCGAAGCGGCCATTGATCTCAAGCTTACCGAGTCCTATGCGATGTTTCCGACTGCAGCAGTCAGCGGATTTTTCTATTCGCACCCGGAATCGAAGTATTTCTCTGTCGGTAAAATCGCTCGGGACCAGGTGGAATCATTCGCCAAACGAAAAGGCATCAGTCTTGCCGAAGCCGAGAAATGGCTGGCACCAAACCTCGGATATGATTCGTCTGCGGCTGATGCTGCATAGGTATTATTCGGTTTCGCGCGATGAAATAGCTGCGCATAATTGTGCAGTGAAACTTAGGCTGGACCGCATATGCTATGAAATATTGCGGTGGCCGGCCTTTACGACTGCCTCTTACTTAAGATTCACTAAATCTGACCCCGCCGGCTTCTGAAACAGCCGCAAGCCAAATTCCGGCACGACCGCCAAAAGGTGATCGAAGATGTCCGACTGGATGTCTTCATAGACAGCCCATTCTGTCGTGTTTGTGAAGCAGTATATTTCCAGCGGTAATCCCTCGGGTCCGGGCGCGAGCTGGCGAATAATCAGCGTCATGTTCTGGTCGATCCGCGGGTGATTTTTCAGATAATTGAATGCGTAGGCGCGAAATGTGCCGATGTTTGTCAGCCGTCGTCGATTCACTTCCTCATCCACTTCGGTTGTGAGACCCGCGTTGTATTCGGCGAGCTCCTGTTCTTTTTCCTTTATGTAGTCGCCGAGCAGTGCAAATCGCGTGAAATGATCAACTTCATCTTGTGTTTGAATACGAATCGACGATACATCGATAACAACGGCGCGCTTTATTCGCCGGGCACCGGTTTGCGACATGCCGCGCCAGTTTTTGAACGAGTCTGTGATTAACCGATGCGTCGGAATCGTTGTGATCGTTTTGTCCCAGTTCTGCACTTTGACGGTATGCAGCTGCACATCGATTACGTCACCGTCTGCACCAAATTGCGGCATCTCGATCCAGTCGCCAACACGAACCATGTCCTGTGCCGTTAGTTGCACGCTCGCGACCAATGACAGGATTGTGTCCTTGAATATCAGCAACAGGATAGCGGTCATAGCACCGAAGCCGCTGAGCAGCAGCAAAGGTGAACGGTCCAGTATCATTGCAGTGGTCAGGACGCCGCCAAGGACCCATACGACGATTTGCACGAGCTGCACAAAGCCCTTGATTGACCGCTCCTTCGCAGCCGGTGTCGATGCATAAATCGTGTTAAGTGCACTGAGCATTGCGCTAAATGCCATTGTTAGCATCAGCACCATGTAACCCATCGCAATATTGCGAACAAGCTTCACTCCTGCCTCCGGCAACTCCGGGACAATCGTAGCGCCATAGAACACGATTAATGCCGGCACGACCTGTACGAGTCGACCGAAAACGTTGTGCCTGACAAGCGCATCGTCCCAGGAAACGCTGGATCGCTTGGCGAGCGAGCGTACCGTGCCGACCAGTATGCGCTTGGCGATCAGATCAATGACGATTGCCGCTGCCAACAACGCAAGCAAACCTGCAGCGGGCGGCAGGAGCGGGTGAATTGAACCGAGTTTCTCAAACATTTAGCTATGGCAACCGTGTTGGCGGGCGGCAATGGTATCACCCGATTTCAGTACTCGAGCATGTTTCTTAGCGGATCGCGACCCTGGCAAGCTAACCGGTATGCCTTCGCGTTGAGGCGGAACTGGTATCATGCGCGATCGTATTTGCGGGAGTGGTTATAAAGTGAGCATTCATTACAGAACGATTGTCTCAGTTGCGCTGGTACTGATGATCGTGGCCTGTGGTCAGGACAAACAGGACGGCACATCTGCAGCAGACAGTGACGTGCAGCCAGCCGACGTAATTAGTGGGCTCGATCAGGGCCTGGCTTTGATCAATCGTGACGGCATTGAAGCGCACCTGAAATATCTTGCCGACGACGCCCTCATGGGAAGAATGACGGGCACAGCGGAATACGACGAGGCGGCAGCCTATGTTGCCGGGCACTTTGCAGAAATTGGTTTAGAGCAGGCTGGGGACGACGGCTGGTACCAGGCTGTGCCAATGCTTGCCCGACGTATTGATGTAGATAGTGCGAAAGTTGTTTTCCACCAGGATGGCGAGGAAAACGAGCAGACCTGGCAAGAAGGATTCGTCATGGGCGGCGATACCGTCCGTGCGGAAACCAATATCACAGCAGAAGTCGTGTTTGTGGGTTTTGGTATCCATGCGCCGGAAATGAATTATTCCGACTACGAAGGGATCGACGTTGAGGGAAAAATAGTCGCCTTGTTCGGTGGTGCACCAGACACGTTCCCGCATAACGAGCGCGCATTTTATTCATCGGGCCTTACGAAGGCAGAGGAGGCGGTCAAACGCGGTGCAGTTGGCACCATCAGCCTGCGCTCGCGAATTTCGCAGAAACGTTATTCGTGGAAACGCGTATCCGAAAACGCCGGTGTTCGCCCAGGCATGTCGTGGGTTAATTTATCGGGTGAAGCGGCAAATTATTTTCCGGAATTGCAGGGTGCAGCTTTACTGAATGTACCGCCGGCGGAAGACCTGTTCAAAAGAGCGCCAATTAGTTTCGAGCAGGCACTTGACGCTGCCGCAGCCGGGACGACACTTTCGACCCCTTTGGGTACGGAAGTGACACTGGCCCGTAAGACGGACCACGAAACAATTTCCAGCCCGAACATTATCGGCGTTCTGCGCGGAAGTGATCCGGAACTTGCGAAAGAGTATGTAGTGTTCACTGCTCACCTGGATCACGTCGGCACGGGTGTCCCGGTTAATGGTGACGCGATTTACAATGGCATGTACGACAATGCGATGGGCACAGCGCTGCTCATTGAGACGGCGCGTGCTTTTGCGGCCATGCCCGAACCACCAAAACGATCCATCATGTTCATCGCTCTAACCGGCGAAGAGCGCGGTCTGGTTGGCTCTGATTATTTTGCGCATTATCCGACCGTACCGACTGATTCATTGATAGCCAACGTGAATCTCGATATGCCATTGCTGCTTTATCCGATTGCAGATGTCATTGCATTTGGTGCCGAACATTCGTCGCTTGAAGGTGTTATCAGCGAGGCAGTCGTTGAGGAAGACTTCGTACTTTCACCGGATCCTGTTCCGGAGGAAGTGCTGTTCATTCGCAGCGACCAGTATTCCTTCGTTAAACAAGGCGTCCCTTCGGTATTTCTCGTTCCCGGCTTTACGTCTTCTGATCCGGAGATCGACGGCGGTGCATTGTTCAACGAGCATTTGCAGACCCACTATCATCAGCCCAGTGACGACCTTACTCGGCCGATTGACTGGGATTCCGCATTACGCTTTGCGCGTGCCAATGTTCGTATTGGGCATGCAGTCGCAGAAGACGATGGGCGACCGACGTGGAACGAAGGTGACTTTTTTGGCGACATGTTTGCAAAATAACTAGCGATCGCGTCTGGCTTGCGTCGATCGAAGTTTGTGAAATGGCCTGCAAAATTGCAGGTCGTTTTTTTTGTCTAATATATACGCTGACACTGCTGTCCCATAGAGACCATTTTACGGGTCGAGGGATGAAGCATTGGTGCAGTATTCAGGCGTATTTCTCTGATTTGAGATATCGCCCGCTGGGCGGGCTCCTACATTGCTAATTAGAATTGTAGGAGCCCGCCCAGCGGGCGATTGATGACCGTTGAATTACGCCGGACCCTTGTAACGACAACAATTTCGAGTTTACGGGACAGCAGTGATACTGCTGACTATCTCAACGTGGCTGTTGCTGAGTAATGCAGTGTATTCCGCCACCACCAACGGCAATATCGGCAATATTAATTTGAACAACCTCACGATCCGGGAAAAGGCCAGCGAGTTGATCACGCGCCTCCTGGTCGCGATCGATACCGAATCCGGGCATTACGATCCCGCCATTGGCGATGTAGAAATTGATATATGAGCTCGCGAATATGTCACCCCTGCGCTCGGCCTCGTAGGCCTCCTCGATAATTACTATCTCAAGTTCGCGCCCTTGTGCATCTGATTCGCCTGTTATGGCCTGCAGGTTTGCCTGCATATTGTCGTAGCGCGCAGTGCCCTTGGCAGGACATATTTCTACGAGGACCTTGCCTGGTTCGATAAAGCACGCGATGCCATCGACATGGCCGTCAGTTTCCGTGTCTTCCGGATCGCCAGGCATCCACAGTATTTTTTCCACGCCAAGTGCTTCGCGAAAAGCAAGTTCAGCTTCTTCCTTCGTTAATCCGGGGTTGCGGTTATCGTTCAGTACGCATTGTTCAGTCGTTAATAATGTTCCTTCGCCATCGACGTTGATGCCACCACCTTCCATGAATATGGGGCAGGAGAAAGTCGGTATACCGAGGTATTCGGCCAGGCGATGACCGAGCGCGGCGTCATTGCGCCATGGCTCATGTTTTTTACCCCAGGCATTGAAGTGAAAAATTGATGCAGCCAAATCGCCTGTTGCGTTCTTGACGAAGTTAGGCCCGCTATCCCGCGTCCAGGAATCATCCAGCCTGACTGGCAGGACAGTTACTTTGTCGCCACAAAGCTTGCGTGCGTTTTCTGTGTCATCAGGAGGGCTCAGCATCGTGACCGGTTCGAATTCGCTGATGGCGTTTGCCACATTGGCAAAAGCGCGTTGTGTCGCAGCGAGGTTGTCGCCCCAAAAATCTATACGGCAAGGCCAGGCCATCCAGCAGCGTTCGTGTGCTTCCCACTCTGCCGGCATGTGGTATCCGGCTGCGGCAGCTGTCGGAAATGCGTCTGCACTCACGACTGGCCGGCTCCGCCATCCATGCTCAGAATATCGCCATACAAATCCGGGCGCCGGTCACGGAACAGCCCCCACGCCGTGCGTTCCTTACGCATCGCATCGAGATCAAGCTCTGCGGTAATGATGTCCTGCGTTTCACGATCCGATTCGCAAAGTTTCCTGCCGGTGTTGTCGCTAATGAATGAACTGCCGTAAAACGTCAAGTCACAGGACTCGCCTTTTTCGAGTCCGATGCGATTCGACGCAACGACGGGGACACAATTGGCGGCGGAGTGACCTTGCATTACTCGCTGCCAGTGGCCAGCAGAATCGATCTCGGGATAACCAGGTTCCGAGCCAATCGCTGTCGGGTATAACAAGACTTCTGCACCCTGCAGCACCATGCTGCGCGCGGCCTCCGGGAACCACTGATCCCAGCAGATCGCGACACCTATACGGGCGTATTTGGTTTGCCAGACACGAAAGCCAGTATCGCCAGGGCTGAAGTAATATTTTTCCTGGTAACCGGGTGAATTGGGGATGTGTGATTTGCGGTAAGTGCCGAGTAACTCGCCGTCGGCGTCGATAATGTCGATCGAATTAAAGTAGGCGTTGTTGGCGCGTTCGAAGTAACTAATGGGTAAAACGACTGACAGTTCTTTTGCCAGCATGCGGAATTTTTCCACCAATGAGTTCGACCGCGAATCATGTGCCAGCTCGAAATAGTCGCTGTCCTGATCTTTACAAAAATAGGGTGTTTCAAATAATTCCTGCAGTTGGATAACCTGGGCACCTTGCGCTGCCGCCTCGCGAACCTGTTTTTCTGCACGCGCGATGTTGGCGTCTTTGTCATCATTGCACGCCATCTGCGTCGCAGCGAAAGTAACAATGCTCATAACTTTCCTACCTATTTTTCCCGAACAGACATTATGCGCGGTAGCATAGGCGCCTTGTCAACAAAGCGGACCAGCATATGAGCAGTGAAGCCTTTCGACTGATAAGACTGACCGTGTTGGGCTCGGTAGCAATACTGCCGCTGCTGATCTTGCCAACAATGGTCGGCGCGCTTGTTGATTATGCAGGCTTTACTGAATCTGCTGCTGGCTGGGTTGCATCGGCGGGATTTGCCGGTGGCGCCGGCGCGGCCGTCTTACTTGCGTTGCGTATTCGCCATCTCGACCCGAGAAAGCTGGCGTTGGCAGGGCTAATTACGCTTGCCATCGCGGATGGGTTATCGGCACTTGCGACGAATATGCCAGTGTCTGTATTTCTCGGTTTGCGTGTGGTCTCCGGTATTGGCGGAGCGACGGCGTATGCGGCAGTGATGGCAACAATAGCCGCATCTGACATGCCGGAACGTGGCTACGGCGTCTTTTCAGTATTCCAGTTCGGACTAAGCGCTGTAGGGCTGTATGTATTGCCGCTGGTGCTCGAGGACATTGGCATTGTCGGTATGTACCTGGGCCTTGCTGCAGCGGCTGTACTCGCAATGCCGTTATTCGGATCTGTACTCACACGTGGGCCGGTCGCGGGGAGCTCGGATCCCGCGATAGAAATACACATGCTGTTAAAACCGGCGGCGATCCTGGCGATGCTGGGCATCGGTTTGTACGAGGCAGCAAACACCATGCACTTCACTTATGCGGAACGTATTGGCGTTAGCTTCGGGCTGGCGGATCACCGCATCGGTGAGATCCTGGGTATCGTGACTGTAATAGGTATGCCGGCGGCTTTTGGCGTTGTCTGGCTCGGTAATCGATTCGGCGATCTGCTGCCGATTATGGCAGCGCTGCTGTTGTCGATTGCGTCTCTGGTTCTGCTCATGGTTTCGTCAGGACAGAGCGTTTACATCGTCGCGATGTGCGGATTAAGCATTGCCTGGGCGTTTGGTTTGCCGTACTTCCAATCGGTGGAAGCGCGCCTCGATCCCGGCGGCAGCGTCGTTGTTGCTGGTGGTTTCTTTACATCAGGTGGTGGTGCACTCGGACCTGCACTGGCGGCGACGCTTGTAGGTGGGCAGGGTTATGCGGGCGTGCTTCTAGCCGCTATTGGCGTCTACGTCATTGTTGCCGCGCTGATGAGCGTTTGCCTGCGCCTGGTAACGCGACATTAATCATTGGTTCCGCAGGCAGGACAGTTCTGGCGCTTTTTAATACGAACTTTCTGCCAGTCACCGGTCATCGCGTCGTACAGTTCCAGTGCAGGTGCTTCAGTTGGCATGCCGGAAAGATATTTCAGCGTTGCCACCGCCATCATCGTACCGATGACACCAGGTACGGCCGCGAGCACACCGTTGCCGCTGCAATTTTCCAGCGACTCGTCTGCATCCTCGTAGAGACAGCGGTAACACGGCAGCTGACTGTAGTCTGGTCCGAATACAGCGAGCTGACCTTCGAAGCGAATCGCCGCCCCGGAAACGAGTACGCGTTTTTCTTTGACACAGGCGTCATTCACCTGGAAACGGGTCGCGAAATTGTCACATCCATCGAGCACAATATCGGCGCGGCTGACGGCCTCTGTCAGCGCTGCATCACTCAATCGATCCGAAATTTCGGTCAGTCGAATGTCTGGGTTCATGGCGGTCAGCCTGGACGCCGCGCTCACCACTTTGAGCTTGCCAACGTCTGCCGGGCCATAAAGTACCTGCCGGCCGAGGTTGGTCTCATCTACGGTATCGAAATCACAAAGCATTATGTGACCGACACCGCTGCTGGCAAGGTAGCTCGCCGCCGCGCAGCCGATCCCGCCAAGACCGATGAGCAATGCAGTAGCGGCTTCGATGCGCTCCTGCCCGGGCACACCGATTTGCGGCAACGCGTGGTGCCGTGCTGCGCGTTCGACTTTTTGTCCGCTACCCGACAAGAGTTAATCAGTCCTCGTTGCGCACTTCGTTGATCAAAATCGGTTCGATTGGTACATCCTGGTGGCCACCAGTGTTGCCCGTTGCAACCGCGGCGATCACGTCAACGACGTCCATACCATCCGTCACACGACCAAAAACGGCATAGCCGAAGTCCCGACCACCGTGATCGAGGAATGTGTTTTCGTTCAGGTTAATGAAAAACTGCGACGTTGCACTGTCGACTTCTCCGGTTCTGGCCATCGCGAGTGTGCCGCGGGTATTTTTCTCACCGTTGTCAGCTTCATTCTTGATCTGCGCGCGGGTTTCTTTCTGCGACATGTCAGCATTCATACCGCCGCACTGGATCATGAAATTTGGAATAACGCGGTGGAATATTGTTTCCGCAAAAAATCCATCAGTCACGTATTGACGAAAATTCTCGCAGGAGATTGGTGCTGCTTCTTCAAAAAGCTCGACGACGATGTCGCCGTGGGTGGTTGTAATGGTTATCACTGATTGTCTCGATAGTGGAATTAAAGAGTGGATTATAGGCAATGACGGTATCGAAGGCGCCACATATCTTGAGTCATTCGCGGCTGAAGCCGCTCCCACAGATTACATTGATATTGTGGGAGCAGCTTCAGCCGCGAATAGGGACGACATACGCGGCGGAGATTCAGTGATTTTCATCGAATGGCCGTAGTAATCCGCGGAATCCCCGCCAGATCATTCGTCACACCAATATCCGTCCACCCTGCCGCTGCAAGAATTTCCACGACAGCCGCATGCTGCCCGTCCCCATGCTCGATCAATAGCGAGCCACCCGGTTCAATCACTGACAATGCGTCCACAGCAATCCTGCGAATCGCATCAAGCCCGTCGGCCCCTGATGCCAACGCTGAAAGTGGCTCGTGCCGAAGCCGTTCGAGATCCGGATCTTCGCTGGGCACATACGGTGGATTGGTGACGATAACGTCGAACAACTGACCGGCTACCGGTTCGAGCCAGTCACCCGGCAGGAATTCGATATTGGGCAAACCGTGTTGCCTGGCATTTTCCTTCGCTATCGCAAGCGCAGCGGCGCTGAAGTCAGTCGCGATGACTTCGCATAGCGGACGTTCTTTGGCGATTGCGAGTGCGATTGCGCCGCTGCCCGTGCCTGCATCGAGGATTCGTATTACCGCATCACGCGGAATGCGTTGCAGCGCCTGGTCGACAAGGATTTCGGTCTCTGGTCGTGGTACCAGGGTATCCCGGGTAACCATCAGGTTCATCGACCAGAATTCCTTTTCGCCGGTGATATAGGCCAGAGGCTCTCCAGTTGCGCGTTTTTCGATGGTTGTCGAAAAACGCCTGCTGGCTGCCGCATCCAGTTCATCCTCCGGATGTGCGAACAGGTAGCTCCTCGGCACATCCAGTGCCCGCGCCAGCAACAGCTCGGCATCGAGCCGTGGACTATCGCTCACCGCTGTTAAACGTTCGACGGCATCCAGAAGTGCCACCTCAATTTTCACAAATTCATTCAAACGTGCTGGTCCTTCGCGTACTATGGCGGCCAATTTCACCTGTAACAGTACTCATCATGCAAGTTTTCTCAAATGTATTGGACATGGTCGGGCGCACTCCGATGCTCGAAGTCACACACATCGATACTGGCCCTTGCAGGCTTTTCCTCAAACTCGAACTCATGAATCCCGGTGGCTCAATCAAGGATCGTATCGGTATATCAATGATCGAGGAAGCCGAAAAGCGCGGCGACATCAAGTCAGGCGACACCCTGGTTGAAGCTACCGCCGGCAACACAGGTCTCGGGCTGGCGCTCGTCGCAGCACAAAAAGGTTACCACCTGATTCTTGTCTTGCCGGATAAAATGAGCCAGGAAAAAATCTTCAATCTCCGTGCGATGGGAACTGAGGTTATTTTGACGCGGTCAGACGTGGCCAAAGGACACCCGGAGTACTACCAGGACCTCGGCAGAAGAATTGCTGAAGAAAAGGGCGCTTACTTCATAAATCAGTTTGGCAACCCTGACAATCCACTCGCGCACGAAAAAACGACAGCGCCAGAAATTCTCGAACAGATGGAAGGCAATGTAGATGCTATCGTACTTGGTGTGGGCTCCAGCGGCACAGTTAGCGGCTTCAGCAAATTCCTTAAAGAAAATTCACCAAAAACGGAAATAATCATTGCAGATCCGGTTGGCTCGATCGTTGCCGACTATGTGAACACTGGCAAGTTCGGTGATAGTCAGAGCTGGCTTGTAGAGGGCATCGGTGAGGATTTCATACCCGAGATTGCCGATTTTTCGGCCGCTACGAAGGGCTACAGCATCAGCGATGCGGAATCTTTTGAAACGGCCCGCGAACTGCTGCGCAAAGAAGGCATCCTTGCAGGCTCATCGTCGGGAACGCTGCTTGCTGCAGCGCTTAAGTTTTGCCGCGAACAGAAGGAACCAAAACGTGTTGTCACGCTTGCTTGTGATACGGGCAACAAATACCTGTCGAAACTCTACAATGACTTCTGGCTGGAAGATCAGGGGTTTATCAAACGCGAAGCACATGGTGACTTGCGTGACCTCGTAGGCCGGCCGCATGGCGAGCGCGCAACGATTACCGTCGGTCCAACTGACATCCTCACCACCGCACACAATCGACTGCGTAATGCCGGATTTTCTCAATTGCCTGTGATGGACGAGGGCAGGCTGGTTGGAGTCGTGACAGAAGACGCTATTATTCAGTTCGTTTTCGGCAAACCGGAGTTGATGAACTCGCCTGTTGAAGATGCAATGCAAACTGCGTTCATAAAACTGGAGAAGGACACAAGCATCAATAACCTGGTTGCCATGTTGAGCGTACAACCGTATGCGGCAGTGATGGATGGCGATGAATTCGTGGGATTGATTACACGATCCGACGTATTGAATCATTTGCGCAAGCAATTGTAGGTTTGTTGGTGAAATAGAATTTCGTCGTCGGCACCAAGACAATACTGAACTGGAGAATCGTGATAAACCGGGGTCGAACCGAGGTTTTTTCATGAAAACCTCGGTTCGACCCCGGTTTTGCGGTAATCGGACAATCGCGGCAAGATACCGCTCCTACGGCGCCTGTCCAGATTTCGTGGGAGCGGCATCTTGCCGCGATTGTCGGGCTGAGCGTTATTGCTCGCTTAACGCGGCGAGTTGATCGGCCTGGTATTCGCTAATGAGTGGGTCGACAACTTGCGTAAGTTCGCCTTCGAGAATTTCGGCGAGCTTATAAAGCGTCAGGTTAATGCGATGATCCGTAACTCTTCCCTGCGGATAGTTATAGGTGCGGATACGCTCCGAGCGATCACCTGATCCGACCAATGACTTTCGTTGTTGCGCTTGTTCGCTCTCGCGTTGCGAGATCGCTGTATCCATCAATTTTGCTTGCAACAATGACATGGCTCTGGCCCGATTCTTGTGTTGCGAGCGTTCGTCCTGGCACTCGACCACGATGCCGCTCGGAAGGTGGGTCAGCCGGATTGCCGAGTCAGTCTTATTGACGTGTTGCCCACCAGCGCCTGAGGCGCGAAAAGTGTCGACTCGCAAGTCGCCTGTGTTGATTTCGATTTCTTCAACTGCATCCGGTTCCGGCAGTACTGCGACCGTACAGGCCGACGTGTGAATTCTGCCCTGGGATTCGGTGGTAGGCACGCGTTGGACGCGGTGCGCACCGGATTCAAATTTCAGGTTGCCGTAAATATTATTGCCCGAGATGCGGCTGACAATCTCCTTGTAGCCGCCATGGTCGCCTTCGCGCGAGCTGATGATCTCCAGCGGCCAGCGTTTGCTTTCCGCATACTTTGAATACATGCGGAACAGGTCGCCTACAAAAATGGCAGCTTCATCGCCACCGGTACCGGCGCGAATTTCCAGGAATACGTTACTGTCATCATGTGGGTCGGGAGGAATTAGCGCTTTTTGCAATTCGAGTTGCAATGCCGTGTGGCTTTCACTCAAAGACGCTATTTCTTCGCGCCCCATCTGCCGAATTTCATTGTCGCTGTCGTTGGTCATTTCTTCGGCAGCAGCGATATCTGCAGACATCGACTCGTATTTCGTAAACAAGCCGACTACCGGTTCAAGCCTGGCGTACTCTTTCGATAAATTACGAAACTGATTCTGGTCGCCGATTACATCGGGATCGGCAAGCAACCCGGAGATATCCTCGAACCGGTCGCGCGTTGTTTCAAGTTTATTACGAATGGAATCTTTCACGGCTCAACTTTTCTTGTTCAGGCCAAAGAGCTCACTGATTGCATCAATGAATTCTTGGTCGGATTGCTCGCCAGCTTCGCGTAGTCGTACGCTTGGCTGGTGCAGGATTTTTTTCAATAACGACGACGTGACGAATTCCAGCACTTCGTCACTGTCTGAACCTTTGGCCAGTCGGCGTCGAGCCTGCTCAAGCACCTGCTCGCGTATTGCATCGCCGTGATCTCGCAATGCGGTGATGACCGGCGCAACTTCTTTGCTGCGCTGAATGCTCAGGTAGCGGCGTGTTTCGTCTTCGAGAATGCGCATCGCATCGACTGCTGCCTCTTCCCGATTGTTTTGCCCGGCTACAATAACCTTGTCGAGATCGTCGATGCTATAGAGATACACATCGTCGAGTTCGCCTATCCCGGGTTCCAGGTCTCGCGGTACTGCAATATCCACAGCGAAAACGGGTTTGCGTCTTCTGGCCTGAATCGCCTTTTCCATTTGCTCGAGCCTGACCACCGGCTCGCTGCTGGCGGTAGAGCTGATCAGTATGTCGGCATCCGGCAATGTTCCTTCCAGCTCTGACAACGGCAACGCAAAGCCATCGAATTGTGTGGCGAGATTTTGCGCCCGGCTGATGTCACGATTGGCGATAAACAGGCGGCCGATGCCCTTGCTGTACAGGTGTTTTGCCACCAGCTCTATGGTCATGCCGGCGCCAATCAACAATGCCGTGTGTTGCGAGAAGCCAGAGAAGAATTGATTCGCCAGATTTACTGCCGCGTAAGCAACTGACACCGGGCTGTTGCCGATCTCCGTATCTGTCCTGACTTTTTTCGCAACAGAGAACGTGTGGTGAAAAAGCCGGCTGAGCTGGGTGCCGACAGTGCCGCATTGCTCAGCCTGGCGAAATGCGTCTTTGAGTTGCCCCAGAATTTGTGGCTCGCCGAGTACCATTGAGTCGAGGCCGCAGGCAACCTTGAAAAGGTGACCAATCGCGTCCTGCTCGTTAAGGGTAAAAAGCGACGAAATAACTTCCTCGCCCAGCTTCTGGTTCTCTACAAGCCAGGATCTTAATTCCTGAACCCCCGCATCAGTAGTTTCGACATAAAACTCGGTACGGTTACAGGTAGACAGGACAACAGCTTCAGTAACATTATCCAGGTTTTTCAGGCTCGCCAAAGCGCGCTCGATGTCTTCGCCCGCGAACACTACCTGTTCGCGAATTTCGACAGGCGCCGTGGTATGGTTCAGCCCGAGAATGTGGAGCGGCATCGTCTTTCTTGAAATCCAGAGATTAAATCAACGCGTATGATAAGCGAACTGATGACGTAGTTCCTTGTCTGTGTTCACCACGATTGTAAAAATGCCGGACCACGGAATGATCAATATTAGTACATTGGAGCGCTGTATCAGACGAATTCAGCGGCTGGGGGCCCTGACCTCCGCCACATTATTGCTGGCTCTTTCCCCCTATGCTGTCTCTGACGAGAATTCTGAAGAGGCGTCGGCGCATATTCTGCAGGCCGAAATGGCGCTACAGGAGCACGATTACCAGGCAGCATCCATCGAATACCGCAAAGCGGCGGAATTGAGTGATGACCCGGAGGTCGCGCAACAGGCGACGCGGGTTGCCTATAGCTATGCTTTCAACAAGGAAGGCCTGCGATCTGCGCAACGCTGGGTTGCGCTTGACAAGGAAAGCGATGAGGCGATGCTGTATCTCGCGCAGCTCAACCTGCGGGTTGGCGAGATTCGCGAATCCCGGCGTACCTTCGAGAAACTGCTGGAACGCGGTGATGATCCGATTGACGAGCGCTTGCTGGCACTTATACCTTTCCTGGCCCAGGAAGACCCGGATCAGTCCTATGAACTGATGCGTCAACTGGCCAAGCCTTATCGAAAATCTGCCTTTGCGAATTACGCAGTAGCCGTTATGGCGCTGCAGGCTGGTGAGACCGATGTAGCGAAGGAAAAGGCCCAGCTGGCGATTGAGCTGGATCCTGAGTGGGTAAAACCACACCTTTTATATGCCCGCGCATTGCTGATTGCCGGTGATGAAGACGGTGCTATCGACTATACGTCCAGACTGGTGGGCGACGATCCTGACCCCGATCCTGAGGCTCGTCTGGAACTCGCAATCATGCTGTTGTCGGCAGGTCGCGATGATGACGCACTCAGCCAGGTCAACCAGATTTTGCTGGAACAGCCTGCGCGCACTGATGCGCTGCGGCTAATGGCAATAATCAACTTTCGCCTGGAGCATCTGGACGCGGCACGTGCTGATTTCCAGGATTTGCTGGAAAGTGGGCATTACACGATGGATGCGCTTTATTATCTTGGGCGGATCGCAGACCGCCGCCAGGATGAGGACGAAGCTGTCCACTACTATTCCCAGGTGACGCGTGGCAGCAATGCGGTCATGTCACAGCGCAGGGCAGCGGGAATCATTGCGGAGCAGGGCGAGCCGGATAAAGCGCTGGCGCACCTCGATGAGTTTGCTGAAGTCAATCCAACTTACGCCGTTGACATGCTGCAGGCCAAGGCGCAATTGCTTGCATCTCTGGAGCGTTATCCGGAAGCGCTGGAGTATTACAGCCAGGTCGTGAGTTATCGACCTGACAGTGAGGGTGCGTATCTTGGCAAAGCGGAATTGCTGTTGCGCATGGGGCGTCTCGACGACGCGATTGCGCAATACGAGATTTCTGTCGAGCGCTGGCCGGACAGTGCCATGTCACTGAATGCCTTTGGCTATACGTTGGCGGATCGCACGGATCGCTACAAAGAAGCGGCACGCCTGATCAAAAAAGCCCTCAAGCTCGACCCCAATAGTGCTGCTATCATCGATAGCTGGGGCTGGGTTCTTTATCGGCAGGGTGAGTATGAAGAGGCCCTCGTGGCCCTTAACGAGGCCTACGAAAAGTTGTCGGACCCCGAGGTCGCCGGACATATTGTAGAGGTCCTGTTGGCGCTTGAACGCCACGAGGAAGCCCTGGAAACGCTCGAGAACGCCGAGGAAAGGTTTCCCGAAAGCGACGTATTAAAAGACGTCCGCGAACGCTACCTGTCCGCAACGAACTGACCACGAGCCTGTCGTGCGGCGGCATATCCTTCTATTCCTATCGCTGCTAGCTGTTTCTGTTTTATCCGGCTGTGCCACGAGAGGTGGCCTGAACCTGCCGGATATGGACGACTGGGAAACGCGCAAGGCAGTTCTTGGCCAGGCTGATGAGTGGGAATTCACCGGTCGAATTGGTGTCAGCGCCAGTGATGACGGTTTCAATGGCAAACTTTTCTGGCGTCAGGACGGGGTGGTATTTCGCGCCAGGATTAGCGGTCCATTGGGGGCCGGTACGGTATTCATCAATGGTGACCGGCAGGAGCTGACGGTAACCGATCAGGATGGTGTGGCTACTGAGCTAAATGACGCCGAAGCGGAACTTCGCCAGATGTATGGCTGGACCATTCCCGTGACGAGTCTGCGCTACTGGGCTCTTGGAATTCCAGATCCTGGGGGTCCTGCTCAGACCAGCTTCGGTGCAGATGGTCAGCTCGTACAAATTCTGCAAAGCCAGTGGCAGGTTGACTATGGGCCTTATCGCGATGGCGCAGGACAATCCATGCCGCGGCGCCTGACGGCTGTCAGCGGCGACGTCAAGGTTCGTTTGATCGTCGATGACTGGGTATTTCGCTAGCCAGAAAAAGTCGCCACGGCGATGTGAGTTTGACAGCTCAGAAAGTGCAGATACAATTGCGCCACGTGAATCGTGGCCGAATCATGCAAACCGGATATATCCGGGTTCACGTGCAAAAAGACACAGTGCAGGCTGCAAGTAAATGGGGCGTAGCCAAGTGGTAAGGCAGCGGGTTTTGATCCCGTCATGCGCAGGTTCGAATCCTGCCGCCCCAGCCAGTTTCACCACCAGGGGCCGAAGTGAATAACTATAACGAGGGGGGATAGGGCCATGGATCCGGCAACAATGGCTATTTTCTCGGGCAATGCGCATCCGCAACTGGCGCATAGCATAGCCCGTGTACTTCATATACCGCTCGCCAAGGCCCAGGTCGGCCGCTTCAGTGACGGCGAGATCAACGTTGAAATTCTGGAGAATATCCGCGGCAGGGAGGCTTTTATCGTACAGCCGACTTGCCCACCTACGTCCGAGAACCTGATGGAGCTGCTGGTGATGGTGGACGCAGCACGACGAGCTTCAGCCTCGCGCATCACGGCTGTTATTCCCTATTTTGGATTTGCCCGTCAGGATCGGCGGCCGCGTTCTTCGCGCGTGCCTATAACTGCCAAACTTGTGGCGAAACTGATTGGTGTAGCCGGAGTCGATCGTGTCCTCACCGTGGATTTGCATTCTGATCAAATCCAGGGATTTTTCGATATTGCGGTCGATAATGTTTATGCCTCGCCGTTGTTGCTTGGGGATGTCTGGAAGCAGAAATACGAGGACATGGTGGTTGTGTCGCCTGATGTTGGTGGTGTGGTTCGTGCACGCGCATTGGCGAAACGACTTGATGATGCTGATCTTGTGATTATCGATAAGCGGCGCTCTAAAGCGAATCAGTCTGAGGTGATGAATATTATTGGCGAAGTCGAGGGTAAGAACTGCGTCATGATCGATGACATGGTCGATACTGCCGGGACGCTTTGTCATGCTGCCGGGGCGCTTAAGGATCGTGGAGCTCTCACCGTTGACGCATACATTACGCATGCAGTTTTGTCCGGGCCTGCCGTTTCCAGGATCAGTGAGTCGGCTTTGAACGAGATGGTTGTTACAGATACGATTCCGTTGGGTGAGGCGGCTCAGGCTTGTGGGAAGATTCGACAGCTATCTACTGCGGAGTTGTTGGCGGAGACTATGCGGCGGATTGCTGATGAGGAGTCGGTTAGTTCTTTGTATGTCGACTAGGTTTTTGATCTGACCCTGCGGGTCAGTTTGTTGTCGAAATTCCAGGTATCTTTATACGGGGGTGCCAGGCTCTGAGAGTCAGCGGCAGGTATGCCGTACTCACCAAACACTCGACCCCGCTTTTACTCGCTTATTGGTGAGTACGGCATACCTGCCGCTGACTCTCAGCATTGGCGCCTCCTTATTCTTGGGTTGGTGGAGGAGTCAGCCGCAAAATCTGGCGATTTGGGGCTGACACTTATTTGATTATCGGCTATGATGCGCGCCCTTATCCTGATTGGTCGCGATCGGGATTCTTAGTGAAGGCCGGAAACGGCTTTAAATACAATCAGTTATCGGAGAATTCCAATGAGTGAAGATTTCGACTTGGTTGCGGAAATTCGTGAGGGCCAGGGGAAGGGTGCGAGCCGCCGCCTGCGTCATGAAGGAAAAGTTCCTGCAATCATCTATGGTGCCGGCCGTCCGCCGCGCGCACTGGCATTCGATCACAACCGCGTTTTGCATCAACTGGAGAACGAGTCGTTTTATTCGAGTATTTTGAACATCAAGGTTGGCGAAAAAAGTCAGGCTGCGATCGTCAAGGATATTCAGCGGCATCCTGCCAAGCAGAGAATCCTGCACATGGATTTTCAGCGCATCGTCGCAGATGTGAAGATCAAGATGAACGTGCCCATTCATTATCTGAATGAAGAGGAAGCTATTGGCGTCAGGGAAGGGGGCGGTTCCGTTTCGCGCCTGGTCACTGAAGTTGAGGTCACCTGTTTGCCGAAAGATCTGCCCGAGTACTTTGAGCTGGACATTGCCGAGCTTGAGTTAAACGAGATGTTGCACCTTTCCGATCTTAAGGTTCCGGATGGTGTTGAAATCGTTGAGCTGTCGCATGGCGACGAACGTGATCAGCCCGTCGTATCGATCCACGTGATCAAAGCGGCGCCTATCGAAGAGGACATCGTCGACGAAGCAGTCGAAGGCGAAGAAGGCGAAGCAGCCGCAGGCGACGAAGCTGGCGGCGAAGCTGGCGGCGAAGCAAAAGGCGAGTCGGACGACAAATAGTCGTAGTCGACAACATATGAAAAGGCCGCCACATGGCGGCCTTTTTGTTGAATCCTGGTGTTCGTATACCATTGAGACGCTATGGCAACCCACCTGACAATTATCGCCGGACTTGGTAACCCTGAAGCGCGCTATGAGCGCACCCTGCACAATGCCGGGTTTTGGTTCGTTGACGAGTTGGCGCGGCGCGATGGTTCGCAATTTAAATATGAAAAGCGCTTCGATGCGGATATTTGTCGCATAAAAATTGCCGGTGGTGATGTCTGGTTGGCGAAACCGCAAAGTTATATGAACCTCAGTGGTGGCCCGGTTCGCGCATTGCTCGATTACTACAGATTGTCTGCAGAGCATCTCCTGGTGGCGCATGACGAAATCGATTTACCGCCCGGTACCGTTCGATTAAAACTCGGTGGCGGTCACGGTGGTCATAATGGTCTGCGGGATTTGATTCAGCACTGTGGGCGGGATTTCATGCGCTTGCGATTGGGTGTTGGTCATCCGGGTCATAAAGATCAGGTAACCGGCTACGTGTTAAAGAAAGCATCGAGCGATGTCGAGTCTGAGATTCTCGGGAATGTTGACGACGCTGCTGACGTAATGTCGATACTTGCTGAAAGCGGGCTCAACGCCGCTATGAAAAAACTGCATACGAAAGAGTAAAAAATCAATGGCAATAAAATGTGGCATCATCGGTTTGCCCAACGTTGGCAAGTCGACGCTTTTTAACGCGCTGACTGCGGCTGAAATTCCGGCGGAGAATTATCCATTTTGCACGATCGAGCCGAATGTTGGCATCGTGCCTGTACCGGATCCGCGCCTAGGTGTGTTGACCGGTATCGTGCGCCCGCAAAAGACTTTGCCCACGACGATGGAATTTGTCGATATTGCTGGCCTTGTCGCTGGCGCGTCCAAGGGTGAAGGACTGGGCAATCAGTTCCTCGCAAATATTCGTGAGACCAATGCAATTGCGCACGTGGTGCGTTGTTTTGAGAATGACGACGTAACGCACGTGACTGGAAAAATTGATCCGGTCGATGATATTGAAACAATCGATACCGAACTTGCACTTGCTGATCTCGAGTCTGTAGAAAAGCAACTGTACAAAGCTGAGAAAACCGCGAAGACCAATGATAAAGACGCGGTAGCGATTCGTGATGCACTGAAGAAGACCAGGGATCATCTTGATGAGGGTCGTCCTGTCCGGGCTTTGCAGCTGGATGAGAATGAGCTGGCTGTGCTGAAAGATCTGCATTTGCTGACAGCGAAACCCGTTATGTATATCGCTAATGTCGACGAGAAAGGTTTCGAAGATAATCCGCACCTCGATGCTGTCCGCGAGCACGCAGGTAAGGAGGGCGCAGAAGTTGTCGCTATCTGTGCAGCCATTGAAGCTGAAATTGCGTTACTTGATGACGAAGACAAGGCCGATTTTCTGACTGATCTGGGCCTGGAAGAACCTGGACTGGACCGGGTTATCCGCTGCGGTTACTCGTTGTTATCGCTGCAGACATATTTCACGGCAGGCGTGAAAGAAGTCAGAGCATGGACGACCAAAGTGGGTGCGACAGCACCAAGAGCTGCTGCGGAAATTCACACGGACTTCGAAAAAGGATTTATCCGTGCAGAAGTTATCGCCTACGATGACTTCGTGGCAGGCGATGGCGAGCAGGGCGCGAAAGAAGCGGGTCGCCTGCGACTTGAAGGAAAGGAATACATTGTCCAGGAGGGCGATGTAATGCACTTCAGGTTCAACGTTTGAGAGCTGAAGTTTCAATATTTAAGTTGCAGCAGGGCTCACTTGACGCGAAGCGAACATCGATAGGGAATTAAGGTGCCAAGCACCATTTAATTGATTTAATCGCCCGGCACCCGGTTTCCGCGCAGTATTGTTATCATCCAGGTTACAGTTATCTGCAAGGGTTCTGATATGAGTGCGTTTTTGGTTGTCGACATCACGATACACGATCCTGATATGTATAAAGAGTACGTAAGTAAGGCGCCGCCTTTTATTGAAAAATATGAGGGCGTGTATCGTGTTCGGGGCGGTGAAGTTGCGACTCAGGAAGGAACCTGGAGTCCTCAACGGCTGGTTGTTGTCGAATTTCCAACCCGGGAGAAGGCGATGGCGTTCCTGGCTGATCCGGGCTATCAGGCCGTTGCAGCAATCCGGCACCAGGCCGCTACCACAAACATGGTTGTTGCCGATGGATGGCCAGCCGACTGACCGATAGCTTCACTCCTTCAAAGCAACGCTTGTTGACCGAGCTCCAAATGTTCGACGTAAAGTGGGCAATTCACCATGCGATGTCTACGTGGGGAATGGCGAAAAACCTGGCAAACCAAACTGACCGGCATACGCGTGCACAGCAGGTGTACCACCGAGGTGCATAAGCAATATTTTGCTACCGCTCTCAAAACGACCATCATTTGCAAGTGCAAGCAATCCTCGTAACGCTTTGCCTTCGTAAACGGGATCAGCGATTAGTCCTTCCGTCTGCGCAAGCAGGCGTATCACATCAAGAGTCTTGTCGTCGGCCTTGCCGTAGGGGCTTATGTCAGCTGCTATGATTTCTATATCAGTTGGTGAAACGCGGGCTGTCATTCCTGTCTCTGCAAGTGCATCGTTTGCCAGTTGCAGTACGCGGTCCTTCTTAATGCTGGTTTCGTCATCGTCGGCGACGCCAATGACTCGCGTCTTCTCACCCATCACCGCAAAACCAGCAAGCAGGCCGGCCTGTGTGCTGCTGCTACCCGTGCAATGGACGATGTAATCAAAGTGAACGCCGAGCTTCTCGCTTTGTTTAACGATTTCTGTGGCGCAGACCATGTAACCCAGGCTGCCGAGTCGGTGCTCAGAAGCACCAGCTGGTATCAGGTAAGGAGTATGGCCTAAGCCTTTTTGCTGTTCGCAAAAGTCGAGCAGTGGGCTCTGGTCCTCAATCGGTCTCTCGGTTTCATCCAGGAACAATTCCGCTCCCATAATGCTACTCAAGAGAATATTTCCTGTTTGCCGATAGAGTGGCCCAGCATCTTTGGTCCAGCCAAAATGTAACAGGGCACATTTCAGGTTGCATTTTGCTGCTGCTGCTGCCGTTTGCCGCGTGTGATTGGATTGAATCGCACCCGCCGTGACTAACATGTCAGCGCCGGAATCAATTGCGTCTCCGACGAGGAACTCGAGTTTGCGGGTTTTGTTACCGCCGCCCTCCAGGCCAGTCAGATCGTCTCGCTTGATCCATAATTCAGGACCATCCAGTTGCGCACCAAAGTTTGGTAAGCGGTGTATTGGTGTTGGTAACTGTGCCAGGGCGGCTTTGGGCCTCTTGGCTAACTCAAGCAATAAGTCGTTAGCATTCTTTTCAGCGGGCACAGGTCTTTCCTTTTGCTTCGAATCCAGTGGTTTTTCGACGGAAAATGTTTGGCGGTTTTTAGTGCCAGGCAAGCTGGCTTGATTCAACTCGATACAATACGTAATCGCGCAGTTTGTTGGCCATCCTGTAGTCAACGTAGCGCAACTTGAGGGACCCGGACGCCAGGTAGAAACGTATCGTTGCCAGGCCCTTGCGCTTTTGTGAAAAGGTCTGCGTGATGCTGACCCGTTGCACTTTGCGGTGCAAAAACGCGCTCACATTGAATCCAACAAAACCCCGCCGCAACACCATCCCGTCATTCGTTACAACATAGCCATACTTTTTATATTTGATCCAGACACCAGGCGTGATCAATGCGATCCATAAAAGAAAAAACGCCGCGTAATACCCGATCACCAATGACATGAGTCCCGTAATGAGTAGCGCAGGTAAAACACCCAGCAACATTATTCGTGAACGAACGAAATGACGGGAAACCAATTCGAACGCATCCGCTGAGGGTCTAAGATCCAAATGCGAAAATTCACTCCCAAATACCGCACCTGCTACTAATGGTAGTTGCTGTGGCTCGCAAAGCGGTACCACGAAGTGCTTGCTGATACTTTGTTTTCCGCTGGACGCTTTCTTGGCCGTGAGTCGGAATCTCCCAAACAAGCGTTGTACGGGGTTTTGTGAGGCAAGTACGGACTGGATTTTTGCAAAGCTCACCGCATGCTCATGGCGCGTTAGCAGTCCTCCGGTCGAGCGAAACGTTTCCCTGTCCGCTACAAGCTGAAAATTGTGGTAGCGGAGAAATGCGCCAACAACAGATGCGACTACCAGGAGCAGTAAAAAGCCCACAACGATCAGCAACCCCATTTCGATTCCGTTCTGTACGCCCTGCTGCGCGACGTCGATGGCAGTATCGACGGTTCCCTCGTCAATACTTTCCTCAATATCCTGGTCAAACTGTTGAATTACCGGCCCGAGGAACGCCAGGAATATCAGGGCGCGATTGCTGGATAAGCCGATCTTCACCATATCCCGACTGGAAAGCTTGAGGATCGGGCTCTCTGTTGCGACATCTTCACCAGCAGCTTCGGCATCCTCCACTATTTCTGCCACCGGCTTCTCGTTGCGAATTCGTTCCTTTAGTGCATTGGCCTGTGCAGACCTTATTGCCGGCAGGTGACCCTCCTGTTTGGACGATCCAGCCGTGTCAATCTTGACGGTGACGAGGTCGAACGCGCGGTCCAGTACGTTCTGTTTCGTATTAATTGCCTGAATGCGGTCGAACTTGATGTCCAGTTGAGTTTTTTTGATTACGCCTTCACGAATCAATATCGAATCGTCGGTAATTTGATAACGAAAAAACCAGTAACGGACAATAGAAATCGCGACTGTAATAATGATAAAAGCAACTGTGCCGAAAATGATTTTCCACAACAAGTCGCCTTTATAGGCAAACGACACGGCCACCAATGGAGCGAGGGATTGCACCGCGTTCTGCGCGATTGTTTGGTAGATCTGGCCAAGAAAAAACACCACGGCCAGTGGCGATGTATGTCGCCACTCCCTGGTGTCAGTCGTGCTCAATGCTGGCCCCGACTTTCTCAAGAATAAATACGCGCAGGTTCTCGGCCAGTTGTGCCGGTAAGCCGTGAATTTTCAGGTCACCGCCTGATCC